>JGI12053J15887_10000086_pt1 | contig 27957 bp, 24 predicted proteins | sample MedBloCAOM1_O3_FD_15887 | JGI IMG/M metagenome (IMG submission 15887)
TATCGCGCCACCCACGTGCCGGTCGGAGAGGACCAGAAGCAGCATTTGGAGCTTTCGCGCGACATTGCGCAGAAATTCAACAACGACTTCGTCAAGTCGATCCAGGCGCACGGCTACGGCGACGCGTTCTTTCCCCAGCCCGAGCCATTGATCCAGGGGCCCGCGACGCGCGTGATGTCGCTGCGTGACGGGTCGAAGAAGATGTCGAAGTCGGACGCTTCGGACCAATCGCGCATCAATCTGACCGACGACGCCGAAGCGATCGCCCATAAGATTCGACGAGCCAAGACCGACCCGGAGGCGCTGCCGAGCGAAGAGAAGGGTTTGGATTCGCGACCCGAGGCTGACAACTTGGTCGGCATCTATGCCGCGCTTGCGGAAACGAACAAGGCGGACGTGCTGAGGGAGTTCGGCGGCGCGCAATTCTCAACCTTCAAGGCCGCGCTGGTCGATCTCGCGGTCGCCAAGCTCGGCCCGATCAATGGCGAAATGAAGCGGCTCGTCGCCGACCCCGTCTATATCGATTCGGTGCTCGCTGACGGTGGCGCACGCGCGCAGGTCATCGCGGCGGAGACCATGAAGGCGGTCAAGGACATCGTGGGTTTCGTCCGCCGCTGAGCAACATAATCCGACCACTTGCAACCGTCTTCCGTGGTAGCGCACTTGTGCCGCTACCGAGCGGCGTGGCAAGATTCTTGAAATTGGCCGGGGGAGCCGATGAGCAAGAAGCGCCGCAGCTACGAGACGGGTCACTCGCCGAAATTCATGGTCGTCATCGACGATTCGCCAGAGTGCGACCGCGCGCTCTATTTCGCCAGCCGGCGCGCGCTGCGCATCGGCGCCACCGTGCTGATGCTGCGCGTCATCGAAACCCACGACCGCAACCAGCAATGGCTTGGCGTCGCCGACATCATGCGCGCCGAGGCGCACGAGGAGGCGAACGCCGTGCTTGATCGTCATGCCATCCGCTCCTCGAGCATCACCGGCGTCATGCCGCAACGCGTGATCCGCGAAGGCGAAAAGGCGCAGGAAGTGCTCAATCTTATTGAGGATGATGAGGACATCGCCATCCTGGTGCTCGCCGCCGACACCGGCAAGGAGGGCCCGGGACCGCTGGTATCCAGCGTCTGCAAGAACGCAGGCGACTTTCCCATCCCGGTCGCCATCGTGCCCGGGCACCTTAGCGACGAGGACCTCGATGCAATGTCCTGAGTACCGGCGGGTTCCGCCGGCGTCATCGCCGACCCCCTGCTTGAACTTCCACCGCGCGGCGCCACCTATTACATTACAATGACGGCACGCCGCAATTTTGCGCGCAGGCGATTGGTCCTGCGCCGTTGAAGGAGCTAGTCATGTTCATCCAGACCGAGCCGACTCCCAATCCGGCGACGCTCAAGTTCCTGCCCGGACGGGCCGTGCTGGCGAGCGGCACGCTCGATATGCGGGACAAGGACGCGGCAGCCCAGTCGCCGCTGGCCGAGCGCCTGTTTGACGTCGCGGGCGTCTCAGGGGTGTTTTTCGGCTCCGATTTCATCGCCGTCACCAAGAGCGACGGCGAATGGCAGCAGCTCAAGCCGGCCATCCTCGGCGCCATCATGGAGCACTTCATGTCCGGCGCGCCGATCGTGAGCAGGCAGGATGCGCCGGCATCGGCCGATAGCGAGGAGTTCTTCGAGGCCAAGGATTCCGAGACGGTCGCCACCATCAAGGAGCTGATCGAAGCGCGGGTGCGGCCGGCGGTCGCTAATGACGGCGGCGACATCACGTTCCGCGGCTTCAAGGACGGCATCGTCTATCTCGATATGAAGGGCGCCTGTTCGGGGTGCCCGTCTTCGACCGCAACACTCCGTCACGGCATCCAGAACCTCCTGCGCCACTACCTGCCCGACATCGTCGAAGTCAGGCCGATGGCGTGACCCGCGCCCCTCATTCGAAGGCCAAGTGAGGCCAATAACCATAGCGGCGGAAACCCGAATTTCGGCGTTTACTGCGTCGTCCGCTGACACGGATGTTTGCGGCCAAGGTTAATCCATGCGCGTCCTTGCCATCGACACGGCGCTCGAGGCCTGCTCGGCCGCCGTATTCGATAGCGATCGCGGTGGCATCACCGCCAGCGAGAGCGTTGCGATGGCGCGCGGTCACGCCGAGGCCGTGATGCCGCTGCTTGCGCGGGTAATGGACCTGGCCGAGATCGAATTCGCCAACCTCGACCGCATCGCCGTCACCACCGGCCCCGGCAGCTTTACCGGGCTGCGGGTGGGAATAGCGGCGGCGCGCGGCATCGCGCTTGCGGCTGGAAAGCCTGCGATCGGCCTCTCCACGCTGGCGGCCTTCGCCACCCCGCTGATCGCCGAAGACGACACGACCCACGTGGTGGCGGCGATCGACGCGCGCCACGACAACGTTTATCTGCAGGTCTTCGGCATCGGCGGGCGCACGCTCGTCGCTCCTCGGATCGCGACGCTGCGCGATGCCGTGCGAGCAGCGATCACCGGCCCCGCCCGCATCATCGGCTCGGCTGCAAGGCAGGTGGCGGCGGCATGGCCCAAGGGAGCCGAACCGCCTTTGCAGGTCGAGCATCGCAGCGCGCCCGACATCGACTGGGTGGCGCGGCTGGGCGCCGCCGCGGCGGAAGGCTATGGGCCGCCGAAGCCGCTCTATCTGCGCGCGCCAGACGCGCAGCCGCAGGATGCGGCGCGCCTGCCCCGCCGATGATTGCAATCGTCACCCGTCTGTTCGCGCGCGGCGAGCCCGCGCTTTCGGAAGCCTCGCCGCGGGACGCCCGCGCGCTCGCCGGCCTGCACGCGGCCTCGTTCCACCGGGGATGGAGTGATGGCGAATTCGAACATCTGCTTCTCGACCGTCATGTCGTGGCGCATCGCGCCATGGTGGGGCGTAGTCTCATAGGGTTCATCATGTCGCGGCGCGTGCTCGAGGAAGCCGAGATTCTCTCGGTCGCCGTCGCCACCGCCCGGCGCGGCAAGGGATTGGCGCGCCAATTGCTCGATCTGCATCTGCGCCGGCTCGCGGGGCTCGGCGCGCGCACGGTCTTCCTTGAAGTGGACGAAGGCAATGGACCGGCGCGCCGGCTTTATCGGCGCGCGGGTTTCCGCGAGGTCGGACGCCGGGAAGGCTATTACCCCGCCGGTCAAGGCTCGGCCGCGCTGATTCTCCGTCGAGACCTGGTGTGATACGGAACGGCGCGCGGAACTCAGCAAACAGACCGAACGGGGCCACGAGCCAACCACTGATGACTGAGGGCCGGGACCGATGGATTCCACCCCCCTGCCATGATATTGCGGTCGGACGGAGAAGCGTCGTGAACGCGCCGAAGCCTAGAGACATCGAAGCTTTATGCACGGCCAAGGGCATGCGCATGACCGAGCAGCGCCGGGTCATCGCGCGCGTGCTGGCGGCCGCGGATGACCACCCGGACGTCGAGGAGCTCTATCGGCGTTGCGCAGCGGTGGACGACCGCATCTCCATTTCCACCGTCTACCGGACGGTCAAGCTGTTCGAGGATGCCGGCATCATCGAGCGCCATGATTTCCGCAACGGTCGCGCGCGGTACGAGCAGATCCCCGACAGCCATCACGACCACCTCATCAATCTGCGCACCGGCGAGGTGATCGAGTTCCAGTCGGAAGATATCGAACGACTGCAGGCCGAGGTGGCGCGGCGCCTGGGCTACCGGCTGATCGATCATCGGCTCGAGCTCTACGCAGTTCCGCTCGATGACAAGCCGAAGCGCTGAGGTCGCGTTGCGATTGAGGGAAGAGCATTGACGGGTGCGTTGCACATCTTGTTCGGTGTTGTTCTCGCGACTGGCATGGCCGCAGTCGATGGCCATGCGCAGACCGCCACGTATCCCGATCGGCCGGTGAAGATGTTCGTCGGCTTCGCCGCCGGCGGCGGCACCGACGTCGCCGCCAGAATTCTGGCACAAAAGCTGACCGAAGCCCTGGGTCAGACAGTCGTGGTGGAGAACCGCCCCGGCGCGAGCGGGATGATCGCCGCTGAGGCGGTGGCGAAATCGGCGGCCGACGGATACACGCTCATGATGGGCAGCCAGACCACACTCGCAGTCGCGCCAGCGCTCTATCGCAAGTTTTCGGTCGACGCCGCGAAGGATTTCGTCGGGGTGGCGATGGCCGGCGTCTCGCCGCTTGTCTTGGTCGTTCACCCCTCGGTGCCGGTGCAATCGGTCCGCGACCTGATCGCGCTGGCCAAGGCCAAACCGGGCACGATCAATTTCGGTTCAGGCGGGCTCGGAACCACGCCGCACATGGCGGGCGAGCTGTTTTCGATCCAAGCCGGCGTCAAGATGGTGCACGTCGCCTATCGGGGAGAGGCGCCGGCGATCAACGACCTTCTCGGCGGCCAGTTGCATTTGATCTTCGCGAACCTCTCCGCTGTCATCGGCAACGTCAAGGCAGGGTCACTGCGTGCGCTCGCCGTCACCAGCGCGCAACGCGCCGCCACGGCGCCGGAAACTCCCACCATCGCGGAAGTCGCCCTCCCCGGCTTCGACGCGGCGACCTGGTTCGCATTGGTTGCACCGGCAGGAACAGGCCGCGAGATCGTATTGCGATTGAACGCCGAGGTGACGCGCCTTGTCGCTCAGCCGGAGACCCAGAAACGCTTCGCGGATCTCGGCATGACGATCGGCCCCGGCTCCCCCGACGCGCTCGATGCCTATATCAAGTCCGAGATCGGCAAGTGGTCGCAGGTGATCAGGGAGGCCGATGTCCGGGTGTCGGAATAGCCCTGGCGGGGACCATCCCCATTTCCTTTTGGCATCAAACCCGGTAAGAACAGGGCCGACGGCCGACCGCGCGCGGCGCTGAATTGGTGAGGCGCATCAAAGAGTTGAGGGCGCCAAGGCGCGGAAATCGACGCAACCGGGCATGAACGGACCGCGCAAGCTCTACGTTAAATCCTTCGGGTGCCAGATGAACGTCTACGATTCCCATCGTATGACGGACCTGCTCGTACCCGAGGGCTTCATCGAGACCACCCGCGTCGAGGACGCTGATCTCGTCATCCTCAACACGTGCCACATTCGTGAAAAGGCGGCGGACAAGGTCTATTCCGAGCTTGGCCGTATCCGCGTGCTCAAACAGGCTGCCGCGCAGGAAGGCCGCCGCGTGACTATCGCCGTGGCGGGCTGCGTCGCCCAGGCCGAAGGGGAGGAAATCATCCGCCGCGCTCCGGCGGTCGACCTCGTGGTCGGCCCGCAGAACTATCATCGATTGCCCGGCCTGCTGGCGAGGGCCGAGCGCGAGGGTGCCGTCGTCGACACCGAATTTCCGGTCGAGGACAAGTTCGATCTCCTGAAGGCGCCGAGCCGCGAGGCGATTCGCGCGCGCGGCATTTCCGCCTTCGTGACGGTACAAGAAGGTTGCGACAAGTTCTGCACGTTCTGTGTCGTGCCCTATACGCGCGGCGCCGAGACGTCACGGCCGGTCACAAAGATCGTGGCCGAAGTGGAACGGCTCGCGGGCGCCGGCGTGCGCGACGTCACGCTGATCGGCCAGAACGTGAATGCCTATCATGGCGAAGGACCCGACGGCCGCCCCTGGACGCTCGGGCGATTGCTGACGCGCCTTGCCGAGCTGCCGCGTATCGCCCGTTTGCGCTACACCACGAGCCATCCGTGCGACATGGACGCGAGCCTGATTGCGGCGCATCGCGACCTGCCGAGCCTGATGCCCTACCTGCACCTGCCGGTACAGTCGGGTTCCGACCGCATCCTGGCGGCGATGAACCGCCGTCACACCCGCGCGGACTATCTGGAGGCCATCGCGCGCATGCGCGACGCGCATCCTGACTTTGCGTTCTCTTCGGACTTTATCGTCGGCTTCCCCGGCGAGAGCGAGGACGATTTTCGCGCGACGCTCTCGCTGGTTGACGAGGTCGGCTACGCCAGCGCCTTTTCCTTCAAGTACTCGGCTCGGCCCGGAACGCCGGCCGCGGACATGGACGATCAGATCTCCGACGAAGTGAAATCCGAGCGGCTCTACCGCCTGCAGGCGGCGATCGACCGCCACCAGGCCGCATTCAACGCGCAGTGCATTGGCCGCACCTTCGATATCTTATTCGACAGGCCGGGACGCTATCCTGGCCAGATCGTCGGACGCTCCCCATATCTCCAGCCGGTTCAGGTCATGGCTCCCCCGACAATGATCGGAGACGTCGCAGCGGTGAGAATTACGCAGATGAGCACCAACAGCCTGTTTGGCGCGCTCCTGGAAGCGCCGACGGGCGCCGAACCGATGCTGACGGAGGGTTGAACCATTGCGCTCACCACGACCGGACAACGGCTCCCTCGTGTCCTCACCGGACGCCCCCGGCGACAATGCTGCAACCCAGGTCGTGCTCGCGTTCGACGATAACCGGCTCGCCTCCGTGTTGTTCGGCCAGTACGGCCAGAATCTGGCACTCATCGAACGTCGGCTGGGCGTCGTCGCCGAGCAGCGCGGCAATCACGTCAACGTCGCCGGTTCGCGCGACGGCGTCGAGCGGGCACGCCGCGTGCTCGAAGGGTTGTACGAGCAGCTCAAGCGCGGCGACGAACTCGTGTCCGGCGATGTCGAAGGCGCCATCCGCCTGGCCATCGCGCAGGGCTCATTGTTCGATTATGACGCCGCGACCGCGCGGCCGAGCTTCGAGGAGATCAATCTGCGCAAGCGCCCCGTTCGCGCGCGCACGGCCGCCCAGGACGCCTATATCCGCGCGTTGCGCCGCCATGCACTGGTGTTCGGCACCGGCCCGGCGGGCACCGGCAAGACCTGGCTCGCGGTCGCCCAGGCGGTGCAGCTGTTCGAGCGCAAGGAGGTCGACCGCATCATCCTCTCCCGTCCTGCGGTTGAGGCGGGCGAGAGACTTGGATTTCTTCCGGGCGACATGCGCGAGAAGGTCGATCCGTACCTGCGCCCGATCTACGACGCACTCTATGACCTGATGGATGCCCGCATTGTCGAGCGCGCGCTGCAGACCGGCGAGATCGAGATCGCGCCGCTCGCCTTTATGCGCGGACGCACGCTCTCGAACGCGGTCGTCATCCTCGATGAGGCGCAGAATACGACCTCGATGCAGATGAAGATGTTCTTGACGCGGCTCGGCGAAAATAGCCGGATGATCGTCACCGGCGATCCGAGCCAAGTCGATCTGCCGTCCGGACAGACCTCCGGCCTTGCGGAAGCGACGCGGCTTCTCAGGAATGTCGATGGGATCGGTCACGTTGTCTACACCGCCGAGGACGTTATCCGCCATGAGCTCGTGGCGCGCATAGTCGACGCCTACGACAAGGCGGCGCTCAAGGCCGCGCGCGCACGCGAGACCAAGGAATGAGCTCCCTTGCTTGCTTCGTTTCCGTCGCGAGCGGAGGTGGGCGATGACATTGGTGATGCGCAGCCAGCGCACACGATCCCCGGTGCCATCGCGACGTGCGGGCCCGGCGGTCGATATCGTGACCGAGTCTCCGCTCTGGAAAGAGCAGCGCAACGCGAAAGCGCTGTTGCGCCGGGCGATCGCGGAGGCGGGGGCGATGGTGCCGAAAACCGAGGGGGAGCTTGCCATCGTGCTGACCGATGACGCGGCGATGCGGGCGCTCAACCGTGATTGGCGTTGCAAAGATGCGGCGACCAACGTGCTGTCGTTTGCGGCACAGGGACCGCGCGCCGCGTCGGGACCCCCCCGCTTGCTCGGCGATATCGTAATCGCTTACGAGACGACGGAACGCGAAGCGCGCGCCGAGCATAAGCCCTTTGCACATCATCTGGCGCATCTCGCGGTGCATGGATTTCTCCATCTCGCCGGCTACGATCACCAGGCGGATGACGAGGCCGATGTCATGGAAAAGCTCGAGACCCTGATCCTTGCGCAGCTTGCCATCCCCGATCCCTATATTGCGCGCGGCGCCCCTGATCGCGATGCCTGATTCCGACCCCACCCATTCGAACGAGCCCGGCGCGACGTACAATCTGCCCGCGCTGGTACCACGGTCGGGCCCTGCCGCAGGCGAGGCCACCGAGAGCTGGCTCACCCGGGCGCTGCGGACGGTGTTCGGCTGGAAAGCAAGCACGATCCGCGCGGACCTCAAGGACGTGCTCGAGGATGGTGCGGGCGAAACCGGCTTTTCCCCGACCGAGCGTACCATGCTCAAGAACATCCTCGGTTTGCGCGAACGGCGCATCGTGGATGTCATGGTTCCACGCGCCGACATCATCGCCGTGCAGCGCGACATTGCTCTCGGCGAACTCATGAAGGTGTTCGAGAGCGCTGGTCATTCGCGCCTCGTGGTCTATGACGACACCCTCGACGACGCTGGGGGCATGGTCCACATCCGCGACCTCGTCGCGTTCATGACGGAGCGCGCCGCCGCGAGCGCCAGGGCCAACACGCGACGCAAGCGGCCGTTTCCAGCCGGGCTGGACCTCAAGGCCGTTGATCTTTCGATGCCGCTGTCGACGACAAAGATCGTGCGCGAAATTCTCTACGCGCCGCCGTCCATGCCGGTGCTGGACCTGCTTGCCAAGATGCAGACGACCCGCATTCATCTCGCCCTCGTGGTCGATGAATATGGTGGCGCCGACGGCGTGGTGTCGATCGAGGACATCGTCGAACAGATCGTGGGCGAGATCGCCGACGAGCACGACGAGGAGGATCCGCCGGGCGTGGTCCGCCAGCCCGATGGCTCCTTTCTGGCCGATGCTCGCGCCAGCCTGGAAGACATCGCCTCGATCGTCGGCAGCGAATTCGATGTAGGCGAAGTCGCGAAGGAGGTGGACACGCTCGCCGGATACGTTGCGACCCGAATCGGCCGTGTGCCGGTGCGGGGCGAACTCGTCCCTGGCCCCGGTCCGTTCGAGATCGAAATCCTCGACGCCGATCCGCGTCGGGTGAAGAAACTCAAGATTTACCGCAGCCTGGATCGGCAGAACGGCAATAGCCACGAGATGCGCCGGCAGGCGCCCGGACCCGCCCTCACGCCACCAAGCGCGCCCAGTTCCACTATCCCCATGACCAGCGACGAATCGGTGAAGCTTTCACCCCACGCACCGCCGTCGAAATCCGCCCGATCGTGACGCTGAGCCGCCTCGCCCGAACGATCGTACTAGCTCAGGGGTGGTGGCGTATCCTGATCGCATTCCTGGCCGGTGCGGCGTCGACGCTGGCGCTGCCGCCGACGAATATCTGGCCCGTTCCCTTCGTCACCTTCCCGATCCTGATTTGGCTCGTCGATGGCGCGGTTGGGCGTCTCGGCGGCGTGCTCGCCGCCGCCACTGCGGGCTGGTGGTTCGGCTTCGGCTATTTCCTTGCAGGTCTCTACTGGCTCGGTCATGCGTTTCTGGTCGACGCCAAGACCTTCGGCTGGCTGCTCCCGTTCGCCGTTACTGCGCTGCCCGCGGCAATGGCGATCTATACGGCGCTGGGGCTCGCACTGGCGCGCGCGATCTGGACGCGCGGTGCCACCCGGATCCTCGCGCTCGCGGCGGCGCTGACGCTTGCGGAATGGCTGCGCGGTCATCTGTTCAGCGGCTTTCCCTGGAACACCTATGGCTATGCGCTGATCTCGCCGCTGTGGCTCGCCCAGGGCGCGGCGCTCATTGGGATTTGGGGGCTCACCTTCCTTGCCGTCGGGATCTATTCGTCGCCAGCAGTGCTCGCCGACGCGCGTACCGACACCAAACGTCCCTGGCTGGCTCCGGCCCTGAGCGTGGTGGTGATCGCTGCGCTCGCAATCTACGGCGCGGCCCGGCTGGCCGGGACGTCCACGAGCTACGTCGAAGGCGTGCACCTTCGCATCATGCAGCCCAATCTGCAGCAGGACGACAAATTCAACTACGCGCGAAAGCAGCAGGTAATGAGCCGCTATCTCACCCTGTCTGACCGCGGGAGCGATCCGCAATCGACCGGCCTGCGCGGTGTCACGCATCTGATCTGGCCGGAATCCGCGTTCCCGTTCTTCCTCACGCGCGAGCCGGACGCGCTTGCCCAAATCGCCGCGCTTCTGCGGGATGGTACGGTGCTGATCACCGGCGCGATCCGTGCGCCCGATACGGCCCCACCGGGCGTCGTGAACCGCGCCTATAATTCGATTTACGTGATCGGCCATGACGGCTCGATCCTGTCGGTCTACGACAAGGTTCATCTCGTGCCGTTCGGGGAGTACCTGCCGTTTCAGGATCTGCTGGAGCGGCTTGGCCTCGAGCAGCTCACCAAGGTACGCGGCGGCTTCATCCCGGGCGACCATCGCCACGATCAACCCGCGCCGGGGGCGCCGAATTTTCTGCCGCTGGTCTGCTATGAGATCATTTTTGCCAGCGACGCGATTCCCGACAGCGAGCGGCCGGGCTGGCTCTATCGTCATATCGGTCGCTATTTCGACTGGCCGTTCGTCGCCGGAAGCGGCGAGCGACCCGGTTGGCTTCTGAATCTCACCAATGACGGATGGTTTGGCGCGAGCGCCGGTCCCTACCAGCATTTTCAGCAGGCGCGGGTGCGCGCAATCGAAGAGGGCCTCCCCCTGGTGCGGGCGGCGAATACCGGCATCTCGGCGGTGGTCGACCCGTTCGGGCGCGTGGTCGCGTTATTGCCACTGGGAATTGAAGGGGTACTCGACGCGGCCCTCCCGCAGCCGATCGGGCCTACGCCCTATGCGCGGCTGGGTGACACCCTCGCTGGAATCATGGTCGCCGGCGCGTTCGGCTGGGTGATCATTGCCCGCCGCCGGCGCCGCTGAGGTTAATGCAGAACAGCTCAGCGCGTGGTGCATGTCAGCGGCCGCGTGCTATGGTTGCATATGAGACATGGTGGCACAACTTTCCGCCCACAGGTTACAATTGAAACTATCGATAAATTGCTCTTTTCAATCAAGGCTCAGGGTAGACTGACGGTTGTACTGGCATTTCAGCCCTTTTTCACCGTCCCGCCCGCGGTGCACCGAATACGATTGCGTTCGGGCTCCGCAGAAGGGACATTAGCGCGAACAACGGCTGCATAGGAGGTCGTTATGGCCGCTGCCAAAAAGGCCCCGAACCCCATCGACAAGCACGTCGGCAGCCGGGTGCGCATGCGCCGCATGATGCTCGCCATGAGCCAGGAAAAGCTTGGCGATGCGCTCGGTCTCACTTTTCAGCAGGTCCAAAAATACGAAAAGGGAACCAACCGGATCGGAGCCAGCCGGTTACAGCAAATCTCCCACATCCTGCAGGTACCGGTGGCATTCTTCTTCGAGGGCGCGCCCAACTTGCATGGGTCGACGGAGGGAATGAAAGAAGCGCCCTCGCCCGCCTATGTCTCGGATTTCCTCGCCACCTCCGAAGGGCTTTCGCTGACCAAAGCGTTCATGCGGATCAAAGAGGCCAAGCTCAGGCGCCGCATCGTCGACCTCGTCGAGGAGATTGCGGGCGAGGGCGACGATTAGGTCGACGCAAAGAACAGACGACGCAGCATGACGAGCGGTTCAGCCGCGTCGGCGGTCGGTATTCTGTCTTCCCACCTTGCCCACATCTTGACCCCGTTCGGGGACGCTGCAAGAAACACTCCACGCTCGACAGTCGTGCCGGCTGCAGTCGATCCTGCGAGGGGAGCTTTCAGTGTCACACTCCAACTATCTCTTTACCAGCGAATCCGTATCTGAAGGTCATCCCGACAAGGTTTGCGATCAGATTTCGGATGCGATCCTTGATGCTTTCCTCGAGAACGATGTCAAGCTTGGGATTGCCGACGACAGTTTGGTGAATACGCGGCTCGGCTGCGAGACCCTCTGCACCACCAACAAGATCGTCATCGCCGGGGAAGGCCGCGGACAGTCACCGCTGTTCAGCAGGTATGGCAATCACGCGGTGGTCAATCGCGAGATGATCTCGCAGATCGCGCGCAACGTGGTCCGCGACATCGGCTACGACCAGGATGGATTCTCTTATCACGGCGCCGATATCGAGGTGCTGCTGCATGGCCAATCCCCCGACATCGCCATGGGCGTCGATGCAAAGAAGAAGAAGGGCGAGGAGCAGGAGGGCGCGGGCGACCAGGGCATGATGTTCGGCTTCGCCTGCACCGAGAGCGAAGTCTACGAGAAGGGCTCGTTCATGCCGGCTCCGATCTACTTCGCTCACAAGATCCTAAAGGTGCTGGCGGAGAAGCGCCGCTCCAAGCAGCTGTTCGACCTGCAGCCCGATGCCAAAAGCCAGGTGACCGTGCAGTACATCGCCGGCAAGCCGGTTGGGTGCACCAAGGTCGTGGTGTCGACGCAGCACAACGCCGAGACTCGTAACGGCAAAAAGTACTCCCCGGCGATGGTGAAGGACCTGATCGGCGACGCCGTCGCCTCCGCGCTGCCCGAGGGGTGGATGCCGAAAAGACCGTCCGATTTCCTGGTCAATCCGACCGGCAATTTTGTTGTCGGTGGTCCCGATGGCGATTGCGGGCTCACCGGCCGCAAGATCATCGTCGACACCTATGGAGGCTACGCACCCCATGGCGGCGGCGCCTTCTCCGGCAAAGATCCCACCAAGGTCGATCGCTCGGCGGCCTATGCCGCGCGCTATCTCGCCAAGAACGTGGTCGCGGCCGGCATCGCAGAGCGCTGCACCATCCAGATCGCCTATGCGATCGGCGTGGCCGACCCGATGTCGCTGCTGGTCGATACCCATGGCACCGGCAAAATCGATGAGAAGAAGCTCGAAAAGGCATTGCCCGAAATCTTCCGTCTCACGCCGACGAATATCCGCCGTACGCTCAAGCTGAACCGGCCAATCTATCGCCGCACGTCCGCCTACGGCCATTTCGGCCGCGCCCCTGACAAGGACGGCGGCTTCTCCTGGGAAAAGACCGACCTGGTGAAGGACATCAGAAGCGCCGTCGGCTGATCCTCCCGAGGCACTTCCACCCGGCTCTCATCACCCGCGACGGCGATGATCCGGTGACCACCGGCACCTTATTGTGGCGGCCGCCGGTTCCTTAGTTGTTTACTGGATGCTCTAGGACGACATCGCTTTATGTCGGATCCAATTTCGCCCTAAGCATTTGGTCGGTCGCATGATCCGAAAAATCTGCACTTTTCGGAATCATGCTCTAACGGGCATGACATCGAGGGCGACCTTCGTCATGGCGGACGAGACCGGAAGGTCACGCGCGTTTTTCGGCCGGCGAAAAGGTCATCCGTTGCGGCCGCAGCAGGCGGCGTTATTCGAGACCCTGCTGCCGCGGCTAGCCCTCGATCTCACCGGACCGCTGCCCGCGCCAGGCTCTTTGTTTCCCGAGCCGGTCGATGACGTGCGGCTCGAGATCGGATTCGGCGGTGGCGAGCACCTCATAACCGAGGCGCGGGCCCACCCGCGCACCGGCTTCATCGGGGCCGAGCCGTTCGTCAACGGCATGGCGAAGGCACTGGCGGCCATTGCCGCGGGACGCCTCTTGAACATCCGGCTCCATCATGGCGATGCGACGGAGCTCGTGGCCGGGCTGCCCTCGGCCTCGCTCGCGCGAGTCGATCTCATCTATCCCGACCCTTGGCCGAAACGCCGGCATTGGAAACGACGCTTTGTGCAGGACCAGAGCGTCGCCGCGATCGCGCGTGTCCTACGGCCGGGTGGCGAGTTCCGGTTCGCGAGCGACATCCCGGACTATGCGGCCTGGACGCTCAACCATTTCATCCGATCGCGCGACTTTGCATGGACGGCGGAGCGTGCCCACGACTGGCGCCAAGCATGGCCGGGCTTTTCCGGGACGCGGTACGAGGCCAAGGCCAAGCGCGAAGGCCGCGCACCCTGCTATCTGATTTTCCGCAGGACGGGCGACCAACCGCTGCCGCCGGAAGCGTGACAAATCGCGGCGAGGATAAACGCTGGCGGTTAGGTCTCCGCTTCGTCCTCCGCCGGCCTTTGTCTGTCGTCCGGTCGCATCTGCCAGAACCGCACCACCCGCTGCGCCGTACCCAGCGACAGGCGATCAAAATCAGCGTGGACGGCATCGAGAGCCGAGCCCGATGTGTCCTGACCGCCCGGCCGCGCTGCGATGAGGGCCGCCACGGTAGCCCAACACCAGTTGGCCGTTTTGCAAAGAATTAGGACCGGATCGGGCCGCTCCGCGCCCATCAACCGATCCACCACCGCGGTCGGCACCGCGCAAAGCGATGCGACCGCTACCACGGTCTCCGCATATTGCCCCTCGTTGGCGAATTCGACGACGCTCGCCTCACTGAGCATGCCGCCTTCACGCAGAGCCTCGATCGTGCGTTGCGCGTTCGCGTAGTCCGGCGGGGCGGTTGTTGCGTCCGTCGGCCGCAAGACTTTCGCCAGAAGGCGTCGGATCTCGGCCTGCATCGCGGGCGTGGCCGATGTGAGCAGGCGCTGCTGCACCAGCGCCGTGGCTTCGAGCAGGAGGTCGCGGAACAGCCGCGCCGGAATGTCCGGACGCAGCCCGACCCTCTCGGCCAGGACGCTGTCACTTTTCGACCGCTCGACAAGCGCGCAAAAGCTCCGTTCCGACAGGCGCGCGCCGAGATTGTCCGCCACCCGGTGAGCGACTTCGCGAGCACCTCGGCGGACCAGCACATCGGTGACCGCCTCCGCGATCCGGGCTCGTCCTGCAATGGCGAGCAGATGCGCCTCGCTTTGGGTTCGGGCGATGGTGACGAGATCGGTCTCGGCAAGTTGCCGGGACTGTCCGAGCACTGGTCCCGCCACGGCGATATCATCGTCGTGCGCGAGACGCCGCACCACTTCGGCCGGCACCCTGCCCAGCGGCGCCAACCGGTGCGCCAGTTCGGTGCGAGCCTTCACCTCCGCCCCGGCGATCAACCGGATGAACACCAGATCGAAAAGACCGAGATGGTCGTCGTTGAATTGGCTCACGCCGTCGAGGAAAAACGTAGTGATGCGCCTGAGCGTCTTCGCCCGTCGGTCGGACGAGCCGCGCAGGATCACCTCTTCCAGTTCCGGAATGAGCGAGGCTTGCGCTGACATTCTCAATGTCCCCAACAGGCGGCATGGAAAATTGCAATGGCGGCGCGCCAATGCAGCGACAAGCTAGAGAAGGAATCTGAAGGAAGGGTTAGTTAATCGAGAGTTACGAGGCGGCCAAGGCCCCTTGCGCCGAAACGGCAAATCGCTATATTTCGGGTGTCCAGCTTTTGGATATCTCATAACGGCCGGATGCGATCCGGTCGGCTTTTGAGAGTGGGTTCCCCCGGGACCCGCTCTTTTTTGTTACCGAATTCAGGCCCATGTGCCTGGTCGAACCGGGGTGACATTTGAACTGGACGTGCAACCGAACGGGCGAATGACGCAAGCGATCGACACTCTTCGGGCGAATTCCGATCCACGCCTCATCGTGGAACAGGGAGTCGCGGCCCGCGTGGCTGCGATCGTTGAGCCTGTCCTGATCGACAGCGGTTATCAACTGGTCCGGGTGAAGGTTTCAGGGCTCGATGGCTGTACCGTTCAGATCATGGCCGAACGGCCGGACGGCACGATGAAGGTGGAGGATTGCGAGACGGTCTCGCGTGCGCTCTCGCCGGTGCTCGACGTGGCGGACCCGATCGACCGCGCCTATCGGCTTGAAGTCTCGTCGCCCGGCTTGGACCGCCCGCTGGTGCGGCGTTCGGATTTCGAGCGCTTTGCCGGCCATGAGCTCAAGGTGGAGATGGCGGTCGCGATCAATGGCCGCAAGCGGTTCCGTGGACTGCTGCTGGGCGTGGAAGGCGAGACAGCGCGCATTCGCCGTAGCGATGCCGCCCCGGGTGAAGACAACGAGGTTGTGCTGCCGATCGAGGACATGTCCGAGGCCAAACTCGTCCTTACCGACGCGCTGATTGCCGAATCGCTCAGACGCGGCAAGGCGGCGGAACGTGAGGCACGCCAACAGATGGACGATAGCGCGCCAATGACGCAGGACGAAGAGCAACGCGAGACGAAGCGTTCTCTGTCTCCGCTCAACGGTCATCCGTCGTCGCGTCGCAAAGGCAAGAACGGGGCGGACGCCGCCCGCAACGAAGGAGAATGATCGATGGCCGTCAGCGCCAATCGGCTCGAGCTGTTGCAAATCGCGGACGCGGTCGCGCGCGAGAAGGCGATCGACCGCGGCATCGTGATCGCCGCCATGGAGGATGCCATCCAGAAGGCGGCACGATCGCGCTACGGCAGCGAGACGGAAGTCCGCGCGGAGATCAATCCGAAAACCGGCGAGATGCGACTGTCGCGCCTGCTGCTGGTGGCGGATCAGGTCGAAAACGATGCAACGCAGATTGCGCTGGAAGATGCGAAAAAGCGCAACCCCGCCGCCCAGGTCGGCGACTACATCGCCGAAGCCTTGCCGCCGCTTGAATACGGTCGCATCGCCGCCCAGTCGGCGAAGCAGGTAATCGTACAGAAGGTGCGCGAGGCCGAGCGTGACCGCCAGTATCAGGAATACAAGGACCGCATCGGCGACATCGTCAATGGCATCGTCAAACGGGTCGAATACGGCAACGTGGTCGTCGACCTCGGCCGCGGCGAGGCGATCGTGCGCCGCGATGAAATGTTGCCGCGCGAAACCTTTCGTAACGGCGACCGCATCCGCGCCTTCATCTACGACGTCCGCCGTGAGCCGCGCGGGCCGCAGATCTTTCTTTCGCGTACCCATCCGCAATTCATGGCCAAGCTGTTCGCGCAGGAAGTGCCAGAGATCTATGACGGCATCGTCGAGGTCAAGGCGGTGGCGCGGGATCCAGGTTCGCGCGCGAAAATCGCGGTGATTTCGCGCGATTCCTCGGTCGACCCGGTTGGTGCCTGCGTCGGCATGCGCGGTTCTCGCGTCCAAGCCGTCGTGAACGAGTTGCAAGGCGAGAAGATCGACATCATCCCGTGGACGGCCGATCCCGCCAACTTCGTGGTCAACGCGCTCGCGCCCGCCGAGGTCGCCAAAGTCGTGCTCGATGAGGATCGCCAGCGCATGGAAGTGGTCGTGCCCGACCAGCAGCTCTCGCTCGCCATCGGACGGCGGGGGCAGAACGTGCGGCTCGCTTCCCAGCTCACGGGTTGGGACATCGACATCGTCACCGAGCAGGAGGAATCCGAGCACCGGCAGGCCGAATTCGAGAAGCGTACCAAGCTGTTCATCGAGGCGCTCAACGTCGACGAAATGGTGGGCCAGCTGCTCGCTTCGGAAGGATTCAATTCAGTGGAGGAACTTGCGGTGGTCGATGAAAAAGAGGTGGCCGGGATCGAGGGGTTCGACGAGGACACCGCCCACGAATTGCAGACCCGCGCGCGCGATTATCTGGGCCAGCAGGAAGCCGAACTCGACGCCAAGCGCACGGAGCTCGGCGTCGATGACGCGCTCAAGGAGATTCCTGGCGTCACCACCGCCATGCTGGTGACGTTGGGCGAGAACGGCATCAAGACCATCGAAGATCTCGCCGGCTGTGCGACCGACGATCTGGTCGGCTGGAGTGAACGCAAGGATGGCGAAACCACGCGCTACCCCGGCTTTCTCGACGGTTTCGAGCTGTCGCGCGACGACGCCGAAGCGCTGATCATGCAGGCACGCGTCAAGGCCGGCTGGATCAAGGAGGAAGATTTGGCGACGCCGCCGGCTGAAGAGCCCGCCGAGACGGTCGAGGCGACCGCCGCACCAGCTTGAGGACCTTGAACGACGAATGCTTGGGACAGCACCCGATGATCCACTCGACGCCGGACCGCGCAAGGGCGCGTCCGCGACGGCACGGTTTTGCGTCGCCACCGGCGAGGTGAAGCCGGTGGATCAGATGATCCGTTTTGTCCTCGGCCCGGATGGTACGGCTGTGCCCGACCTGCGGCGTCGGCTGCCCGGGCGCGGCATCTGGATCACGGCGACGCGGCAAGCGCTTGGTGTCGCCGTTGCGCGTAAGGCGTTCGCGCGCGGCTTCAAGCGCGACGTACGCCTCGCTGCCGATTTCCTCGACATGACCGAGCGTCTGATCGAGCAGGCAGCGCTCGATGCTCTCGCGATCGTCCATAAAGCCGGAACGGCCGCGATCGGGTTTGGCAATGTGGACGCAGCGCTTACCCGCGCCCGCGTCGTGGCCCTCCTCAACGCGGCCGAGGCCGCCCCCCACGGCAGGAGAAAGCTCCTGTCCGCGCTGCACCAGCGCGAGGATTCCGCGGAAATTGCCGTCATTGACGCCTTTGCCTCGGCGCAATTGGATTTGGCATTCGGGCGGTCAAATGTGATACATGCAGCCCTGCTTGCCGGCCCCGAGAGCGAGACGTTTCTGGCGCGCGCCGCGCGCCTCGACTGTTTCCGGGCCGGCCTGACGCCGGATGTTCCCGGCAGCGGCGACCATCAAATCCGCAGATCGGCGCGCGCCGACTTGCGACACGAGGGCAAGACGTAACACGGCGAAACGCCCGAGAATTGGGATTGGAATGGCTGAAACGACGGAAAAGACTGGCGAAAAGAAGCTGAGCGTTGCCCCGAGCAAGACGTTGAGCCTAAAGGGGCGCGGCGTCGAGCAGGGCGTGGTGCGCCAGAGTTTCAGCCATGGCCGCACCAAGGCCGTCGTCGTGGAAAAGGTGAAAAGCCGCGGCCCGATGCGGGGGAAAGCCGAGATGGCCGCCTCTGCCGCGCCCGTCAAGCGCCCTGCGCCCGGCAAGGCTGCCAGCGCGGCACCGGTCGCATCGCCAGCCCCGAGCCCATCCGGCCCGCCGCTGAAACCTTCAGGGGTCGTGCTGCGAACCCTCACCGAAGAAGAGCGCACGGCCCGTGCGCGCGCACTGGGCGATGCCCGGCTGCGCGAGGCCGAAGAGCGCAAGATTGCCGAGGAAGAGGCGCTGATCCGGAAGTCGCGCGAGAGCGTGGAACGGAGCGAGCGCGACGCCGCCGAAGCCCGTAAGGCCGATGAGGAGAAGCGTCGCAAACACGAGCTCGAAACCAAACTCAAGGCCGAGCAGGAGGCGAAGAAGCGTTTCGGTGAGGACACTACGGCAGCCGCGAGGCCCGCCACCGCCGCTCGGCCTGCACTCGAGCCCGACGAGGAAGAGGCTCCGCGCGTTCGCCGCGGTCCGGGTGGAGCGGCGCGACCGGCACCGGCGCCGAAACCGACGCGTAGCGGTCCGCAGAAAAGTCGCGGGCGGCTCACATTGGTGACTGCGCTCAGTGCCGACGAAGAGCGTGAGCGATCGGTCGCGGCATTCCGCCGCCGCGTACAGCGGTTGAAGGGGCACGCCGCCGACGAGCCGAAGGAAAAGCTCGTGCGCGAGGTCACCATTCCCGAAACCATCACCATCCAGGAGCTCGCCAACCGCATGGCCGAGCGCGGGGTGGATGTGATCAAGCTGCTGATGAAACAAGGCCATATGGCGCAGATCAACGACGTGATCGACGCCGATACCGCCCAGCTGCTGGCCGAGGAATTGGGCCACACCGTCAAACGCGTGGCGGAATCGGACGTGGAAGAGGGACTCTTCGACGTCGCCGATGATCCGAACTCGCTGATGCCGCGTCCGGCGGTCGTGACCGTCATGGGTCACGTCGATCACGGCAAGACGTCGCTGCTCGACACCATTCGCTCCACCGAGGTGGCCGCGGGCGAAGCTGGCGGCATCACCCAGCATATCGGCGCCTACCAGGTGACCGCGCCCTCCGGCAACAAGATCACCTTCATCGACACGCCGGGCCACGCCGCCTTTACCGCGATGCGCGCACGCGGCGCCAAGGTGACGGACATCGTCGTGCTCGTGGTCGCCGCCGACGACGGCGTCATGCCGCAGACGGTGGAAGCGATCCACCACGCCAAGGCCGCGAAAGTACCGATGATCGTGGCAATCAACAAAATCGACCGGCCCGACGCAAAGCCGGAACGCGTGCGCACTGAATTGCTGCAGCATGAAATCCAGGTCGAGACGCTCGGCGGCGAGGTTCTCGACGTCGAGGTGTCCGCGACCAAAAAGCTCAATGTCGAGCGGCTGCTCGAAACGATCGGCTTGCAGTCGGAAATTCTCGACCTGAAGGCCAATCCGAACCGTCCGGCGGAAGGCACCGTCATCGAAGCGAAACTCGACCGCGGCCGCGGCCCTGTCGCCACCGTGCTGGTGCAGCGTGGCACGCTGAAGGTCGGCGACCTTATCGTAGCCGGTGCCGATTGGGGTCGCGTGCGTGCGCTGGTTTCGGATACCGGCGCGCCGGTCGAAAGCGCGGGCCCGTCGACGCCGGTCGAAGTTCTCGGGTTCAACGGCACGCCGGACGCGGGTGACCGGTTGGCGGTGGTGCAGTCCGAGGGTCGCGCGCGCGAGATCGCCGACTATCGTGCCCGGCAACGGCGCGACAAGATGGCCGCCCGCGCGACCGGCATGCGTGGCTCGCTCGAGCAGATGATGAGCCAACTCAAAGCGTCCGGACGGAAGGATTTGGCGCTGATCATCAAGGCCGACGTGCAAGGCTCGCTTGAAGCGATCATCGGCACGATCGAGAAGCTTGCCACCGACGAAGTGGGCGCGCGCGTGATCCACTCCGGGGTAGGCGGCATCACGGAATCCGACGTCACGCTGGCGGAAGCATCCGGCGTACCGATCATCGGCTTCAACGTGCGTGCCCACAAGGAGGCGCGCGAGGCGGCCGAGCGGGCTGGCATCGAAATCCGCTACTACAACATCATCTATGATCTCGTCGACGACGTGAAGAAGGCGATGTCCGGCCTGCTTGCGCCGAGCGTCCGCGAGACCATGCTCGGCAATGCGACGATCATGGAGATTTTCAAGGTGTCCAAGGTTGGCAGCGTGGCAGGCTGCCGCGTCACCGACGGTGTGGTCGAGCGCGGCGCCAATGTGCGCCTCATCCGCGACAGCGTCGTCGTGCACGAGGGCAAGCTCTCCCAGCTCAAGCGCTTCAAGGACGACGCGCGTGAAGTGGTCGCCGGCCAGGAATGCGGCATGGCCTTCGAGAACTATCAGGACATGAAGGTCGGCGACGTCATCGAATGCTATCGAGTGGAGACGGTGCAACGCTCGCTGTGAGTTCAAGTCTCAAGCGCGCAACCGCATGTCGCCCATCAATCCGGGTTGATCTCTTTCGCCGAAGCGATGGACGCGCGGTCTGATCCGCGCATGCGAAAAACTCAGGACGATCATGGTCCGTCGACGTCATCAGCACGACATCGGCACGAGCCGCGGCGCCTCCCAGCGCCAACTGCGCGTCGGCGAACTCGTGCGCCATGCGCTCGCGGACATGCTCATGCGCGGGGAAGTGCATGATCCCGTTATCGAAAAGCACCTGATCACGGTGCCCGAGGTTCAGATGACGGCCGACCTGCGGCTCGCCACGATCTACCTGATGCCGCTCGGCGGACGCGACACGGATGCGGTCCTCGCTGCGTTCGAACGCAATAAGCGCTACCTGCGCGGCGAGATCGCGCGCCACGTTAACTTGAAATTTGCGCCTGAAATCCGCTTCCGCATCGACGCGCGATTCGACGAAGCGGAACGAATCGAGAAGCTTTTGCGAACGCCGCAGGTCCAGCGCGATCTGAGCAACAAGACGGAAGATGAAAGTTGACCCAGATCATCGCCGAGAAACCACAGGATCAGCCGAAGCGCAAAAAGCGCGACGTGAACGGTTGGCTCGTGCTCGACAAGCCGGTGGGCATGACCTCGACCCTTGCCGTGAGCGTGGTTAAGCGTCTGTTGCAGGCCAAGCGCGCCGGACACGCCGGCACGCTCGACCCGCTGGCATCCGGCCTGTTGCCCATTGCGCTCGGAGAAGCAACCAAAACCGTCCCGTTCGTCATGGAGGGGCGCAAGATCTACCGCTTCACCGTGCGCTGGGGCGAGGAACGGGACACCGACGACGCCGAAGGCCGCGCCACCGAGACCAGCGCGGAGCGCCCGACCGCCGAGGCCATCCGCGCGCTCATCCCCCGCTTCAGCGGCCTCATCGAGCAGGTGCCGCCGCGTTTCTCCGCCGTGAAGATCGACGGCGAGCGCGCCTACGATCTGGCGCGCGACGGCGAGGTGGTGGAACTCGCGCCGCGCCCGATCGAGATCCATCACCTCGAATTAGTCGAGACGCCCGATCCAGATCACAGCGTGCTCGCCGCCAAGTGCGGCAAGGGGACTTATGTGCGTGCGCTCGCCCGCGACATGGGCCGCGCGCTCGGTTGCTTTGGACATGTCGTGGCGCTGCGCCGCACCGCGGTCGGCCCGTTCACCGAGCAAATCTCCACCAATCTGGAAGCATTGCAGCGCATGACGCAATCTGGCGCTGGGGACGATATTGTGACGGCCCCTGCCCTTCTGCCGGTCGAAGCCGGACTGGCGGCCTTGCCGGCGCTGCGGGTGAGTACCGCCGATGCCGGCCGGCTTGCCCGCGGACAGGCGGTGCTGCTGCGCGGGCGCGATGCGCCGGTCATGGAGGGGTGGGTGTCGGTCTCCGCCCATGGCGGGCTCGTCGCACTGGCGCAGGTCGAAAAGGGCGAATTGCGCCCGCGGCGGATTTTCAATCTGCCGCGGATCTAGTGCGGTGGATTTGAAGGCCGAAAGCTCGTTTCGGAACTTCAAATCCAAAGACCGCACTAGAATCAGAGAGTTGCTCGTGTCCCCTTTGATTCCGAAGTTCACATCAGAGGGCGCCGCGAGGGGTGTGCGAACTTCGGAATCGGGACACTAGCACTAAATCGCCATAAGCCTTTGCCTGGTCGGATGATCTTGTCCGGATCGTGTGCAGGTTTTCGGTATCCCACTGGAGGAGCTAAAGTTTCTGCTGGCGTCCACGGCTGTTTTGCGATATTGCGCCGGTGCGCGGGCCATAGGGTTTCCTATGGCATCGGAACCCGCTTTGATTTGTTGACGCGTGTTCCGCGGCGAACCGATTCCCACCCCGGATCAGTTCCAGGACAGGCATTCGCCGGAAGAAGCCGTAAAGCCCGCGTATACGACTTGTGGTGACCGCGCTGGACGACATCCCGGCACGGCCGCAGATCGAAACCCCGACAGGAAAGGGACATCCCGATGTCGATCACGACGGGCCGTAAGGCCGAAGTCATCAAGACCTATGCGACCAAAGCCGGCGACACCGGTTCGCCGGAAGTGCAGGTGGCGATCCTCTCGGAACGCATCACTAGCCTTACCGAGCATTTCAAGACCCACGTCAAGGATAATCACTCGCGGCGGGGATTGCTCAAGCTCGTATCCCAGCGTCGGCAGCTCCTCGACTACCTCGCCCGCATCGACGCGGCGCGTTACAAGTCGTTGATCGAACGGCTGGGTATTCGTCGCTGAGGATTTGCGCGGCGTGTTCGCGCGTTTGATGCGGACACCGGATAAGTCCGCTGTTCCTCCGGCAGCGCCGGGCGCTGCCGATTTGAGACGGGTCGAATGATCGCCCGTCCGTTCAATGGAAGGCTCGAAGGCCATGGCAGGATCGCTGGATGCTGTTTCGGTTTGTGGCACGGCCGCAGACGGCAGCCTCTCGCCGTCTTGCTCATGGCTTTTGTCCTTTCGCAAAAACCATGAAAGACAATCGCAATGTTCGATATCCATCGTGTTGAGCTCGACTGGGGAGGGCGCAAGCTCGTCCTAGAGACCGGCAAGATCGCGCGCCAAGCCGACGGCGCAGTCGTCGCCACTTATGGCGAGTCAAAGGTGCTGGCGACCGTGGTCGCCGCCAAGGAGCCGCGGGAAGGCGTCGACTTTCTGCCGCTCACAGTCGATTACCAAGAGAAGTTCTACGCCGCGGGTCGCATTCCCGGCGGTTATTTCAAGCGCGAGGGCCGTCCGACCGAGAAAGAGACGCTGGTCTCACGGCTGATCGATCGCCCGGTACGGCCGCTGTTCGCCCCGGGTTGGCGCAATGAAACCCAGGTGATCGTGACGACGCTATCGCATGATCTCGAGAACGATCCCGACGTTCTGGCAATGATTGCGTCCTCGGCTGCGCTGACGCTGTCGGGCGCGCCGTTCATGGGTCCGATCGGCGCCGCGCGCGTCGGCTTCGTCAACAATGAATACGTGCTCAATCCGCTGCTCGATGAGATGGCGGAGAGCCAGCTCGATCTCGTCGTCGCCGGCACCCAGGACGCGGTGCTGATGGTCGAATCGGAAGCGAAAGAGCTGAGCGAGGACGTAATGCTCGGTGCCGTGATGTTCGGCCACCGGCACTTCCAACCCGTGATCGATGCCATCATCAAGCTGGCTGAAAAGGCGGCGAAGGAGCCGCGCGAGTTGCAGGTGGCGGATAACGCAGCGCTCGAAAAAGAAATGCTCGCGCTGATCGAGCCGGATTTGCGCGCTGCCTATGCGGTCCCGGACAAGATGGAGCGCCACCGCGGCACCGATGCCGCGAAAGCCAAGGTGCTGGCGCATTTCTGCCCGGAGGGGGTGGAGAACCCGCCTTATCTCAAGCAGCAGGTCGCGGGCGCCTTCAAGAAGATCGAGGCCAAGATCGTACGCTGGAACATCCTCGATACCGGTCGACGCATTGATGGCCGCGACGTCAAGACCGTGCGTCCCATCGTCTCGGAAGTCGGCGTTCTGCCGCGGGCGCACGGCTCGGCCTTGTTCACGCGCGGCGAGACCCAGGCCCTGGTGGTGGCGACGCTCGGCACCGGCGAGGATGAGCAATGGATCGACGCCCTGCAAGGAACGTACAAGGAGACGTTTCTCCTGCACTACAATTTCCCGCCGTTCTCGGTCGGCGAGACCGGACGAATGGGCGGACCGCGCCGGCGCGAGATCGGCCATGGCAAGCTCGCTTGGCGCGCCATCCATCCGATCCTGCCCGCACACCACGAATTCCCTTACACCCTGCGCGTCGTCTCGGAGATTACCGAGTCGAACGGCTCCTCCTCGATGGCGACGGTGTGCGGCACCTCGCTGGCGCTGATGGACGCGGGCGTCCCGCTCAAGCGCCCGACCGCGGGCATCGCCATGGGGCTAATCCTCGAGGGCGAACGCCATGCCGTCCTGTCCGATATCCTCGGCGACGAAGACCATCTCGGTGATATGGACTTCAAGGTCGCCGGCACCGAGCGCGGCGTGACCTCGTTGCAGATGGACATCAAGATTGCCGGCATCACCGAGGAGATCATGCGGGTCGCGCTCGGTCAGGCCAAGGATGGCCGCATGCACATCCTGAGCGAAATGTCCAAAGCCCTCACCCAGCATCGCGACCAGCTCGGCGAGCACGCGCCGCGCATCGAGGTGTTCAATATCCCGGTCGACAAGATCCGCGAGGTCATCGGCTCCGGCGGCAAGGTCATCCGCGAGATCGTGGAGAAGACTGGCGCCAAGATCGACATCTCCGACGACGGCACCGTGAAGGTCGCGTCCGCCAACGGTGACGCCATGAAGGCGGCTATCAACTGGATCAAGTCGATCGCCTCCGAGCCCGAGATCGGTCACATCTATGAAGGGACCGTCGTCAAGGTAATGGACTTCGGCGCCTTCGTGAACTTCTTCGGCTCCAAGGATGGCCTCGTGCATATCAGCCAGCTGGCGGCGCGCCGGGTACAGAAGGTCAACGACGTGGTGAAGGAAGGCGATAAGGTGAAGGTGAAGCTTCTTGGCTTCGACGAGCGCGGCAAGGTGCGTCTGTCCATGAAAGTGGTCGATCAGGACACCGGGGAAGACCTCGAGGCCAAGCAGAAGGCCGAGGCCGACCAGCAGCAGCGCGAGGCGGTGGCCGGCGGCGAGTAGTTTCGGCGCGCTTTCTAGACGTGTTGGAGGGGCGGCCGACGGGCCGCCCCTCTTCATTCGGCATGGCTGCCGACGCGACGATCGCGCTTGGACAAAAGATGTACTGACGCCAACCCCAAGGGCAGCTTTGCTCAGCCTGGCGTGCCCACCAAGAAGAACGTCGTCGTCACACCAAGGCCCTTGATCTCGGTCGTGCCACGCTCTTCGAACACGAACGCGTCCTTGGTGAGATCGCGGAATGCCGCGCTAACCTGGATACGTCCGGGCTCGCCGTAGGACTCCATGCGCGACGCTGTGTTCACGGCATCGCCCCACACATCGTATGAGAAGCGGGTGTCGCCGATCACCCCCGCCGTCGCCGGCCCGCAATGGATGCCGACACGCAGCTTGAGCTTGCGGCAGCCGAGCGGCGGCTGGCAGTCGATCACTTCCATCATGGCCAGCGCGAGCCGGCCGACTGCAACCGCGCCAGCAGCGGCCCGGCCGTCGAAGCCGCCCGCTGCCATGTAGCTGTCGCCGATCGTCTTGATCTTGTCGACCTCATATCGTTCACAGAGTTCATCGAGTGCGCGCACGAGCCGATCAAGAAAGTCGACGACCTCCTCGGGCGAAAGATCGTGCGCCGCCGCGGTGAAACCGGTGAGGTCCGCGAACATGACACTGAGCATGTCGATCTTGTCGGCGATGCGCGGTTCGCGGCCCGACTTCAAGCGTGCTGCGATTGCCTGCGGCATGAGCGTTCCAAGCAAGGCCTCGGAGCGTGCGTGCTCGTCCTGCAGCTCCATCCTGGCGCGATCCCGGTCCCAGAGGGCGTAGAAAATCAGCGCCGCGATGATCGCCGCGGTGTTGATCATGGCCTGGCTCGACAGTATGTCGCGAAACGCCTGGTCCTCGGGCACGGCCAGCCCGGCAATCGGCGCGAGATTGAGCGCGAGCACGAGCGCGAGGACATATAGGCCGAACAGGACGAGGAATAGACGCCAGTTCTCGAGTCCGAAGAAGAACAACATGGCGCCGCCAAGCGTGTAATAGATGTGAAGTGCGCTGGCGAGGCCGAGCGACCACACGATGAACATCTGTCCGAACAAGACCGCGAGAACCAGCGCGATGCCGCCGACGTGATCGCCGAGGCGATGCAGGCGCGGGACCAGCAACGAAACTGCCAGCATCAATATGTTATCGGCATTGACGAGGATCAGCCCATGAAAATCATGGAAGCCGTTGATGATCAGGTGCGATAGCGCAGTCGCCGCCACAGCAAATGCCGCAACATTGACGCAACGCTGGCGCTCGATCACCAACTCGTCGGTCGAAACGATCCCGGTGGATATCAGGCGATCGAGCCACGCCGGGAGTTGGACGGCGGGCGTCCGCTGGCCTCGGACGAGGTCGCGCAGCCGCGTCATGGCGCCGCCAGCGGTAGTGCCTGCGAGCGCAGCATGGTTTTTCGGCCGCAGCCCTGCTTTCCATGTTTGCGCCTAGCGGCGTGCTCCATGATCATCTCATCGTGAGCTTTGCTGCAACCAGCCGAACTGTGACGGTGATCACGGCGGCGGAGGTCAACTCTCCCCATCTCTGACCGGGAGCGCGCCGGGAAACACGGCCCGCCACCGAAGGGGAACGTCTTGGGCATCCGTGCGAGCCTGCCGACATGGAACCGCGTCGCCGCTCTGTTGGTCGCCGCCGCCATCTTGCTCGCAGCACCCTACGGCGTCGCCGTGGCGGTGCGCTCTGGCATAGCTTCTATCATTCTCTGGAACGCGGAACTCGGTATTTCAGGGACCGCGGTTGGCGCATCCGCGCCCCCACCTGCCATCGGGCGGGCAGGGCCGCCAGACGCAACGGGACCGAGCGCGGCCGCATGAGCGAACCTCGTTCCGGGCGCCCCGTTCTTGGCGCTTTGCATGACCGATCGGACGGCGCGTCACGCCTTAAGCGCCGTTCAGCGGACGCCGGGCGCCGTCGGGTTCCTTCGCATCCATGCCGAGCGTCTCGGTAACGGCCTGCCCGAGCGCAACGAAATCGACCTTGCGTAGGGAGGTGCGCCGCCATGCGAGCCCGATCGTGCGGCCCGGCTGCGGCGGCGCGAACCGCAAGAGCTTCACCCGCTCGTCCCGAACCTCGACGTCGATGGCGACCTCGGGCACGAGGGTCACGCCGTAACCGTTGGCCACCATCTGCATCACGGTGGTCAGGCTGGTCGCGCCCAGACCCATGGTTCCGTTGCTGGCCCCGTCGCGCCTGCTGTCGGCGCAATAGGCTAGCGCCTGGTCGCGTAGGCAATGGCCTTCTTCCAGGAGGA
>JGI12053J15887_10000087_pt1 | contig 27935 bp, 17 predicted proteins | sample MedBloCAOM1_O3_FD_15887 | JGI IMG/M metagenome (IMG submission 15887)
GATTTTTGGCTGGCTTGCCGCCGTAATCGCCCTCATTGGATGGCATGTTCCGGCTGCATTCGAATTGGCCATGCGCTCCAATCTGTGGCACGAAGTCGAGTACGCATGCTTTTTCGGAACTGGACTTCTTTTTTGGTGGCCGGTTATCCAGCCTTGGCCAAACGAGGCTCGGTGGCCACGGTGGTCCATTGTCTTATACCTTTTTTTTGCCACCTTTCCGTGTGACATACTTTCAGCGTTTCTTACGTTTTGCGACCGCGTTGTCTATCCGTGCTACCTGTCCGGGAATCGACATTTCGCTATTTCACCTCTTCAAGATCAAGAGTATGCGGGCGCCCTGATGTGGGTTTGCGTGACGTTTGTTTATCTGATCCCTGCCGTGGTCATAACAACGCGACTGCTCTCCAGTTCCCATAATCCGAACCGATCATCTCACTCGCAAGCCCGTCCAACATTTTGACAGATTGTCAGAGAGTGGTCCTCTTTGCTTGCGCGGTTTGGTTCCCACCTTCCATTCCATCGCTAACCCTTTTGGATGGAATCACAACGGCTATCCGTCAAATACGGGAACGTGGAAACGCGCGTGCTTTACTCCCACGTGAAGCCAATTGGCAGAGAAGGAGAGCGTCATGAACCGAGAAGAAGTGAACTGGTTATTGCAAACAATCAAGGACCCCGGCGACGCGAAGCGCTTCCTGTTGGCCCAGTACGAGCGAGGGCGAATTTCCCTTCAACTGATGGCCGAGGTAACGCCGGAACGGGATTGCATCAACCACACAAGGGCTCCGGTCTTGACCAGGGCGACGGAGCACCCGGCCGAACACTTGGCGATGGCGTTAGTATTTGCTACTGCCTGGTAAGAGCGGCCATGTGCTCCGCGAAGTGTTTCCAGAAATAGCAACTAACCCGCTATTCGGCCAAGCGTCGCAGGTCCGCGCCGTCTTGGATTATGTTAGTGGATGAGGTTGGAGACAATGACGCCGCAGTCCCTTACATTCGCTAGTTCGCCGTTTTGGCCTGTCGCGATCGGCTTTTTTGGTCTCGGTACAGGCTACTTCATCTGGGGCGGGCAGGTTCTCTTTGGTCATCCCAAAAACGGCCCCGAAGTCGATCGTACCATGGGCATGTGGGGTTTCTGGATGCCCGGTTTTTGCCAATTCATCACCGGCGTATATCTCATCGTGGGATTGACTTGGTTTAACGTCTTCGGAAACACCGCACCGCTCTACATGGCAGGCGTGGCATTCACGGTGTATGGGATTCACTGGTTCGCGATGGCGCATCGCCGCTACATCGGGTCAAGCGCCGCGCCGGACGGATGGATGGCCATCGCTTATCTCTTCGTTTCGGTCCTCGGAGCATATGTATTTGGCCGTGCCGGCGATGTCCCCGTTATGATCATTTTCATCGGCTTGACCTTGATATATCTCGTGGAAGTTCCAACGCGACTGGCGGGATGGAGCGCCGGCACACGGCTTGTAGCGCTGCTCCAATGCCTCACCGGAATCTGGCTTATGTATTGCACGTGGGCGGTCACCGTAAATATTGCCCTGGGTTACAAGCTCTGGATTTGACCCGCAGTCGAGGAACCATCGCGATGATCACGGTAACAATCGATGGTGTAGTTCACGAAACGATCAGCGGTGAACGCTTGATCGATATCATCAATAGAGCGGGCCCGCAGATTGCTCAGGTCTGCTATCACCCACAACTCGGTCCTATCCAGACGTGCGATACCTGCATGGTAGAGATCAACGGGCAACTCGCGCGAGCGTGCGCGACCGCCGCGTCGCCAGGAATGGAAGTATTCACAAAATCGGAGAAGGCCTCTTCAGCCCAGCGAGAGGCCTTCGACCGTATTCTCAGCAATCACGTGCTCTACTGCACTGTATGCGACAACAACAACGGAAACTGCACCATTCATAACACTGAAAAATTGCTGGGTATCGAACATCAGCCGATTCCCTATCATTCCAAACCCTACGAAGAAGATCATACCAACCCGTTCTACCGCTACGACCCGCAACAATGCATTCTTTGCGGCCGATGTGTGGAAGCCTGTCAAAACCTGCAGGTCAACGAAACCCTTTCGATTAACTGGGAGGATCCCCATCCCCGTGTGCTGTGGGATGGCGGCTCAACAATTGGAGAATCGAGTTGTGTCTCCTGCGGCCATTGCATTTCTGTTTGCCCCTGCAACGCGCTGATGGAGAAATCCATGCTTGGGCATGCGGGATTTTTCACCGCCCTGCCAAAGACAGCGTTGAGCGGCATGATCGATGTGGTGAAGGGCGTCGAGCCGGAGACCGGCTATGGAGCCATTCTTAAGCTCTCGGAAGCCGAGTCGCACATGCGGGAATTGCGCATCCGTCGCACGAAGACAGTCTGCACGTATTGCGGTGTCGGATGCAGTTTCAACGTTTGGACGAAAGATCGCCACATTCTGAAAGTACAGCCTTTGGATGGCCCAACGAATGGCATCTCCACATGTGTCAAAGGAAAATTCGGTTGGGACTTCGTGAACAGTGCGGACCGCCTGACGAGACCACTTATCCGCGAAGGGGGCAAGTTTCGTGAAGCCTCGTGGGACGAAGCGCTTGATCTGGTGGCTCGGAAGTTTGCAGAGATCAAGGCAAAGAACGGACCCGATGCGCTGGCCTTTGTCTCTTCATCTAAGTGCACCAATGAGGAGAGCTATCTCATGCAGAAGCTCTCGCGCGCCGTCATCGGAACAAACAATATGGACAACTGTTCGCGGTACTGCCAGGCGCCCGCGACTCAAGGTTTATTTCGCACTGTAGGTTATGGCGGAGACTCTGGCTCCATTCGGGACATTGAAAACGCNGGGCTCGTGCTCGTCATNGGCAGCAACACGGCGGAGAGTCACCCTGTCCTGGCTACTCGCGTAAAACGNGCTCACAAACTGCGCCAACAGAAGCTTATCGTGTCGGATTTGCGCGAACACGAAATGGCTAAGCGAGCCGACCTTTTCCTGCGCCCTGAGCCGGGAACCGACATCGTTTGGCTTTCTGCGGTCAGCCGCTATTTGCTGGACAACGACATGGTCGACGCGACGTTTCTGGCTCAATGGGTGAATGGAATCGAGGAATACAAAAAGAGTCTTGCGCCCTTCACCATGGAGTTTGCCTCTCGAACTTGCGGGCTTTCCGAGGATATTTTAAAAGACGCCGCGCGCATGATTGCCGAGGCAAACGGTGTCTGCATTCTGTGGGCGATGGGTGTGACGCAACACACCATGGGCTCTGACACCTCGACTGCCATATCCAATCTTCTGCTCATTACCGGCAATTACATGAAGACAGGTTCGGGTGCGTATCCGTTGCGGGGGCACAACAACGTTCAGGGTGCCAGCGATCACGGGGCCATGCCCAATTTTCTTCCCGGCTACCAATCCGTCGATGACCCTGAAGTCCGATCGCGATTCGAAGCGAATTGGAAGGTACAACTGCCTTCAACGAAGGGACTCGATAACCACGAGATGATCGAAGCGGTTCATGAAGGTAAGCTCAAAGCGATGTATCTGTTTGGCGAAGAGATGAGCCTCGTGGATTCCAACGCAAACTTTGTTGGCGATGGGCTCGCGAAATTGGACTTTTTCGTCGTGCAGGACATCTTCTTCAGCGCCACCTGCCATTTTGCAGACGTCGTGCTGCCAGCCAGTCCAAGTCTTGAAAAAGAGGGAACCTTCACGAGCACAGAAAGGCGTATCCAGCGGCTCTACCAGGTGTTCGAACCTTTGGAAGGCAGCCGTCCGGATTGGCGAATCATTCAGGAGATTGCTAACCGTCTCGGCGCGAAGTGGCAGTATCAGCATCCATCCGAGATTTATCGCGAGGTCGCTTCGTTGACGCCCTTGTTCGCAGGCGTAACCTACGAGAGGCTCGAGGGATTTAAGTCTCTTCAGTGGCCGGTTGCAGCCGACGGAACGGATCAGCCGCTACTTTATACAAAAGGTTTTGCCTTCCCGGATGGCAAAGCCCGACTGTTCCCGCTCGTTCTTACAGAGCCGACGGACCAGCCCAATGCCGAATTCGATCTTCATCTGAACAACGGACGTCTGCTGGAGCATTTCCACGAAGGCAATATGACGTACCGAAACGAAGGAATTCGCCAGAAGACGCCCGACACTTTTGTCGAAGTCTCACCGGAACTCGCGAAACAGCGCGGAATTCAAAGCGGCACCTGGCTGCAGCTCACGTCACGTTACGGCCAGGTTCGCGTGCGTGCTCTGGTTACCGACCGGGTGCAGGGCAAACAACTTTACATGCCCATGAATTCCGTCGAGAGCCCCGTAAACCGGCTGACCAGCAGCTATACGGACGCAGTGACACACACGCCCGCATACAAAGAAGCTTCCGTTCATCTCCGGGTACTGCCAGAAGTCGGCGAAAGTCCGCTGCCGCGCATCAACCATCGCTTCGGCCATCCAACGCCGCAGCACGGCGTGGAGGTCGAGCGGAAATGGAAGCGCCCCGATTATCGCGTGCCGGGTAACGGGCTCGTTCAGATTCAAACGAATTGATTTAAGGATGGAGAACTATGGCTAAACCGATTCCTCTCGAGTTACCCAAGCGCGACCCGCAAGAAGAACTGCGCTCGCGCTTGGAGAAGGCGCCGGCGGAGCATGCCGAGGCGCTGCTAGCCGGTTTGGATGTGCTGCAAGCTCTCCATGATCAAGGCGTCCTCGAACTTCTGCGAGGCGTGCTCGGCGGCGGCAACAAGATTCTTGAAATCGTTGTAGACGCAAGCAAAACGCCAGAAGCGATTCGCGGCATCCGTAATCTCTTGATTATGACCAAGATCCTTGGGTCCATGGATCCAGAATTACTGAACAAATTTGCCCTAGACATTCCCGATGTCCTGGTGGGCGCGGCCAAGGCGCAAGAAGCAGAGCCACCGGGCTTTTGGGAATCCTTCCGCATACTTCGCAGTAAGAACCTGCGCCGCGGCCTTGTGGTCATGAACAATCTGCTTGAGGTGTTGGGAAGGAACTTCTCTGCAGAAAAAGCTGACCCTGGAACTTTCAGAAGATAAAAGGTCATTCATTCAAAGAGCAGCGATCGCTCTTTATGATTTTATGGTGTTGCCGTTTGCAAATATTTGGAAGTGAAGAGTTTTTAAGTGAGCGGTAAACTTCGGAGCGATGGCAGCTATGCCCGGAATGGCGAAAACGATAACCGCGGTGTGTCGCAACCGAAACATGTGCGGAACTCCACGCGCAGTTCTGATTTCTGCACACGCTTGAAGGAGTTTGTTGGCTGATCGGCGGCCCGAAAAGCGCAGCCGCTAACTTATCTTGAAGCACACTGCGATGGGCAATAAGATGTGCAGGGCGGAGAGCTCCCGGCTAGATGCCCAAAGCTCTCGAAATATTGATGAAAATTCAGAGAGTGCTCGCACAGGGACTTCGTGGCCTTTACGCTGGGTGGTCACGATCTGGCAAGTTGGTACGCCTCATTTCCATTGTATTGCTCCCGTTGCTTCTGCAGGGTTGTACGAAGCCATCTGTTCGTGAACCGGTTACGTTAACTCTTCTGGAGGAGTGGTCGAACAAGAGGTTCAGCGAGGCGCGCCAGCAGGAGTTGCAGCAATTCACTCAAGAAACAGGAATTCGAGTCAGTCTCCTTCCGTCTCCCGATTCCGCGCGGCAAAGATTAATTTTGTGGCGAGAGCTACTCGAGACAGGCGCCTCAGGTCCTGACGTTTACGGCATTGATGTGATCTGGCCCGGGATGCTGTCCGAATATTTCGTAGATTTAAAGCCTTATTTCGCCAACGAAGTCTCTCTCCAATTCCCGGCCATAGCCGCCGGCTACGTCGTGGATAACAAGCTGGTGGCCATGGCGTATCGCGCCGACATTGGGCTCCTGTATTATCGCACCGACCTTCTGCGACAGTATGGATATCGTGACCCACCCAGGACCTGGGACGAGCTGGAGATTATGGCGGCTCGAATCCAGGCTGGCGAACGAGCCAAAGGTAAGAAACAGTTTTGGGGCTTTGTGTGGCAGGGAGCGGCTGACGAAGGGTTGACCTGCGACGCGCTGGAATGGCAGGCCACCGAAGGGGGCGGGCGGATCATCGAGGAAGACAAGACCATCAGCGTGAATAATCCGCAGGCGATCAGGGCCTGGCAAAGGGCGGCGCGCTGGGTTGGTTCCATCTCACCTCCAGGTGTAGTCGGGTATAGAGAGTGGGATTCGCTAAACGTTTGGGTCGCAGGCGACGCGGCATTCATGCGGCATTGGCCGTCAGCGTACCTCGACAGCCAGGCCGCGGGTTCCGCAATCCGAAATAAGTTCGATACGGCCCTGCTGCCCAGTGGTAAGGCAGGCCAAGTGGGCACCTTGGGAGGGTGGGGCTTGGCAGTTTCACGATTCTCGGCTCATCCCCGTGAAGCTTTAGAGCTGGTCCGGTATCTCACGCGCAGAGATGTGCAGGAAAGGCGGACCCACGTGGTTTCGCAGCCGCCCACTCTGTCGGAACTCTANGACCTGCCTGAGGCACTTGAACCAAATCCCCGTCTTGACCTTTTAGGTCAAGCGTTCCGGACCAGCATGGTTTCGCGCCCTTCNGACGTCGCTGGCAAAAAATACGAGGNCGTGACCGACGCTTACATCCAGGCAGTGCACTCCGTGCTGACTGGCGAGAAAAGCGCGCCGGAAGCTGCCGCAGCCCTGGAAAATGAATTGGTTCGCATCACCGGTTTCAAGAAGGGACCGCCTCCAGGGAAGTCCGCACACCCAGAATAGAACTCTGAACCGACCCAATGACCTCTCGCCCATCGGCTTCAGTTTCGCTCGCAAATGGAGAGAGGTGTGGAGTGAATTCGAGGCCAGCGATAGCTCGATAGGAACAACCGATGGGGCTTCACCCTGCAACACGATTGAACCGTTGGGTCAAAAGCGCTGAAGCGAAAACTCTTCATGCCAGTCGGCTCAACATCGGGCCCCGCCTGATACTCGGCTTCGTATTCATCATTCTTTCGATGTTAGCTGCGGATGCCGTTATCCTTTGGCAATTCCACTTGGTCCGGACTCAGGCGGAGCGCCTTAATGGTATTGACCAGAAACTAGTTGCCGTCCTACGCGTCCATACCAGTCTGTTGGCCTTTCACGATCGGCTGGAAGAACTCGCGGACTCCCAAGACGTCGGTCGACTCGTGACCGAAGGCGGACCCCTTCGCACCGCGGTCCTGGAGGACATCCGTCGCGCAACGAATGCCCTCAGTCTTCCACCTTCGGACCTCCGGCGAGATCCGACCATCCTGCCTACCCTTCGCGTCATTCAGAGCGCGCTGCCATCGCAGCTTGAGGCTATCACCACACTCGCAGCATCCGGCGACTGGCGGACTGTGCGTCTGCGCCTTTCGAACCAAGTACGGCCGCTGGAATACTTGGCCTCGGCGCTCGTCGAGAAAGTCGAGCACGAGGCCAGCGAACAGCAGGCTGAAACCGTGCGGAACATTAGGCGCGTGCGACGTCTCGTTTTTTGGGTTGTGCCGCTGACCGCCGTCTTCACGTTGCTGATCGCCACTACCCTTGGCCTGGCCATTACCCGCAGCATCACCCAGCCATTGGCGCGATTGGTGGAAGGGTCAAAGGCATTGGCACGGGGTGAGTTTCAACATCAAGTTTCTGTAACCGGTAAAGATGAACTCGCTCACCTCGGGCAAGTCTTCAACGACACTGCTAGCCGCCTGCAAGATCTCTACGCCACCCTGCAGCAAAGCGAAGATCGCCTCAGGCTGGTCATCGACACTATTCCGGCACATGTCTGGAGCGCTCGGCCTGACGGTTCCACTGATTTCATTAATCAGCGTCTCCTCGAATTTTTCGGTCGATCTATGGAGGGCATACTCGGCTGGGGCTGGGGTTCCTTAATTCATCCCGATGACCTCGCAAGGTTCGTCGGAGAGTGGCAAGCTGCCGTTGCGACTGGGGAACCGATGGAGAGTGAAGCACGGTTGCAGCGTATGGATGGGGAATATCGCTGGTTTGTGGTCCGCAACGTGCCGCTGCGCGACCACTTGGGAAACATTATTAGTTGGTATGGAACCGCTATCGACATCGAGGAACGCCACCAAGCCGAAGACGCCCTGCGGCAGAGTGAGGCCTATCTGGCAGAGGCGCAAAGGGTCAGCCACACAGGCAGTTGGGCATGGGTCCCCGCCACAGGCGAGAACAGGTACTTGTCCGAAGAATGCTACCGCGTGCTCGGTGTTGACCCGCAAGATGGACTGCCAGGGTTCGAAACATTCTCTCAACGCATCCATCCAGATGATCAAGCCATGGTCATGGAAATGGCCGAGACCGCAGAGCGTGAGAAAAGAGGTTACGAGTTTGATTATCGAATCGTTCATCCCGGCGGAGCGATCAGGGACATCCACACAATAGGCCATCCTGTTTTCAACTCGTCCGGCGACGTTGTTGAGTACGTGGGTACCGTGATGGACGTCACCGAACGCAAGCGCGCCGAGGAAGCGCTGCGCGAGGCCCAGTCGAATCTGGCACGCGTTAGCCGGGTGACCACCATGGGAGAGCTGACCGCTTCCTTGGCGCACGAAATCAGGCAACCGATTACCGCGGCGGTCACCGACGCCAGGACTTGCTTGCGCTGGCTTAAACGCGATCACCCCGATGTGGAAGAGGCACGCGAGGCCGCATCAAGAATAGTCAGTGACGTTACGCGCGCAGCCGACATCATTAGCAGCGTCAGCTTGCTGTTCAAGAAGGGGGCTCTGCAGCGGGAGCTGGTTGACGTAAACGCGCTAATTCAAGAAATGATTGTGCTGCTACGCAGCGAGGCGAATCGCCATTCAATCACAATCCATATCGAGCTTGCTGAACATCTTCCCAAGGTCATGGCCGACCGAATCCAACTGCAGCAAGTTTTCATGAACCTCATGCTCAACGGTATCGATGCCATGAAGGGCACGACTGGCGAAGGCGAGCTTACCATCAAGTCGGAAACCGGCGACGGTCAGGTGCTGGTCACGGTCAGCGATAACGGTATGGGATTGCCGCCGGAGCAGGCGGAACAGATCTTCAAAGCATTCTTTACCACCAAGGACAACGGGACTGGTATGGGCCTGCCCATTAGTCGGTCGATCATCGAGTCGCATGGCGGTCGCTTGTGGGCCAAGGGCGTTCCCGGGTGCGGCGCAACTTTTCAGTTCACCCTGCCCGCCACGCTCGCGGCGCATGCATAACCTCTTCAGCTGCTCCTGCGCGCTGCGGACAGTTTAAGCGCTCGGACGCGCTGCTCGTTTATCGCTCTAAGCTATTTACAATACAAGGGGCGGACTGGAACTCAAGAGACTATGAGCCCACTGCTCTAACCGCTGAGCTACAGCCCCGAGATCGCCCACTTACACTGAAAGAGCTTGATTGGGACAACGCGAATACGCAATGGGGACGATTCCTTTTAGCTGGCCAAGCGTCGGCGGCCTTCGTGGTCTCGACCGGTCCTCGAGGGCTTGGCCTTATTGGCGGCTCCTGATTGCCGCAAGCTTCGTTTGAGAGCCTCCATCATGTCGATGACCGGGGCACGGCCGGGTTTGGGTTCTTCCACAAACGTTCGGCCCTTATGTTTGGATTCGATGAGCGCCTTTAGATTCTGCTGGAAAGTATCGTGATATTTGGAAGGCTCAAAGTCTTCCGAAAGAGTCTCCACCAATTGTTCCGCTAACTTAATTTCTTGTGGCTTCAGCTGGATATTTTTGTCAATCTTGCCATAGCCCTCAACCTGTCGAATCTCGTTTTCAAAAAACATGGTATGAACGGTGAGACCATGGTCGCGAGGACGGATGAAAACGGTATATCCACGTTGATGCATCGTCATGGTCGCAATGGCCACGCGTTTTTTGTCCTGTAGTGCCTTCAATAATAAGGCATAAGCTTTCTCGCTGTCTTTTTCCGGCAATGCAAAGTACGAAGAGTCGAAATAAATTGGATCGATTTGCTCTTCTTTCACGAAGGCCACAATTTCCATGGTGCGTCCGGAGCGCGGCGTTATCTTTTTGAGTTCCTCATCTTCAACCAGGACATATTGGCTATCGTCGTGTTCATAGCCTCGAATCACTTCCGAGCGCTCCACATTGCGTTTGCAAGTGGGGCAAAAAAGCGGCTGGCGCAAACGCGTTTTGCATTCCTGGTGAATCTGATGAAGATTCATGCGCTCGCTGCGCGCAGCGGTAAACAAACGGATCGGAATGGTTAGCAAGCCGAAGCTGAGCGAACCTTTCCACACAGAATGAGCCATCGTTGCCCTCCTGCCGCGTTCAGCGGNNCCAGACTCGACATGCTACGCCGTGAGTTCTCGCGCACAAATAAGGTAAACCCTTGATGCGCGATGAACGGAGCCAGATAGGCTCGACTCCTCCGAGNAGAGTGCTTATTCTGAGTGAAGACTGCACTCACCNTTTTCGTCACATATACCGGATGAAAAAACTCNCACCGTATCGGCAGAAAAGGCATTTTGACAAAACCGCCGAACCCGCTGGCAGCGTGGCTCGCGAGGNCAAAGCGCGGTTCGTTATCCAAAAACACGCGGCGACCAGGCTGCACTACGATGTGCGCCTTGAAGTTGGTGGTGTTCTGAAATCGTGGGCTGTGCCTAAGGGCCCTTCGCTGAATCCTGGGGATAAGCGGCTCGCCGTTCACGTGGAAGACCATCCGCTCGAATATCGCAAATTCGAAGGAGTGATTCCGAAGGGGCAATACGGCGGCGGAGAAGTAATCGTGTGGGATCAGGGCACCTATGAATTGGAAGGCCACTTGGATGCGGATGCGCAATTGGCCCGAGGCGAGTTGAAATTTATCCTGCACGGGAAAAAAGTGCGGGGCAGTTTTGTTTTGGTGGAGTTGAAAAACGCAAAAGAAAAAAACGAGTGGTTGTTGATCAAGCATCGTGATGAATTTGCCGATCCACTTTGGGACGTTGAAAAGCACGCACAATCCGTAGTTTCCGGGCGAACTCTGGAAGACGTGAAACTTGGACGGCCGGCCCGCGTGCCGCTTGACGCCAATGAGATCAGTTCTCTTCCAGGTGCGCGCAAAACGCTGATGCCGCGCTCCATCCCTCTGACGCTGGCATCATTAAGCGAAAAACCATTTTCAAATCCCGATTGGCTCTTCGAAGTGAAGTGGGACGGCGTGCGCGGCATGACTTACCTGGCGAACGGAGAAGTATCTGTGCGCTCACGCGCCGGTAGAGAAATTTCACTTGAGTACCCAGAGATTCGTGACCTGGCTAATCAGCTGGATGCTACCGAGGCAATCGTTGATGGCGAACTGGTGGCTCTTGATTCGGCGGGCCGAAGTAATTTTCAACAATTGCAGAATCGCGCAGGCGTTCGCAACCCTTCGCGGCAGCTACTGGAATCCATTCCGGCCACGTACTACGCGTTTGATTTGCTGTACTGCGATGGCTACGACTTGCGAAAAGTTCCGCTGGAACAACGGAAGAATCTACTCAAGCAAATCCTTCGCCCGAGCGATCACATCCGTTACTCAGAACATGAAATCGAGAAAGGCAAAGAATTATACGAAGCTGCCAGACAGCAATCGCTGGAAGGGATTATCGGAAAAAAAAGAAACAGCGCATATGTAGGACAGCGGACTTCGCTGTGGCTAAAATTTAAAATTGTGAATGAACTGGATGCTGTTGTCTGCGGCTGGACCGCACCCCGACGCAGCCGCGAATTTTTTGGCGCCCTGGTGCTGGGACTTTACGACGGGCCGCAGCTTGGATTTATCGGCAGTGTAGGAACGGGCTTTGATTACGGCAAGCAAAAAGAGATTTACGAACAGTTACAACAACTCANGCAGGCAAAAAGCGTCTTTAAGGACGTCCCNCAATTAAGGGAACAAATNGAGTGGGTGCAACCACAACTGGTGGNGCGCGTGAAGTACGGGAACTGGACGGACGGCCGCCGGTTGCGCGCGCCAGTGTTTCTGGCAATGCGTACGGATGTGTCGCCGAAGGAGTGTACGGTGCAAGCGGCGCGCCCGAATGAAGATCGTGTTCAAGAACATTTGGCTGAGCGATCGGACCGCTCGGCGGAACCTGAAAGTCCTCGGGCAAGACCGGCAGAGCCACATTCGAAACGGGGCGAGCGCCTGGCAAAATCGCGAACCGCAACCGATTCAACGCTTAGCGTAAAACGTACAGCACTCCCGACCAAACCGGGCGAGACGGTTTTGACCAGTGGCATTGAGAACGAGATTCGTAAAGGTAGCTCAGAAAATTTAAATGTCGAAATAGACGGCCATGTGCTGCGGCTGACGCATTTGAACAAAATTTATTTCCCCGAAAGCAGCGTACGGAAGCGGGATTTGCTGGCCTATTATTTTCGCGTGGGACATCTGATGCTTCCGTTTCTGAAAGATCGCCCGATGGTATTGCGCCGTTATCCAAACGGAATTCGAGAACAGGCATTTTTCCAAAAGGAGGCGCCCGAATCCGTCCCCGATTGGATAGAGCGGGCCATGGTTCATTCCGAAGAACGCGGCGGGGATATGCCTTACCTGGTAGCCAATAACCTCGCGTCGCTCATCTATCTGACGAATTTGGGTTGTATTGACCACAACCCGTGGTCAAGCCGTTCGGAATCGCAGGACTTCCCGGACTACGTTTTCTTTGATCTGGATCCCACGCCGGGAACTCCCTTTTCCACGGTACTTAAAATCGCGCGGACCATTTACGCCATTCTGCATTCCATAAAACTTTCCTGTTTTCTCAAAACCTCCGGCGCCTCCGGGTTTCATATTTTTGTACCTCTCAAACCGCGCTACAGCTACGCGCAGACCAGAGGCTTTGCTGAACTTGTGGGACGCATCGCCGACAACGAATTGCCAGGTGTGATTACCTTCGAACGCACGGTGCACAAAAGGCCGCGCGGAAAGGTGCTGATGGATGCCTTGCAAAACGCGCGCGGAAAGCCGCTCGCGACGGTGTATTCGGTTCGTGCCTATCCGGACGCACCAGTGTCAACGCCGGTGACTCCTGCGGAATTGAAAACAGAGTTCGCCGCTGACCGCTGGAATCTGAACAACGTGGAGCAACGAATTAAGAAAGTTGGAAATTTATGGGAAGATTTCTGGGACCAGCGGCAATCGTTATCGGAAGCTTTGGAATTGTTAGACCAACGGCTATTGCCGGGAAAGAAAAAGGTCAGTAAACCCCGCTAGTTCGCACTAAGCAATTTTTAAAAGGGATTTCTTACAAAAGCCAGACCTTTGAAAAAATCCAAGGCTCGCAGAAAACTGATTCCACGATTAGTTTCGTCTTTTGGGGAAGAATTGTGTTTGTCCCCTTGGGGCCCAAAATACGTTCCGTTCTGCAACAGAACGTCTAAAGCATGGATCAAATCGTGAGACGCGCGGGATTTAAATACAAATCCGCGGGCTCCCGTCTCACGCACGGAGTCCGCCAGACTTCGAGATTCATGCATGGTGAAAATGAGAATGGGCGGGCTGTTTTTATTCCTGGTAATTTGTCGCGCCGCTTCCAGTCCGCTCATCACAGGCATGGTGATGTCCATGATGATGGCGTCAGGCCGCAGCTCTTCCACAAGCCTGATGGCTTCCTGACCGTTAACCGCTTCGCCGCAAATTTCCCATTCGGGACGCGCGGAGAGGATGGTACGTATCCCTTGGCGCACCACTTCATGATCGTCGACAACAAGAATTCTAACTGGCATAAAAATTTGCTCCGTACAAATTTATCGCGTCAGTCGCTACAAACCTGAAACAACAATAGATTGTTTGGGACATTTACCCGAGACGTTTCATTCTCAGGACGTGGCACCGGGTAGGCCTGAATAATTTATATACAGGATTTCGTTTCCATGCAAGCCTGGCATTTATGGTGACCGTGAGTTGGTCATCTTCTGGGAATTTCATAGCGCCTTAGAGGGTCACAAAGTCATTGAGCATTTCTGGGCAAGGTAATCTGCCTAGCGTAAAGCTGGGCGACGCGCTCGAGCGTATCGATTTCGGTCACGGGCTTGTCGGGGCGTAGCCGCAAAATGCGCGGGAATCTGAGCGCGTAGCCGCTTTGGTGGCGCCGTGACTTCTGAATATTGTTGAAGGCCACTTCCATGACTACGGCGGGCTCCACAATTCTGCGTGCGCCCAGATCTTCCACGGTATGTTGCAGGAAATATTCTGTACCGGCCTTGATTTCCGCGTCGGTGAGTCCCGAATATGCTTTGCCAATGGTCAAAAGTTGCTGACCGTCACGCACTGAAAAAGTGTAATCGGAAAGCAGTCCATGCCTCTTGCCGTGCCCATATTCGACTGCGGTCACGACCACGTCCAGGGTTGCGAAGGGCTCCTTTAATTTGAACCATGACCTGCCACGGCGCCCCGGCGTATACAAGGATTCTGGACGTTTTACGACGATCCCTTCGTGTCCGGCGGCCAGTGAATCCTGGAAGGCTTGTTGAATGGCCGAAACAGACTCACAACGAATTGCCGTCGCGGTATAGATTACCGATGCGTGGCCAGGGGCCAGAATTTTTTCGAGCCGTCCACGCCGTTGCTCCAGCGTTTCTTCCAGCAACAGGTTTCCGTCCTGATCGAGCAAATCGAAGGCCGCAAAGCGCACGGGAATTTCGTGTTGCAGCCAAAGATCCAGTTGTTTTCTGCCCAGCCGTTTTTGCAGCTCCGTAAATGGCAGCGGCCGCGAACCGTGCCAAGCCAGAATTTCTCCGTCCAGGATCAACTCACCAGGCAATTTTGCGAAAAAAGCATTGAGCTCCGGAAATTCCACGATCTCGTCGAGCGTGCGAGAAAACACTTTTATTCCCGCTGCATTTTTATGTACTTGCGCGCGAATGCCGTCGTATTTTTCCTCAACCAATACTGAGCCGCGTCCGTCGGGAAGTATTTCGCTGGCAGTTTCAACTGGCGTGGCCAGCATGAAACCAATGGGATGGAACAGGCGCATTTTTACGGACGCTAAACCGTCTGAAGCGGCGGCGCGCAACGTTTCCCCAATGTCCCCGGTCAGCATGTTGCCACGGCGAACTGCATCCAAGGGTCGATCGAAAACCTTGGCGATAGCCTCTTCGACCAAGCTTTCTTTCAATCCGATACGTAAGTCGCCGGTCATTATTTTTATGGCGTACTTCACTTCGCCGGCGCTCATGTGCTCGAATAGATTTTTTATCAAAGTCATTTTTTGCGCTGCAGTGCGAGCTTCTGGAAGCTGGCTGAATGTTTTCGCCACTTGCTGGAGTGAGACGTCGGCGGTGCTGGGGCGTTTGCGTAGGAGATGTTCGGCCATGTCGCCAAGGTCGCCGTGGGCGCGATAGCTTTTTCCGAGGTCGGAGGGGTCGGCACCAGCGATCTGGGTGACAATTTTCGCTAGTTGCGAGCCGCCGACCCCCAGGACGCGTTCATCGCGATGCGGAAACGGCCGGCCAGTCAGGAAAATCGCTGCGCGGGCGGCATCTTCCAACGGCAAAGATTTAAAGAGTTCGCTTACGAGTGTGACCTTGGCGGTTTTTTTGGTGGTTGCCGCTACGGCTTCGCAGGTCTGCACGAACCGACGCATGAAATTAAGCGCTTGCGCGCTTCATCCCCATCGGCTGGCAACGCGGGCACCAGAACGAAGTGCGCGCACCAAAGCCTTGTTTGCGTGAAACGATGGCGCTGCCACAGTGGCGGCAAGGCTCGCCGGTGCGCCTATAAACCCACAAACGTTCCGAGAGATTTGCACGGCCGGTGGTTCGGCGCATGGGGACATAAGTAGTAATTTTATCGCCGGATGCTTCGGTTACGTTGGCGAGCATGAATTTGCGGGCCTTCGAGACGACACACTTCAAGTCTTCGTCGGTGAGATCCGACACCATTCGAAACGGGTTAATTCCACAGGCGAAACAAATCTCCGACTTGAAAACATTGCCGATTCCCGAAAGCAGCGATTGCGTAAGCAGGCTAACGCCGATTTCCAAGTCCGGCCGTGAGCGTAATCGCGCTACCACTTCGGATTCGTCAAAGTTTTTCGCTAGCGTGGAAGGCCCGACGGAATTGAATCCTTCGCGGCGGGTAAGGGAGTCCACGGTGTGGAATTCCGCGAGGGAAACGTTAAAGGCCACCGCCAAAATTTTGGGTGTGCCAATTACGACGCGCATATCGTACCGGCGGCGCTGCCATGTTTCGCCAGGCCGGTAGATATGCCAGCTGCCACTCATCAGCATGTGCGAGAGAAGAATGAGGTCGCGCGAAAAGTACATGAGCAGCCACTTTCCTCGCGCCTCTACTTTCTCAACGGTTCTTCCCACAACGACCTGGTCGATTTCCACGCGGGAAAGATGTGGCAAAGCCGATTCGAAAGAAATGACGGTTTGCCCTGCCAGCGCAAGATTCAATGTACGCGCGGCGCGATAAATCGTGTGGCCTTCAGGCATCTCACGCGCTTTCCTGAATTTTGGAGGTGTCTTGGTCTTCAGCGTCCACGGTCGGATCGGCGGTAACAATGAGAGGCTTGGAGCGACGCATTTGATAACCGAGAACGCTGTTTACGAAGCGAGCATCTTCCAAATAACGAGCCAGAAAATGTTCGCGTGCTGGAACGTTGTTGATCTCGCCGATCAAAAGGCCTTGCCGGAGATTGAGGCGGCGGATGGCCAGTTCTGCTAGTTTCTTTGCGAGCTCTCGCGCGAACAGGCTGCGCTCAGGTTCTGACTCCGGAAGAAAAACACGTAAAGCCGGATTGCGGCGCCGCAAAAAAGCGGCCAGCTGGCCGTTTATCAAAATCACTGACGCGCCAGCCGTTCGCGCCATGGAATGATGAGTGAGTTGCTCCTCGGATTCGCCATCGATCTTTGGCCAAGGAATTAAAGTGCCGTAGGGGTTGGCAGGATCAGTGGCTGCAAGATGCAAAACTTCGGGAGTGGCAGGATCCACTCGAAGGGTGCGCAACATATCCACCGCGGTAGGCATGGCGAATTGCGCGGCGCCCAGCCCGGCAACAAACATGCCGCGGCGCACCCAGCCACTGTCTTCCATCATTTTCAGCGCGGGATAAATGGTGTTGTAGCCGCCAGGAATATTTTCTGCGATGGCCGTCTCGCGCATCACGATGCCATTGCGCTGCAGAATTTGCTGCGAAATATTGGCGCTCCATTGCGTAGGGGTCAGCGCGACGCTAATGCGTTGGCCGATCAGNGACCAACGTCCATGCGCTTGTCCCGCGGAGGTACGTGAGCGCAGCCGCCGCAAATATCCGGGCGAGCCCGGGCGCTCGTCATCGAATGTCTCGTGTTTACGTTTGCGATCGTCGGGCCGCACGAGCTTGCGAAGCGGATAAAAAGTGTCGTTAGTAATTCTCCCCGCCCACGCGAGTTGCCACAAAGCCTCCACAGTGTCCCCGGGAAAACCTCCGCCGCAGGCGTTGTGAATTTCTGAAAAGAAGGAGGCTCCTTGCCGGGCGAGGAATTCAGCAATTTTTTCGGCGCGTTCGGAATGTGGAGTCTGGTCAGGTACATTTGCACCATTTACCACCACGGCTTGGGGTAAACGCAAAAGTGGCAAAGATTCCGTGAGGTACAATGCGATTCGGCCGTTGCGATCCCCAATTTGTTCGACGCCTACCCAAGTCACTTCCCCGGCGGCCATGAGCGTGTCGAGATTGCTGGGTTGATAGTCAGCGACACGCGCGGGCAAAATTTCTGTCTCCAACTCCGAAACAAGGAGCGCCGTACCCTGCAACGCTTCAATCGTGTCGAGCAACGCGTCCAACCCACGACGCGGAACGGTGACGCCTTGCCATCTCGTCGAAAATCTAACGAATGTAGCTTGTTCCACCGGCTCGATCTCGCGGCGTAAACGCGCGAGACTTTTCCTGCGAATTTGCCGCAGCACTTCCGGATCGCACCATTCCCGGTGATGGCCGTTGGGCCTGAATTCGCCTTCCAACAATTTGCCTTGAGAGTTCAAGCTGTGAAGAACGGCCTCGACCGCGGGCGCCTGCAGCTGATAGCGCATTATTATATCGGCGGTCGTGAATGGACCGTGAGTGCGCGCGTAGCGGCGAATTATTTCCGTTGCAGGGTCAGCCGGGGCTTGAAGAAACGCTTCGGCCAGGCCGGGCGGCAGTGGCGTGCCCAACGCATCGCGATAACGGCCCGCATATTCGGCGGGAATTGTGCGCCCTTCACCGGCAATGCGCACGCGCACAGCCCGGCGAGCGTTGATCAATTCCGCAGTGGTGGCAGCAACTTCCGGGCTGACGCAGCGGGCGGCAATTTCGGCGTCAGACAAGTCGCCAAGCTTCAACAATAAGTCGTGGACGCCGTCGGCATGGCGCGCCCGATAATCCGGCTCCAGGGCCTGAAGTTTTGCTTCCACGTCGTCCAGAGCAGCCGCATCAAGCAACTCGCGCAAATCCGTATCACCGAGTAACTCTTCCAGCTGAGATTGATCGATGGACAGCGCCTGGGCACGGCGCTCGGCCAGCGGCGCATCACCTTCATAAATGTAATTGGCGATGTAAGAGAAGAGCAGAGCACTCGCAAATGGTGAAGGCTTGTCGGATTCCACGCGCGTTAATCGAATTTCGCCACGCTGAATCTTGCTGAGAATCCCAGCGGCCGCAGGTAAATCAAAAACGTCGCGAATACATTCACGATACGTTTCCAGAATTATGGGAAACGAAGAGAAGCGGCAGGCCACGGCCAATAGATCCGCGGCACGCTTTCGCTGTTGCCATAACGGCGCGCGCATGCCGGGCCGACGTTTTGGCAGAAGCAGCGCGCGGGAGGCTGCTTCGCGAAATTTGGCGGCAAATAAGGAAGTCGATCCCAACTGGCGCAAGACCAGTTCCTTCAATTCCGCGGGAGACAACACGAAATCTTCAGTTTCGACGGCAGCGTCACTGTCCGGGAGCCGCAGCACAAAACCGTCATCAGACCACATGGATTCGACTTCAATTCCTCGCTCAGCACGCAGTTTCGCGGTGACTGCCATGCACCACGGGGCGTGCACGCGGCTGCCAAAAGGAGTCAACACGCATATACGGCGGTCGCCGAGCTCGTCGCGGCAAATCTCCAGCAGTATGTCCTCATCACTGGGCACGCGCTGCGTAGCCGCGACCTGGTCTTGCAGATAGCGAAGGAGATTTTCAGCGGCGTTAACGTCCAGGCTGTGTTCTTCAACGAGTTTCGTAAATGCGACCGAGCGCGGCAAGCCAAGCAATTCGCGAGTCATGCGGCCGATTTTTTCCCCGAATTCCGCGGGCCGGCCGGCAGTATCCCCATGCCAGAAAGGCATTTTCCCCGGCTCGCCGGGCGCGGGAGAAACGAGCACGCGATCATGAGAAATATTTTCAATGCGCCACGTGGAAGCCCCGAGAATAATCGTGTCGCCGGCTCTACTCTCGAAAACCATTTCTTCGTCAAGTTCGCCGACGCGCGCCCCTTTGGAAGCACCGGCTAGAAATACGCCGTACAAGCCGCGATCTGGAATGGTGCCGCCGTTGATAATGGAGACTTGCCGCGCGCCCTGCCGCGTCGTTAATTTGTTGGCCAGCCGGTCCCAGGTAAGGCGGGGGCGAAGTTCCGCGAATTCGTCAGAGGGATAGCGCCCCGAAAGCATATCCAGCAGGCTCTCGAGGCTCCCAACGTTAAGCCCGCATAAGGGGCCGCGGATTGCACCACCTTGAAAATGTCGGCGACATCCCAGGGTTCCAACGAAACCATGGCAACGATCTGCTGCGCGAGCACGTCGAGCGGGTTGCGCGGGTAGTGCACGGACTCGACGTTGCCGTCATACATGGCACGCGTAATGGCCGCGCAGGCGACCAGGTCGGCGCGATACTTGGGATAAATGATGGCAGAGCTGACCGCACCGACGTGATGGCTGGCGCGCCCAACCCTTTGCATGCCGCTGGCGACCGAGGAGGGCGATTCGATCTGCACCACCAGATCTATGGCGCCCATATCGATGCCCAATTCGAGAGAAGACGTAGCTACCAGGCCGCGCAAAGTTCCAAGCTTCAGCCGATCTTCAATTTCCTTACGTTGCGCCACGGCTACGCTGCCGTGATGCGCACCCACTAGGATTTCGCCGGCTAATTCATTTAGCGCTGCGGAAATTCTTTCCGCGAGGCGCCTGCTATTCACAAAAATCAGCGTTGAACCGTGCGAGCGCACCAACTCGAGCAGCTTTGGGTGGATGGCACTCCAGATGGAGGGCCGCGTCGGCCCTTGTGACGCCGGTCCACTTGGCAAACGATCGACCTCGTCGAGGCGGGTCATATCCTCAACGGGAATTTCCACGCGAAGATCAAGGCGCTTGGGCTCGCTGGCATCAATAATCGTAACGGAACGATAGACCACCGCGGGGGTGTCGCTCTCCTGCTCAGGTAGAATTTCCGATTCATTAGCCGTAGAGCCGGAAGGCATTGCTTTGGTAGGAGCAGCTTCGACGCCGCCTAGATAGCGAGCTACCTCTTCCAAGGGACGCTGTGTGGCGGACAGGCCAATCCTTTGTAATCGGCGCCCACACAAATGCTCCAACCGCTCCATAGATAACGCCAGATGCGAACCGCGCTTGCCGGGCACCAGTGCATGGATCTCATCGATGACCACTGTCTCGATGGAGCGCAGTGACTCACGCACATTGGAAGTTAACATCAGATAGAGCGACTCGGGAGTAGTGATGAGAATATCCGCTGGATGGCGCAAGAAACGAGCGCGCTCGGCTGGTGGCGTGTCGCCCGTTCGGATGGCAACTTGCGGCTCATGAAATCCAATTCCCATGCGCTTGGCCGCTTGCGCAATACCGACCAGCGGCGCGCGCAAATTGCGCTCCACGTCAACGGCCAAGGCTTTGATCGGTGAAATATAAAGAACACGGCAACGCTGCTGCTTGTCCGGCACGGGCGTGAACATGAGCCGGTTAATGCACCAGAGGAAGGCCGCTAAAGTCTTTCCCGTTCCGGTGGGGGCAAGAATTAAAGTCGATTCACCGCGCGCGATTGCGGGCCAGCCTTGCAGTTGCGGCCTGGTCGGAGCAGCGAAAACAGCCTCGAACCACTCACGGACGGGGGGCCGAAACAGAGCAGCATCAAGGGCCGCCGAAGCGTTCGAAGAGAGATTGTTGGGATCGGACATACAAGGTCTCTTTTTTAGATGCGTGGAGAACGAAAATTGTTGGGAGAATAGGTGAAGTCTTAAGCAGCGTTTTCTTTGCGTTTATGAAGCAGTGAGATCGCCATATCCAGTTCTGTCCCGATCAAAATAATCACATTGGCCACGTAAATCCAGGTCATCAAAATCACAAATCCGGCCAATACGGTGTATACCTGAGGAACGGTGGGGCTGTACTGCAAGAACACATTGAAGCCCACCGACACGATTATGATCCCCGTAACCGAAAAGATGTTGCCAACGGTAAACCATCGCCAGGGCCGCTTCCTATCCGGGAGAAAATGATTGATCAAAGTCAGTGCCACGAACATCAGCAACAAAGTGCCCACCCACCAGGCAATCACACTCCATCGAAAATGGATGGTACCCACAAATTTGAGTTCGCTAAATATCTCACGCGTGGCCCAGTGGCCTAGGGTCCAAAGTCCGAAAGCCAGCAGGCAGAATAAAGAAGCTACGAGCGTAGTCACGGTGGCGATGGCGCGCTTCTTCCAGTAGCTACGGGTATCTCTGCCGCAGCAGGCAATACTTAGAGCTTCCATCAAGCTCATGAAGCCCGAAGAAGCGCTCCACACCGAAACCACGAGCCCGAACGAAAGATATCCCGTGTACCCGCGCGTCAGGTCCAGAATGGTGGCAAAAACCGCTTGCCTGGAACGATTAGGAAAATAATCGGTGATCCACTGCGCGAACGATTGCCATAACGTTGTAGATGGAAGCCATCCTACAATCGCGGCAAGAACAATCAGGAAAGGCACAAGCGAAAGCACAAAGTAGAAGGAGACCTGGGCCGCAAGGTCCAGAATATTATCTTCCATCAGTCGCGAAAAGGTGAGTTCGATAACTTCGGATACGCTGCGACGTAGAGAGGTGCTGCGCCTGAAAAAACGGTACCAGCGATGACCCGCGGACCTCTTAGCAATCACCGGCGCTCCGGATGAAAGCTCGCTGGAATGCAATCGACGGCCTGGGCTAGAGTGTCGCATCTCTCAAAACGCTACGGACCGCTGATGCGTTGTTGCGCACACGAAAACATAAAACCGCCAAAAGAGATGATAATGCAGAAGGAGCCACAAAAACTGAGGAATCGGACAGAACGAGCTTCTTAGGCATTTGGGGGTTGTTATCGAAAATCGATTACAGGTATACTCCTCGTGCTTCATCTGACGGTCCCCAACAGTGCATTGAACGAAACGCCTCCCCCCAGCAGGCGTCGCAAGACGCAAGAAACTTTATAAAAATTTCGTAACGCGTGCAGCCTCCCGCTCGGGCGCTCGTTCTACCTGGAGAGTTAGATGAAGTATCCCGCGAAATCCGTTTTCGCAATTCGTTCATTTGAAAAGAGCACAGTGAAAAATCTTTTTGGTGGGCCATCCATTCTTTTGAAATCCACAGGTTGCTGGCGGTTGCAGTTCGCCGTGATGCTCTCGATGTTGTTGTTTTTGGTCCTCGGGGCCCAAGCGCAAACCAACGTAGTGACGCAACACAACGATATTGCCCGTACTGGTCAGAACCTCAATGAAACGATCCTTACTCCAGCCAACGTCAATAGCAATACTTTTGGCAAGCTGTTTTCCTATTCCATCGACGGCCAGGCCTACGCGCAGCCTTTGTACGTAGCCGGCGTGAGGATGGGCTCGGGCACCGTGCAAGCCGGCACCACGCATAACGTTGTGTTTGTCGCCACGGAACACGATAGCGTTTACGCCTTCGATGCGGACAGCAACGGCGGCCCGAACGCTTCTCCACTTTGGAAGATTACTCTGCTGGACTCAGCGCATGGAGCAGGGTCGGGAGCCACTACCGTCCCCAACGGGGATGTCGGCACTGATGACATAAATCCCGAAATTGGCATCACAGCTACTCCTGTGATCGACACCGCCTCGAATACTCTTTATGTGGTGGGCAAAACCAAGGAAAACGGTACTTATTTTCAGCGCCTGCATGCCCTCGACATCACCACCGGCGCGGAAAAATCCGGTTCTCCCGTTCCCCTTGTCGCGCAAGTGACTGGAAATGGTAACGGCAGTTCGGGCGGACAGTTGCGCTTCGATGCCAAGTTGGAAAATAACCGTGCCGGACTGCTGCTGCTCAACGGTATCGTGTACATCGCGTTTGCGGCCCATGGCGACCAAGGGCCTTACCACGGCTGGATCCTCGCCTACGACGCGGCGACCCTACAGCAAACCAGCGCTTTCTGTGCAACCCCGAACGGAGCAGCCTCTGGCATTTGGATGTCGGGCGCCGGCTTGGCCGCCGACACTATTAATTCAGGCCGCCTGTTCGTGGCTACGGGTAACGGAGCGTTTAACGCAACATATCCGTACAACCCCAGCATGAACTATGGCGATGACTTAATTCGCCTCGAGACCAGTGGTGGCATGAGCGTCAGCGATCAATTTACCGCCTTTAATCAGCTCGACCTCAGTAATCAGGATCTAGATTTGGGCTCTGGCGGCGTGCTGTTGCTTCCCGATCAATCATCCGGTGGGCATACCCATCTCATGGTGCAAGGCGGTAAGGAGGGGCGAATCTACCTCGTAGACCGCGATAATCTGGGCGGATTCAACTCCAACGGCGACAACATCGTTCAGGAAATTACAAAGCAGATCGGCGGCGGTCTCTATAGTACTCCCGCCTATTGGAACGGACGTTTGTATTTCTGGGCTAGTAGCGACAACTTGAAGTCGTTTTCGTTTTCCAACGGGATCATTAACAACGTGACAGCGACCTCCTCTGAAAATAGTGGCTTCCCGGGAGCAACACCGTCGATTTCTTCAAATGGGAATAGTAACGGGATTGTTTGGGATGTCTTGACCAGCGCATACAGTTCTGGGGGTTCAGCCGTGTTGCTGGCGCATAACGCAAGCAATGTATCCAGCACACTGTACAGCAGCAGTCAAATTTCCAGCCGCGACAATCCCGGCGGAGCTACCAAGTTTGTCGTTCCCACCATCACCAACGGAAAAGTTTACGTCGGCACTTCAAACTTTTTGAGTGTTTATGGGCTGTTGGCTGCAGCGCCACAAGCTGCCACCCCAGTGCTAAGTCCCGGAGGTCAGAGTTTCACCGGGTCGGTTTCCGTCACAATGACGGACAGTACTCCAAGCGCATCCATTTTCTACACCACTAACGGCAGCACACCCACGACGTCCTCCACAAAATACAATGGACCGATCAACGTTACTGCCAGCGAAACGATCAAAGCCTTCGCGAGCGCCTCAGGATATCTGCCCAGCTCAGTTGTGTCGGAAACTTACAATCTGCAATCACAGCCGGGGGGATCGACGATCAGCTTTGGCAGCGGTTTCGGCTCCGCACAAAGTTCCATGACCCTCAATGGAAGCGCTGCGTTGAGTAATAGCCTTCTGCAGGTAACAAATGGCGGTTCGAATCAAGGTGGCAGTGCGTGGTTCAATTCGGCGCAAAACGTTACCCAGTTCACAAATGATTTTGCGTTTCAATTGGTGAACCCCGATGCCGATGGCATTACTTTCACCATTCAAAATAGTAGTTTAACTGCGCTAGGAGGCTCGGGAGGTGGTTTAGGGTACGCCGGCATCGGGAACAGCGTGGCGGTGAAATTCGATTTGTACAACAACAATGGAGAGGGCGTTGGTTCCATTGGCCTATACCAAAATGGCGCGCTACCGACCACGCCGGCTAGCGATCCCTCGATTTCAGGCATCAATTTGCACAGCGGTGATAGGTTCTCCGTGCATATGACCTATAACGGCGCCACCCTTGCGATGTCCATCACCGATGGGACGACGGGCGCGGTGTACAACACCAGTTGGCCGATTAACATTCCGCAGGTCGTCGGCAGCAACACTGCTTACGTGGGTTTCACCGGCGCTACTGGCGGGTTAACAGCCATCCAGAACATTCAGACCTGGAGCTTCCTAAGCGGCACGCAACAGCAAGCTACTGCTCCGACCTTCTCGCCTGCTCCCGGTAGCTATGCTGCAGCTCAATCAGTAAGCCTTTCGACGCCAACCCCTGGCGCTGCAATCCGCTACACCACGGACGGTTCCACGCCCACGACTTCGTCGGCACTCTACTCGAATGCTATTCAGGTCAGTGCTACTAAGACGATTAAGGCCCTCACGGTCGCCAGCGGCTACTCGAATAGTTCTGTCTCCACTGGCACGTACACCATTAGCTCAGGTTCAGGCGGAGCCGGCGGAGTGAGTTTGGGAGCCGGGTTCACGACGGGAGCGATGGCGCTCAACGGCAGCGCTGCATTAAGTGGAACGAGACTGCGGCTGACCGACGGCGGTGGAAGCGAAGCGGCGGCAGCGTGGTACAACTCGCCGGTAAACATCCAACAATTCACGACCAATTTTAGTTTCCAGATCACCTCCGGGAGTAACCCAACTGCGGATGGATTTACGTTTGCGATTCAGGGCAACAACACTGCTGCCGTAGGTCCCTCTGGCGGTGCCCTGGGATACAGCAATAGTCCGGGCGGTGCGCTGTCGCAGAAAAGCCTAGCGATCAAGTTCGACGTTTATGACAATGTCGGCGAAGGGCCGAATTCGACTGGCTTGTACCTCAATGGCGCGGATCCCACCACGCCATCCGTCAATCTGACCGGTAGCGGCATCGATCTACATAGTGGTGATGTCATGAACGTCCAGATCAGCTATGACGGAACGAATCTGACCATGACCATTACGGATCCAACTGCAAATGCTACCTTTACATATGCGTGGCCAGTTAATATCCCGAACGTGATCGGAGCCAATACGGCTTTTGTTGGGTTTACGGGGGGAACCGGCGGTTTGACTGCCATTCAAGACATTATCAATTGGACGCTGACCTCTGGGACGACACCTCCTGTTACTCCACCCGGCGGCGGCACCAGCGCAATAAGTTTTGGCTCCGGGTTCTCTGCCACGGGAATGCAGTTCAATGGAAATGCCGTATTAGCCGGCAGCCGCCTCCAGCTGACCGATACTTCCGCGAGCTTTGAAAACAGCAGCGCATTCTGGAACCAAAAAGTAAATATTCAGAGCTTTACGAACGATTTCACGTTTCAAATAACAACTCCTAGTGCGGACGGCTTTACCTTCGCGATTCAAGGAACAGCGCCAACTGCCCTAGGTGGCGCCGGGGGCGGTTTGGGTTATGCAGGTCTGGCGAACAGCATCGCTGTAAAATTTGATATTTACCACAACGCGGGCGAAGGGACTAATTCGACAGGCCTGTATCTCAATGGAGCCGCTCCTACGGTCCCGGCGACCAACATAGGTGGCGGGGTGAATCTGCTATCCGGGGATGTCATGGCCGTACATATGACTTATGACGGCACAACGTTAACGATGTCTATGAAGGATACTTCGAATCCGGCGCAGACGTTCACAACGAGTTGGCCGGTCAACATTCCTGCGACCGTGGGCGCAACCACCGCTTATGTCGGCTTCACGGGCGCCACCGGGGGTCTGACAGCGACGCAACAGATTCTGACTTGGACATATGATACAGGCAGCGGTAAGCCTCCGTTGATTTTTCAAACGGCAAGCCTGGCAGCAACCGCGACGACTTCCGGACCACCTCTGCAAGTATTCAGTTACCAGAATTTTCCCGACGGTTTGGGCACCATGTTCTATTCCGCCAACGTGGGGGACAACGTGACGTTCACGATCAACGTCCCGGCTCCGGGTGCCTATGATGTGAAGGTTTCTTACAAGCAGTACCAACCCCGCGGCATTGCGCAAACGGCTATAAACAATGCTGCCGTCGGGTCCCCCATAGAGCAGTTCGTTCCGACCGCAGACGCATACGCAGTAACCGATTTGGGAGTTGTGAATTTTCCGAGCGCCGGAAACTATCCTTTTACATTTACGGTGGTTGGAAAGAATCCTGCCAGTTCGGGTTACACCTTGGCGTTCGACGATATTATCCTGACGCCCCAATAGCCGTGTCGGATTAGGGCGTCAACGCCAAAAAGGGACGCTGCTTCCAATTAGCAGTGTCCCTCTCTTTTCATGTATTCATTTCCTGCTTACAAATTTGTTGTTGTTGGCCTGCGCTACTAACCCGGGGGCCATCGCATGCTTCTGCCGCCCAATAAATGAAGGTGCAGATGAAGCACAGATTGGCCGGCATTGCGACCGGAGTTAATCACGGTTCGAAAACCTTCCGTCAACTTCCTATCCCGGGCTAGTTTTGCGGCCACCGTCTGCAAGTGCCCGAGCATCAGCTCATCTTCGTCGCTAGCGTCTTCGAGAGACACGATGTGTTTACGCGGGCATATCAGCAAATGCGTGGGCGCTTGGGGTCCGATATCTTCAAATGCAAAAACGTCAGGATCTTCGTAGACAATTTTTGCGGGGATTTGTTTTGCTGCGATTTTGCAGAATAGACAGTCGGCGCTCACTAATTTCCCCCCGCTTCCGGAAAAGTATCATCGAGCCGAATTACCATGGGCGTCACTCCCTCACGCGAGCGCAACCGCTCGCCAAATTCCTTGGCGGCTTCTTCGCCTGATACCTTTCCTACGTGAACTCGATAAAAGGTGCCGTTGGCTGTGTCGTAGCGTTTCACAAAAGTGGGAGAGTACGCCGTACTCAAGCGTTCGCGTAATCGCTCGGCATTGGCACGCTCGCGAAATGATCCGACCTGAATGGTAAAAAATCCCGCTTCTGGATTTATGCCCGTCGATAAAACCTCCAGGTGCACCGGCACCACCCCCGGCCCAATAGACTCAATCTCGCGCGCCGCCGCATACGAAAGATCGATAATGCGG
>JGI12053J15887_10000088_pt1 | contig 27934 bp, 24 predicted proteins | sample MedBloCAOM1_O3_FD_15887 | JGI IMG/M metagenome (IMG submission 15887)
GTTGTCGGTCATCCACGCCATCCCTTCCGCATACGGGTGACGCCATATTTCTGCACCCGCCGGATCAGCTCGGACACGTTGCCGCCCGGTTTCTCCTCGGTGCGCTTCTGGAGCGCCGAGTGCCCAGTCCGGCCCACGAGGACCCGGATTTGGCGTCGTCCGTCGCGCGGGGGCACGCGCGGAACGTACCATGGGCTGAACAGCGGAAACGCTGGATCTGGTGGCGGTTGCTCACCGCGGGAGACCGGCCGGACAGTGCGCGTATGGCCGCTGGCCAGGATGATCGTAGGCGTTGGTTGGCGGGGCGGCACTCCACGGGGGAGGGCGATGCCGCGCCGCGGGGGAGCGCCCTTTTGAGCGGATCGCCTGCGTCATGGATGCGCACCATGACCGGACGACACCTGCGCCTGTACGCGCACATCGTTGACGGGATCCGTCGGGGAGATCGAACACGGCGTGGGCGCCGGATACACACATCCGATGAACGACCCTTATTCATCATGCCAAGACCTATCGGTCAAACCGATCACTCCACCGAGTGAGGTAGCCGAAGGCTCAGACTAACGCACGGATTAGCCAGCTGCGCTGGGTGGCTGACTGCTTGGGGGAGAAAGTGTAGCGAGCGCTCCGAATCCCGATATGTCGAGTAGTTGGCGGGCGGGCGAGTCAAGAGGCGCGGTAAGTTCCAGCACCATGCCGGATTCCTGCAACCGAGACGCCAAGTCGAACAGGATCCTTATACCGACGCTATCCATGTAGATGAGATTGGTCAGATCGACCGACACCGCTGTAAGCCGGTCGGAAACCGCCTCCAAGATCTCCCGTTCGACGGTTGCCGCATTTTCCAGATCGATCTCACCACGAATACTGATACGAATCGATTCACTCCCAGTATTGACATCCACCGTCGCGACCGTCATCGAGCTTCCGCCTCAGTCAGGCTGCGACGAATAACTACCGTGGTCCCACCCGGCCCGTGATTAATACGCACATCACTTGCGCACTTGTGCATAAACACCGTTCCCCGTCCGCGATTCCCCCCGCGCGGCGGCCGCCACCGACCCGTATCCCTGACCGTAGCCACCACATCCGGCAGCTGAACTTCTAAATACACCTCCACCATGCCCCCCTCACGTCCATAAGCATGCTCGACCACATTGGCGCAGGCCTCACCCACCGCAACGAGCAGACCAACAACCACCCGAGGGTCCGCCCCGACCGCCAACAACCAGCCCCGCATGGCATCACGAATCGTCTTCAGCGACCCTGGCAGCGCCGGCATCACCAGCTCTAACGGACCAGTCCCGGCACTGGCCTGGCGACGTATCACCAGCAGTGCAACATCATCCCCAGGCGGCTCACTCCCAATCAGCTGCCCCATCACGCTCGCGCAGAGGGACTCCACCGGGCCGGCAACCAACGCCCCACACAGGCGCTTCACACCCACGTCAAGCGAGCTGCCTCGACGCTCCACCAAACCGTCAGTGTAAAAGCAGAGCAACGCGCCCGGTGGCACGTCCACCGTTGTCACCCGGCACCGCGGCCCCCCGCGCACACCCACTGGAGGACCATTCGCAACCTCCACCAAGGCTGCGGGCTGACCCGGAATGACCAACGCCGGAGCAAGATGGCCTGCCGAGGCCACATGCAGTCGCGCCAACGAGGGCTCAAACATCGCTACCTGCACCGTGGCCACCATTCTGGGCCCATCGAACCGCTGCACCTGATGGCTTAGCCTGCCCACCACCTCAGCCGGATCATCTTCATACAGCGCGTGGGCGCGCACCGCGCTACGCAGCCGCCCCATCACCGCCGCGGCTTCAAGGCCCCGCCCAACCACATCGCCGATCACGATGCATAACCCGCCAGAAGGAGTGGCGAACACGTCATACCAGTCACCGCCCACCCCACCAAGCTCTGCGGTAACGTAACGGGCCGCCATCTCAAGACCGGGCACTGTTGGCAACCGCGTCGGCAGCAGGCTGCGCTGCAGCACCGTCGCCGCAGTGCGCTCCACCTCCGTACGCCGAGATTCGGTCGCGAAGGCAACCCGGTCAGCCGCGATCTCCAGCAGCCTGGCGTCCTCCTCGGTGAACCGACGGGCACCCAGAGTGCCGACATGCAGAACACCGAGGATGCCGCCCGTGTTCAGCAACGGCACTCCGAGTAGGGAACGGATCCCCCGCTCCTGAAGAATCGGATTAAGCACGGTCGTGTGATCGACGCGCTCGAGGATCACCGGTTTCTTCTCAACCGCGATCCGACCAGCGAAACCCTTACCCACCGGGATACGAACTCCCTGACGAACCTCTGCCTCGATCCCCTTGGCAGCGGTCGCCACGAGGTACTCGCCAGACGCATCCAACAACAGCACTGCCGCCGTATCGACTGCAAGAAGTGCCTGCACCCGCTCCAATAGCTCAACCAATAAGTCTTCAACATTGAGATGCGCCAACGCCGCGTCAGTCACCGACTCGATCCGACGTAATTGATCGCCAGAGGTCGACGCGTTAGGTGGCTCGTCCGGTGGGGACATGATCGCTTAGCCTAACGCCAGGCGGGCAACACAGCGACTCGACCTCCCTGTGTGGGGCTACAGAGCGGCCCTCCCGGATCCGACTCAGCCGGTTGGTCCCGCTGATTTTGATCGACGCGGAATGATCAGGACCGTCCGGCGCGAATATAAGAGTGCTTGCGGGAAGGCACCACTCCGCTGGTCATCCACGTCGATTAAAATCCCGGGCATCGCTGCGCTCTTCGATTACCGTCATTAAGTGGTTGGGGTGGCAGGTACCAGAGGTTCTCTATGAGGCAGTTGTCGATGAGTACCTTCGGGTGCATCTTGAGAGCCTCGAACAGCATCCCGCCGCTGAATCGCCGCCAGTCGTACATGCACAGCAGCGCCCGCGGAGCGAACTCATTGAGTGCCCCCTCGTAAGTGAAAAGCTCGTCAGCACCAGGCGGTTCCTTCAGTACCCAGCTCATCTCACCGACGGCCCGTACGAACGGGAGGCGATCGGATACCAGCGCGGTGCGCACAGTCTTGTCCAGATAGTCAACCATGTAGTCGCCGGAGAACCGGCCCTGGTGCAGGTAGGCCTTGGTGACAGCCTCAATGAGCAGCTGCTTGGGTGAGGCCTGGTGACGGTATTCAATCTTGGCGCGCATCGCTTCTGGGTCGGTGGCATCGATGAGGCAGAGACACTTGTCGCCGTCGCGCACCCCGGCGCGGAGGTACGGAAGCAGAATCCGGTCACGTTCGGCCAGCCCGGAGTAGAAGCAGCAGATGTGATCGCCGGGCTCGATGTCGACGAGGCTGGTTCGCTGAGTGCGTGCTCTCTTCGTCAACCAGCCTCCCGCGGGCGCAGCCCACTGATCGGAGGGGCGCATACACCCACGTCCGCCCGTGTAGTCGAGGTCGCCCGTTGTAGCAGCCATGTAGCAACGACGTCCGGCGGCAGCCATCGCCGCAAGTTTCGCCAGCTGGGCTGGCCAGACGACCGTGGCCACGAGGGTGTCCGGGCTGAGGTGAAGCTGGTGACAGTTGATGGTGCGACGGTGTCGCTTAACGACTTCTTTTGCGTTTGGCTGACGCCGGCGCGCGGCCGAGCTTCTGCACTGGCTTGGGGTAGCCCGATGCGGCGCCCGCAGTGGGCGCATCGGAGCCCTCGCCTAGACTTGTGGCACTTGCTGCCCGGCCGTGGCTGTGTCGGCCCGTCCCACTCTTTCCTTGAGGAGTACTCCGTGAAGAGCACCGTCGAACAACTCAGCCCGACGCGGGTGAAAATCAACGTCGAGGTGCCGTTCGACGAGCTGAAGCCAGACTTCGACCGCGCTTACCGGAAGATCGCCCATCAGGTCAACATCCCGGGATTCCGGCCGGGCAAGGCGCCTGCCCGGATCTTGGAGCAGCGGCTGGGTCGGGGTGTGGTCCTCGAGGAAGTGGTCAGCGGGATGGTGTCGGCGAAGTACGCCGAGATTGTCCGGGCGGGCGAGGTTCACCCGCTGGGCCGTCCGGAGATCGAGGTCACCGAGGTCGAGGATGGGGACCACGTCGCGTTCACAGCTGAGGTCGACGTCCGGCCGAAGATCGAGATGCCGGCGTTCAGCGAGCTCGCGGTGACCGTCGACGACATCGCGGTGACCGACGAGGAGGTCGACGAGCAGCTGGACGGGCTCCGTTCCCGCTTCGGCACTCTCACCTCCGTCGAGCGTCCCGTGCAGCAGGGCGACTTCGTCTCACTCGATCTTTCGGCGACCGTCGACGGCGCGGAGGTCGCGGACTTGGCGACCACCGATCTTTCCTATGAGATTGGGTCCGGCCAGCTCATGGAAGGCATCGACGACGCGCTGATNGGTGCCTCGCAAGGCGACGAGCGAACGGTCACNGCCGTTTTGGCCGCCGGAGAGNATGCCGGGCGCGANGCGGAGGTCACGGCGAAGATCCAAGCCGTGAAAGAGCGAGAGTTGCCCGCGGCCGACGACGAGTTCGCCCANCTCGCCAGCGAATTCGATACCATCGACGAGCTGCGTGCTGATCTTCGCNCGCGGCTTGGCCGGGTCAAAGCNATGCAGCAGGGCGCCCAAGCCAGAGACAGGATACTCAAGATCCTGCTTGACACCACCGAGGTCCCCTTACCGGCGGCGATCGTCGACTCTGAGTTCGAGTCGCGTAAGCACGAAGCCCTGCACGCCTTCGAATACAACGAGGCGCGTCTCGGCCAGTGGCTGGAACAACAGGGCCATACCGCCGAGCAGTTCGACACCGACCTGCGCAACGCGGCGCAGGAGACGGTCAAGGCGCAGCTCCTGCTCGACGCGATCGCCGATACTGAAGATGTCTCGGTCACCGACAACGAGCTCAGTGAGCGCATCATGTACCAGGCGCAGCGCCAAGGCGTCAGCCCCAACGACTATGCCCTGCAGCTTCAGGAAGCTGGCGGGTTGGGCACTGTCTACGCTGACGTCCGCCGCGGCAAGGCGCTGGCCGCTGTGCTGAGCCAGGCCGCCATCACCGATGCCAGCGGAAATCCGGTCGATATCGACTCGCTGATCGACTCGACGACCCCGGGGCATGCCATGGCCGCCGGGTGATCCGGCCGCCGATGACGTAACGCTCTGAGCGAACTGTGGGCGCGCCAGGAAGTAGTCGGTGCTCTCCTTCGTTAGGGTCGGCAGTGTCCACCGCGTCGGAGTTCGGATAGATCTCCAGCCGGACCCTCACCCATCCGCAGGTGGCCTTGATGACAGAAGGCAGGCACACGTGACCTCCGACCACATCGCTTCGGCCGTGCCGCTGCCGGGCGCTCCCACGATGCGGGCCGCCACGGCTGGCCTCAACCTGACGGACTCGGTGTATGAGCGGCTGCTCCGAGAGCGCATCATCGTGCTCGGATCCCAGGTTGAGGAGAACATCGCCAACCAGATCTGCGCCCAGCTCTTGCTGCTGTCGGCGGAGGATCCCGACCAGGACATCAGGCTCTACATCAACTCGCCGGGCGGCTCGGTCACCGCAGGAATGGCCATCTACGACACGATGCACTTGATCGAACCCGACGTGGCGACATACGCGATGGGCTTGGCCGCCTCGATGGGACAGTTCCTGTTGTCCGCGGGTGCCCGCGGCAAGCGATACGCCTTGCCGCATGCCCGGATCCTCATGCACCAGCCGTCAGCGGGCGTGTCCGGCACGGCAGCCGACATCGCGATCCAGGCCGACATGCTGATCAAGCACAAGCGTGAGATGGCAGAGCTCATCGCCGAGCAGACCGGTCAGCCGGTAGAACGGATCATTGCCGACTCCGACCGGGACCGCTGGTTCACCGCGGAAGAGGCCCGCGAGTACGGCTTCGTCGACTACGTCCTGACCCGCGCCAACTCGTTGCCCGACGCGAGCCTCTGAGCTTCGAGGAGTCCCGATGAATCACCTGCCCGGAGGCGTTATGCCGCACGATCGCATGCCCCAAAATGACATGTCCCAAAATTACATGCCCCAGTCGCGCTACGTCCTGCCCTCGTTCATCGAGCGCACCAGCTACGGGGTCAAGGAATCCAACCCTTATAACAAGCTGTTCGAGGAGCGCATCATCTTCCTCGGCGAACAGATCAACAACACCTCCGCCAACGACACCATGGCGCAGTTGCTGGTGCTGGAGTCGGCCGACCCGGACCGCGACATCTGGATATACATCAATTCACCGGGCGGGTCGTTCACCGCGATGACGGCGATCTACGACACGATGCAGTACATTCGACCGGAAATCAATACGGTCTGCCTCGGCCAGGCCGCTTCAGCTGCCGCGGTGCTGCTCGCCGCAGGTACTCCGGGTAAACGGATGGCGGTTCCCAATGCCCAGATTCTGATTCACCAGCCGGCCACCGAGGGGGTGTTCGGGCAGGTCTCGGATCTGGAGATTCAAGCTGCCGAGATCCAGCGGATGCGCCGCCTGCTGGAGGCTACCCTGGCCCACCACACCGGTCAGACCGAAGAGCGTATCCGCGCCGATATCGACCGGGACAAGATCTTGACCTCTCCAGAGGCCAAGGCGTACGGGATCATTGACGACATTACCCAGATCCGGAAGCTCTCCGCGGTCAGGAGCTGACTTTGTGTAGCGCGACACGCCGAGCGAGCAGCGCAGTCGCGTCCGCCGACCAATGTGGGGAAGGCTGATCCTCCCGCACGGTGGGGTCGGACGGGTACCGTCAAGCACACACGCAGCCAGGCGCGCTGCACACCACGCGCCGGGAAGGACGAGAGGCCAGCGCCCATGGCACGGATCGGTGACGGCGGCGACCTGTTGAAGTGTTCCTTCTGCGGGAAGAGTCAGAAGCAGGTCAAAAAGCTCATCGCTGGACCCGGCGTGTACATCTGCGACGAGTGCATCGATCTGTGTAATGAGATCATCGAAGAGGAGCTCGTCGACGCGGGTGATGTCAAGCTCGACGAGCTTCCCAAGCCCAGCGAGATCCATGACTTCCTCAAGGCGTACGTCGTTGGACAAGACGACGCCAAACGCACATTATCAGTTGCTGTTTACAATCATTACAAACGTATCCAGGCCGGCGAGAAGGGCCGCGACGACGAGATCGAACTGGCCAAATCGAACATCCTGATGCTCGGACCTACCGGGTGCGGAAAGACCTATCTGGCCCAAACCTTGGCGAAGCTGCTCAATGTGCCTTTCGCCATCGCTGACGCCACCGCGCTCACCGAGGCCGGTTACGTCGGCGAGGATGTGGAAAACATCCTCCTCAAACTCATCCAGGCCGCGGACTACGACGTCAAGCGAGCCGAGACCGGCATCATCTACATCGATGAGGTCGACAAGATCGCTCGCAAGTCGGAGAACCCTTCGATCACCAGGGACGTCTCCGGAGAGGGCGTCCAGCAGGCCTTGCTGAAGATCTTGGAAGGCACCACCGCCAGCGTTCCGCCGCAGGGCGGCCGCAAGCATCCGCACCAAGAGTTCATCCAGATCGATACGACGAACGTGCTGTTCATCGTCGCCGGTGCGTTCGCGGGTCTCGACAAGATCATCGATGATCGAATCGGCAAGCGGGGACTCGGCTTCGGCGCCGAGCTACGGTCCAAGGCTGACATCGACACTTCCGACGTATTCGCTCAGGTCATGCCGGAAGATCTAATCAAGTTCGGTTTGATCCCGGAATTCATCGGCCGGCTTCCAGTGATCGCCAGCGTGACGAATCTGGACAAGAGCTCGTTGGTACAGATCCTCACCGATCCCCGCAATGCTCTGTCAAAGCAGTACTGCAAGCTCTTCGAGATGGACGGCGTGGAACTGGAGTTCACCGGAACCGCGTTCGAGGCGATCGCCGACCAGGCAATCCTTCGAGGCACTGGCGCCCGGGGGCTGCGCGCCATCATGGAAGAAGTGCTGCAGCCGGTGATGTATGACATCCCCAGCCGCACCGATGTGGCGAAGGTGGTCATCACCGAGCAGACGGTGCGGGAAAATGTGAATCCGACCATCGTGACGCGACAACCCACGCGGCGCGAACGACGCGAGAAATCGGCCTGAGCGCCTGCTCAGGGCCGCTTCATGCCGCGCAATTGGCAATGACTCAACAGTCGGTACATCACGGGGACGCCGCGCTGGCCGCCCTCCGGCAGGTTGAGGTCGACCTGGCCCGTCGTTGGCCGGAAAGCCGGATCGAACCATCGCTGGTTCGGATCGCGGCGCTGGTAGATCTGCTCGGCTCGCCACAGCGCTGTTACCCGGTGCTGCACATCGCTGGCACGAATGGCAAGACGTCTGTGGCCAGGATGTTGGATGCGCTGTTATCCGGCATGGGGCTCCGGGTTGGTCGCTACACCAGTCCGCACCTGCAGCAGGTCACCGAGCGGATCAGTGTGGATGGGACGCCGATCAGTCCCGAGCGCTTCGTCGAGGCCTATCACGATATCGAGCCCTACGTCGCTCTGGTCGACGCCGGATCACCGGTCCCCATGAGCATGTTCGAGGTGCTGACCGGAATGGCATTCGCGACCTTCGCCGACACGCCGGTGGAGGCCGCCGTTGTGGAGGTCGGTCTCGGAGGAAGTTGGGATGCCACCAACGTCGCCGATGCCATGGTGGCGGCAATCACTCCGGTCGCCGTGGATCACGTCAACTATCTGGGCAGCGACATCGAGGGTATAGCCGCGGAGAAAGCCGGGATCATCAAGCCCGGGTCCGTGGCGGTGCTGGCACAGCAGCCGCCCGAGGTGGCCCGGGTGCTCGCCGCCCGCAGCGTCGGGGTTGACGCGACGGTGGCACGGGAGGGCATGGAGTTCGGCGTGCTGCAGCGCGACGTCGCCGTCGGCGGTCAGCAGCTGAAGCTGCAGGGTCTCGGCGGAGTGTACGACCAGATCTTTCTCCCACTGCACGGCGCGCATCAGTCCCGAAACGCCGCGCTCGCGCTGGCCGCTGCCGAGGTGTTCTTCGGTGCGGGCGCGAACTCGTCGCTGGACGTCGACGCGGTGCGCGACGCCTTCGCCTCGGTGACCGGCCCAGGACGGCTGGAGCGGGTCCGCACGGCCCCCTCCGTCTTCATCGACGCCGCTCACAACCCCCATGGGGCGCATGCGCTAGCGGCTGCGCTGCGGGAGGATTTCAGCTTCCGCAGGCTGGTGGCTGTCGTCGGTGTGATGCGCGACAAGGACGCCCGTGGCATCCTCGCGGAGCTGGAACCGGTGATCGACGAAGTCGTGGTCACGGTCAGTAGCTCGGCTCGCGCGATGGACATCAACGACCTCGCCGAGGCGGCTCGGGACGTCTTCGGTGAATCCCGGCTGCGGGTGCAACGTCGGTTGCCGGACGCGATCGAGGCAGCGATCGCCTCGGCCGCTGAAGGAGCTACGGACCCCGACCGCATCTCCGGCGCTGGCGTCGTGATCACCGGCTCGGTGGCGATGGTCGGTGAGGTACGCACCCTGTTCGGCCGAGAACCGCAGTGAGCGACCAGCCGGTCCAGCCAGATCCGCTTCGCGGACTGCGCGGCATCTTCGCGGGGACCCTGGTGATGGAGGCGATCGTCGTCGGGCTCGCCCTGCTCGTCGTCAACCGGATCGGTGCCGGCTTGGGTGCACCGGCCGGCTGGTATACCGGTGCCCTAGCGCTCGCGATGGTCGTTGCAGCTGTCGTGCAGCGCCGCTCGTGGGGGTTGGGATTGGCCCTGGCGTTGCAGATCGCGATGGTGGTCGGTTGGTTCGCCAGCCCAGCTTTGGGCGCTCTCGGCTTACTGTTCTTGCTGGTCTGGGGCTTCCTGCTGTACGTGCGGTGGGCGGTGGTACGGCCACAGCGACTTCCGACCGGCGGACGCTAGGCTCCTCGCGTCGAATCACCGTTGTCATCCTGAGGAGAACGAGCTGCTGTGAGTGAGCGCACCCTGGTCCTAATCAAGCCCGACGGCGTCGGCCGTGGCCTGGTCGGCGAGATTATCGCCAGGATCGAACGCAAGGGTTTGACGCTGGCCGCCTTGGAAATGCGCATGGTCCCGCAGGATCTGGCCGAGCAGCACTACGCCGAACACGTGGACCGGCCATTCTTCGGCTCGTTGCTGGGGTTCATCACCTCCGCGCCGGTGGTGGCCGCCATAGTGGAGGGGGAGCGGGCGGTGGCGGCGTTCCGGCAGCTGGCCGGTGGCACCGATCCGGTGGACAAGGCCGTCCCAGGCTCGATCCGCGGTGATCTCGCGCTTGAGACACAGTCAAATCTGGTCCACGGCTCGGACTCAGTTGACTCCGCCAAGCGGGAGATCGCGCTGTGGTTCCCCGAGCTGTAGCGCGCTGGTGCTGCGGCGTCGGTCGGGAGTTCGCGCCCAACTACGCTGAGAGCCATGGCAGGTACGTCGGTATTCGAGCAGCTTGAGCCGCTGTTGCTACGGGTCTCCAAGCCAGTGCAGTACGTCGGAGGCGAGCTCAACGCCACCGTGAAGGCCTGGGACACCACCACGGTGCACTGGGCGTTGATGTACCCCGACGCCTACGAGGTCGGGCTGCCCAACCAGGGAATTATGATCCTCTACGAGGTGCTCAACGAGCAGACCGACGTGCTCGCTGAGCGGACCTACGCGGTCTGGCCAGACCTCGAGGCGCTGATGCGCGAGCATGGCGTCCCGCAGTTCACGGTGGACTCGCATCGTCGCGTGGGGGACTTCGACCTGCTCGGGGTCTCCTTCGCCACCGAGCTCGGCTACACCAACCTGCTTACCGCGCTGGACCTCGCCGGCATTCCGCTGCACGCGACGCAGCGCACCGATGATCATCCCGTCGTCATCGCTGGAGGCCACGCCGCGTTCAATCCAGAGCCGATCGCCGACTTCATCGATGCCGCCGTGGTGGGAGACGGCGAGGAAGCGGTCCTGGAGATCACCGCGGTCGTGCGGGGCTGGAAGCGGCAAGGACGTCCCGGCGGCCGGCCGGAACTGCTCGGGCGGCTGTCCACGATCGAGGGCGTCTACCTGCCGGGCTGTTATGACGTCAGCTACCTTCCCGACGGTCGGATCGCCGAGGTGGTCCGCAACAGCCAACGCGCTGCGCAGCGGGTGGCCAAACGCACCACCATGGACCTCGACGAATGGCCGTACCCGAAGCAGCCACTGGTGCCGATCGCGGAGAGTGTGCACGAGCGGATGAGCGTGGAGATCTTCCGCGGCTGCACCCGCGGGTGCCGGTTCTGCCAAGCCGGGATGATCACCCGTCCAGTACGGGAACGGTCGATCCAAGGTATCGGCGAGATGGTCGAGCGTGGTCTGGCGGCCAGCGGGTTCAACGAGGTCGGCCTGCTGTCGCTGTCCAGTGCGGACCACTCCGAGATTCGGGAGATCACCAAGGGGCTGGCCGACCAGTACGAGGGCACCGGTACCGGCCTGAGCTTGCCGTCGACCCGGGTGGACGCCTTCAACATCGACCTCGCCAACGAGATCTCTCGCAACGGCCGCCGTTCCGGCTTGACGTTCGCCCCCGAGGGCGGGTCCGAGCGGATTCGCCGGGTGATCAACAAGATGGTGTCCGAGGAGGACCTCATCCGCACCGTTTCCACCGCGTTCGGTGCGGGCTGGCGGCAGGTGAAGCTGTACTTCATGTGCGGGCTGCCTACCGAGACCGACGATGACGTGCTGGAGATCGCCCATATGGCGCATCGGGTGATCCGGGCCGGCCGGGAGGCCAGTGGCAGCAAAGACATCCGGTGCACGATCTCGATCGGCGCCTTCGTGCCCAAGCCGCACACCCCGTTTCAGTGGGCGGCCCAGGAGCATCCCGATGTCGTTGACCAGCGGTTACGAAAGCTGCGAACTGAGATCAACTCGGACCGCAAGATCGGCCGCAACGTCGGCATGCGTTACCACGACGGCAAACCGTCGCTGATCGAGGGGTTGCTGTCCCGCGGCGATCGGCGGGTCGGCCGGGTGATCGAGCGAGTATGGCGCGACGGTGGCCGGTTCGACGGCTGGAGCGAACACTTCCGCTACGACCGGTGGGTCGCGGCGTGTGCAGCCGAGTTAACGCCGCTGGGAGTGTCACTGGAGTGGTTCACTACCCGCGAACGCGGTTTCGACGAAGTTCTGCCCTGGGACCATGTGGATTCCGGCCTGGACCGGGACTGGCTATGGGACGACTGGCAGGATGCGCTGTCCGGCCGTGAGCAGGACGACTGCCGGTGGACTCCGTGCTTCGACTGTGGGGTCTGCCCCTCGCTGGGCACCGATATCCAGGTCGGGCCCAGTGGCCGGCAGCTGCTACCGCTGCGTCCGGTCGCTGCGGACAACGGCCACTGAGTCGGGTCGGACAGCGGCGTCGGGTCGGGTAGCGGCGGGTTGCGCGGTCACCGCCGTCAGCGCGTCGACGACGCCATGGCCGTAGAACGCCTCACCGGCGCACTCGGCGGATAAGGCATCGCGGTCAGCGCTGCGCGCTGGGCACGGCAGCGGCTCAGCCTGGTCGCGTAGCAGGGTGGCCAGCTGCTGCGGGCCAGCCTCGGGCCGGACTGAGGCGAGCAGCGCCGCCACCCCGGAGACATGCGGCGCCGCCATGGATGTGCCGCACAGGTAGCCGTACCCGCCAGGGACGGTGGACAGCACACATCCGCTGGAACTCACGCCCGACGGTTGCGCCCAGTCTCCTCCAGGGGCCGTCACTGCGACCACTCCCGACCCGTAGGAGCTGTACCCCGCCTTGACCCGCTGGGCGCCGATGGCTGATACCGCAACCACGCCGGGCAACTCAGCGGGCAACACGTTGCAGTGTTGATTCACCGGCCGCGGCCGGGGATCGGGCACATTGTCCGGGCTGCGCAGGTCCTGGCGGGGGTTGGCCAGATCCATCCGTTCGTTACCGGCGGCGGCGATGCTCAGGACACCATGGGCGGTGGCGTACTGGACCGCGCGCCGGACGGCTTCGTATGCCACCGCCTGACCCGGTACGTCGGAGCAGGTCAACAGCCATGGATCCAGCGAGTAGCTGCTGTTGGCGATCCGCATTTGCTGCCGGGCGGCCCACATGAAGCCGCACACGGCGTACTCCGGGTAGATGAACCCGTCTTCGTCGACCACCTTCACCGAAGCCAAGCGGACCCCGGGCGCCACCCCGGTGATGCCGCGCCCGTCGTCGGCCGCGGCGATCGTGCCGGCCACGTGCGTGCCGTGCGCAGACGTGCTCGGACTCCACGCGCTGCGCGACTGGTCCGGCTTGCCCGACAGGCAACCCGCTGATCGGGTGGGGTCGACTGCGGCGGCAAGGTCGGGGTGGGTCGCGTCTATGCCCGAGTCCAACACTCCAACCAGCACGTCGGGGCTGCCCCGGTTGATCGTCCGGGCCTGCGGAGCGTGGATGAGCGCCATATCCCACTGCTCCGCCGACCGGTCGGCACCCAGCGCTGGCGCGGCGTCGGGAACTCGGGCCGCGGTGCGCGGAACTATCGGACTGGCCAGCTCTGCCCGCTGTGGCGACGCCAGCGCCTCGGCCTGCGCGCTGTAGGCGCGATCGACGCCGAATCGAGCCCTGAATGTGGGCTCGGCGGAGGTGGCGACTCCCACCCCGATCTGCGGGTAGTAGGCCGTGGTCGTGCCGCAGGCGGCCCGGACCGATCGTGCCGCCTGCGGTGCGGATTCCTCGGCGTCGAACAGCACGACGTAGCGAAGCAGGTGGCCGGTTGGGGCACAGCCCGGCACTGCGGATGCCATGCCGGTGACGACCGAGAATGCCGGACCAGCCAAGGCGACCACGGCTGCCAGCACCGCGACGACTCGGAGGAGCCGGAGCAACACCCGCAAACCTCCGGGTGGGACAGGGCATGCGCCCGTGGAAAGGTCGCCGTGACCCTAGTAAGGGGCCCGCAGCGCGTCCCACACCGGGGTCGTGAGTGGCGTTGAGTGCTAGAACACTCTTACGCACTCACGGAGAGGTTTCGATGAGCCCTAACCCGTCCGCCGCACCGGTCTGCAAGGTGCGGCTGTGCTACGCCAAACGTGGCAAGCTGCGGTTCACCTCACATCGTGATGTCGCCAGGGCCTTCGAGCGGGCATTGCGGCGGGCCGGTCTGCCGATGGCGTACTCGCAGGGGTATCACCCGCATCCGAAAGTGTCCTGGCTAGGCGCGGCGCCCACCGGCGCGGCCAGTGAGGCGGAGTACGTCGAGATCGCGCTCGTGGAGCACCTCGATCCTGAGATGGTTCGGGCGCAGCTCGACGCGGCTCTGCCCGATGGGCTGGCCGTACTCGAGGGAGTGTTGGCGGGCCCTGGGGCACTGGCCGACCGGATCGATGCCAGCGCCTGGCGCATCGAGGTCCGCGGAGTGGACGCGGCGCAACTCCGCGAGGCGGTCGAGCTACTGCTCGCAGCCCAGACGGTGCTCGTCGAACGCGTCACCAAGGACGGCCTGCGGTCGCTCGACGCGCGGGCGGCGATCGCCTCATTGGCAGTGCAGGATGCTCCGACGGTGCTGCCTGAACCCGATCAGCTTGGTCGGTGTGGGATACTGATAGCGGTCGTGCGACAGGTCAGCCCTGCAGTACGGCCCGACGATGTGCTGAGCGCGCTCGGCGCCGTCGCCGGACTTCCGTCGTCGGTGCTCGTGAAAGCGATCCGGACTGCGCAAGGCCGGCTTGACGACGACGGGGGTCTCGTCGATCCGCTCGCTGCGGACCGGGCATCTGCCCGGACGGCTGTGGTTGGGAAAGCTTTGGCGCAGTCCGACGATGGGTGGCATCAGCTCGACGTCGCGGGACACACTGGTTGACCGCTCCGGACCGCGGAGCTGCCGGTGCTTGACAGGATTGCCGTCGCCGACCTCGGCGGCGGACGACGCGCAGAGCCCCTGCGCGGTCGCGTTCCCACCTGTGGGACGCGCCCGGGGGCTGGAGGAGTTGAATGGCGAACACGACAAAGCCCGCCGGAGGCATCGGCGGGCGGACAGACGCATCCGCGATCACCCCAAATGGCGGGGCTGATCTAGCAGTCTCGCTGCCGAGCAAGTTACGGGTGCATGCCTTGGCCAAGCTCCTTGCGGTCAGCAGCAAGGAGGTCATAGGCGCGCTGGCTGAGCTAGGCATCGTGGTAGGCAGCGCGCAGGCCAGCATCGACCGCGAGACGGCGATGCGGGCACTTGCGGTACTGCTGCCGGATCCCGAGCCGGAGCTAACGGAGATCGACGAGGTGGCGCAACAGAGTGCGCCGGAGACACCGTTGTTACCGGTGTTGACATCGCCCGCGCCGCCGGTGGTATTCAATTCGGCGGTACCGCCCGCGGTGTTCAACGCGGCTGTGCCGGTGTTCCTCTCGCCCACCCCGCAGCCCGCCGCAGCTGACGAGCCTGACCTCGACGACGAGAACGAGGAGAAGGACGATAGCGAGGACGAATCTGGTGCTGACGAGGTGGAGAACGACAGCGCCAGCCGTCGCCGTCGCCGGCGGGGTCGCCGTGGCCGAGGTCGCGGCAGAGCCGGCGGTGACGGTGACGGCGACGACGGCGCAGCAGAGCAGGGTGACAACGTCTCAGACGAACCGGACGAGCAAGACTCCTCGGACGGCTTGACCGAAGATGTAACCGCCGAAGAGCCCGGCGAGAGCGTGGCTCGCCGTCGCCGTCGGCGCAGACGCCGTCGAGACGGCGGTGACGAGGACGTCGTCCTTGGCGAAGATGATCCACCGGACACCGTCGTGCATGTCCGGGACAGCAAGAGCAGCCTGCCGGTTGAAGACGAGGTCCAGTCCATCCGGGGCTCGACCCGTCTGGAGGCCAAGCGGCAGCGTCGACGCGACGGTCGCGAGGCTGGCAGGCGGCGGGTGGCGATCCTGTCCGAGTCGGAATTCCTCGCCCGGCGCGAGGCCGTCGAGCGCACCATGGTGGTGCGGGAGCGCCCCGAGCGCATTCAGATCGCGGTGCTTGAGGACGACGTTCTGGTGGAGCACTTCGTCACCACGTCGGGCTCGGGGTCGCTGGTCGGCAACGTCTATCTCGGCAGGGTCCAAAACGTGTTGCCCTCGATGGAGGCGGCTTTCGTAGACATCGGCCGGGGCCGCAATGCGGTGCTCTACGCCGGCGAGGTGGACTGGGACGCCGCCGGGCTCGAGGGTAAAGCGCGCCGCATCGAGCAGGCGCTGTCGAGCGGCGACAGCGTTCTCGTGCAGGTCACGAAGGACCCAGTGGGCCACAAGGGCGCCCGGCTGACCACTCAGATCAGCCTGCCTGGCCGGTTTTTGGTGTACGTGCCGGATGGTCGGGCCACCGGGATCAGCCGCAAGCTGCCGGACACGGAGCGCAAGCGTCTCAAGGAAGTGCTCAAGCGGATCGTCCCCGAGGATGCCGGCGTGATCATCCGCACTGCCTCCGAAGGAGTCAGCGAGGAGGAGCTAGCCCGCGACGTCCGCCGGTTGCAGGCTCAGTGGGAGGTTATCCGGAACAAGTCGGATGCTTCCGCGGGCAATGCCCGCGGCAAGCTCACCGGGCCGGAGCTGCTTTACGAGGAGCCGGATCTGCTGGTGAAGGTGGTCCGGGACCTGTTCACCGAGGACTTCCGCGAGCTGGTTGTTCAGGGCGACGGGGCATGGGACACCGTCGAGGGTTACGTCAAGCATGTGGCCCCGGAGCTGATGCCTCGGGTGCGCAGGTACGCGGGTGTGGCCGACGTGTTCGCCGAGTTCCGGATCGACGAACAGATCACCAAGGCGCTGGACCGTAAGGTGTGGCTGCCGTCCGGCGGATACCTGGTCATCGATCGCACCGAGGCGATGACCGTGGTCGACGTCAACACCGGCAAGTTCACCGGGTCGGGTGGCAACCTAGAGGAGACCGTGACCCGCAACAACCTCGAAGCCGCCGAAGAGATAATCAGGCAACTGCGGCTCCGGGACATCGGCGGAATCATCGTGATCGACTTCATCGACATGGTGCTCGAGTCCAACCGGGACCTGGTGCTACGCCGGCTCACCGAATGCCTGGGTCGGGACCGCACCCGCCACCAAGTCGCTGAGGTGACTTCGCTTGGGCTCGTCCAGATGACCCGTAAGAAGGTGGGCACCGGACTGCTGGAGGCATATTCCAGCACCTGTGAGCACTGTAAGGGCCGCGGAGTGCTGGTGTCCGCGGAGCCCGTGAACGTGCGCCAGCCGGCTCCGGCGGTGGTGTCTTCTGGGGCGTCGGGCGTGCCTTCAGGGGCCCGGGACTCCGGCAACGGGACCGGCCGGCGGGTGAAGTCCCGCGGACGTGGGACGGGGGCTGTCCCCGCGGCAGCGGAACAGACGGTGATCGAGGAGCTGCCCGTTGCAGACGTTGCGGTTGATCAAGTCTCGTCGGACTACGTCGCTGAGGACCAGATCGCGGNAGNCCGCGCGGCCCCGGAGGACGTGGAGGCACCGGCGACCGACGCGCCGAGGGTGCCCGCGCAGCCGGCAACTCGCACGATGGCGCGGCGCCGCCGGGCCGCTTCACGTCCCGCCGGACCGCCCGCCACCGAGCTGGCCGAGAGTGCGGAGTCGGCAGTTCAGTCCTTCGCCGTACCGCAAGCGAGGTGATGACCCCGGTTTGACCGAGCCGAACGGCGGGCCGTACGCTCATTGGCGCGGCCCGCCAGCTCGGCGGCCCTAAGGTTTGTCCGCTGCGCAGGCAGTATCAGGCCGAAGCTGCAGCCAGGTCCCGTCACAGTCAGTCCAAGCACGTCGAACAGCCAGGAGTACCACCCGATGTACGCGATCGTGAAGACCGGCGGCAAGCAGTACAAGGTGGCCGTCGGGGACGTCGTCGAGGTGGAGAAGCTTGACGGCGACCCTGGCACCGAGGTCAGCTTGTCGGCGGTCCTGCTCGTTAACGGTGCCAGCGTGACCACCGACTCGGCTGCTCTTGGCGCCGCCTCGGTCCGTGGGAGGGTTGTTGCTCAGGTTAAAGGACCTAAAATCCGGATCCACAAGTTCAAGAACAAAACCGGATACCATAAGCGTCAGGGTCACCGGCAGCAGCTGACCCGCGTCGAGGTCACCGGCATCTCCTAGGGACCTTGCAGTTCCGGTTCGCTGAGCCGGGATCGGCATTGATCGTTGACCTTGAGAAACTCCTGACGAAGGTGTGAGCACCGATGGCACACAAGAAAGGCGCGTCCAGCTCCCGCAATGGCCGCGACTCCAACGCTCAGCGGCTCGGGGTGAAGCGGTACGGCGGCCAGCTGGTCAACGCGGGTGAGATCCTCATCCGTCAGCGCGGCACCAAGTTCCACCCAGGCGTGCACGTCGGGCGTGGTAGCGACGACACCCTGTTCGCGCTTGAGACGGGAGCGGTGCAGTTCGGCACCAAGCGGGGGCGCAAGACCGTCAACATCGTCCCGGTGCAGCCCTGAGCTCGGGCCCACATAACGCACCCGACGAGGGGCGGCCCGGCGCTGGCCGGCTCGCCCCTCGTCGGTTTTTTATGAGGCGTAACAGCTAACGCTGAAGTGAGGAGAAATCCAAGGTGTCCCGCTTCGTGGATCGGGTGGTGATTCACGTCGCCGCGGGCGATGGCGGCCATGGCTGCGCGTCGGTGCACCGGGAGAAATACACGCCGTTGGGAGGGCCCGACGGGGGCAACGGTGGCCGCGGCGGCGACGTGGTACTGGTGGTAGACCCTGGAGTGCACACCCTGCTCGACTTCCATTACCGGTCCCAGGCCCGAGCCTCGAGCGGCAAACCGGGCCAAGGCGGCCATCGCAACGGCGCCACGGGCGAGGATCTCGAGTTGCGCGTGCCTGATGGCACCGTGGTACTCACTCCCGACGGCGAGGTGCTGGCTGACCTGGTGGGTGTCGGAACCCGATTCGTCGCCGTGGCCGGCGGGCACGGCGGACTGGGCAACGCGGCGCTGGCTTCCAAGGCTCGCAAAGCGCCGGGTTTCGCCTTGCTCGGTGAGGAGGGTGAAGCCCGGGATCTGGTACTGGAGCTCAAGTCGGTGGCTGATATCGGCCTCGTCGGCTTCCCCTCAGCGGGCAAATCCTCCCTAGTCTCGGTGCTGTCAGCGGCTCGTCCCAAGATTGCCGATTACCCGTTCACCACTTTGGTGCCCAACCTCGGTGTGGTCACCGCGGGGGAGACGGTGTTCACCGTCGCCGACGTCCCCGGCCTGATCCCCGGCGCCAGCCAGGGCAAGGGACTCGGGCTGGAGTTCCTGCGGCACATCGAACGGTGCGCTGTGCTGGTGCACGTCGTGGACTGTGCGACCGTCGAACCGGGCCGCGACCCGCTGTCCGACGTGGATGCTTTGGAACGCGAACTGGCCGCCTACACGCCGTCGCTGGGCGGTGAACTGGCGTCTCGTCCCAGGCTGGTGGTGCTCAACAAGATCGACGTTCCGGACGCCCGGGAGTTGGCCGAGATGGTTCGGCCCGAGCTCCAGGCGCGCGGATTACCCGTGTATTGCGTATCCACGGTGAGCACCGAGGGTCTGCGGGAACTGCGATTCGCCCTCGGCGCGGCCGTGTGCCAGCACCGTGAGTCGCTGCCCAACGCCGAACCGACCCGGGTGGTACTCCGGCCTACGGCGGTCGATGAACAGGGCTTTGAAGTCACGGCCGACCCCGATCGACCCGACGGATTCATCGTTCGAGGCGTGCGCCCGGAGCGGTGGATCCGGCAGACGAACTTCGACAACGCCGAGGCAGTCGGATACCTCGCCGACCGGCTGGCCCGGCTCGGCGTCGAAGATGCCTTGGCGAGCGCAGGTGCACGCGCTGGGTGCCCAGTCACGATCGGCCATGTCACCTTCGACTGGGAACCCGCCACACCGGCCGGAGGGGGCGCGATCCGACTGGGCGGGCGAGGAACGGACTGGCGGTTGGACAGCGACGAGCGGATCGGCGCAGGGCAGCGTAAGGCGGCCCGACGTGTGCGGCGCGAGCCGGTCGCCGGCGGTGAGGCACCGCAGGAGTGAGCCCGACCCGCCAAGCGGTGGCGCGGGCGCGGCACCTCGTGGTCAAGATCGGCTCGTCGTCGCTCACCACGGCAGCCGGTGGCCTCGATCGGGCCAGGCTGGACACCCTGGTTGACGCGCTCGCCGCCCGCGTCGGGGCCGGCACCCACCTGGTACTGGTCTCGTCGGGAGCGATCGTCGCCGGGCTCGCTCCGCTGGGGCTGCGTCGGCGCCCGCGTGATCTGGCCACTCAACAGGCCGCGGCCAGCGTCGGACAGCTGGCGCTCGGGTACGCCTACACGCAATCCTGGGCGCGGCACAGCCGCACCGTCGGCCAAGTGCTGTTGACATCTGATGACATGGTCCGCCGCGCGCACTACCGCAACGCGCAGCGCACCTTCGCCCGGCTGCGCGGCCTCGGTGTTGTGCCGGTGGTGAACGAGAACGACACGGTGGTCACCGACGAGATCCGTTTCGGCGACAACGACCGGCTGGCGGCCCTGGTCGCGCATCTGGTGGGAGCGGAGGGCTTGGTGTTGCTCTCCGACGTCAGCGGTCTCTACGACAGTGATCCTCGGCTCGGCACTGCTCGGCTGGTAGCAGAGGTGACTGGACCGGCTGACCTGCTCGGCGTACAGGTTGGCACCGGTGGCGCNCTGGGTACCGGGGGAATGGCCTCCAAGCTCGGTGCCGCGACGCTGGCCTCACAGTCGGGGGTNCCGGTGCTGCTCGCCGCCGCGACGCAGGTCGAGCGAGCCTTGGGTGCGGCTGACGTCGGGACGGCATTCGCGCCCACCGGGTCACGGTTGTCGGCCCGCCGGTTCTGGTTGCGCCACGCCGCGGGGGCGGCCGGCCGGCTACAGCTCGACGACGGTGCGGTGAGCGCGGTGGTGCACCGTCGGCGTTCGCTGCTTGCGGCCGGCATCACCGGCGTCGAGGGGGACTTCGAAGCCGGCGACGTCGTGGAGCTGATCGACGGTCAGGGCGTCGTGGTCGCCAGGGGAATGGTCGGGTTCGATGCGGTGGAGCTGCCCGAGTTGATCGGCCGCTCCACCCGGGATCTACCCGCCGAACTGCGCCGCGAAGTAATACACGCCGACGATCTGGTGCCGGTGATCACCCCCGGGTCGTGAGTGGGAAACAGTGTTACAGCACTCAACGCCACTCACGAGCAGTAGGCTCTGGAGCCGTGCAGCTGCCGACCGAGTCTCAGTCAGCATCGGCGGCTCAGGTCGTCGCTGCCTGTGCGCGGCAGGCGCAGCGTGCCGCTCCGACCCTGGCAACCGCGTCCGATCAGGCCATCGATGCCGTGCTGGATGCCATGGCCCAACGGCTCNCCGGCTCCGCCACTGAGGTGCTCGCTGCCAACGCCGCAGACATTGCCGCGGCTGAGCAGTCCGGGATGAGCCAGGCGCTGATCGACCGGCTGCGGCTGGGGCAGGCGCGGCTGGATGACATGGCCGGCCAGCTCGCCCTGCTGGCCCGGATACCCTTCCCGGCCCGGGACCAGGTACTGGAAGACCGTCCAGACGGGTTGCGGCTGATCGAGCGGCGCCGCCCAGTCGGTGTGGTGGGCGCCACCTTCGAGGCCCGCCCCAACGTCACCGTCGATGTCGCCTCGCAGCTGGTGAAGTCCCGCAATGCCGGAGTCTTGCGCACTGGGTCGGCGGCCCTGCGCTCCGCGCTGGCATTGTGTGACCACGTCCTCGCGCCGGCGCTGGCCGATGCTGGGTTGGACCCGGATGCCGTGCAATTGGTGCCTGACCCACGCCGGGACAGCGCGATCGCCCTCGTACAGCATGCCGAGCTGATCCCGCTGGTGATCGTGCGGGGCAGCGGCGAGACCACCCGGATGTTGGCTGCTGAAGGAGCCCGCCATGGGGTTCGGGTGCTGGCCCATGCCGACGGTGGTGGTGTCCTCTACGTCGACGCGGCAGCTGATCCCCTGCTGGCCGTCGAGTTGCTGGTGGCCGGGCTGGACCGGCTGGGCGTCTGCAACCGGGTCAATCTCCTGTTGGTTGCCGACAGTGTGCCGGATCGGCTATACGCTGCGCTGCTCGCCGCCGCCAGCCAGCGCGGGATCGCGTTGTCCCTGCCGCCACACGACCACCCGCTGGGGTACGAGTGGGCCTTGGACACCGGGCGGGAGGCGACGCTGACCGTGAGCCGGGTGACCGGTCCTGGACACGCTGCCCAGGTTGCGAACCAGGAAACCTCCGGACTTGCCGCCACGATCGTCACCCATGATGAGGCCGCCGCCAATGAGTTCCTGGACAGCTACACCGGTACCGGAGCGTTCTGGAATGCCAGTACCCGGCTGCTTGACGGTTTCAAGCTTCGGCGCGTCCCGGAGACCGGGATCAACGTCGATCGGGTGCCGGGGCCGCGCGGGCCGGTCACCTTCGCTGACCTGTACCTGCGGCAGTTCGTGATCATCCCGGCGCACTGGCCCTCCGGATGAGGCCGACGTAACCGGCGATGGCGAGCCCCGCCAGTGTCCACACCAGGGCCTGGAGCACCCAGGTGGATGCGGTGAACGCTTCGCCGGCCGGGCTGGAAGTGTCGAAATCGCAGCGGTTGCCGATGCGTGCTGGGGTTAGCGGGACGCTGCGGTCGATACCGACTCCGATCTGCTCGATCAGGGAGCACGGGGATCGGGGATTCTGAGCTTGGCTGGTGTGCGCGGTGACGTAGCGGCCCGGACCCAGGGAGGTGTGCCCGGCGGCAATACCCAGGGCCGCCGCGACCGTGAGTACCAACATCAGCGCGACGACAGCGCGACTGCTTCGGTAGCCGTATCCGGCGAGTACTCCCCACAGCCAATGCGCGCTTTTGCTCAGCGGGCCACCGATGTCGCCGCGGTGGTGCAGGTCCTGCTGCTGGGCGATGAGTACTTTCCGCGCAGCTGATTCGTGGCCGCTGGCCCTCAGCGCAGCAGCGAGCTGACGATAGGGCTGCGGGCGGTAAGCACGGGTGTGGTGGATGATCAGGTGCAGCCACTCACGCCAGTCGACTGCATGAAGCGACGTATAGGCAAGGCCGGATAGTATGAACTGATGCGCTGGCGCTGCGCACCGTGACGTTTTGGCGGCAGCATGTGAGCAGATTACCTGGGCCGGTAGGAAGAGGTGCTTGACTTCGGCGTCCTCTAAGTCAAGGACAGGACCGGCCGGGTTGGTCAGTTTCGTCTGGCTGAGGTTGAGCTGTCCGCTGACGTGGGCGTCGGCGAGTCGCACCGCGCCGTCTTGGCTGTGTCCGGTGGCGATGAGTCCCTCGGCGAACATGTCGCTGTCGACCTGCAGGTGATCGCCGATGAGGGCCCGACCGGCCTGGTTGGTCAGTTTCGCGTGGCTGAGGTTGAGCTGTCCGCTGATGTGGGCGTCGGCGAGTCGCACCGCGCCGTCTTGGCTGTGTCCACTGGCGATGAGTCCCTCGGCGAACATGTCGCTGTCGACCCGGAGGTGATCGCCGATAAGAGCGGCACCGGCGGGGTTGGTCAGCTCGGCGCGGTCGAGGTTGAGCTGGCCCGTGATGTGGGCGTCGGGCAACCGCACCACGCCGTCTTCGCCGTAGCCGGTGGCGGTGAACCCGTCAAGGTATACTCCACCGTCGACTTCGAGATGGTCGCCGATGAGGGCCGCCCCGGCGGGGTTGACCAGCGTCGCACAGGCTAAGTTGAGTTGGCCGCGGATATGAGCGCCGGGCAGCCGCACCGCGCCACGCTCATAGTGGCCGCTCGCGGTAAACCCTTCGGCGAGCACCAGGCCGCCGTCGACACGAAGCCCGTCGCCGATGAGCGCCGGCCCCGCTTGGTTGGCCAGCTCGGCGCCATTGAAATTCAGCTGTCCGATGATGTGGGCGCCCGGCAGCCGGACCGCGCCGAGCTCGCCGTGTCCTGTGGCGATGAAGCCCCCGCCGAAGACGTCGCCATCGACGTGCAGCCCATCACCGATGAGGGCAGGACCGGTCTCGTTGGTCAGGCGCGCACCGTTGAGGTTGAGCTGCCCTTTGATGTGCGCGCCGAGTAGGCGTAAGGCGCCGTAGTCGCTCTGTCCGGTCGCCGTGAACCCGTCGCCGAGCAGCACATCGCCGTCAACCTGAAGGCCGTCGCAGTCCAGCGCACACAGCTGCGAACCCGCCAAGGTCAACCACGGTAGGCGGGCGCTGACCATCAACACGGGGCACTCGAAGACGCAGCCTCGCAGTTCAATGCCTACTGCGGCCGGAACATGTGTGAGATCAAGCGTTCCGGTGATCCGCGCCCCATGGACCCGAACCCCCAGCGGATCAAGGTGCTCACCACTACGGCCCAGCACCAGCTCCCGCAGTAGCTCAGCGCGGATGGTGTATAGGGGGTTCTCCGTTGCTGCTAGCTGCTCGACGGTGAGCTTGCTGCACTCGACCACGCAGCCAGATGCCAAGGCATCGATCAGCGCGGGTTCCCTCGACGAGGTCTCGCTGAGACTCCTGCTCGCCAAAGACTGTCCCACCGCCGGTTGCCCCCTGAGTTCAGGCCCGCTGAGCCTTCAGCTTATCGCCGCCGAAGCCGACCTCGAACGGCTCGCCTAGGCTGCGCCCATGTCCGGCCGGCGACTCGGGATCATGGGCGGGACCTTCGACCCGATTCACCATGGTCACCTCGTGGCTGCGAGCGAGGTGCAGGGCCGTTTCGGGTTGGACGAGGTGGTCTTCGTGCCCACCGGGATCCCGTGGCAGAAGGCTGATCGGGACGTCAGCCCAGCCGAAGATCGCTACCTCATGACGGTCATCGCGACCGCGTCCAACCCGCGGTTTTCGACCAGCCGGGTCGACATCGAACGCCAGGCTCCCACGTTGACCGTGGACACGCTCACGGACCTGCGCACCCAGTTTCCCGCAGATGAGATGTTTTTCATCACCGGCGCCGATGCGCTGGCGCAGATACTGTCCTGGAAGCGGGTGGACGAACTGTTCGCGCTGGCCCATCTGGTCGGGGTGACCCGCCCCGGGTTCGAGCTCGACGGCAAACACCTGCCGGACCAGGTAGTGAGCTTAATCGAGGTGCCCGCCATGGCGATCTCCTCCACAGACTGCCGGCAGCGCGTCAGGCGTGGCCAGCCAGTCTGGTACCTCGTGCCCGATGGGGTAGTCCAGTACATCAGCAAGCGTGGGCTGTATCGGGACCGCACCTAACGGGCAGCGGACAGCGGCATCTGCTCAAGGTGCAGCTGCACGAACTCTCCAACCAGAACGTCCCGTGGTCGACGGCATCCGTGTTGCTGCTCGTGTTATCGACCACATTTCTCGCAGACGAGCCCACCCCACGGGCCGTCGACGAAAATATGCCCGTCGCACTCATAGCGACGGTCGTGGTCGCGGACTTCGCGGTGCATCCATCCAGGCTGCCGATCGTCTTTGCCGCCACCGCCACGCGTGACTACATATTCGGCCATGGCCTCTAACTCCGTTTCGTGCATGGGTACCAAGACACGCCCTGAGGGCAATAAGTTTGGTTCACCCCATCACGAGAATGCCGGACGGTCGAGGAATGGTCATCATCTCTACAGATCAACTTCCACGTACCGCAGATCAGGCAGTGGCACTACACCACATGATGTAAGTTGAGCAGTTTCCCGATCTGAAGCCTGCTGGCGGCAGCGGCTAATTCAGATATCGAAGAAGCATAGGATCTGCGGCGCCTGCCGCTTCCATCTGTCGGCCACGAGCTGACAACAGCAGCTACGGCAACGCAGACGCGAACCTGTTACCGCAACAGCGCGGATTTGGGACACCCGCGCAGTAGGTATCTGCCGGCGCCTCGGGATTCTCTTTCAGGTATGCAGGCGAACAGGGTGGGCACGCAGGGGACGAACCGGGACGAATCGCTCAGTACCGGGTCGGTGTGTTGGGCCGATGTGTCGAGTACCGATCTGGCCGCTAGCCGGGAGTTCTACAGCGGCTTGTTTGGCTGGACCTACCAAATCCACTCGGGCCGGCGCCGCAAGCACTACCTGACCGCATTGTGTGGCGGTCGACCGGTGGCTGGTCTGTCGGGAGCTCCCGTGCCGGCGGGCTATCCAGCGGGCTGGACGCTGTACTTGGCCAGTACCAACCTGGCGCGCACCGCGCAGGTGCTCGGTAGGCGGGGCGGCCGGGTCTTGACGGGGCCGACGGATGTCCCGGGGCAGGGAAGGGTGCTCCTCGGGGTAGACCCGACCGGCGCCGTGGTTGGTTTCTGGCAGCCCGCACGACCATGGACGTTTCGCCGGGTCGCCCCTGGATCGCTGTACTGGGCCGAACTGGACACCTGGAACGGCCCGGGGGCTGATGAGTTTTTTGCAAACCTGTTCGGCTACCAGCAGCGGCAGATCGGTGACGGCATCGAGGTGGACTACACCACCTGGTCACGTGACGGCAAGACGATGCTGGGCAGGTTAGAAATGAGCGAGAGCTGGGCGGACCCCGACTGCGTGGCGCATTGGATGCTGCACTTCGCGGTGGAACCGCAGATCGGCACTGACGCTGCGGCCAATCGGGTCCTTGTGTTGGGTGGCCGGGTGGACATCGATCCCTACGACACCGAACTGGGGCGAGTAGCCCGGGTCGCTGACCCTTCCGGAGCCACCTTCGCGCTGATCGACCCTACCGATCGGGTCGATGTAATCACTGACCTCGCGGCCGGCTCGGCGCGAGTAGACGATCCCTACGACGACTGAGAGCCCGGCCCACCGGCCGTCCTGGAATAGGTNCGAACTTAGATGATATCAATTCGCCACCGCATCCAGCGGGTGCAGGCAACAAAAGGGAGCNGCCATGGCTTCGCCTCTTGTCAATCGCAGGTACTATCTGCGGCGGCGGCCTCAGGGCCTATGCACCGGATCCGATTTCGAATTGGTGAGAGAGGAAGTACCAGAGCTTAGATCCGCGCAAGCGCTCGTGCGTACGCTGTACCTGTCGCTGGACCCGACCATGCGTATATGGATGAGCGATCACCGCGGCTACATGCCGCCGTCGCCGGTGGGCGCGGTGATGCGAGGCGTGGGTATCGGCCAGGTAGTCAAGTCCCGACGCGACGATCTGCCGGTCGGCTCGCTGGTCGCAGGAGCGACCGGATGGCAAGACTACTGCGTCGCCGACGACGACATCCTCGAGTTGCCGCTTGCGGTTCTCCCTGACCCGCTGCCGGCGCCGCTGCCCGCCTTCCTCGGCGTGCTCGGGGTTACCGGTGGGATCACCGCCTACATCGGCATGGACATTGTGAAGCCACAGCCTGGCGAGACCGTCGTCGTCTCCGCCGCCGCAGGCTCCGTAGGTTCGGTAGCTGGCCAGATAGCTCAAGCGAAGGGGGCGCGGGTCGTCGGGATCGCTGGAGGGCCGCAGAAGTGCCATCACGTGACCACGGATCTGGGTTTTGATGCCTGTGTCGACTATAAGGCGAGCGACTGGCGTACCCAGCTCGACGCCGCCACGCCCAACGGTGTGGACGTCGGTTTTGAAAATGTCGGCGGTGAGATCATGGACCATGTGCTCATGCGCCTTAACGTAGGCGCGCGTATCGCATTGTGCGGTATGATCTCACAGTACAATCACTACAACAGCGCCGACGACGCGCCGGGCTGGACGCCGCAGTACCACATTGTGCAGCTCATGACGCGGCGCGCGAGTATCCATGGCTACCTGGTGATTGACCACGCGGATCGTTACGGCGAGGCGATAGAATATCTTGCCCGCCTCATCGCCGAGGACCGGCTCACGTACCACGAGACCATCCTCAACGGCCTCGAAAACGCCGTCGAAGCGCACAACATGCTCTATGCCGGCGGCAACACTGGAAAGCTGCTGTTGAAGGTGGCCGAGGTCGCCAACTAATGGCTCAACGGGGTGCTAGATCGCTGCTTGGTGGCTGGGACAGCTAGGCACCAGCTGGGAAGGAGTCGTACTTCCCAGCTGGTGCGGCGCGCATCTCCTCGTTGGACCGGCCTGCCGCCAGACCCGTGCCCAGTTCCTCGAAGAACCCTTCGAGACCGGATGGAATCGTCAGAAGCAGCGCCTGCCCCGGGGCCGGCCTTGAACCCGTGGCG
>JGI12053J15887_10000089_pt1 | contig 27857 bp, 22 predicted proteins | sample MedBloCAOM1_O3_FD_15887 | JGI IMG/M metagenome (IMG submission 15887)
GCGGCCGACGTCGATCCGGGTCACCCGATAGCCCAGCCGGCTTGCCGCATCGGCGCAAGCCTTGCCTGAGCGCAGCGAGACCTCACGCTCGGCCGACCAGCCCCCCATCAGAACGGCGACGTGCTTGCTCATACCTCCTCGCCCGGGCCTCCTTGCTCGTGTCTTTGGCGACGTCTCTTGGCGGCGTCTCTTGGCGGCTCCGCGACTGATTCGCTCGTTCCTCAATAGAATCGAGAATGAGCGGCGCGTCGAGAGTCAAAGCGCCATGCAATCAGGCCTGGCCGGGGGTGCTAGATCCGTCATAGAGCCAGGCGAGGCACTGGTACACGTCCCCCTCGGAACGCTCGCCGAGCATCTGCCAATAGACTTCGCGCGTGATGCCGCCCGAGTGATAGACATCCCAGAGGTGGCGGGATTCGAGCGTCACGCGCGCGGTGCGCACCACGCGGGCGTTTTCGTAGCGCCGGAAGGCCGCTTCGTAGTCGCCATTGGCGGCGGCAACGCAATCGGCCAGGCAGAGCCCGTCCTCGATCGCCATGCAGGCGCCTTGTGCCAGCGATTGCAGCGTCGGATGCGCGGCGTCCCCCAGCAGGACGACACGTTCCTTGTGCCAATGCCGGATCGGATCGCGGTCACCGACCGCTTGGCGCCGGCCAAGGTCGAGCATTGCCAACAGCGCCTTCATCGTCGGATGCGCGTCTCGGTATGCGTGTTCGAGCTCGGCACGGTAAGCCGCCACATCGCCCCGCTCCGAATGGGCCGACCTTCGGAACACCGCCACGATGTTGAACAGCGTCCCGTGACGGAGCGGATAATGCACGATGTGGAAGCCCGGGCCGCCCCACAACGCGACGACGTCGCGCCGGACCTCTGCGGCGACGTCCCCCATCGGCACGATGGTGCGAAAGGCGATGAACCCGTTGGGTGCCGGGTCGCCGTCGGCGAGCAATTGCGCGCGCGTGCGCGAGCGGATGCCGTCGGCGCCGATCAGCGCCGCGCCTTCGAAGCTGCGGCCGCCTTCGGTCGTCACCGTGACCCGGTCGCCGTGATCCTGGAATTGCGTGACCATGGCGTCGGGCTCGAGGGTGATGAGCGCATCGCGCCGGCAGGCCTCGAGCAAGACGTTATGCAGGTCGATGCGGTGCACGATGATGTAGGGATATTTGAAACGTGCCCGGAACGACGAGCCGGTCGATACGCGCGTGACCTCTTTGCCGGTGAGCGCGTCGATCATGAGTACGGCCGGCGGAGCATCGGCCTTCTCCAGCACCGCCTCGGTCACCCCGATCCGGTCGAGCACATGAAATACATTGGGACCGAACTGAATGCCGTAGCCGATGGCGCCGAATTCGGGCGCGCCTTCGAGCACACGCACCGGCCATCCGCGTTGTGCCAGCGCAAGCGCCGCCGTCAAGCCGCCAAGCCCGCCGCCGACGATGAGGATGGGCTCGCTCATTATGCCGGTTTCGCCACTCCGATCCGCTTGATCTCCCATTCCAGCTCGGTGCCGGAATTTTCCTTCACGCGCTTGCGCACGGTCTCGCCCAGCGTCTCGATGTCGGCGGCACTGGCGCTGCCGAGATTGATCAAGAAATTGCAATGCATTTGCGAGACTTGCGCGTCGCCGATCTTGAAGCCGCGGCAGCCGGCCGCATCGATAAGCTGCCACGCTTTGTGGCCGGGAGGATTCTTGAAGGTCGAGCCGCCGGTGCGGCTCTTGATCGGCTGGGTGGCCTCGCGCGATTCCGTGATCTTGTCCATCTCGGCGGCGATCGCGACCGGATCACCCGGCGCGCCTTGGAACAGCGCCCCCGTGAAGATGATGTCCTCGGGCGCGCCGCAATGGCGGTAGGTGTAACGCATGTCGCCGTTGCTGAAGACGCGCACGCGACCCGCCCGGTCGACGCCGCGCGCCTCGATCAGCGCGTCCTTGGTTTCGCGGCCGTAGGCACCCCCGTTCATGCGGAGCGCCCCGCCGACCGCGCCGGGAATTCCCCGGAAGAAGGCGAGTCCCGCAATCGCTGCCTCCTGCGCCGCACGGCTCACCTTCACGTCCGGCACCGCGGTGCCGGCGCGGACGCGCGAGGCCGATTCTACCTTCACCTCGTTGAAACCGCGGCCAAGCCGGATCACCACACCGGGAACGCCGCCGTCGCGCACGATCAGGTTCGAGCCAAGCCCGATCACAGTGACCGGAATCTCGGCTGGGAGATGCTCCAGAAAATAGGCCAGGTCGGCCTCATCCTCAGGCATGAACAGGACTTGCGCCGGCCCGCCGACACGAAACCAGGTCAGCTCCGCCAGCGACTGGTTCGGCAACAGCCGCCCCCGCAAATCGGGCATGTTTCGTTTGAGGCTGGGGACGATGTCGGCAAACATAACTTAAGCTACCGCCCCCAGCGCGGCGAGCTCTCCCGGCAGCGCGTAGGCCCATTGCGTGATGTTGCCGGCACCGAGGCACACGACGATATCGCCGCGCTGCGCCAGCCGCTTGACCGTGCGTGCGAGATCCTGCGCGCCGTCGAGCGGAACGACCTGACGGTGGCCGTGCGCGCGCAAACCCTGCACCAGCGCGTCGCGGTCGGCACCTGGAATCGGCGCCTCGCCGGCGGGATAGACGTGCGCGACGATCACGGTATCGGCGTCGTTGAAGCAGGTCGAGAACTGCTCGAACAGCGACGCGAGCCGCGTATAGCGATGCGGCTGCACCACCGCGATCACCTGGCCTTTGCTCGATTCCCTGGCGGCGCGCAGCACCGCCGCGATCTCAACCGGATGGTGGCCGTAGTCGTCGATGATCGGCACGCCGTTCCATTCGCCGGTGCGGGTGAAGCGCCGCCGCACGCCGCCGAAATTCTGCAGCGCCTTGCGGATCATGTCGTCGTCGACGCCGAGCTCGCGCGCGACCGCGACCGCGGCGGTGGCATTGAGTGCGTTGTGTCGTCCCGGCATCGGCAGCGTGAGGCCGCTGATCTCATGCATGGTCTCGCCGGCGCGGTCGCGGAACACGATCGAGAAGCGCGAGCGTCCATCGGCATGGTCGAGATCGACGAGCCGCACGTCGGCCTGCGGATTCTCGCCGTAGGTGATGACGCGGCGATCGGTGATCTGCCCGACCAGGAGCTGCACCACCGGATGATCCGTGCACATCACCGCGAAGCCGTAGAACGGCACGTTCTCGACGAACGCGCGGAACGCCTCCTGCACCGCCTCGAAGGTCTTGAAATGATCGAGATGCTCGGGGTCCACGTTGGTGACGATGGCGACGTCGGCCGGAAGCTTGAGAAACGTGCCGTCGGATTCATCGGCTTCGACCACCATCCAGTCGCCGGCGCCGAGCCGCGCATTGGTGCCGTAGGCGTTGATGATGCCGCCGTTGATCACGGTCGGATCGAAGCCGCCGGCGTCGACCAACGCGGCCACGAGCGACGTGGTCGTGGTCTTGCCATGGGTGCCGCCGATCGCGACGCACTGCTTGAGCCGCATCAGCTCGGCCAGCATCTCGGCACGGCGCACCACCGGCAGGCGTTGNGCGCGCGCCGCCGTCAATTCGGGATTGTCGCGCTTGATCGCAGTCGAGACCACAACCACCTTGGCATCGCCAAGCGCGGCGGCGGAATGACCGATCGCAATCTTGGCGCCCTTGTCGCGCAGGCGCTTGACGTTNGCGCTGTCCGACGCATCCGAGCCCTGCACGNTGTAGCCGAGATTGATGAGCACCTCGGCGATGCCGCTCATGCCGATGCCGCCGATACCGACGAAATGGATCGGACCGATNTCGCGCGGAAGTTTCATCGTTGCTCCCCTCCGACCGTCTTGATCACCAGATCAGCCAGCCGCTCGGCGGCATCGATGGCGCCCTGCGAGCGAGCGGCGGCGGCCATTGCTACGAGCTTTTGCGGCGCACTGGCAAGCGCGCTGATCTCGGCCGCAAGCCGATCGGGCGTGAAATCGTCCTGGCGCAGGCGTATCGCACCACCGGCGCTTTCCAGCACCCCGGCATTGGCGGACTGATCCTGGTCGAGCGCATGCGGCAGCGGCACGAGGATGGCCGGCCGTCCGATGGCGGCAAGCTCGGCCACCGTCGAAGCGCCCGAGCGGGAGACGACCAGATGGCCCCCCGCGATGCGCGCCGGCAGATCGGCGAAGAACGGCGCAACCTCGGCCGCAACCTTCGCCCGCGCATAGCTCTCCTTGACCCGCGACAGGTCCTCGTCGCGCGCCTGCTGCACGACCGAAAGCCGCATCTGCAGATGGGGCTCGAGGCGCTCGACTGCCGGCGGCACGATATCGGCCATGATCCGCGCACCCTGGCTGCCGCCGAAGACGACGAGACGCAGCGCTCCCATCGTGTCCGCGGCGACATAGGGCGTCGCCGCTGCGATCACCGCCGGCCGCACCGGATTGCCGGTGCGCGTCGCTTTGGCGGCGAGCTTCGGCTCGCGCGCGAGGACATCGGCAAAGCTCACCGCGATTGCCGTCACCCACGGCGCCAGCAGTCGATTGGCGCGGCCCATGACCGCGTTCTGCTCATGGATCAGCGTCGGAATTTTGCGCAGCGTCGCCGCCAGCACCGGCGGCACGGTCGGATAGCCGCCGAAGCCCACAACCGCCGACGGCTTGATGCGGCCGAGGAGCCGCAACGCCTGCAAAGTGCCGAAGCCGAGCATCGCGGCGGTGCGTGCGAGCGAGATCGGATCGCGGCCGCGCACGGTCTCGCTGGCGATGACGTGGACCTCGCGCGCGGGAAATTTCTTGCCGTAGCGCTCGGCACGATCGTCGGTCGCGAGGTCGACGATGACGCCGCGATTGCGCAGCGCTTCCGCCANCGCTTCGGCGGGAAACAGGTGTCCGCCGGTGCCCCCCGCGGCCAGAAGAACGAGCGGCGGCCCGCCCGCCATCAGGCCGGGCTCCCCGCCGGCGCGAATTGCCCGTCGCTCGCCAACAGGGCGGCGCGCGGACGCTCGCGCGTCAAAGCCAGCAGCATTCCCATGCCGTAAGCGAGCGAGATCATCGATGAGCCGCCATAGGAGATGAACGGCAGTGTCATGCCCTTGGCCGGCATGAGATGCAAGTTCACCGCCATGTTGATGGCCGATTGCAGGCCGAACAGCACCGCCAGACCCGCCGCAGCGAAGCGCGCGAACGGGTCTTCGTTGCGCATGGCGTGGCGCAGCGCGCGCAGCACGATGAACATGAACAAGGCGAGCAGCATCAGGCACAGCACGATACCGAATTCCTCGGCCGCCACTGCGAAAACGAAATCGGTATGGCTTTCCGGCAGGATGCGCTTGACGGTGCCCTCGCCCGGGCCGCGTCCGAACCAGCCGCCGCGCTGGAAGGATTCGAGCGCCTGGTCGATGTTGAAGGTGTCGCCGGATGACGGGTCGCGGAAGCGCTCGATGCGGCGCGCGACGTGGGGAATGAACAGGTAGGCGGTGAACAGCCCGACGGCGGCGGCGCCGCCGAGCCCGGCGACCCAGACGAGCCGCATGCCGGCAATAAAGAACAGCGCGCTCCAAACCAGCGCGACCAGCATGGTCTGGCCGAAATCGGGCTGCAGCACGAGACCGGTGACGGCGACCATGAGCAGCGCGAGCGCGATGGTATTGGCAGGCATTTCCGGGCGCCGCGCAGACTCGCCGAACAACCAGGCGATCAGGATCACGAACGCGGGCTTGAGGAATTCCGAGGGCTGTATGTTGACCCCGAGCAGCACGATCCAACGGCGTGCCCCCTTCACCTCGGCCCCGAAGTGCAGCGTGGCGGCGATCAGCAGGACGCTGAGCACGAAGACCACGAGCGCCAAACGGCGGATATGGCGGGGCGGCAGGAACGAGGTCGCGAGCATCACGGCAAGCGCCGGGATCAGATAGAGCACGTGCCGGCCGGCAAAGTAGAACGGATCGAGCCCGAGCCGGGCGGCGACTGGCGGGCTCGCGGCCAACGACAGGATGATCCCGCCGAGCATGAGCGCGAGCAGCGCGGCCAGCAGCAGGCGATCGACCGTCCACCACCAGGCGGCAAAGGGCGTACGTTCAAGACGCGAAACCATCGAGACTCCCCCGGAGATTCATCCCACTGTCGTCCCNGCGAAAGCGGGGACCCATAACCACCGCCTTTGGAATATGGTCCCCGCTCGCGCGGGGACGACGGGTCGGCAGGCCAAGGCAGTCAGCCGGACACCTCTATCAGTCGTGCCTGTGGTTGGTTGACGGAGGATTAACGGCCGCTGTTTCGGCCCACGGGGACGACATCAATCGACCATAGGCGCCATCACTGCCCGTCGGCAAAATCGCAGCTCCATCGGCCGCCATTGCTGTAATTGTCGATCTTGGTGTCGATGGTGCACTTGATCGATTTCGCGAAGGTGCCGCAGTAGCCCATGGCGCAGTCGGTGAAGGCGGGACCGGGGCTCGCGCCCGCTTTCGAATCCTGCACTTTCTGCAACAGGTCGACCATGGCGCGGCCTTCAGCGAACGGCTGGCCGCCACTCGCGTCCCGCTTGTTCTGCGAATTGATCCGGCATTTCAACGTCGGCAACCCGGCACGTACGCTCATGGCGTCGGCCGCCGCGTTCGAGCGTTGATCGCAATGGAAATTCTTCACTTCCACCACGAAGATCCCGCTGCCGATATGTTGCGGCTTCGTTCCAGCATCGAGGAGAAGCGCGGTCGTCGCAGCGGCCACGCCGGCAAGCGTGGGCGATTTATCCGATACCGTGATGGATGCCGAAAAGGCTACGGATGTCATGGCCAATGACACAACGGATGCGACCAGAAGCGCTTTCATGACAACCCCCTGACCTGCTTGAAGGTACCCCGATTGCCGGCGACGACCTGCGAGGTGTGTACTACGGTGGCTCGAGACCGGGCAGTGACCGCACCAGCTCGCGGAACTTGTCGCCGCGCACCTCGAAATTGCGGTACTGATCGAACGAAGCGCAGGCCGGCGAGAGCAGGACAACGGGTTCTTTCACGTCGGACGCCTCCGCGTCGCGGGTGGCAAGCTCGACCGCGCGATCGAGCGTGCCGGCGACCACGTACGCCACGTGCCCTTCGAGCTCCTGGGCAAAGCCGGCCGCCGCCTCGCCGATGAGATAGGCCTTACGGATGCGGGGGAAGAAGCCGGCGAGCGAGCTGATGCCGCCGGTCTTCGGCTTGCCGCCGGCGATCCAGAACATGTCGCTGAAGCAAGCCAGCGCCTGCGCGGTGGAATCGGCGTTGGTCGCCTTGGAATCGTTGACGAACAGCACCCGACCTTTGCGCCCGACCTGCTCCATCCGATGCGCCAGGCCTGGAAACGACATTAAGCCGCGCTGGATCGCCTGCGTAGACAAGCCCAGCGCAAGCGCCGCCCCCACGGCGCAAGCGGCATTCTGCGCATTGTGCACGCCGCGCAGCGAGCCGATGCCGCCGATATGGGCGAGAGCGCGCACGCTGCCGCCCGCGGCCTGCATGATCTGTTCCGCCTCCACATAGAGCCCTTCGGGCAACGGCCGGCGCACGGACACACGGACCAGCCGTTTGTCGGCGCGCTCGATGCGGTCGGCCGCCGCCGCGCACCAATCGTCGTCGACGCCGACGATGGCGGTGCCATCCTCCTGCACGCCGGCGACCAGCCGTTCCTTCACCGCCGCGTAGTGACGCAGCGTTCCATGGCGGTCGAGATGGTCCTCCGTGACATTGATGAGGATGCCAACCGAAGGATCGAGCGTGGGCGCCAGATCGATCTGGTAGGACGAGCACTCGATCACGTGCGCGCGCAGACCAGCGTGCGCGGTCTGCGCAAGCGTGACTGCGGTGCGTGGCGGCTCGAGCGAAAGAATCGCCGTTCCGATATTGCCGCCCATCTGAGCGTCGTAGCCGGTGGCGCTCAAGAGGTGCGCGATGAGCGCCGTGGTAGTCGATTTGCCGTTGGTGCCGGTGATGGCCACAAACGGCGTCGTCGGCGTATGCGCGCGCCGCTCGCGGCAGAACAGCTCGATGTCGCCGATCACCTCGACCGCAGCGGCATGCGCCAACCCCACTGACCAGTGCGGAACAGGGTCGGTGAGCGGAACGCCTGGCGCCAGCACCAGCGCGGAAATCCTCGACCAGTCGATGTGGCGCAGATCGGCGGTCGGAATACCGGCGCTGGTCGCTCTGGTCACAGTGTCGGCGTCGTCGTCCCAGCCGACGACGTCGGCGCCGCCCGCCAGCAGCGCGCTGGCGCTAGCGAGCCCGGAGCCGCCAAGGCCGAAGATGGCGACCTTCTTTCCGGCAAAGGTGGTGATGGGAATCATCAGCGCAGTTTCAGCGTGGAGAGCCCCGCGAGCGCGAGCACGACCGAGATGATCCAGAAGCGGATCACGATTTGCGGCTCGGTCCAGCCCTTTTGCTCGAAGTGATGATGCAGCGGCGCCATCTTGAATACGCGTTTGCCGGTGAGCTTGAATGAGACCACCTGGACGATCACCGAAACCGCTTCGACCACGAACAGCCCGCCGACAATACCGAGCACGATCTCATGCTTGGTTGCCACGGCGATGGCGCCCAGCATGCCGCCGAGCGCGAGCGAGCCGGTGTCGCCCATGAAGATCGAGGCCGGCGGCGCATTGAACCAGAGAAAGCCGATGCCGGCGCCGATCATGGCGCCGCACAGAACCGCGAGTTCGCCGGTGCCCGCGACGAAGTGGAGCTGCAGATAGTCCGCAAATACCGCATTGCCGACGACCCACGCAAAGACGCCGAAGCAGCCCGAAGCAATCATCACCGGAACGATGGCGAGCCCATCGAGGCCATCGGTGAGGTTGACCGCATTACCCGCGCCGACCATCACGAAGCTGCCAAACACGATGAAGAACCACCCGAGCGGCAGGATCAGTTCCTTGAAGAAGGGGAAAGTGAGCGAGCTTGCGAATGGCTGACGCCCAAGCGAGACGAGGAAGTAGCACGCCGACGCCGCAATCGCGACCTCGATCAGTAGACGAAACTTGCCGGAAAAGCCGGCATGGGTCTGCTTCCTCACCTTGAGGTAATCGTCGTAGAAGCCGATCGCGCCGAATGTCAGCGTCACTCCCAGCACGATCCAGACGTAGCGATTGGTCAAATTGGCCCACAGCAAGGTCGACACGACGATCCCGAACAGGATCATCAGCCCACCCATCGTGGGCGTGCCCTTCTTGGTGACCAGGTGCGACTGCGGCCCATCGCTGCGGATCGGCTGGCCCTTGCCCTGCTTGAGCCGCAGATGGTCGATGATCCAGGGGCCGAACAGGAACACGCAGACGAGCCCGGTGATCATCGCCCCGCCGGTGCGGAACGTGATGTAACGCAGGACGTTCAAGGGCCCGATCGCGTCCGAGAATGCGGAGAGCCAATAGAGCATGGGTCAGCCGTTCTTGGTGGAAACCTGGGCAGCGGAAACTTCGGCGGCGGCCAGCGCCTCGCGGCGATAGCGGCCTTGCAGCGTCTTGACGATAGGGCCCATGCGCGAGCCGAGCGACCCCTTCACCATGACGGCGTCGCCGGGCTGGATTGCGGCAAGCACGTGCGGTTCGAGCGTGGTCGAGGTTTCGGAATAGCCCCCCCGCCGGTTGGAGGGAAGAGCCTCCCACAAGGCGCGCATCAGCGGACCACAGCAGAACACGAGATCGACGCCGTTGGCGGGGACCGCGTCCGCGAGCTCGCGATGAAGGTCGGCGCCGCGCGGTCCGAGCTCGAGCATGTCGCCGAGAACCGCAATCCGCCGGCCACGCGCACCGATCTCGGCCTGCCCGAGCAGGGCGAGCGCCGCGCGCATGGAGGCCGGATTGGCGTTGTAGCTTTCGTCGATCAGCAGTGCCGTGCCGTCCGGCATTGCCAGCGTGATGCGAGAGCCCCGCCCGGTTGCGGGCTGCAATTCGGCGAGCGCCAGCGCCGCCAGCGCAAGATCGGCGCCGACGAGCGAGACGGTCGCGAGCACCGCCAGCGAGTTGAGCACAAGATGCCGCCCCGGCGCGCCGAGCTTATAGGTGACGTCGGTCCCCAATATGCGGGCCGCAACGGTAGAGCTGTCGGATTGCAGCGAGCATTTGACCAGTTTCGCGTCCGCGCGCGCGTGCTCGCCGAAGGAGACCACGCGCTCGACGCCGGCGCGCTTTGCGGCGCGCTCCAGCTGGGTGAATTGCGGATTGTCGCGATTGATCACCGCCGCGCCACCATGCTCGATGCCGAGAAAGATCTCGGCCTTGGCGTCGGCGATGGCTTCGAGCGAGCCGAAGAATTCGAGATGCACCGGCGCGATCGTGGTGATGATCGCTACGTGCGGCCGCACCAGGCGGGTTAGCGGCTCGATCTCGCCGGCATGGTTCATGCCCATCTCGAACACGGCGTAGCGCGCCGTCTGCGGACAGCGCGCGAGCGAAAGCGGCACGCCCCAATGGTTGTTGTAGGAGGCGACCGACGCATGGGTCTCCCCGTCCTTGCCGAGCGCCAGCCGCAGCGCCTCCTTGGTGCCGGTCTTGCCGACCGATCCGGTGACGCCGACGATCTTCGCCGGCGAGCGCGCGCGCCCCGACGTTGCGAGGTCGCGCAATCCATCGAGCACGTCGGAAACGACCAGGAGCGGCGCATCCGCCGGAAACGCATGGCGTTTGTCGGCCGCAACGACGGCAAGCCCGGCACCGGCCTCGAGCGCGGCGGCGGCGAAGTCGTGGCCGTCGCGGTTGTCGCCCCTGATGGCAAAAAATGCCTCGCCGCGTGCGATCGTGCGGGTATCGATCGAAATGCCCGGAATCGAATGCGGCAACGGACCCGTTCGCGCGGCTCGCATCGCGTTCGCCATCGCCTCGACGGTCCAGAGTGGCAGTTTGGTCATGCCACCCTCCCCTCGAGCGCGGCGGCGACCGCCTCATGGTCGCTGAACGGCAGCACCTGTTTGCCGATGATTTGGCCGGTTTCGTGGCCCTTGCCGGCGATCAGCAGCACGTCGCCGCGGCGCAGGTCTGCGACCGAGGCGCCAATCGCCTCGCGGCGGTCGCCGATCTCGATCGCGCCGGGAGCCGCCGCGAGGATTGCCGCGCGAATTCTTGCAGGTTCTTCGCTGCGCGGATTGTCGTCGGTGACCACCACGCGGTCTGCGAGCTGCGCGGCGATCGCACCCATCATTGGCCGCTTGCCGGCGTCGCGGTCGCCACCGCAACCGAACACCACGATGAGCCGGCTGCCGACGTAGGGCCGCAGCGCCTCCAGCGCCTTCGCGAGCGCGTCGGGCTTGTGGGCATAATCGACGAAGATCGGCGCTCCGTTGTTTTCGCCAACCAGCTCGAGCCGGCCCTTGGCGCCACGAAGTTGCGCGAGGGCGAGGAACGTCGCGGCGGGCTCGCTGCCAGTCGCGATGGCAAGACCAGCCGCCACCAGCGCATTCTCGACCTGGAAGGCGCCGGGAAGCGGTAGGCGGACAGCGTAATCGGTGCCGACATGTTTGAGCTTGAGCACCTGCGCGAAGCCGTCGACCCCGATGTCGATGAGGCGAATACCCTCGCCACGCCTGCCGATGGTGAGCAGCCGCAACCGGCGCTGCTTCGCCGCGGCGATAACGGCGTCGGCGTGCTCATGATCGGCAGCGATCACGGCGGCACCGCGCGGCTCGACCAGATCCGTGAACAGCCGGAGCTTGGCCGCGAGATAGGCTTCGAGGGTCGGATGATAGTCGAGATGGTCGCGGCTGAGATTGGTGAAGCCGCCGGCGGCAACCCGCACGCCGTCGAGCCGACGCTGATCGAGCCCGTGCGAGGAGGCTTCCATGGCGAGATGGGTGACGCCTTCGCCCGCGAGCTCGTCAAGCGAGCGGTGCAGCGCGACCGGGTCCGGGGTGGTGAGGGAGCCGTACACCTCGCGTTTCGGGGAGACAAGCCCCACGGTGCCGATGCTGGCGGCCTGTTCGCCGAGCGCCGCCCAGATCTGGCGCGTGAAGGCCGCGACCGAGGTTTTTCCGCTGGTGCCGGTGACCGCCGCGATCACCTCCGGTTGGCGCGAGAAGAATTTTGCCGATGCAAGCGCCAGGGCGCGACGTGCGTCGCCGACCCGGATGAAGGCCACGCCCTCGGGCAGCGGAACCGGCGGCACCCGTTCTGCCATTATGGCTGCTGCACCTGCCGCCAGGGCCGGGCCGACGAATCGCAACCCATCGTCCTTGGAGCCAGCCAAGGCTACGAACAGGTCGCCGCGCTTGACGGTGCGGCTGTCCGCGCTGACGCCGGCAAGCTCGAGCGCGGCGAAACGCGCATCGCGGACGGCGTCGACGGTGAGGAGATCGGCAAGCTTCATGCGGTGGTCCGTGGTGTCACCCCGCAGACGCAAAAACGGGCATTCCCGCAAGGATGTCGGCGCGACTTATATTGCGCCGACGACCGTTTGTCTTGCTGCCGTGCTTCAAGCGAAGGGGAAACCTGGGCAGCCTTGGAATGGCGCCGGACGCAGCGTGTCACCGGCCGTTGGTGCTGGCCAGGATCAGCTTGTCGGACGGCGCCAGCTCGAACCTTGGCTCAAGCCCGAGCAGCGGGGCGATGCGGCCGATCACGGCTCCGCCGACCGGCACGGCGTTCCATCCCGACGTCGTGAAGCCGTGGGTTTCCGGGGACCCCTTCGGCTCGTCGAGCATGATCAAGAGTAGATAGCGCGGCTGATCGGCAGGAAACACCGCGGTGAATGAGGTCAGCACCTTGGTCTTGGAATAGCGGCCCCCCACCACCTTCTCGGAGGTTCCNGTCTTGCCACCGACATAGTAGCCTTTGACATCCGCCCTGGTCGCCGAGCCCTTCTCCACATTGAGGCGCATCAGGTAGCGCATCTTGTCGCTCGTGTCGGGCTTGATGACCTGCTTTGCCAGCGCCATCGCCTCCTGTTCGCTGCGCTTGAGGAAGGTCGGCGGGATGAGGCGGCCGCCGTTCATCAGCGCGCTGATCGCAGCCACCGCCTGCAATGGCGCCACCGAAAGCCCGTGGCCGAACGCGATCGTCACCGTGTTGAGCTCGGCCCAGCGCCTGGGCGCCAGCGGTTCCGCGCTTTCCGGCAATTCGGTGCGCAGCCGGTCGAGCTGGCCCATTTTTCTGAGGAACCATTTGTGGTGCTCGACCCCCAGGCTCACCGCCATGCGGGCGCTGCCGATATTGGACGAATAGGTGAAGATCTCGGGAACCGTGAGCACGCGGTTCTGGGCGTGGAAATCGTGGATCGTGAACTTGCCGTATTGCAGCGCATGGCTGGCGTCGAACGCGGACTTGAGCGTGATCTTGCCGGAGTCGAGCGCCATCGCCACGGTGAGCGCCTTGAAGGTCGAGCCCATCTCATACACGCCGGTGGTAAGCCGATTGATGCGGGTGGGATCGAGCGCCTCGCGCGGATTGTTNGGGTCGTAGTCCGGCACCGACACCAGCGAGACGACCTCGCCGGTGCGCACATCGCTGAGCACGGCGGCCGCGGCCACCGCCTTGAACTTTTCGCGCGCCGCGATCAGCTCGTCGCGTATCGCATGCTGCACGCGCAGATCGACGGCAAGCTCAACCGGCTTTTGCAGGCGGTCGGTGGCGAGCCCCGCCATGTGAAGATCGGCCAAGCCCCGCGCGTCGAGCCATTTCTCAATGCCGGCGATGCCCTGGTTGTCGATATTAACATGGCCGATGACGTGGGAGACCTCGGCGCCGTTGGGGTAGACGCGCTTGTTCTCCGCCAGGAAGCCGATGCCGGGGATGCCGAGACGATGGATCTGCTCGCGCTGCTTGGCGGTGATCTCGCGCTTGAGCCATACGAAGCGGCGCTTAGAGGCAAGCCGCTCGCGCAGCTCGGCCGCGTCGATGTCCGGCATGACCGCGGTCAGGAGCTCGGAAGCCTCGTCGACATCGATGATGCGATGCGGCTCGGCGAACAGCGAGGGCGTGCGCACGTCGGTCGCCAGGATGTCGCCGTTGCGGTCGAGAATATCGGGCCGCGCGGTGGCCATCGCGTCTTGAGCGGCGCGCCGCGAGCCGTGACCGTCTGGGGCGGCCGCGAACATCACCAGCCGGGCGGCGATCACCGCATAGCCGATCGTGAACACGAGGATGGCGAGCCCGATGCGCGCCCGCGCCTTGGCTTGGCGGTCGACATTGCTGCCGTAGAGCAGCGTGCGCACGAGCCGTCGGCGCCAAGGCTCACGAGGCGGTTCGCGAGGAGGCGCGCTTGGCGTTTCGTGCAAAGGCTCGCGCGACGGCTCCGGCCGATCGGCTCTGGACGCGTCCATGAGGTTCACCTCTTGGCCGGTGGCAGGCTGCCGGTCGCGGAGCGATCGATCAGCNCAGGATTGGCGATCACCGTCCCGATCGGATCGGGCTCTTCCACCGGCACGAGATCGGGCGGCCGTTCCGGCAGGTTGTCCAGCCGATCCGATTGCCGCGGTTCCGCAGGCTTCAGTGGGAGATGCCGGCGCGCCAGATCCTGAATGCGCGCGGGGCTGTCGAGCTTCGCCCATTCCGCGCGCAGCGCCGCGATGGCGTCGTGCTCGCGCCTGATCTCCGTTCGCAGCTTGGCGACCCGCTGCGCTTGGCGCGTGGACTCGAACTTGATCTTGTAGACATCCGNCGCCGCGAGCACGAGCGCGGCGATGACGCAGATGTTAAGGAGCCGCATCATCGCAGTCGCCCGATCACATCGGCGAGCGACGGCAGCCGCGGCAGCAGGCCCTCGGGCTCGTCGGCCGCGGGCGGCGCGTCGGTGCGCTCGGCGGCCCGCAGCTTGGCGGAGCGCGCGCGCGGATTGGCGCTGACCTCGATTTCGTCCGGCACGATCGGCCGTTTGGTCAACGACCTGAAGGTTGCCGGCGGCTGTGCAGCCTCGGGCAGATGGCGGGAAGGCCCCGCGCGATGGCCCCGGCTCGCCAGAAAGGATTTTACGATCCGGTCTTCCAGCGAATGGAACGACACGACGACCAATCGGCCGCCGGCCCTGAGCACGTGCTCCGCCGCCGCGAGACCCGCGGCCAGCTCGTCCAGCTCCTCGTTCACGAAGATGCGCAGCGCCTGGAACGTCCGGGTTGCCGGATGGATCGTGCCGGGTCGCGCATGCACCTTCCCCGCAACGATGTCGGCAAGCGCCCGCGTCGTTTCGATCGGCGCATCGCGTCGCGCGGCGACGATGGCGCGGGCGACGGCGCGCGCGTGGCGCTCCTCGCCGAGCGTCGCGATGATCGCCGCCAGGTCGCGCTCGGAAGCCGCCGCCAAGACATCGGCTGCGCTCGGGCCGGCGCGGCCCATGCGCATATCGAGCGGGCCGTCGTGGCGAAAGGAAAAGCCGCGCTCAGCCTCGTCGAGCTGCATCGAGGAGACGCCGAGGTCGAAGACGACGCCGTCGACGGCATCGTGGCCCACGCCGCGGGCCACCGCCGCCAGATTGGAGAACGCGTCCTCGACCAGCACGAGCCGGCCGCCGGCTGCTTGCACGAGGTCGGCGCCGCGCGCGATCGCGCTTTGGTCGCGGTCGAGCCCGATGACCCGGCAATTGGCGGTGTCGAGAATGGCGCGGCTGTAGCCGCCTGCACCGAAGGTGGCATCGATATAGACGCCGCCCGCCTGGAGGGCGAGGAATTCGACCGCGGGGCGGCCGAGCACGGGAATGTGACGAGCCAGTCCGCCAGCGACAGCTGATGTGCTGTCGCTGCTCGCCATCATTCCCGTGCTCCGTGCGGACCTTCCGCCGCCACCCGGGAGCCCAGCTGCTTCTTCAGGGCGCGAACCTTCTCGGTGGCCTCCGCGAGTTCCGCGCGAAAGCGCCCAGGCTCCCAGATCTGAAACTTGTGGCCGAGGCCGGCAAAAGCGATCTCGTCCTTGATGCCGGCATGACCCTTCAGCGGCTCGGTGAGGACCGCCCTCCCCTCGCCGTCGATCTTTAATACTTCGCTCGTGCCGTAGAGTGCGGCCGAGAATTGCTCGCGCTCCTCCGAATAGGGCGGAAAGCGCGCGATCAGCGTCTCGATCTCCTTGAGCAGCGCATTGCCGCCGGCATCGAGCGCAGGCCGGTCGAGCGTGGGATAGCAGTAGAGCCCCTCGAAGCCGTCGCGCGCGAGCACCGCGCGGAAAGGCGCCGGGATCGACACTCGCCCCTTGGCATCGAGACGCAAGGTGTAGTGGGACACGAAGCGGTCCATAACGTCCCTGGTTCACCCAATGCGGAACCCGGGCGAGCCCGGGGTCCGAGGCCGGTTGTCCCGGCACTGTCCGCCCGCGAGCCCGAAAGGTCCGCGCGACCCCTGCGGGAGCGGTCTTGTGCGCCGCACCTCCGTATGGGATAGCATGGGTTATCATGGGATTACTTGGGTGTCAATTCTTGGGGCGCCAAATGCACCTGTTCCGGGCGCGTCCCCACGCCCGGCTGACCGCATCTCGGCCGCTCATTAACGTCGTGCAAACTTAAGGAAAGGTTGAAAGGCCGCCTCCGGCGCGGCCACCCGCCCGGCCGCAAAATGGAAAACCATCCCACCGGGGACGTCACATGGCGCAATTGCAATTGAAGTCAGACGCAACGAACAAGCGCCGCGACGAATGGACGTTGCGTTGCGGCGCCACGCCAACCGGAACATATTGCGCTGCGCAATATCAGCAATGCATGCGTGCCGAGTTCCACAACCACGGGAACGCGCCGTGCGCTCGCGAGTTATCAGGAGACCAGCGCAAAGAGCGATCCCTCTTTGCTGCGATAAATGCTTGTGGAGGCCGCAATGCTCAAGAAGCTCATGATTTCGGCGGCCATCAGCGCCTTGATGGTGTCGGGCGCGATGGCGCAGGCCAATCCTCCTGCAAATCCGCCAACCGCGAAAACGGACGCCGCGCCCGTCGACAGCGCCAAGTTCATTCCAGCGCAGGGCACCGATCAGTGGGTGTTCTCGAAGTTCAAGGGAACCGATGTGATCGGCCCCGACAACGCGCAGGTCGGGAGCGTGAATGACATGCTGTTCGACAAGAACGGCAAGATCGTCGGATTGATCGTCGGCGTCGGCGGATTCCTCGGCATCGGCGAGAAGAGCGTCGCCATCGATATGAGCGCCTTCCAGGCTGTCCCCGCCGATACCGGCAGCGCGACCACTGGTGCCGGTGGTGGCGCTGGCGGCGGCGCCATGAGCGGCAGCAACGACCCGACCGCCGTGAAGTTGAAGGTGTCCTGGACCAAGGACCAGCTCAAGAACGCGCCGGACTTCCAGTACTACAAGCCGCCGGCACGCACGAGCGCACCTGGCCCTGGTGGCTCGCCCACCGGGATGGCGCGTTAGTCCCTGTAGCGTTCGTTGCGTAGGGTTGGTCAGGTAGCGTAACCCAGTATCGTGGGTTGAACGGCCCGGGTCGGCGAGAGTGCCGGCCCGGGCGTCGCCAATTCCGGCCGAGCAATCGGGATAGCTCAGCCCGTCGGGGCGTTAACCATCCCGACAAGAAAGTGCGGCTCACGGGCCACAGGAAGCCTGGATTCGCTGCAATCCGGGCAGTCATGCGGCTGCTCGCGCTTGAATCGCGCCATCGTTTCTGCACAGTTCGGTACGTCCTGCGGCGGCGAACGCCCGTGCGTACGTTTCGTCGGCTGCTGCAATGGGTGTGTGGTCTGCGTATGGTTGTGCTTTTGTCCGAGCTGCGCCCGGATTCCTGCGTCGTCGCAGAGGTGAGGCCGTCGCCGAACCACAGCGAGCGCAAGCACGGCGTCACACCCGACATGATCGTGCTGCACTATACCGGCATGCGCGACAACGAAGCGGCGATACGCCAACTCTGCACTCCGCAAGCCGAAGTCTCCGCGCACTATGTCGTGCTGCAAGACGGTTACATCGTTCAGCTTGTTGCGGAGTCGCGGCGCGCCTGGCACGCTGGCGTATCGTCCTGGGCGGGCGAAACCGATATCAATTCGTGCTCGATCGGCATCGAGATCGCCAATCCCGGGCACGACCACGGCTACCCCGATTTCCCGAAGCGGCAGATCGCGGCGGTGACGGCGCTCTGCCGCAGCATCTTCACCCGCCACCAGATTTCGCCCGACCGCGTGCTCGCGCATTCCGATGTCGCGCCCACGCGCAAGCGGGATCCGGGTGAGAAATTTCCGTGGAAGGTGCTGGCCGATTCCGGCATTGGTCTCTGGGTCAAGCCTGCGCCCATGACGCAAGCCGGCCCCATCTTCGTGCTCGGCGAGACCAATCCGACCGTCGAGGAAATGCAGCGCATGCTGGCGAAATACGGCTACGGCGTCAACGCGACCGGCTATCTCGACGGCGGTACCCGAGACGCCGTGGCGGCTTTCCAGCGCCACTTCCGCCCCGAACGTATCGACGGCGTCATCGACGTATCGACCATGGCGACGCTCAAGACGCTTCTCGCTATGCGCGACGAGCGCAATTCGGTCCAGCCCAGCGCCTGATTCGCGTGCGGGGCTTGACCTCGCCCCTGGTACTCCCCATTCCATCGTACGTCAGTCGGCTGGACGGCCGCTCGAGCCAATGCCGAAAGGTGGGCTCGAGAGGAAAGTCCGGGCTCCATGGACATGCGGTGCCGGATAACGTCCGGCGGGCGCAAGCCTAGGGAAAGTGCCACAGAAAACAGACCGCCGAGCCCCCATCCGTCGGGTGGGGGTTCGGCAAGGGTGAAACGGTGCGGTAAGAGCGCACCGCGCCTGCGGCAACGCAGGCGGCACGGCAAACCCCACCGGGAGCAAGACCGAATAGGGGCGGCGCGGCCCCCGCGAAGGCGGGGACCGGGATCTGTGTCCGGATCCGGCCGTCCGGGTAGGTTGCCGAAGGCGCCGGGCAACCGGCGTCGCAGAGGAATGGCCGTCACGCGGGGGTCCAAGCCCTCGCCCTACAGAACCCGGCTTACAGGCCGGCTGATGCATTGAGGGGGGCTCGGCGGAAACCCGCCGGGCCCCCGCCAATCTTCAACGATGCAAGCAATCGCGCGTCACATCGTCAGCTTGCGATAGGAATCAACCACAGCCTGTCCGTCGGCACCGGCCTTCGCGAGCCATTCCCCGGTGAGACGCTCGCCGACCTGTTGCAGCCCCGTCTTCAAGGCCCGGCTCGGTGGCAAGACCTTCATGCCGTTGGCGATGAGCTGCTCCGTAAACCACTTGGTCTTGTCTTGCGATCGCCACCAGCCGCGCGCCTCAGCCGCGGCGGCCACTTTGAGCACCGTCTCCTGCGTCGGCTTGTCGAGCTGCTCGAACGCCGCCTTGTTCACGAAGGTCACGTTCTTCGGGATCCAGGCCTGGGTGTCGTAGAAATACTTCATGCTCTCCCACGCCTTGACGTCGTAGCCGGTTGCGCCCGAGGTCATGAGGGCATTGATCAAGCCGGTGGCGAGTGCCTGACGCAGGTCGGCCGCTTGGATGGTGACGGGGTAGGCATCGACGATCTGGGCGATCCGCTGGGTACCGGTATTGTAGACCCGCCAGGACAATCCCTTCATGTCGGAGATGTCGTTGATCTCCTTGTTGGCGTAGATGCCCTGCGGCGGCCACGGCACGGCAAACAGCGCCATCAACCCTTGCGCCGCGAGCTTGCGCTCGATCGCCGGTTTCGACGCCGCCCACAACTTGCGCGCTTCGTCGTAGCTGGTGGCGAGGAACGGCACGACGTCGATCCCGAATATCGCGTCTTCGTTGTCGTGCAGCGAGATCAGGATCTCGCCCAGTTGCGACTGCCCGATCCGCACCGCGCTTTTGATCGCGGTCGCCGGAAACAACGACGCATTGGGATAGACCTTGATCGTGACTTTGCCGCCGGTCGCTTCCGCGAGGTCCTTGGCGAAGGCCTCGAGATTCTCGGTGTGAAAGTTATCGGCGGGATAGGCGGATGGAAGGCTCCAGTTGGCCTGCGCGCAAGCAGGCGCAACCATCATCGCCGGCGCAAACGCCAGCGCGGCCGCGACAGCAGCCGCTAACGCCAAGGATCGCGCGGTTATCATGGCAGGTGGCCCCGAGGGCTGGCTGTGAATAATCCGCTGCAGCAATTCCCCTGCAGCCAGCGTCCCCGCTTGGCATCTTAGCAGGAATTGCAGCGAGATTGGGACTAAAAACGTCTCGAAAAGCCCTGCGGCAATCAAGCCCAAAGTTTGGACGCCAAGCTCAATCCGGGCGCGCCTTTCGGTACGGCCCAAGCTTTGCCACCGCCGCTTCGAACGGCCCTGAGGCGCTTTTGCCCCGGGCACGTCTCCAACTATAAAGCGGCAGCCCCGCAACGGGCCGCGAACGAATGACAGGCGGACAGGCAATGCAGATGGACGGCAGCTGGGACTTTTGGATCGATCGCGGCGGCACCTTTACCGACGTGATCGGGCGCCGTCCCGACGGCTCGCTCACCGCCCACAAGCTCCTGTCGGAGAACCCGGAAGCCTATCGCGACGCTGCCGTCCAGGGCATCCGCAACCTCCTCGGCTTGCGCCCTGGCGAACCGATCCCGGAAGGCCTCATCGGCGCGGTGAAGATGGGCACGACGGTTGCAACCAATGCCCTGCTGGAGCGCAACGGCGAGCGCACGCTGCTCCTGATCACCAAGGGTTTTCGCGACGCGCTCAAGATCGGCTACCAGGCACGGCCCAAGATCTTTGCCCGCCACATCATCAAGCCGGAAATGCTCTACGAGCGCGTCGTCGAGGTGGATGAGCGTGTGCGCGCCGACGGCACGGTGGAGCACGAGCCCGACCTCGCTGCCGTCCGCGGAGAGCTTGCGGCGGCGCTGGCCGCCGGCATCAAGGCGGTCGCGATCGTGTTTCTGCATGCCTACCACTATCCCAAGCACGAGCAGCGCGTCGCCGCGCTCGCGCGCGAGATCGGCTTTCCGCAGGTGTCGGTCAGCCATGAGGTCTCGCCGCTGATCAAGCTGGTCGGACGCGGCGACACCTCGGTGGTCGACGCCTATCTTTCGCCGATCCTCGATCGCTACGTCGCGCACGTCGCGGCGGAGCTGCAAGGTGGCGACGCAGCAGGGCGCGAGGCGGAAGCTTCCACCAACACCCCCCGCCTGATGTTCATGATGTCGTCCGGCGGACTCACCGCGGCGGACCTGTTCCAAGGCAAGGACGCGATCCTGTCCGGCCCGGCCGGCGGCGTGGTCGGCATGGCGGAGACCGGGCGCGAGGCCGGCTTCGCGCACCTCATCGGCTTCGACATGGGCGGCACCTCGACCGACGTCTCGCACTATGACGGCGAGTATGAGCGCGCGTTCGAAACCGAGGTCGCCGGCGTGCGCATGCGCGCGCCGATGATGCTGATCCATACGGTGGCCGCCGGCGGCGGCTCGATCCTGCATTTCGACAGCGCGCGCTTTCGCGTCGGTCCCGACAGCGCCGGCGCCAATCCCGGGCCGAAGTGCTACCGCCGCGGCGGACCGCTCGCGGTCACCGATGCCAACGTCATGGTCGGCAAGCTCATCCCGGACTTCTTCCCGAAGATTTTCGGCGCGCAGCAAAACCTTCCGCTCGACGACGGTACGGTACGCGAGGCCTTTGCCGCGCTCGCGCGCGAGATCGGCGATGGTCGAGCGCCGGAGGTGGTCGCCGACGGCTTCATCAAGATCGCNGTNGAGAACATGGCGAACGCGATCAAGAAAATCTCNGTGCAGCGCGGCTACGACGTCACGCGCTATGCNTTGAACTGCTTCGGCGGCGCCGGTGGCCAGCACGCCTGCCTGGTCGCCGACGCGCTCGGCATGACCAAGGTGCTGATCCATCCGTTCTCGTCGCTGATGTCGGCCTACGGCATGGGGCTCGCCGATATTCGCGCCACTCGCCAGCAGGCGATCGAGGAGCCGCTCGGCGACGCCGCCCTGGCGTCGATCGCGGCCATCGGCGGCAGGCTCGGCGAGGACGCCAAGCGGGAGGTCGCCGGCCAAGGCGTGCCAGCGCGCGACATCACCGTGCACGTGCGTGCGCACATTCGCTATGCCGGCACCGATACCGCGCTGGTCGTTCCGGCGTTTACCGCGGGGTCCACCAACGTAGTCGACGGCCTTTCCCTCGCCGCGATGAAATCCGCCTTCGAAACCGCGCACAAATCGCGCTTCGGATTCATCGACGAGAGCAAGGAGCTGGTGGTCGAGGCGGTGTCGGTCGAGGCGATCGGCGGCGGCGCGAAGTTCGCGGAGCCGGTCGCATCCACGACGCGCGATCCCCTCCCCGCCCCGGCACGCACGACGCGCTACTACTCCAGCGGCAAATGGCATGACGCCGCGGTCTATACCCGCGCAGAGCTTTCGCCCGGCCACAGGGTTAGAGGCCCCGCCATCATCATCGAGCCGCACCAGACCGTCGTCGTCGAAGACGGCTGGCAAGCCGAGATCAGTGCGAAAAACCACTTGGTGCTGGAGCGCGTCGTGCCGCTCGCGCGCATCCACGCGATCGGCACCGAGGCCGACCCGGTGATGCTGGAAGTGTTCAACAATCTATTTATGTCCATCGCCGAGCAGATGGGGGTGTCGCTGCAGAACACCGCCTATTCCGTCAATATCAAGGAACGGCTCGACTTCTCCTGCGCGGTCTTCGCCGCCGACTCCACGCTGGTCGCCAATGCGCCGCACATGCCGGTGCATCTCGGCTCCATGGACCGCGCGGTCGAGACCATCATCCGCGAGAACAGGGGCAAGATCGCCCCGGGCGACGTCTACGTCATCAACGCGCCCTATAACGGCGGCACGCATCTTCCCGACATCACGATCTGCACGCCGGTGTTCGACGCAGCGCAGCGCGAGATTCTGTTCTGGGTCGCTTCGCGCGGGCATCATGCGGATGTCGGCGGCATCTCGCCCGGCTCGATGTCGCCCAATGCCACAACGATCGAGGAAGAGGGCGTTCTGTTCGACAATTTCAAGGTGATCGACCGCGGCCGCTTCCGGGAGCAGGAGCTCTATGCGGCGCTCGCCGGCGCCAAGTACCCCGCGCGCAATCCGCTGCAGAACGTCAACGACATCAAAGCGCAGATCGCTGCCAACGAGAAGGGCGTGCAGGAGCTCGACAGGATGGTTGCGGCATTCACGCTGCCGGTCGTCAAGGCCTACATGCAGCACGTGCAGGACAATGCGGCCGAGAGCGTGCGCCGGGTGATCGACCGCCTACACGACAGCGCGTTCGAATACGAGATGGACCAGGGCACCGTCATCAAGGTGAAGATCACGGTCGACAAGGAGAACCGCGAGGCGACCGTCGACTTCACCGGCACCTCGCCGCAGCAGCCGACCAATTTCAATGCGCCCGAGCCGGTGACGCGCGCGGCCGTGCTCTATGTGTTCCGCGTGATGGTCGATGACGATATTCCCATGAATGCCGGCTGCCTGCGGCCGATCAACATCGTCATCCCGAAAAAATCGATGCTGTCGCCTGAGTATCCCTCAGCTGTCGTCGCCGGCAACGTGGAGACCTCGCAAGCCGTGACCAATTGCCTGTTTGGCGCGCTCGGGGCGCTTGCTGCAGCGCAGGGCACCATGAACAACCTCAACTTCGGCAACGCCACGCACCAATATTACGAGACGATCTGCTCGGGCTCCCCGGCCGGCCCCGGCTTTCCCGGCACCGACGCCGTGCACACTCACATGACCAACACCCGGCTCACCGATCCCGAGGTCCTCGAATTCCGCTATCCGGTCGTGCTCGAGGATTTCCACATCCGCAAAGGCTCGGGCGGGCGCGGCCAATGGAACGCCGGCGACGGCGTCCGCCGCACGATCCGTTTTCTGGAGCAGATGGACTGCACCATTCTCTCAGGCCACCGCCGCGTGCGGCCGTTCGGATTGGCCGGCGGCGAGGCCGGTCAGATCGGCGAGAACTGGGTGCGCAGGAACGACGGGCGCATGGAGAAGCTCAAAGGCGCGGACGCCACCGTGATCGACGCCGGCGAAGCGGTGATCATCCAGACGCCGACCGCCGGCGGGTATGGGAAGCCGCCCGAGGGCTGATCGACGGCATCACGCGGCTTCCGCGCAGATAGTGGCGGCGCGTTTCCGGCGCGACGCCGACGAACATTCCGAGGCGCGCCGCCTCCGAGCGAGCGGACGAATCGAGGCATGCGGTTTCGCTCGGGTTGGGCGCTTGGAGTTGTTCCGCCCATTGCGCCAGCATCCAGCGGCTCCGCTGAAGAATTTCTCTTGCTCCCTCGATATGCACTCCGGCGGCGGCGATCTCACGGCGACATTGCGCGACGATCTGCGCCACGACCACCTCGACGGGACCCGATTGATCGACCATGAGACAGCAACGTCTCAGACTCCCGGGCGTTCCTTCTGGTCGCGGAAATGACGATGGCCGGGACTGAGCCCGGCCATCGGATCGAATGTGACGATTTTTGATCTTTGGCTTACGTCTGCTGGATCGCCGACACCAGCCAATGGCCGCCGCGCACCCGCATGAAGGTCCACACCTCCGCGGCTTCATCCGGCCCGCCCTGGACCACGCGCCCGCTGTCGCGCTCGACCATCTGGTCGACGAGCGAATAGCGCATCGCGACGGTGGCATAGTCGGTGTCGCCCTCGCGCCACGCCTCGGCCAGGTCGCCCTGGAGAAGCTTCACGTCGGAGATCTTGTTGACCACGCCCGTGCTCGCGTTTGCGGCCAAGTCCTCCGAGAAGTAGGACACCACCTCCGGCGTCACCGCGCGGCGCAGGCGTCCGAGATCCTCGGCGCCATAAGCGGTCTGGACTTCGCCGAGGATCTTCTCGAAGGCATTGAAGTCGTCGGGCGTCAGGCCGACCTCGTCGGTGCCAGAGGCGCGCGCAGCCGGCGTGGAACCGCTGCCCCCGCCAAAACCGAACCCGGGCCCCGCACCCGAATTGCCGTGCTGGTAATCACGCAACGCCGGGCCGCTGGCGAGCGCCGGCTGATTGCGGCGCTGCCACCACGTCCACAGGAGATAGCCGACGATCACGACAATGCCGATCTGCAGCATGAGGCCCAGCATCGAGGCGAAGCCGCCGCCGAGACCGCCCGTGAGGCCGTGGCCGAATAGCATGCCGAGCAAGCCGGCGCCCAGGAAGCCGGCGAACATGCCGCCCAGGAATCCGCCGCCCATGAAACCAGGCCGGTTGAAGAAGCTGCCGCCCGGTTGAGCCGCCGGACGCTGCGCGAGCGCGCCGCCGGGCTGGCCCGGTTGCGCCATGCTGCGCTCGAGCGGACGTGCGGTCGGCGAGGTCGCCGTCGACGGCGGCGCCGAGAAGGTCTGCGAGCCGCGGCTGCCGAAGCTGCCGCCACGCCCGGCGCGGGCATCGGCATCGGTCGCGGCGAGCGCCAACGTCGCTGCCAAAGCGCACAGCGCAAGCAGCGGTCGGAAGCGGAAACGGGTCATGGACTCCTCCCAGGAAGTCGGTTGGTTCGGCTGCTTATATCGGTATCGCATGGCAGCATTATAAGAGGTGCTGCATGGTGTCGCAGTTGGCAGCGCAGCCCTTGCGCGAAGCAACTTAGGGGATGGTTTCAACAGAAACCAGTGCCCCTGAGGGCAATACGCCTCGTGCAGAGCCTGCAATCCGCGGTTTGTCGCCCGAATCGCGGGTAAGGTTCGATGAAATCAGTCCTGCCCGTCGTTGCCCGGCTCCGCCATGGGAAGGGCGCGCTCGCGCCGCTCCTCATCATCGTCGGGATTGGACCAGAGCCGTTTGGGCGGCGACGGCAGGCGGCGTGGCGTGAGCGAGCCGGTGACCGAATCGCCCGCGCGCCCGGCGGCATAGCGCGCGCCGGCCCGCGCGGCCACCTCCTCGCCCGACACCGCGTGCGGATTGCAGACGCGATGGCCGCTGCGCCGATGCATGAGATCGACGTGGATGTGATCGTAGTGATAGGCGTTCGAGCCCGGTGCCAGCACGGTGCTGAACTGCTCGCACGCCGCGCCCTGCACGTCGCGCAGGAACGCTTGCTCCTCCGGCAACCCCCGCCAGCCGTTCTTCACGGTGATGGTGCGCCCGTCGGCCAGCGTGAAGGAGGCGATGTCGAGCGCGTTGCCGAAGGCATGCTCGGAAATCTTCGCGTTGGGATTGCCGTTCATTCCGCGGCAGGAATAGGCGGAGATCTGCTTGATCTCGGCCACCGGCGAGCCGAGCCAGCGCATCGCCGCCGGCTGCACGGTCGTGGCGATCCAGCGCTCGAGTTCGGAGACGAGCGGGCAAGCGAGCGTTGCGGGGGGACTGACCGCAACTGGCGTGATCGAGCCGGTCGCTTGCGCGGCGCGAGATGGGCTGAGCGGGACGATCGGCGGCGGGGCGGGAGGACGCGTCACTTCAATAGATTGCTCGCGCACCGGCGCACGCGGGGGCTCGCTTGGCGGCGGGTCGCGCAACTGAGCGCGGGTCACGCCTGAGGGTGCGCTGCGCAGCACGCCCGGCGGGGCATCGACCAAGGGCCGGCGCTCATAGGGCTCCGGCGAGAAGTCTTCGCGCGGCGACCCCGCGGCGCCCTCCCGCGGCGGCCGGTATGGCGGCGCCGGCGTTGGTGTCGGCGCCCCATAGGGCCGACGGAAGTCGTAGGTGCTCGGCGCGCCGCCGGTACGATCGGTCACGCTCGGCGGAATGATCGATATGGGCTGGTCGCGCGCTTGGGCGGGTGGCGGCGCCGCGCGCGGATAGGACTGCGGCGCATCCTGCACTGGCGGCAAATCGCCCGGCCGAACGATCGGCCAGCGCGACGGCGCCGAGCCGCCCGGGATCGCGCCCGGTGGCCGCGGATCGTCGGTGTAGCCGAGCGATGTGGTCTCGCCCAGCATCGACACCTTCAACGGAAAGTCGGCCCCGCACATCCCCGGGCCACGGATCGCGTTGATGCGGACGACGCCCGCACTCTCCTTGACCGCGCCCGAGTTGAGGCATTGCACCTCGGCCTCGTGCCGCCACGGTTCGCGCTCGGCAAACATGCCGCCGCCGCTGCAACCCGCAAGCACGCCGAGGACACCAAGGACAACGGAGCCGACGATATACCAACGAACGCCCCACGCCATGGCCGGCAGAATGCGATGGACTTTGTTAACGGCCCTTCAAAGATTCGAGGTCGCATCGGGGCACTGGTCCACGCCTCTCGGTATGGTTAAGAAGAACGACTTCGGCCTTCGGTTGATGGGCTTGGCACCAGGTCACTGTTGTCGTCCCCGCGCAGCGGGGACCCATATTCTTCCAGAGGCGGTGGTTATGGGTCCGCGCTTACGCGGGGACGACAATCGGAGAATGTTGAAGGTATGGATGCCAAGGCCAGAGCGATATTGGCGCTGCTCCAGTCGAGCGTGATGGTGTTCATGGTCACGCTGCTCGTCACCTATCTCAATCTCGGCTTCGACCCCGATTTTGTGCGACAGTGGGTGACGGCCTATTTCATCGCCTGGCCGATCGCCGCGACCACCGCGTTTCTCGTCATGCCGCCGGCGCGCCGCCTGACCGAGCGGATCGTCGCCCTCATGGATGGTCGGCGCTGATGCTCTCCGCGCTCGACCTTGCCCGCCGGATCGAAGCCGGCGAGCTGACGCCGCGTGCCGCGGTCGATCGCTGCGCGCAAGCCATCGCGGAACGTGAGGGCGAGGTCGCCGCTTTCGCTGCGCTCGACATCGAGGCCGCGCGGCGCGACGCGGAACGTCTCGAGCTCCTGCGCTCCCCGTTGCGCGGACTTGCCGTCGGCATCAAGGACATCTTCGACACGGCCGATCTTGCAACAGCCTACGGCTCGCCGATCTATGCGGGCCACCGGCCGAAGACCGATGCCGCCATGGTGATGCTGGTCAAACGCGCGGGCGGCATCGTCTTGGGCAAGACAGTGACGACCGAGTTCGCCTCCCTGCAGCCGGCCGCCACCCGCAATCCGCGCAATCCCGCGCACACGCCCGGCGGCTCGTCCTCGGGCTCGGCCGCGGCGGTCGCGGCCGGCATGCTGCCGCTCG
>JGI12053J15887_10000090_pt1 | contig 27845 bp, 17 predicted proteins | sample MedBloCAOM1_O3_FD_15887 | JGI IMG/M metagenome (IMG submission 15887)
CGACGTCAATCCATTTCTGATCAATACCAGGACCGGGGTTGCGGTCGATGGCCTGATCGTTCTCAACAACGCCGCGGCCCAAGGCGCTGCCGGACATCGATGGCGCCCGGAGCCGATCGACCCGGCCGTTGAGGCAGAAACGTAATAACGGATCAAATTCGCAACACCGCATAACCCCGTTTAGGGGTCAAAATTGCGCGCTGAATAGCAGCGGTAGCAATCGAAAGCGCGCGTGCCGCATGCATGCCGCGGCGGCCTATCCGGTACACACCGTCGAACCGGCAAGCATGGCTTTGCGCAACCCACTGCTTTGCGCAACCCAGTGGGGAGTGGCGTCGTTCTAGAGAATATAGCTCGGCGAGGATTGATCCAATTGGATTAAAGACTAGAATTTTGAAACAGTTGTTGCAAGACCGAAACAGAAGGAGTTAAGCTTGGTCATGGACCACGGCCCTTTAACCGAACAGATCGTCAAGGCGTTCGACAATATGTCCGCCCAGCTTCAGGCTGGCGCCAGGTACGTCCTCGATCGGCCGCGCGACGTGGCGCTGTTGTCGATGCGCGAGCAGGCACGCCAGGCAGGTGTTCAACCAGCGACGATGACGCGTCTTGCGAAGCACCTCGGCATGGACGGTTATGATGAAGTGCGCGAACTGTACGCTGCAGCGGTGCGCGGCGGCGATCTCGGATTCGCCGGCAAGGCCGGCGTCCAGGTCGTCAGTCAAAAACTCAAGGGCGACAAAGCACTGGTCGCCGATATGCTGATGTCGATCAGCAAACAGGTCGAACGCCTTGCAACACCTGACAGCCTCGATCGCCTTGTCGCCGCGGCCAAGACGCTGGCCTCGGCGCGCCGGATCTACTGTCTTGGGCTACGGTCGAGTCACTGCGTCGGATGGCATCTTCACTATGTGCTCTCGCTGGTCGGCGACCGGTCAATCCACATCGACGGTATTGCGGCTACCGGGGCCGACGCCATGGCGAGGGCTACGACCCGCGATGTTCTTCTCGTCGCAAGTGTACTGCCGTACACGCGCCTGACAGTGGAACTGGCGGAATATGCCGTAGAACAGGGCATATCAGTCGTCGCGATCACAGACAGCGAGGTCGCGCCGCTTGCGCAGATCGCGCAACACGTGGTCATCGTGCCGACCGACAGCCCGTCATTCTTCCATGCCATGTCGCCGGCATTCGCAGTCGCCGAAGTTCTTGGTGCCGTTATTGCCGGACGCGGTGGTGACGACGCGCTCGCCACGCTTCGGCACACGGACGAACACTTGGCTGCCCTAAATACCCACCTGAAACCGAGGGGCAGCAAGAAATCGTCATGACTCATATTCTTCACCGCGCCGCAAATGCGGTGATGCCCGTCGCCGTGGGAGGCAAAGGCATCGAACTGTTCGACCGGGACGGCAAGAGCTACATCGACGCATCCGGCGGCGCCGCCGTATCCTGTCTTGGCCACGGCCACCCGGACGTTATTGAGGCTCTCCACAAGCAACTCGATACCATCGCGTATGCACATACCGGATTCTTTACGACGGACGTTGCTGAACAGCTGGCGGATCGTCTGATCGAGGACGCTCCGTCAGGCCTCGACCACGTCTATCTGGTGAGCGGCGGGTCGGAGGCGATCGAGGCGGCTCTCAAAATGGCCCGTCAGTATTTTGTGGAAAAGGGTGAAAGCCAGCGTCGGCACATCATCGCGCGGCATCAGAGCTATCATGGCAACACCCTGGGTGCATTGGCGACCGGCGGTAACGAATGGCGCCGCGCGCAGTTCCGCCCTCTGTTGATCGAAACCCACCATATCGATCCTTGCTACGCCTACCGGCTGCAGGATGCGGGCGAGAGCGAAGCTGCCTACGCGGCCCGCGCCGCTCAGGCGCTTGAAGACAAGATCCTCGAACTTGGATCCGATCAGGTCATCGCATTCGTGGCTGAGACTGTGGTCGGCGCCACGTTAGGTGCGGTGCCACCCGTTGCCGATTATTTCAAACGGGTACGCGCCATTTGCGACCGCTACGGCGTGCTGCTCGTTCTCGACGAAGTGATGTGCGGCATGGGCCGGACCGGGACATTACACGCCTGCGAACAGGATGGCATTGCTCCGGATTTGATGGCGATCGCCAAAGGTCTTGGCGGCGGTTATCAACCGGTTGGGGCCGTCCTGCTCAGCAAGCAGATTTTCGACGCCTTCTCCGGAGGATCGGGCTTTTTCCAGCACGGACACACCTACATGGGTCACCCCATGGCCGCCGCCGCCGGCCTTGCCGTGCAGGACATCATTCGTCGCGACGGCTTGCTTTCCAACGTTGTGGCCATGGGCGCTCATCTCCAGCGCCGACTGGAAGAACGATTCGCCAACCACCATCACGTCGGCGACATTCGCGGACGCGGTCTTTTCCGTGGCGTTGAGCTGGTCGCTGACCGCGGTTCCAAACAACCCTTTGCTCCTGAGTTGAAGCTGAATGCGCGGGTCAAGCGCGAAGCGATGGCGCGCGGCCTGATCGTCTACCCGATGGGTGGTACGATCGACGGCGTCAGCGGCGACCATGTTCTGCTCGCCCCGCCATTCATCATCGACCGCGGCGCGATTGATACCATTGTCGAGCGGCTGGGAGACGCCATCGATACCGCTATCGGCGCGGAAAAATAGTCGACGTAATGCAACAGAGGAATGGAGGGACGTGCAGATGAAGTTTCGAACAGCAAGTGTGAGCCTGGCGGCAGCGGCGCTGATGGCACTGACATCGTTATCTGTGCCCGCCGTGGCGCAGCAGAAATTCGTGACCGTGGGCACCGGCGGCGTGACCGGCGTGTATTACGCCGTCGGCGGAGCGATCTGCCGGCTGATGAACAAGAACCGGGCGGAAACCGGCCTTCGCTGCTCGGTCGAATCGACCGGCGGATCGGTGTTCAACGCGAACGCCATCAAAACCGGTGAGCTCGATTTCGGGCTCGCGCAATCCGACATTCAGTTCGGCGCCGCCCGGGGCGAGGGCCAGTTCAAGGACAAGGCCGATCCCGATCTGCGCGCCGTCTTCTCCGTGCATCCGGAGCCGTTTACGGTATTGGCGCGCAAGGACGCGGGCGTGACCCAGTTCAGCGACTTCAAGGGCAAGCGCTTCAATATCGGCAATCCCGGCTCCGGCACGCTGTCGTCAATGGAAGAACTGCTCAAACAGATAGGCTGGACCAAGGCGGACTTCTCGCTTGCCGCTGAACTGAAGGCCGACGAACAGGGCACAGCACTTTGCGACAACAAGATCGACGGTTTCTTCTACGGCGTCGGGCATCCATCGGCCGCGATTCAGGACCCGACCACCGCTTGCGGCGCCAAGCTCATTTCGCTGACCGGCCCGGCGATAGACGCCTTGATCAAGGAGCACCCTTATTACGCCAAGGCGACGATTCCTGGCGGCATGTACGCCAATAACCCGAATCCGACCGAAACCTATGGCGTGCTCGCCACGGTCGTCAGCTCGGCGAAGGTCGCCGATACTACCGTCTACGCTCTGGTCAAGGCGGTGTTCGACAACTTCGACGAATTCAAGAAGTTGCATCCCGCCTTCGCCCATCTCGATCCAAAGGACATGATCAAGAACGGGCTGTCGGCGCCGCTGCATCCGGGCGCGATCAAGTTCTACAAAGAAAAAGGCTGGATGTAAGCTCGGCTGAGGGGCGGTGAGGAGCCGCCCTTTCGCTTTAGTAGGGTGTTTAGGCGGGGAAACGCGATGACGGACAGCATTCAAGCGGCGCCAGTGCGCGAAACGCTCGAAACCATGGTGGCGGAAGCCGATACCGGGGGACGCAAGCCGACCGGCTTCAGCAAGACATACATTTTCGCCATCTCGCTCGCCTGGGCGCTGTTTCAACTCTGGTATGCTTCCCCGCTGCCTTACAAACTCCATTTCGGCGTGATCAACGATGGTCAGGCGCGCATCATTCACCTGTCATTTGCGTTCCTGCTGGCCTTCGCCACGTTTCCTGCGCTGAAATCATCTCCACGCAACCGGATTCCCGTCGCCGACTGGATCCTGGCGGCTCTCGGTATTGCCGCAGCGACATATCTGCTCGCCTTCTACAGCGAAATTTCATTGCGGCCGGGCTTGCCGACAACGGCCGACGTTGTGGTTTCGACCATTGGCGTTGTTCTCCTGCTCGAAGCCGCAAGGCGCGCCGTTGGACCGGCGCTTGCCATCATTGCTACTCTGATGCTGGTCTATATTTTCGCCGGGCCCTGGCTGCCCGGAATGATGGGGCATAAGGGTGCCTCACTGTCGCGCGCCGCATCGCAAATGTGGCTCACCTCGGAAGGCATTTTCGGGGTGGCGCTTGGCGTATCGACCAACGTGGTGTTTTTCTTCGTGCTGTTCGGCAGCCTGCTGGAAAAGGCCGGCGCCGGAAATTATTTCATCCAGCTTGCCTTCGCCATGCTCGGCACGTTTCGCGGTGGGCCGGCGAAAGCGGGTGTCGTCGCCTCGGGCATGACCGGAATGATTTCCGGTTCTTCAATCGCCAATACGGTGATGACCGGCACCTTCACCATTCCGCTGATGAAACGCGTCGGCTATTCGGCCGTGAAGGCCGGGGCAATCGAAGCGGCGGCCGGGGTCAACGGACAACTGATGCCGCCGGTGATGGGCGCGGCCGCATTCCTGATCGCGGAATATGTCGGCATTACTTATGCAGAAGTCGTCAAGCACGCCTTCCTGCCGGCGTTCCTCACCTATGGCGCGCTGTTCTACATTGTCGATATCGAAGCGGCCAAGCTCGGGCTGCGCGGCCTGTCGCGGTCATCCACCGCCCCCATCCACCATTCCTTGCTGCGCGCGCTGATGACCCTCTGCGGCATCATCATCATGAGCGGCATCGTCTACTGGGGCATCGGCTGGACGAAATCCGTATTCGGCGATGCGGCAATCTGGATCCTCGGCACCACATTGCTCGCAGCCTATGTCGCGCTCATCCGCTACAAGGCCAGGCATCCCGATCTGCCAATCGACGATCTGACGAAGGCCATCGTCAAGGTGCCGGATTTCTTCGACACCGCGCGGACCGGCTTGCACTTTCTGTTGCCGGTGGTCGTCCTCATCTGGTGCCTGATGGTGGAGGAAATGTCGCCCGGCCTGTCCGCCTTCTGGGGCACCTTGTTTCTCATTTTCATCATGGTGACCCAGCGCCCTCTGATTGCGGCGTTTCGCGGCGAACACGCCTTCGCGGTGCGGCTGCACGAAGGCTTCGATGATCTCATCACCGCCTTGCAGAGCGCTTCGCGCAATATGACCTCGGTTGGAATCGCGACGGCAGCCGCCGGCATTATCGTCGGCACGGTTTCGCTGACCGGCATTGGCCTGGTGATGACCGAAATCGTCGAGACCGCATCCGGCGGCAATCTCATGGCGATGCTGGCGCTTACGGCGCTGATCTGCCTGATTCTTGGCATCGGCATGCCAACGACCGCAAACTACGTCGTGGTGGCGACCCTCATGGCTCCGGTTCTGGTCGAGGTCGCCCAGCAAAACGATCTCGCCGTGCCGCTGGTCGCGGTACATTTGTTCGTATTCTATTTCGGATTGATGGCAGACGTGCATCCGCCGGCCGGATTGGCGGCTTATGCCGCAGCGGCGATTTCGGGCGCTGATCCCATTAAGACCGGGCTGCAGGGATTCTGGTATGAAATCCGCACCGGATTGCTTCCCTTCATTATTTATCTTCAATACCGAACTCCTGCTGATCGATATCGGCGACGTCACCCATTTCCTGCTCGTCGTCGCGTGCTCGATTGTCGCCATGGGCTGCTTCGTGGCGGCGACGCAGAACTGGCTGCTGACGCGGAGCCGATGGTACGAAACACTGGCGCTGCTGTTGATCTGCTTCTCTTTGTTTCGGCCAGGCTACTGGCTTGATCGATTACAGGCGCCGTTCGATGTCCGACCGGCTTCGGATCTTGTCGGCATCGCCGACTCGATACCGCAGGGTTTGACCTTGCGCTTCCGGGTCTTGAGCCAGTCGCGCGCCGGCGAAGACGTCGAGAAGCTCGTACGGCTGACCATGCGCTCGGGCAAGACCGGAACTGAACGCCTGCAAGGAGCCGGGCTGTCGCTGTCACCACCTCTCGGCGACAAAGTCACGGTCAAGCTGGTCAGCTTTGGCAGCGAGGCCGCCAAATACGGTCTCGCTCCGGGAGACGAGGTCACCGCGGTGCTTGTGCCGGCGCACCGGCCAAGCCGCTATTGGTTTACGATTCCAGCTTTGCTGCTGCTGGGAGGTATCGTTCTGCTCCAGCTCCAGCGCAGAAGACATCAGTTCAAATTGGCCGTCGCTCGTTAGCATGTCGCATCGCTCGCGCGTTAGCGCTCGACCCTGAGGCCATGCTGTTTGACGGACCTACCTCCGCGCTCGATCCGGAATAGTCGACCAGTTTCTCGACGTTGTGACCAGACTTGCCCAACAGGCATGCAGAAATAGCGCCGACGACGTATTTATGAATACACCTCCTTTTTGTGAATTCATCTCCTTGGTCGAAGGTCGCAGGATTTTCCCGGGTTATGATTGGCAAAGGCAGGCCGGAAGGGCTACGCTCCCGACTTGTAAACGGCATCGAAGAATGCCTGCCATCAAAATGCGTCACGACGTCTGGGAGGACAGCATGGCTAAGCCGCACCAATCATGGCCGGTCGATCGGCGGACTATCTTGAAGACAAGCGCCGCACTTGCTGCGGTGCAATTCGCTTCCCCCTTCATCATCAAGGCGCGAGGCGAAACGCCGGTACGGATCGGAATGGTCGATCCGATAACCGGCGTCTATGCCGCGATCGCGCAGGGCGAGGTGGTGGGAGCAAAATTCGCTGCCGAGGAGATCAACAAGAAGGGCGGCATTCTGGGCCGGCCGGTCGAACTCCTGATTGAAGATTCGGCAAATGATGTCGGCACCGGCGTGCAGAAAACACGGAAGCTGATCGAACGCGATCAAGTGAGCTTCATCGTTGGCGACGTGAACTCCGGCATCGCGATCGCGATGGCACAGGTCACCAGTGAAAAGAAGGTGCTCCACATCGTCTCGGGAGGTCACACCGATCCCATCACCGGCACCAACTGCTCGTGGAACGTATTCCGGGTCTGCAACTCCACCACCATGGACGCCAATGCCATCGGCACCACGCTGATCGAGAAATTCGGCAAGAAGTGGTATTTCCTGACGCCGGATTACGCCTATGGCCACTCGGTCCAGGCGGGCTTTGAAAAACTCTTGAAGGCGGCGGGCGGCACCTCCGCTGGCTCCCTCGTCCCCTTGGGCACGCCGGATTATTCGGCTTACCTGATTCAGGCAAAGGCCTACGGTCCGCAGGTGCTCATCAATGTCATGGGCGGCGGCGATCAGGTCTCAAGCCTGAAGCAGTTTGTTCAATTCGGTTTGGACAAGCAAATGGCTGTCGGTGGCGCCTTGTTCGAGCTCGAAAGCATACGAGCCGTGCCCGATGGCGCGCGCGTCGGATGGTGGACGATGGAATGGTGGTGGGATCAGCCGGGCGTGCCGCATGTCGCGGAATTCAATGCCTCGATCAAGAAAATTACAGGCGTCGCGGCCACGGCGCGCAACTGGTTCGGCTATGCGTCGATCCAGACGCTGGCGGTGATTGCGAATCAAGAGAAGACGCTCGACGCCCCAAAGCTGGCGCGTGCGCTTTCCGGATTCAAACTACCACCGCAGATCGCCTTGCAGCCGGGTGCACCGGAGTTTCGCGCCGGAGACCACGAGTTGATGAGTACTGTGTTCGTCGGCGAGGCGCACCCGCCCAAGGGCGATCCGGACAATATGTTCACGATACGCAATCCGGTGCCCGGTGAAAAAGCTGCCGGGCCGGTAGAGGCCACCGGGTGCAAGATCCAATGGCCGGCCTGACCCAAGACGGAGATTAGACAGACCTGGCGCCTGGTGGCTCGGCCCAGCAGGCGACCGACACACCTAAGAAAAAGATCAACAATCCGCCGGAGGAGAAGTCATGACATCGCAGACCTTCAGTCCGAAATTCGATCGCCGCACACTGATGAAAGGCGCCGCCGCGCTAGGTGCCTTCCAGGTGGCATCGCCTTTCATCATCGAGGCGCGCGGCGAGGCGGCAATCCGAATAGGCATGGTCGATCCCCTTACGGGCGTCTACGCCGCACCGGCCGGCAACGAGGTGATGGGAGCCAAGCTCGCCGTCGAGCAGATCAACGCCAAGGGCGGCATTCTCGGACGTCAGGTCGAATTGCTGGTGGAAGATTCCGCCAATGANGTCGGCACCGGNGTGCAAAAGGCTCGCAAGCTGATCGAGCGGGATCAAGTCAACTTCATGATCGGCGATGTCAATTCCGGCATTGCCGCCGCGATCGCCCAAGTCACCAGCGAGAAGAAAGTGCTGCACATCGTTTCCGGTGGCCACACCGATTCGATTACCGGAAAGGATTGCAAGTGGAATGTGTTCCGCGTCTGCAACACCACGCGGATGGAAGCCAATTCGGTATCAAGCGTGCTGTACAGCAAGTACGGCAAGAAATGGCACTTCATCACGCCCGACTANGCCTTCGGTCACACGCTTTATGGCGCCTGCACCGATAATCTGAAGAAGCTGGGCGGTACCGTCACCGGCAATGAACTCACGCCGCTGGGCACCACGGACTTCTCCGCCTATTTGATCAAGGCGCGGGCGGCAAATCCTGACGTGATGATCTTGCTGGTGCAGGGCTCCGACATGATCAACTGCCTCAAGCAAGTCGTGCAGTTTGGTCTCAACAAGCAGATCCACGTGGCGGGGACGCAGCAGGAACTGGAATCGCTTGCCGCGCTGCCGCCGGAAGCGCGCATCGGCGTCTGGATGTTCGAATGGTATTGGAAGCAACCGGGCGTTCCCGGCGTCGACAAGTTCGTCGCCGATATTCGCAAGGTCAATAGTGGCAATGTACCGACCGCGCGGCACTGGTTCGGCTACACGTCAGCCATGAGTTTTGCCCTGATCGCGAACCAGGAGAAAGCACTCGACGCCATCAAGCTCGCGGCGGCGTTGGAGAATTTCGAGTTGCCCGACGATGTCAAGCTGCAGCCCAACAAGTGCTACTACCGCAAGGGCGATCATCAATTGATGACGTCGGCCTTCGTGGGCGAGGCGCAGTCAAAGGGCAAGGATGATCCGGAAGATCTGTACCGCGTCGACGAAGTCGTGCCGGGCGACAAGACAGCGCCTGCTGTCAGCGAAACCGGCTGTACAATTCAGTGGCCGGCCTAGCCTGAGGTCCACTATTTTCCAAGATCCGGGAGGTCACGCTTCCCGGATCACGTGCGTGTTCTCTTTTCCGGTGATTTATGACGCAACTTCTCCTGTTTAACGTCACCAACGGGCTCATCATTGGCGCCTTCTACGTGCTGATGGCGCTCGGCCTTTCGCTGATCCTCAATTTGAGCAACGTCATCAATTTCGCGCATGGCGGATTCCTCGTCATCGGCGGCTACATCGCCTACACGATCACGCCCTATATCGGTTTTTGGGGAGCGCTGCTGCTGGCGCCGCCGTTGACGGCGGTCATTGGTCTCGCGGTCGAACGGGTGTTGATCCGGCCGCTTTATGGACGCGATCCGCTCTATAGCTTGCTCCTTACCTTCGGTCTGGCGTTCATGATCGAGGATGGCACCCGCTTCATCTGGGGCCCGCAAGGCAAGCCGGTTACCATTCCCGCCTTTCTGGCGCAGCCCCTGAGCAACGATCTGTTTTTCATCACCGGTTATCGCCTGTTCATGGTGGCCGTTGTCATGATCGCCGTGACATTGCTGTTCCTGCTGCTGCGCTACACCCGATTGGGCATTCGCATCCGTGCCGGCACGCTTGACCTTGAGACGGTTGCGGCGCTCGGAATCAATGTGCAAATGCTGCGCTCGCTTAATTTCGCGGTCGGGATTTTTCTCGCCGGTCTCAGCGGCGTTCTGGCTGCCGGGCAACTCGGTCTTGAACCGACCATGGGCACCGGCCTTTTGATGCCGAGCTTCATTGCCATCATCGTCGGCGGCATCGGCAGCCTGCCGGGAACGCTGGTTGGCGGTTTGCTGATCGGGGTGGCATCGGGATTAACGGCCGTATTTCTCCCGGCCGCCAGTGAGGCGGTGATCTACGTCATGATGGCGGTGGTGCTTCTGATACGCCCGCGTGGGTTATTCGGTGAAGAAGGAATGATGAGTTGAGCGCCGAATCAACCCGCAAGCTGATCGCCCTTGCGGCGATCTGGATAACTCTGCTGCTCGCCCCCTATTGGATGGCGCCGCTCGGCGGCTATACCGCGCTCGCTACCCGTGTCCTGGTACTTGGGCTGGCGGCGATGTCGGTGAATTTCCTGCTGGGATTTACCGGCGTTCTGTCGTTCGGTCATGCCGCCTATTTCGGTCTTGGCGCTTACGGCGCCGGGCTCACATTGAAGTTCCTGGCGCTGAGCACGCCGCTGGCGCTGGTCGCAGGAACGCTTCTTGGCGGTGTTTGCGGCGCCATCCTTGGCACGCTGATCGTGCGACGGCGTGGCGTCTATTTCGCCATGGTGACGATCGCTTTCGGCCAGGTATTTTACTACATCGCATTTCAGTGGAGTTCGCTGACAGGCGGCGATGACGGCTTGCGCGGCTTCTCGCGTCAACCGATCGACTTTGGCTTTTTCAAGCTCGACATTCTCTCCAGCGCCGACAACTTCTATTTCTTCGTCTTGTTCTGCTTTGCGCTGGTTGTCGCCGCCATGGGATTTATTTTGCGCTCGCCATTCGGCCGCACTATGATCGCGATCCGCGAAAATGAACGCCGCTCCCGCTTCCTTGGTATCCCGGTGGAGCGGCACATCTGGATCGCCTTCACCCTGTCTTGCTTCTTCATGGGATTTGCCGGCGCGCTTTATGCGCTCGTCAACAACTTCGCCGATCCGAGGGGCCTGCATTACAGTCAGTCCGGCGATTTCGTCATGATGGCTGTGATGGGCGGCATGCGAAGCTTTTGGGGTCCGCTGCTCGGCGCAGCCGTGTTCGTGGTTCTGCAGGATTATCTGTCGAGCGTCACCGTCAACTGGATGTCGTTCGTCGGGTTGCTGTTCGTCCTGGTAGTCCTGTTCTTCCCGCGTGGACTGCTTGGCTTCATTCAGCGGAGCAAGGCATGAATGTTCTCGAAATCAATAATGTCACCAAGAGATTCGGGAATCTCGTGGCAGTGCGTGACGTATCGCTCAGCGTGGCGAAGGGCGAGTTGTGTGCGATCATCGGACCGAACGGCGCGGGCAAGACCACGTTCTTCAACCTGATCAGCGGATTCTTTCCGCCGACCACCGGCGCAATATCCTTCGATGGCCGCGACATCACCAAACTGGCAACCCATGAGCGCGTCACGCTCGGCATGGCCCGAACCTTCCAGATCACCGAAATCTTTCCGGAACTCACGGTATTCGAAAACGTCCGCATTGCCGCGGAAGTGGCCGGCGGATATCGGTTGCGGCCCTGGATCGCTCGTTCGGAACAAGCCGTAATCCATCAGCGAGTCGAAGACACGCTCAAACTGGTATCTCTGGAAACCAAGACCAATAGGCTGGTCGGCGAACTCGCGCACGGCGATCAGCGCGCCGCCGAGATCGCCATGGCGCTGGCATTGAAGCCGCATTTGCTGCTGCTCGACGAGCCTACCGCCGGCATGGGCGATCAGGAAACTTATCAGATCACCCAGCTGATCCGCCGGCTGCACCGCGACAGCAACTACACCATCGTGCTGATCGAACACGATATGCGCGTCGTATTTCATCTCGCGGATCGCATCTGCGTGCTCGACCAGGGCAAAATGCTGGCGCAAGGCACTCCCCAGGAGATAGCCGCCAACGAGACCGTTCAGGCCGCCTATCTGGGCTATGCCGCATGACCGCAGCACTGTCAGCCGAAGGCCTTCACACCTATTACGGCAAGAGCCATATCCTGCATGGTGTCGGCCTGGAAGTGGCCGAGGGCAAGATCACCGCGCTGCTCGGACGTAATGGCGCAGGAAAGACCACGACGCTGCGAAGTCTGATGGGTCTTACGCCGGCGCGTGAAGGCAAAATCACGATCTTTGGCAAGGATACCACGCATCTGCCGACCTTCCGGATCGCCGCGCAGGGCGTCGGCTACGTCCCCGAAGGCCGGCGCATCTTCGCCAATCTCAGCGTCGAGGAGAATCTCAAGGTTCCGCTCGAACGTGAAGGCCCGTGGACCGTCGAGCGAATCTATCAGCTGTTTCCCCGCCTCGCGGAGCGCAAACTCAATCGCGGCCGGCAACTTTCAGGCGGCGAGCAGGAGATGTTGTCGATCGGTCGCGCCTTATTGCTGAACCCGAGGCTGCTGATTCTCGATGAGCCTTCGCAGGGATTGGCCCCGCTGATCGTGCGCGAAGTGTTTCGCATCGTCCAGCAGATGAAGGCCGAGGGCATTTCCGTTCTCCTGGTCGAACAGAATGCGCGGATGAGTCTGGAAATTGCCGACAACGCCTATGTGCTCGATGACGGTATCGTCGTCTATTCAGGGCCGGCCCACGAACTCGCCGCCGACGAGGCGCGTGTCCGGGCGCTGGCCGGTGCCAGCGCCGAAGAATGGACGCTAACCTAGAGCTGCCAAAGACCGGCGATACTAAAGTTTATCCAAAATGCATGATCGGACATGATCCGGTTCATCGTCGGCTCGCGATGAACGCCGCCGCCGGATTTAGGCGGCGCTCGGAACGGTCACATTTGCAACAACCTCGCCCACGCTCGCTCAGCGCCCAGCCGGGTTCATTCCAGGCCGGCCGCAGACCTCATTGCGCGGGCGTCAAAGGGCAACAACGGCCGGTGTTTCCGGCGCTCGCTGAGGGCATTGAAAATTTCTAGCGCCAGCCGGAACAAACGGCTGACACGGGAATTGGTGCAATTCGGCTGAATTCTGCGAAACTACAATCTTCGTAAGTACTTTATCTTCTTGCTTGATTTGGCATTTTGTAGGCGCTTTTATGGCATGAATGGCTGCGCGCGTCGGATCCGACCGCGCACTTTTCCTGAGGGGGAATACCATGAGTGATCTCGACCCTGGAGCNCCATCNCCCCTTCGGCGCATCGCAAANCCCAAATCCGCTCCTACCGGAAATGATTCCTTGCAGGACCTGTTGCACGCACTTCAGGCCATGCGGGGCGGAGACTTTTCGGTGCGGATGACGGGCGATCACCTCGGGATCGAGGGCAAGATCGCCGACACATTTAATGAAATCGTATCCGCCAATCAGAGAATGGCGCAGCAATTGGAGCGCGTCGGTCAGGTTGTCGGCCGAGAAGGAAAAACCCGGCAACGGGTAAAGTTCGATCTTCCCGGCGGATCGTGGGCGGACATGGAGGGCTCCGTAAACACGCTGATCGATGATTTGCTTTGGCCTACCCGTGAAGTGACCCGAGCGGTCGCCGCCGTTGCACAGGGCGACTTGTTGCAGACCGTGCAACTGGACGTCGATGGCCGCCCGCTGGGCGGCGAGTTTCTGCAATCGGCCACCATCGTCAACACGATGATCAAGCAGCTCAGCGTGTTCACCTCCGAGGTGACGCGCGTCGCACGCGAAGTGGGAACTGAGGGCAAGCTCGGAGGTCAAGCGCAGGTTCCCGAGGTGACGGGCGTCTGGAAAGACTTGACCGAGAGCGTCAACTCGATGGCCAACAACCTCACCGGCCAGGTGCGAAACATCGCTGAAGTGACCATCGCAGTTGCCAACGGCGATTTGTCCAAAAAGATCACCGTCGACGTGCGCGGCGAAATTCTGCAGTTGAAAGAAGCCATCAACACCATGGTGGACCAGCTGCGCTCTTTCGCATCCGAGGTCACCCGCGTCGCCCGCGAAGTGGGCACCGATGGCAAGCTCGGTGGCCAGGCGATCGTGCCCGGCGTCGCCGGAACCTGGAAGGATCTCACCGACTCCGTGAATGCGATGTGCGGCAACCTGACCGCGCAGGTTCGCAACATTGCCAACGTCACCACGGCGGTCGCACGCGGCGATCTTTCCCGAAAAATTACGGTTGATGTCCGCGGAGAAATTCTGGAATTGAAGGACACCATCAACACCATGGTGGACCAGCTCAATTCCTTTGCCTCCGAGGTCACGCGCGTGGCGCGCGAGGTGGGAACCGAGGGCAAGCTGGGCGGTCAGGCCCAGGTCCCCGGCGTCGCCGGAACCTGGAAAGATCTCACCGACAACGTCAACTTCATGGCCAGCAACCTGACCGCACAGGTGCGCAACATCGCCGACGTCGCGACCGCGATCGCGGGCGGCGACCTCTCCAAGAAAATCACCGTGAACGTTTCGGGCGAGATCCTTCAGCTCAAGGAAACGCTCAATACGATGGTCGACCAGCTCAACGCCTTCGCCGGAGAAGTGACGCGCGTCGCGCGCGAAGTCGGCACCGACGGGAGGTTGGGCGGTCAGGCGAACGTGCTGGGCGTCGCCGGCACCTGGAAGGACCTGACCGAGAGCGTCAACTCGATGGCGAGTAACCTGACGGCGCAGGTTCGAAACATCGCTGAAGTCACGACCGCGGTCGCCAATGGAGACCTGTCGAAGAAAATCACGGTGGACGTGCGCGGTGAAATTCTGGAGCTGAAGGACACCATCAACACCATGGTGGATCAGCTCAACGCATTCGCCGGCGAAGTGACGCGCGTCGCGCGCGAGGTTGGAACCGAGGGCAAGCTCGGCGGCCAGGCGCTGGTGCGCGGTGTCGCCGGAACCTGGAAGGATCTGACCGACAGCGTCAACTCGATGGCGAGCAATCTGACCGGTCAGGTCAGAAACATCGCCGAAGTCGCAACCGCGGTCGCCAAGGGCGATCTATCCAAAAAAATCACCGTGAACGTGTCGGGCGAAATTCTTCAATTGAAGGAAACGCTCAACACCATGGTGGATCAGCTCAACGCCTTCGCCGGTGAGGTGACACGCGTCGCACGCGAAGTGGGAACGGATGGAAAACTCGGTGGCCAGGCCGAGGTGCCCGGCGTCGCCGGCACCTGGAAGGACCTGACCGACAGCGTGAATTCGATGGCCGGTAACCTGACGGCCCAGGTTCGCAATATCGCCGAAGTGGCGACCGCCATCGCCGGTGGCGATCTTTCCCGCAAGATCACCGTCGACGTGCGCGGCGAGATCCTGCAGCTGAAAGAAACCCTCAACACAATGGTGGATCAGCTCAACCGCTTCGCCGGCGAGGTGACGCGCGTGGCGCGCGAGGTGGGCACTGAAGGCCGCCTCGGCGGCCAGGCCAACGTGCCGGGCGTGGCCGGTACCTGGAAGGATTTGACCGACAGCGTCAATTCGATGGCGGGCAATCTGACCGCCCAGGTTCGCAACATCGCCGAAGTGACCACCGCGGTCGCGCGCGGTGACCTGTCGCGCAAAATCACCGTGGACGTCAAAGGTGAAATTCTCGAACTGAAAAACACCATCAACACCATGGTCGACCAGCTCAACGCGTTCGCATCCGAGGTGACGCGCGTCGCGCGCGAAGTCGGCACCGAAGGCAAGCTGGGCGGCCAGGCCGAGGTGCCGGAAGTCGCCGGCACCTGGAAAGATCTCACCGACAACGTCAATTTCATGGCGTCGAACCTGACCGCGCAGGTTCGCAACATCGCGGAAGTGGCGACNGCGATCGCCGGTGGCGATCTATCCAAGAAGATCACAGTCGACGTTCGCGGTGAAATCCTGCTGCTCAAGGACACCCTGAATACGATGGTCGAACAGCTGCGCTCGTTCGCCGCCGAAGTGACGCGGGTGGCGCGTGAAGTCGGCACCGAAGGACGGCTCGGCGGCCAGGCCGTGGTGCCCGGCGTCGGCGGCACCTGGAAGGATCTCACCGACAACGTCAATCTGCTCGCCGCCAATCTTACCACGCAGGTCCGCAACATCGCCGAAGTCACGACGGCCGTCGCGCGCGGCGACCTGTCGCGCAAGATCACGGTCGACGTCAAGGGCGAGATTCTCGAACTCAAGAACACCATCAACACCATGGTCGACCAATTGAACGCGTTCGCGGGCGAGGTGACACGGGTCGCGCGCGAAGTCGGCACCGAGGGCAAGCTCGGTGGACAGGCGCAAGTTCCCGGCGTCGCTGGCACCTGGAAGGATCTGACCGACACCGTGAACTTCATGGCGGCGAACCTGACCGAACAGGTGCGCGGCATCGTCAAGGTGGTGACCGCCGTTGCCAACGGTGACTTGAAGCAGAACCTGACCGTGAAATCGAAGGGCGAAGTCGCGGCGCTTGCAGACACCATCAACAACATGACCGAGACCTTGGCGACCTTCGCCGATCAGGTCACCAGCGTGGCGCGTGAGGTGGGCGTGGAAGGTAGATTGGGCGGTCAGGCGAACGTGCCGGGCGCCGCGGGTACCTGGAAAGACCTGACCGGCAACGTCAACCTTCTTGCCGCCAATCTGACCTCCCAGGTGCGCGCCATCGCCGAGGTCGCGACCGCCGTCACCAAGGGCGATCTCACCCGCTCGATCCAGGTCGATGCGCGCGGCGAAGTGGCCGAACTCAAGGACAACATCAACACCATGATCGGCAATTTGCGTCTGACCACAGACGTGAACACCGAACAGGATTGGCTGAAGACCAACCTGGCAAAATTCACCAACATGCTGCAGGGCCAGCGCGACCTTACGACCGTGGGCCGGCTGCTTTTGACCGAGCTCACCCCGCTGGTGAACGGCCACATGGGCGTCATTTACCAGGTTGAAAATGAGGACGATCCGCAGTTGCGCCTGCTATCGGCCTATGCCGGCAATGGAAGTAATCCTCACCGGCAAATCGTGCAATTTGGCGAGGGTCTGGTCGGACAGTGCGCCATGGACAAGCGTCAGCGGCTGGTGTCGGACATTCCAACCGATACGATCCCGATCAATTCGGCACTGCTGCGCGTCATGCCGAGAAACCTTGTCGTGCTTCCGATCCTGTTCGAGAACCAGGTCAAAGCCGTCATCGAGCTCTCCTCCGTCAGCTCGTTCACGACCTCGCAGATGACCTTTCTCGAACAGCTCACCGACAGCATCGGTATCGTGCTCAACAGCATCGAGGCGACGATGCAGACCGAAGGTCTTTTGAAGCAGTCGCAACAGCTCGCCGGTGAACTGCAGACGCAGCAGAAAGAACTGCAGCAGACCAATGAGCAGCTTGAGCAAAAGGCTCAACAGCTGGCCGAACGTAACGTCGAAGTGGAGAGGAAGAACCAGGAAATTGAACAAGCGCGCCGCGCGCTGGAGGAGAAGGCGACCGAACTCTCTCTGACATCGAAATACAAGTCGGAATTCCTTGCCAACATGTCGCACGAGCTGCGTACGCCGCTCAACAGCATTCTGATTCTCGGCCAGCAACTCACCGAAAATCCGGACGGCAATCTATCGGCGAAACAAGTCGAGTTTGCGCGAACCATTCACGGCGCGGGCACCGATCTGCTCAACTTGATTAGCGATATTCTAGATCTATCGAAAATCGAATCCGGAACCGTCACAGTCGACGCAGAAGAGATCCTTACATCGAGTCTGCTTGAGACAGTTGGACGGCCGTTCCGGCATGAAGCCGAAAATCGCCAACTGTCGTTCAACATCAGCGTCGACGAAAATTTAAGCCGAAGCATCGTGACCGATTCGAAGCGGCTTCAGCAGGTGCTGAAAAACCTGTTGTCGAACGCGTTCAAGTTCACCGCAGAGGGCGGCGTGAGACTGAACGTTTCAGCGGCGGTGGGAGGCTGGAGTGCCGAACATCCGATCCTGAATCATGCTCCAGCTGTCATCGCCTTTGAGGTTTCCGACACAGGCATCGGCATTCCACTGGAAAAACAGAAGCTGATCTTCGAAGCATTTCAGCAGGCCGACGCCGGCACCAGTCGAAAATACGGCGGCACCGGCCTTGGCCTCGCGATCAGCCGTGAGCTTGCAAATCTGCTCGGTGGCGAGATCCATCTGCGCAGCACACCCGGCAAGGGCAGTTCCTTCACGCTTTACCTGCCGCTCAAATACTCGGGTCCGACTGTCGCACCGCGCGCTCCTGCCCTATCGTCGTACAACACGACGCCGGTATTGCAGGTCGCGGCGCAAGAACGGGTCATCGAACAGCTTCCGGACGACCGGTTAAATCTCGAACCGGGAGACGCTATTCTTCTGATTGTTGAAGATGACCCGCATTATGCGCGGGTGCTGATCGATCTGGCCCGGGATAAGGGCTTCAAAGTGCTGGTCGCTGCTCGCGGTTCGGAAGCTCTGGACCTCGCCAAGCAGTTCCAGCCGGCGGCGGTCTCGCTCGACGTTTTCCTGCCCGACATGCTTGGCTGGACGGTGCTTAGCCAGCTTAAGCATAATCCTCTGACGCGACACATTCCGGTCCAGATCATCACGCTGGACGAAGACCGCCAACACGCGTTGGCGCGCGGCGCGTTTTCCTTTGTCAACAAGCCGACAACGACAGAAGGCGTCAGTGCGGCGCTGTCCCGGATCAAGGAGTACGCCAGGCCGCGCCGCAAACGCCTGCTGATCGTAGAGGATAACGCGGCGGAACAGTTAAGCATCAGGGAGCTGCTTGATCACAAGGACATCGAGATCGTCACGACCGGCACCGGCGCCGGCGCGCTTGCTACACTGCGAGACACGCCATGCGACTGCGTGGTGCTGGATTTGCGGCTGCCCGACATGACTGGTTTCGAGGTACTTGACCAAATCCGCAACGACGACTCGCTGTCCAATGTGCCTGTGGTCGTGTTCACCGGTCGCGAGCTCTCAGTCGAGGAAGATGCGGAACTCCACACCATGGCGCGGAGCATTGTGGTGAAAGGGGTGGAGTCGCCGGAACGCCTGCTCGATGAGACATCTCTGTTTTTGCACCGTGTGATCACAGAATTGCCGATCGAGAAGCAGCGAATGCTGGAAAAGCTCAACAGTTCCGATGACGATCTTATTGGCAAGACCGCGCTGCTGGTGGACGACGACGCCCGCAACATTTTCGCGCTGAGCAGTGTGTTGGAGCGGCGCGGCATGAAGGTGCTGACCGCCACGACGGGCAGTGAGGCCGTCGCGCTCGTCGAAGCGAGCCCCGAGATCGCGATCGTCCTGATGGATATCATGATGCCGCAGATGGACGGATACCAGACAATAGGTGCCATTCGACAAAACCCGTCATTTGGCCGCCTCCCCATCATCGCCCTCACCGCCAAAGCGATGAAAGGGGATCGAGAGAAGTGTCTGGAGGCAGGCGCCTCCGATTATCTGGCCAAGCCGGTCAACACTGAGCAGTTGCTTCTTGCCATACGCATGTGGCTACACCGGTGATTGGCGCTCGATGATGGACCACGAAACGGTAAACATCCTTCTGGTCGACGATCAGCCGGCGAAGCTGCTCGCCTATGAAGTTATTCTAAAGGAGCTTGGAGAAAATCTCGTTGTCGCCGCTTCCGGCCGAGAAGCGCTTGAATACCTGCTTAAGAACGAAGTCGCGGTTATTCTGGTCGACGTTTGCATGCCGGAACTGGACGGGTTCGAGCTCGCCGCCATGATCCGCGAGCATCCCCGCTTCCAGAAGACGGCGATGATTTTTATTTCAGCCATCCAGGTGAGCGATTTCGACCGGCTTCGTGGCTACGAAATGGGCGCGGTCGACTATGTTCCGGTGCCGGTCGTACCGGAGGTGTTGCGCGCAAAGATAAAGGTCTTCGCGGAGCTTTATCGCAAAACCAGACAGCTGGAACGGCTCAATGCCGAGCTCGAACATCGCGTCCGAGCCCGAACATCGGAGCTGGAGGAATCGACGGCCAGGCTCCTCGAAAGCGAACAGCGCCGCAGCATGGCGATCGCCGCAGGCAAGATGGGATCCTGGGATTGGGACTGGGTCAACGGCGATTGGATGTGGGACGAAGGGCAATATCACATCTTTGGGGTCGACCCGCAGAGTTTTGAAGTGACCGCGGCGAACGTTCAGGCCTTGCTTCATCCGGACGATACCCACGCATTGAGCCAGGCGATGGCCCAGTTCGCAAAGGGTACAAGATCGTATGAAGCGGAATTTCGAATCAATCGGCCGGATGGCGAGGTACGCTGGTGCGTTGGGACGGCGGCTGCGACCGTCGACAAAGGCGGTCACGTTGTCCGTATCAGCGGCGTCACGGTAGATATTACCGAACGCAAGCGTGCCGAAGAACGTCAAAATCTCTTGACCCGGGAAGTCGATCATCGCGCTAAAAACGCGTTGGCGCTCGCGCAATCAATCGTTCGATTGACGCGGGCTCCAAATGTCAGCGCCTACATTCAGGCTGTCGAAGGTCGCATCAATGCGCTGGCACGGGTTCATACCATTCTGTCGTTGTCGAGTTGGCAGGGCGCTGAAGTCAAGAGGCTCGTCGATGAGGAGCTCGCGCCATATTCCGAGGCCGGCCAGATCAAGTTCCGCGGTCCAGAGGTTCAATTGCAGCCGGCGACGGCGCAAACGTTGGCGCTCGCCTTACACGAGCTCGTCACCAATTCGGCGAAATATGGCGCCCTCTCCAAGTTGTCCGGCCGCCTGTCCATTGGGTGGGAAATCCAGGGCGATTTCCTCATGCTGGCATGGGAGGAGACAGGCGGTCCCGTCGTCCACAAGCCGACGTCGAGGGGTTTCGGAACCAGAAGCGTGATCGCCAGTATTGAGTCACAACTCGGGGGAAAAGCGTTATTCGACTGGCGTTCCGAGGGTCTGATCTGTCGATTGCTGGTTCCTCTGATGCGACAAACCGCAACATCCGAGCTGGACGATCCACAAAACGAAATTGCTACCAGCAATGGACTGAAGAGAGTTTCCGGATCCGCAGGATCTTGAGCGGATGCCAGCAACGTTCGCAATTTTTCCTGCCGCGCAACCGGCCACCGCCGGACTAGAGCCTTTTCCGTTCCGATTGAATCGGAACGGGGCTCTACTTCTTGTTTTGACGCGTTTTCTTCACGCGAACCGGTATCCACTTCGCTGGAAACGCTCTGAATTCCGCTTCCGCAACCTGGCAACGCAAAACTTGAGTTGCGTCGGCGTTTACGCGCGATAAGCGGTCTTGTCGGTGCCCCGATAAAGAACGCGCACCTGCTCTTCCGACACCGCCTTATGAAAGGCCAAGGCCGCGGGCTCGAGGTCGCGCTTCGGCACGTATTCGGGCTGAAAGTGGCCGTACGTATCCTTGCCGCGCACCAGCGTCGCCCAATCCCGCATGCCGACGGCCTGCTTCAGGTGCGTCGGGATGTAGCGGACGGCGAGGCCAATGCGGCGGTCGTCGGAGCGGTTCGGCTCCGATCCGTGGAACAGCAGCACGTGATGAAGCGAAGCCTGGCCGGGCTTCAACTCGACGAAGACGGCCTTCGACTCGTCGACATCGACCGCAATCTCCTGACCTCGGGTGAGCAGGTTGTTCTGGTCGAACGTGTCCTCGTGCTGGACTTGGCTTTGGTGGGTCCCGGCAACGAACTTCATGCAGCCGGAAACCTTGTTCGCCGGCGACATCGCGATCCAGGCGGTGGCCACATCGGATGAACTGAGACCCCAATAGGTGGCATCCTGATGCCATGAAACAAAACCCGGATCATGCGCTTCCTTGATGAAGAAGCTGGTATTCCAGCACAGGATATTCGGCCCGAGCAGGTCCTCCATGGCATCTAGAATTTTGGGGTGGCGGACCATCTCGTTAATCCAGGTGAAGAGCACGTGGCTGCGATGGCGCATCTCGCCCTTGATCGGGCCTCCGCTCTCGGCCTCATAGTCCTCGAGCTTGCGGCGAAAATCGGCCACTTCGCTCGCGCTCAAGACATCGACCGGGAAGTGGTAGCCACGGTTGCGATAACCAGCGACTTCATCCGCGCTCAGTAATTTCGGCATCGGTTTCCTCCAATATTCTTGGTTTTCGCTGTCAGGCGCGCAGCAGTGTTCGATGAAGGGTGACGCTACGCTTTAGCTCTGTCAAGAAGCGCCAGCCGACGTACCAGGATCGCGATTCCGCATAGTTCAGACCGCAAGTCTGATCAGAAATTCTCCGATGACGCTGCGGGCGCTTGCCGTTTGCGGCAAACTGTCAGCCGCAACCGCGTGACAGCGTTGCCAGCTATTGCGACGCAGCAGCCAGCGCTGCGCGAGCTGCAAACAGCTTACACGCGCAAGCGGCGTGTCCTTGGTGCGTTCTTGGCGGGTTCTTGGCGCCTTCTTGTTCTCGCCAGCAACAATCTCTTGTGCCAGACTTATTTTTGCAAAACAGGCCGCGATCAAAAAGGCCGGCAAAACGGGGAAGGAAACACTATGGACCTTGGGACAGGCGTTGCGCTGCTCATTGCGTTTCTGGCGGTGGTCGTACTGATCATCCGTGGGCAAAGCCCGATCATCATGCTTTTGTTGCTTGCCGTGGCCTGGGCGGTCATCGCCGGCATAGGCATCGACGATATCCAGAAAAAGATCATCCAGGCCGGCGGCGTTCAATTTGCGAGCGCGGTGATCATCATCGTGTTCGGCGCCTGGTTCGCTCAGGTGCTCATTCAAACAGGGATCGCGGAAAGCGTGATCCGTTCGGCGGTGGAGCTCGCAGGCGATCGTCCGCTGGTCACCGCGATGACCATTACGCTTGTTACAGCGCTCCTGTTCTCGTCCATGTACGGGGTCGGAGCCGCGATAGCGATCGGCGTCATCGCACTGCCGATCATGATGGGTCAGGGCATTCCGCCTCACGTCGCAGCACCGGCGTTCACGATGGGGATCGGAGCCGGCACGTTCGTCAACCTTGTTCAGTTCGGCACATTTCAGAAGCTGTTTCCCGGCATCAAATATGAGGCGCCCCATCTGACGTATTGGGCGGTCGGGATGTGCGTCTACATTCTGGCGGCATGGCTGCTGGCAGCGTTCTATCTGCGCAGCCGCGGCGTGCGCCGGATGGCCGCCATCGACGTTGCCGACGCGGAAGATACCCCGGTCCGCAGGCGGACCCCCTATTACACCTATATCGTGCCGATCGTTCCGGTCCTCATGATCATGGTGCTGAAATGGGAGATCATTCCAACCTTCATCGTCTCGATCGTGCTCGCACTTGTGTTGACGGCGCGCGACCGCACGTTCCAGGGGCATATCAATCTGTTCAACAAGACCTTCTTCGATGCGTTCCCGGATATCGCGACCATCGCCGCGCTGTGGACGATCTGCGGCATGATCATTGTTGCGGGGCAGACCCCTGAAGTCGCCGGTGCCCTGAAGCCGATCTTCGCGCCGATCCTGCCGCACACGCCGTTGCAGGCTGCGGTGTTCTTCGGACTGATCGGCGGGCTCGCGAGCATCTACCGCGGGCCGATGGTGGTGATCGGGACTGGCGCGGCATTGCTTGCCATCATTCTCGCCAACAAGGACATCCCGATTCCGTATCTGTATTCGGTCTGGCTGGCGCCGACCGTGCTGCAAGGGAGCATGGACCCGACCAATTCGTGGACGCTGTGGACGATCGGGTACACCAAGGTCAGCCATGGGCAGTTCCTGAAAACGGCGCTGCCCTTCGGTTGCCTGATGGTCGCGGTCAATTCGTTGATCTGCTACCTGATGCTGGGCTCGCTCAACTAAAGGAAATTGAAACGTTGACGCAGACCTCCGTTCCGGCCCGCGCCTATCGAATCGGTATCGATGTCGGCGGGACCTTCACCAAGGCCGTCCTCATCGACAACGCGACCCACGACGTGGTCGGCCGCTTCTCGGTGCTGACCACGCACTCCGACCCGCGCGGGGTCGCAAAGGGCGTGGTGGAGGTTTTTCGCAATGTGCTCGACCGGTCGGGCGTGGATCCGAAGCAGGTTATTTTCCTCGCCCATTCGACGACGCAGGCTACCAACGCCTTGCTAGAAGGCGACGTGGCCAGCGTCGGTGTGATCGGCATGGCGACCCGCATGGAGTCACTGCTTGCCAAAAGTCAAAGCGCGATGAAGCCGATCGAACTCGCGCCCGGGCGCCATCTGAAGCCGGTCAACCGGTTTATCACCAAGGAAGCTCTGACCGACGAGACCGCCCGCACGGCGATCGAAGAGCTTAAAGCCGAGGGCGCCAAAGTCATCGTCGCGAGCTCAGCCTTCGGCGTCGACGACAGCGACGCGGAGGAAACCGTGCGCCGGCTCGTGGTGGACGCGGGCCTCGCCGCCACCTGCGGTCACGAGATCACCAAGCTATATGGCCTGACCACCAGGACGCGCACGGCGGTGATCAACGCCAGCATCCTGCCGAAAATGATCGACACCGCCAATATGACCGAGGCCAGCGTCCGCGAAGCCGGAATTCAGGCGCCGCTGATGATCATGCGCGGCGACGGCGGTGTGATGGACATCCGCGAGATGCGCCGTCGTCCGGCCATGACGATGCTCTCGGGTCCCGCAGCAAGCGTTGCAGGCGCGCTGATGCATTTGCGGGTATCCGACGGCATCTACTTTGAGGTCGGCGGCACCAGCACCAATATCGGCGTGATCCGAAATGGACGTCCGACGGTCAAATATGCGCGGGTCGGCGGCCACGAAACCTACGTCAGCTCGCTCGACGTGCGCGTGATCGGTATCGCCGGCGGCAGCATGGTCCGGGTCAGAGATCGCGGGCTTGTCGATGTTGGACCGCGCAGCGCGCATATCGCAGGACTGCCCTATGCCGCCTTTGCCAATCCCGAAGATATCGTCGAACCCAGGATCGAACTGTTCCGACCCAAAGCCGATGATCCCGGTGACTACGTTGCGGTGCGCGTCGCCAACGGGGCCCGCTATGCCATTACCAACACCTGCGCCGCCAATGTCTTGGGTTATGCCAAACCGGGACTACATGCCTACGGCAACCCTCAGTCTGCGCAGCGCGCCATGGCGGCGCTCGCCGGCTTGATCGGTAAATCCATCGACGACACCGCACGAACCATCCTTGATATCGCCACCGACAAGGTCATCCCCGTGGTCGACGATCTCATCAGCGAATACAAGCTCGACCGCGATCAGGCCGTGCTGGTTGGCGAAGGCGGCGGAGCCGCGGCCTTGATCCCCCATGCTTCGATCCGTACAGGTCTTCGCCATGTGATCTCAAAGGACGCGGAGGTGATCTCCTCGATCGGCGTCGCACTCGCGCTGGTGCGCGACGTGGTGGAGCGCGTGATCCCCAATCCAACGTCCGAGGACTTGAAGCGAATTCGCCGCGAGGCATTCGAGGCGGTGATCAAGCTTGGGGCTGCGCCTGAAAATGTCGAGGTTACGATCGAGGTCGATCAACATACCCACCGTGTCCGCGCAACGGCGATGGGTGCGTCCGAGATGCGCGCCCGCCAGCGCAGCGACGAGATCGGTGAGATCGAGGCTCGAGAGATCGCCGCCAAGGCCATGGGTGTTGATTTGGAGCGTGTGACGCTTGCCGCCACCACGCCGCGGATGCGGGTGTTCCAGGGTGAGGTCGAGGAGCGCTCGTGGCGCATATTCACCAAACGCCGCAGCCCGGTTCGGGCGGTTGATCTTGACGGCGTCATCCGCGTGCAGCGCAGCCATAGCGTCGTGCGCTCGGCTTCCGCGCGCACCGGCTTTGCCGACGTCCGCCGGCTGTGGGAGGATACGACCATCTACAACGGTGACAGCGTCATCACTCCGGATATGTTTGTCATTATCGGCAGCCAGATTATCGATCTGTCCGGCGTCAACTCAATCGACCAGGCGCTGGCCATTACTCGCAGCGAGTTTGACGGGCTCACCGCGAGCGAGCCGGTTGCGCTGATCAGCATTCCGCCGTCGCGTGGGCTGTAGTGATGTCAGCGGCGACATATCCGTATCCGTCCTGGCTGGCCGAGGTCATGACGGCCTCACCCGAGACGCTCGGGTTGGTCATGCTGGAAGTCGATCGTTACGCCCGGCGCCTGGATCGCGCCACGCAACTCGCCGCTGTTCGCGATGCGCTCGCGGACGGAGCCGCGACAGCCGAAGCCCTGCGGGGGCGTTTCCCTGATCTCGCGCCGCAGGAAATCGCCCACGAAATTCGGCTGCCCATTGAGGCGACCGACGACGATCCGTTGGTCGGCTCGCTCTGGCGATTTGCCGAATATCAGGAGCGGCCGGCCCGCATTCTGCTTTACAGCCGCGGGCTCGCCCCGCTCGATCGTGTGATCGCAGGCCGCCTGGCCGTGCGATTACTCGGGCAGGTGACGCCGCAAGACGTTTTGGTTGCCCATGAGTTGTTCCATCACGCTGAGGCGACCCGAACCGACACGCCGATCGCACGGCGCTACCAGCCGAGCTTGTTTCGAATTGGCGGCTGGCATTGGCGGACCGGCATTGCGGCGCTCGCCGAGATCGCGGCCGGTGCCTTTGCGCAGTCGCTTCTCGATCTGCCCTGCCACCCCAAAGTGCTGGACCTCGTCGCGCTCGAGGCGATTACCTCGAACGCGACAGCCGCGCGGATCGCCGCCCGTATCGCCGCAATAGAAAGTCCTAGACTTGACCGAGCTATTTCTTCTTGATTGGGACATCACAGCCACCGTCCGCCGACGAAGGCGGCTTCCGGCTGAACTCAGCGCTGGTGCGGCGTTGCGGTTTGAGTCCGCTACCGGACTCTTCCGACCCCCGAAATCCCGGAAGCGGCCCGATCGCGGCAGTCGCAAAATAAGATCGTTCGGCGGGTCGAGGAACCTTTTTTGCGATGCCGCTTAATTAGTAGGATGGTTTCAAACGGTGGATCTACTGGACGCTCCCTTGCCGCAGTGACTTTGGCACAGGAATGCCTGGTAGTGTCGGGGTGTGCGCGTGGAAAGCCAAGCTGAATATCTGAATATACGGGCGGCATTGCCTCCATTGCAGGTCTTGCTGGACGAGCGCGTCCTGGACGTTCCGGATCAGCTGTTGGATCTCCTGCCGGTCGGCGTCTATGTCTGCGACCGAGCTGGCCTCATTGTCCGCTACAATCGCGCCGCTGCGGAACTCTGGGGTTGCTCCCCGAAGATCGGCGACCCGGCGGTTCGGTTTTGCGGCTCCTATGGCCTTTACGAGCTTGATGGTAATTTGATACCCCATGCGAAATGTCCCATGGGTGACGTGCTCGCGACCGGACAGGGATTGCGCGATCAGGAAATCGTCATCGAGCGACCCGACGGTGCGCGCATCGTGGCACTCGTCAACATCGCAGCGATCAAGGACAGCGCCGGCCGCGTCGTCGGAGCGGTAAACGTCTTCCGCGAGAAACCTGAGCAACTTTCCGGCCACTCTCGCCTCAATGGGCACAAGCGAAACCCCGACGGGCTTCTGCAGGCCTTGCCTGTGGCGGTCTATACCACGGACGCCGCCGGGCGCATTACGTTCTACAACGACGCCGCAGCCGAGCTTTGGGGCGTCCATCCAGAACTCGGCAAGAGTGAATTCTGCGGCTCATGGAAGCTGTATTGGCCTGACGGCACGCCCTTGCCGCATCACGAATGCCCGATGGCTTTGGCGCTGAAGGAGAAGCGCCCCATCAGGGGCATGGAGGCCATCGCCGAGCGGCCGGATGGGACGCGGATTCCGTTCATTCCCTACCCAACGCCGATTTTCGACGCATCGGGTGTCCTCACCGGCGCGGTGAACACGTTGGTCGACATCACCGAGCGCCATCAAGCCGAACAGCGTATGCGCGAAAGCGAGACCCGTTATCGAGGTATCGCGGCGATCGTCGAGTCCTCCCAGGATGCCGTCCTGACAAAGAACCTGGATGGCGTCATCACGAGCTGGAACAACGGCGCGCGGCGGCTGTTTGGCTACACGGCCGAAGAAGTGATCGGCAAGCCGGTTACGATCCTCATTCCGACGGAG
>JGI12053J15887_10000091_pt1 | contig 27551 bp, 19 predicted proteins | sample MedBloCAOM1_O3_FD_15887 | JGI IMG/M metagenome (IMG submission 15887)
AAGCGGGTAGTTGCTATTGCTCGTATCGAAGATTGAAACATTTCCAGTTGGCGAGAGATTGAGGCTTCCGGTTCCCACGATGGTCGTCGTCAGCGAATAGTTGCCTGCAACGCCGGTACTGATCAGGCTGGCAGTCGTCGGATAGGGACCTGTGACGGTTACGGTTTGAGTCGTTGAGGAGCTTGTTAAATAAGTCGTTGGCGTTTTGAAACCATTGAAGGTGGCTACGATGGAGTGTGTACCGATTCCGCCGAGTTGCTGGTGCAGAACCGCATTGCCTTTTGTGCCGTTCGCTGACTGTACCTGGACAGTGCCAAGCGTCTGGGTAACGCTGCCGTATGTGTCGCGGAACCCTTGGCATTATTAGAAATGCTTAATGTGTTGCCGGCTTGGCCAGAAATTTGTGGCCGTCCAATTGCTTCAGAACGTAATGCTGTTCGCAGGCGGGACTGCGAAGGCATACATTTTGCGGCGGCGAGAAAGAACCCACGTGTGCTCCACGTAGCTTTAGCAGACGAGGCTGACCGGCGGAAGCGGAGTGGGGACGCGTCACCCCGCAAAACCTTCATAATTACAGGCATTTCTGAACCTTTCGACTGATACTGCGAGCTAATGCTCGTTGGCGGAAATTTGCCCTTCGTGCCGTGCAAGACAGCGAGGTTGCTCTACGAAAGCCTCTGAGTTTGCGATACGCGGTGACCAATAGGCTTTGCTAACAAGCTCTCGCTCAACCTGTTACAGGATCGATTAGCTTGTTCATCCCAGCTATCACTCAAACGTGTCATAGCTGCGAACCTTGTGGTCAATTTTCGTGCCGAATCGGGAAAATTTTAAAGCTGGGCCATGCTCATGCCATGGTTCGCATTCACCGGCGGTCACAGTTTTCTTTTCACACGCTCCCACTGTGACTTCGGCCTTCTTCTTTGGTTTTGTTGGAGAAAATTGGAAAATTGACGTTCCCGCGCTTAGGGGGCAACTCACGTTGGTTACGTATGAAGCGTGCCTTCTTATCCAGGCAGCTCATACCTGCAACTTTTGTGGCAGCCTTTCAAGGCTCGAAGGGTCCAGCTTGGTGACTAAAGAGATTCGCGACTCCGCCGTCTAGTCAAAAAGAAAGATTGGGCTTTGAAAACGTGAGAGGTCCCCTCAGCAGCATCAACCTGGTTTAGGGATGCCGGTTTCGTTTGCCGCAATCATTTAGTTGCTCGGCAGTACATCTCTTCGGACTTGCCTTCGGGATTAGTCGCGTCGCTCTGACCTATAAGCTATAGCTTGCCGACTTGGGCGGAAGATTGATAGGCGCGAACCGCGTCCGTTATGGCTTTTGCCTTTGCTCCGACAACGGTTGCAGTATCGCCTGGTTTATATATTGAGGATCCAACTCCGACTCCCATAGCTCCCGCTATCATCCAGGGGGCGATTTTTTCTGCATCTATTCCGCCAACAGGAACGACGATTGTGTCCTTGGGCAGAACAGCTCGTAACGCCTTCAGCATTGGAATACCGAGAACCTCGGACGGAAAAAGTTTTATGGCATCCGCACCAGCCTGAAGTAATGCAAAAGCCTCCGTTGGGTTGAAAAATCCGGGGACCGCGAACAGATTAGCCGTCTTGGCCGCGCGAACGATCGCGGTATCCGCATGCGGAGTGACTATTAGACGCCCACCCGCGGCCGCCACTTCCGTCACCTGTTTCGGATCGGTTAGCGTACCAGCTCCGATCAGCATGCCGTCGCCAAAGAGCCGAGATAAGGTGGCGATGCTCGCCAGGGCGTTCGGTGAATTGAGGGGCACTTCAACGATGACGATGCCAGCCTCTTCTAACTTTGTGCAGATCGATTCTGCTTCCTCTGGCTTTATGCCTCGCAAAATCGCCATAATAGGGCATCTTCGCAACCATGAACTCAAGTCCACGACAGCCTCCTGGCGATGGCGGCGAGGCCACGAGCCGCGGCATCCTGGTCTTCGAGAGTATAAGAACCTCCACAAGCCTCAATCGCTTGACCGTACAGAGAACAGAGCTGAGCAGCACCCACCAAATGAACATGCGTTCCCGGCGGCATTGCAGCGCGCACTTCGTGCCCGATCAGCAGGCCCGAAAGATATGACGCCGATGCTTCTTCTTTTAACTGATCCTTCAACACCAAAGTCCTGACGCTAAAGAGATGGTGAAGCAAGCCGCCATTGTCTTCGGACCGGGCAACTCCGCGAAGGAACGATTCGATATCCACTTCGACGCCGGACGTCATGATGCGGGCCAGGATCGTGCACTTACGGAGAACGGCAAATACTTCGCCGGTCATGCAGGTTATAAAACTTACAATTTTGTGATCGCTGAGCTGAATCCACTTGGAGTGTGTACCGGGCAGACAAACGAGACCGGCGCCACCGCATGAGTCCAACATACCCATGGCTTCAGTTTCTTCGCCACGCATGACTTCGGGCACACCGTAAGGATCTTCTCCTATCACACCCGGAACCAGGAGCACTTCTGCGCGGGCAAAGGGCAATCTAATGACAGAATTTGCCAAACCCTCTATCCCGACCGGGCAGCGAAGGTATTTCGCTTCCGCCCAACCTTCGCGACTGCCGACCATGCCACAGAGCAGAATTCGACTCTCGCCAGCAGTCAACCAATCACCCACTTGTGCGAGCAGCGTCTCCGCAAAGCGCCCCTCTTCGACGCGAAGAACGCCGCTCGGAAACAAGCGCCTCTCAAGGATTTCTCCAGCTTCATCGAGCCGAAAAGCACGAAAGTTGCTTGTACCCCAATCAATCGCAATCAAGCGCTGTCCTCCGTAACTTCTCCACTCACACTTTCCATTCCACAGGAGGTCATTGCAGCACGGAAGATCGTGCGGATGATGACATTTTTGGTCGTGCGTAACGAATTCTGCATATCAGATTGCGGCTCTCTCAATGATTCCAGCAATTCCGAGGTAGAGGGTGTCCCGACCTGGAACTTGGAGACCATGAGTCAGCGACCCTCCTCTATCTACACAGCGGTGACGATCGAGAAGGAAAAACTTATTTGGCTGCTGCATAGTGTTTGCTTTGCTTGTTGCCTGAATTGAAGACAGTGTAACTACCGTTCGGACTTGCAGTCAGGAGAAGATAGTTGCCCTCGTCTGAACCTTGAGGGTTAGCGATATATTCCGCTGCCGCATTATGCTCCGGGCCTCCTTCTTCAGAGTAATGGAGCTGCCAAAGAGTTTCGAGCCCGGGAGCCTGGCGAACTGTATCCAGGACCGGCACATTTCCCCCTTTGGTCGGTGCATTGTTCATAATCGCAACTTTGGAATGAATAGCGTCTACCAATGCATGGCTGGAGCTTGGGAGAAAACCATGGTGCGAAACCACCAAAATATCGACATTTCCCAGGAGGTTCTTCGGGCACATAAATTGCGTCTCTTTGTCCCAGGTTAGATCTCCTAGATCAAGGATCTTTAGTCTTCCGAAGTTGATCAAAACACCCAGCGAATGCGAATTTTCGCTACGATCCATTGGCTTCGTTTCCGGGATTTTGCAATATTCGTTGTCTTCACCACCTCCGGGAAGAGGATGGTCGATGACCTTGCCATCGCTGCTAATCACCGTAAGCTTCATGCCAACGATAGGGATCACGTCGCCTGGACGAGCGGTGATGTGCTTGTATTTTCCCGTGGCGAGGACCTTTTGGTAGGCATTCCAGACGTCGAGCGTCGCTCCGCCAGGCTTGGTATCAATGTTTGCGCCATGATCAATAAAAGTCCCGACGGGAATCCGTTCGACCAATTGTGGAACGCCGCCCGAATGGTCGTTGTGATAATGGGTCAGTAAGACGTAATCGATCTTGCTAACGCCAGCAAGTTTCGTTGCCGCCACGATCCTATCCGCATCGCGGCCAGCGTTTTCCGGCCAACCGGTGTCGATCAGTAGTGATTGCCCTACCGGCGTGACGAAGAGTGTGGCTTGTCCACCCTCGACATCGATGAAGTAAACCTTGAGTTCGCTTTTGGCGGCCCACGCCGGCATTGGACTCGCAACAAACGCGGCCCCAAGAGCACATACAGCCAGAAGGTATTTCCGAAGACGATTCTGTATTTTCATCCCGCATCCTTGCGAAAGAGACATAAGTATTGTGTCGAAAGAAATCAATCGCAACAAGGGAGCCGGAGGTGTCATCCCGACTCCGCGATCCTAGAATTGGAATTGAAGCGATGCCTGCAAGTTACGTGGGTTGCCAACAACAGAGGTGATCGATCCAACTTGCGCCGTGCCGACCGTGGGGTTTGGGTAACCGAACTGCGGATGGTTGAAGACATTGAACGCCTCAAACCGGAATTGCAAGTACATCTGCTCGTGCACCGGGAACGATTTGAAGATGGACATGTCGACGTTCGTTCTTCCGGGGCCAATCAAAGAGTTGCGACCGGCATTGCCATAGGTATACTGCGCCGGCGACGAAAATGCCGATGCGCTAAACCAGTTGGCGTGTGTTTTGGGGTAGGCGACCGTCCCCGTGATATTCGGACGGCTCCCCGTACCCGTGTTGGTGGTCGACGTCCCCAGGACCGGCGAGAAGTAAAGACCAGACTGGGTGAATAAGAGTCCATTGGTCTGCCATCCCCCGAGGAACCAATCGATGGGCCCACTCTTATCGAGGAAATGCTGTCCTTTGCCGAATGGCAGTTGCCATAGGTAGGTGAAAGTAAGTCTTGTGCGCTGATCGAAGATCGAGTTGCTGCGCTCCGCCCTCAGGAATCGTGGATCTTGAGGAGTTGGTCCAGCGAGACCGCCACTGAAATCCAGCGGCGTGTTGTCGATGGAATGACCCCAGGCGTAGCCGATCTGTGCGCTCACACCATGGCTTAGCCGCTTGTCCGCGACGAATTGCAGCGCATAATAGTCGCCTAGTCCGTTCGAAACCGCGTAGTTGACGTCGCTGATATTTGGGTTGATGGCAAACAGAGGACGCCGCGTGTTCAATGCGGTGGGGCCTGGTATCGCCTGGTTGATGTTGTAGGTATTGTAGATGTGACGGCCGAGATTACCGACACCGTACAGCTTCAGGACCATGTTGAGTTTAGATATTTCATACTCCGTGCCCAGGTTGAACTGCTCGGCATAGGATGGTCTAAAGTTTGGCGAGATAGAGGACTGGTTTCCGGTTGGGTTGTCTGCCAGCGCAAAGTTCACAGTGGGTAACGCGGGAAATCCCTGGCTCACTGTCGTTCCGGGGTTAATATCACCCGGCGAGACGCTGCTTGTCAGACCGAATGGAATGTTCCGGGCAAGACGCATGTTGAGCGCTTCACTACCCGATGCGTTGTAGAAAAGACCAAAGCCGCCGCGAAGCACGGTATTTGGCAACGCCTGATAGGCAAAGCCAACGCGAGGTCCCCAGTTGTTGCGGAACGGCAAGACACCTGCAGTCAGACTCACTCCGTTCCGTCCGGCAACATCCATTTTTCCAGTAATTGGATTGAAGTTCGCCCAGCGGTCCAGCTCTTCACTTGGAGGGCTGAAGTAATCCCAGCGAAGCCCATAGTTCAGCGTCAACTTCCTCGTCATTCGCCAGTCATCCGCCGCGTAAACGCCATACTCGTTGAGGCGAATGCCGGGAAAGGGAAAGGTGTAGTCATGCCCGATGGATGTGGCATACCCGAGCATCATGCTGGCAGCACTGTCTCCACCGCTGCCGGCGGGGTTTCTGGAGTCCGTCAACGCGGGTGAGAAGTTGAATCGACCGTTGCCCATGTTGGTCTGGTAAATCGTCAACTGCCGGCGCCGGAAATCGATACCAAACTTCAATGTGTGGGACGACCTGGTCCAGACCAGGTTATTGAACACCTGGAATGTATTTTCCCTCCGGTAAAGCGGGAGAGACCGCGTCTGGCCGACACCCAGATAGGTTGATGGCGAGAAGATCGTTATGTTTTGTTCGCGGGGTGTTACGTTCGCATTGGGGATGCCAAGCTGGTTGGCCAACCCTCCATTGGGTACAAAGTCGACGGGAACATAGTCCAGCTTGTAGCGGCTAAACCCAAAGCGGAAATCGTTGACGATCGTCGGCGTGAAGACCCTGGTGTAGCCCAGAGCGGTTTGCGATGTCGGCGTGGCAGACGTGCCAGCGAACGAAGCTTCGTCGCTCAAGTGGACTGGGGTTGAGATTCCAGGAATCGTCGTTACCGGATAAGTACTCGGGGCAATATTCGTCGTACTTTGGTAAGAGTATCTGCCAAAAACGAGGTCTCTCGGCGTAATTTGTTCGTCTATCCGGCCATCGAAGGAGTTTGCGTTCTGGCTCTGAAGCAGGTTGGACGAATAGTTATTGAAGCGGCCCGTGCTCGTGGGCAGAGGATATGCGTTGAGCATCTTTACAGAGATCGGATCGCGTCGATTAAGTGGGATGAAGTTGTTGGGGAATGCGGTGCGAATGAATCCGCCTGGATTTGCTGGATTCGGCTTTGTGGTTAAGGGATCGTAGATGTTCGCGACACCCGGGGTCGTCTCGACCTCGCTGAAGTCCCCGGCACGCTCTTTCAACGTTGGAACGTTGCCAAGAACAAACGACTGGGTCGTATTTCGGAATCCCTCATAATCAGCGAAGAAGAAGGTTCGATTCTTGCCGTTGTAGACCTTCGGTATGATGACCGGCCCACCAATGGAAAACCCGAATTGGTTGAGCCGGAACGAGGGGAACGGAGATGGCGGTCTATTGAAGTAGCTGCGTGCATCTACGGCCGAGTTCCGGATGTATTCAAATACACTGCCATGCAGTTGGTTTGTGCCGGATTTTGTGATCACGTCAATGACGGCTCCAGAGTTGCGCCCGATGTCGGCGCTGTAAAGATTCGTCTGGATCTTGAATTCGCGGACTGCGGCTACAGGCGGGCGGACCACAATCGACAGAGTGAGCCGCTCATTGTCGTCCACTCCGTCGATCAGAAAGTTGTTATCGCCTTCGCGGTTGCCGTTAGAGAAGATCTCCGACGCCGGCCGCCTGTTGTCGGGACGCGTTCCGCTCTCGATAGTCCCCGTGGCCGACTGCCCCACTCCGGTCACTCCTGGGCTTAAGGTCGCCAATTGAGTAAAATTGCGGCCGTTCAAAGGCAACTGATTGACCATCTGCTGGCCGATCACTGTGCCGACCGACGAAGACTCCGATTCCAGCAGCGGGGCCTGACTGACTACTTCCACCGTCTCCGTTTGTGCGCCGACCTTCAGCGTCAGGTCCAATTGCGCCTGCTGGTTGACCTGAAGGCTCAACCCCGTCTGCACAAGCTTACTGAAGCCCTTGGCCTCCACGGTTATGGTATAGTCGCCAGGTGGAAGCTGGCCCAGCACATAGTGGCCACTCTTTTCACTGACCGTACTGTGCGCGATGTTGGTCGCGATGTTATTAGCGATCACCTGCGCGCCGGGAACAAAGGCGCCGGAGGCATCCTCAACGGTGCCGGACAACTCTGCAGTAGTGGCTTGCCCGAAGCCCCGCAGACTTAACAACAGCATCACTGCCATCAAACCAAATATCTTTCGCAATTCAGTTCTCCTCATCCCAGCCAGAGCTAGAACCTCTTGAATTTGGTGCGCCGATCACTCTATAGTGCAAATAAAGAAAAAATCAACAATTTATTGAACTTGGTTTCAAATTTGTGATGAATGAACCAATTAACGCCTCACCGAGAGGCACTCAAGCAACGGGAATCAATTTCGGCTAATATTGAGGTGTCATGCCGCTTCGTAGGTCAACCTTTTATGCTTAAAGCCAAGGCTGCGCGCAACTTAAGAGCAAAGAGTAACGATGTGTCTGGTGGTCGGGATAAGTATTTCTCACGTGCGGTGAGCAAGGCTCTGGAGATCCTGGAATTTCTTCAAACAGAATCAAATGCCCTGTCGATGAACGAAATTGCACAGCGACTTCAACTTTCCAAGACATCTGCATTCCGTTTGTTGCGGACACTTGAGACTACCGGATATGTCGCTTTGGACGGGCGCGGACAATACAAGCTCGCCCCCGGCATTCACGCCGTAACTCCGACACAGTGGCTTGGCAAGCTGGTTCGCGTCGCCATGCCGCACATTCAAGCGTTGAACCTTGAACTCACGGAAACAGTGAGCCTTGCGGCATTATTTGAGAATCGAGTAGAAGTAGTGGCGGTCGTCGAGAGCCCCCATGACATCCGGATGAGCAACGTCGTCGGTCACATCTTGCCGCCAAATGCCAGCTCTCTCGGAAAAGTAATCACTGCCTTTCAGCCGCCCGTGCAGCGGGAAAGACTCCTCCGAAGCTTCAAAATCTATCGATTTACCGATCAGACCATCACAGACCAGAAAGACTTGAGCCGGGAATACGAGAATATACGCCTTCAAAAATTTGCAATCGATCGTGAAGAGTGCGCTCCTGGCGGAGTCTGTTTTTCCGTACCGATCTTTGGAGCGGGTGGTCAGGTCTCTTCGGCGATTAGTTTGTCAATGCCAAAAACCCGGCTTCGCGATTTTGAGCAGGAAAAATCAATCATCGCCGCGCTCCGTGCAACTGCAGATCAGTTGGCCCTCGACTTCGAAGGCGCCTAAATCTCTCCTGACCATACAAAAAAAACATCTGTGACAAGGGCCGGATGCCCTGGTTCATTTGGCCACTTGATTAAATAATCAATTTTGATTTGATTTAGTGGATCATATTTCACTTTTAACGCATTAGTTGCGTTTTTTCGCTTGACGCTCCCAAACTACTGCATATAATTCCCGCTGTCGCGAACATTGGTTTCGCGAACTTCACAAAGAAGATCGCCGGGACCGTATGCGACGCGTTTATCAGCCTTTGACTTCGCTTGTTTTTTCCGCTTTTCTGGCCTCCTCCTCGTTGACCGAGGCCCAGCTCGAGGCACGGATCGGTCACACTGACCCCAGCAAATACAAACACAGCCGCTCACATGAAAGTGCCGGGGACATGGCTTGCATGTTGTTGGTACCTCCTACCGCAATGGACATCAACCTCAATTTCATGCACCGGTGTCAGATCATGCCGGGTGGAGGCGTAGGACATCACTTCCATAACTCAACCGAAGAGATGTTCATCGTCTTCGATGGCCAGGCAGAGTTCACCGTCGATGGCCGCACCTCAGTTCTGTATGGGACCGCCGGAGCGCCCGTTCGGATGGGTCACTCTCACGCCATCTACAATCCCTCCGGCAAACCGGTCGAATTCATGAACATCAACATTGCCTCCATCAAAGGCCACTACGATGCATTCAACCTAGCTGATGCTCGCGTCGGCGCGCCCAAAGACGCGATACCCGTTTTCATGACCATGAATCTGGACAAAGCATTGCTGACCCCTGAGCAGAATTATCACGGCGGTCAGGGAACGGTGCGCTATCGGCGCGCGTTGGACTCTGACGTTTTTCTAACGAACTGGGCCTATGTCGATCATCTTCTGATTCCCTCCGGAACATCCGACGGACTACATCGCCACAAGGGCGTCGAAGAAATCTATTACGTGCTAAACGGAGACGGGCAGGTTCGAGTCAATGACGAAACTGCATCGATCCATAAGGGCGATGCCGTGCCTATCCGTTTTAACGAAGCGCACTCCTTCGTAAATAGCGGGACGACAGATCTGGAACTGATGATCGTCGGTGTCTCCGCACAAAAGAACGTCCTGGATACGGAGCTGGGCGAAGCGGTAAGAGCACATTGATGCAAAGCCGACCAATAAGAGAGGGGCCTTATCTAGTAGGCCCCTCCCTGTGTCTTTACAACAACGCCCTAGCCTAAATTTGAAGCCTCTAAACGGACTGCGTACCAGCGGAAACAGGAGATACAGATGGTCAACAGGTTCGTCCAAATTGCACTGGCCCTCCCGCTTCTCTGTTCCAGGCCGACCCCGGCGCAACAAGCTGCATCCGCGTCTTCTCCGCCTATACCACTCGCACAACGGATCGCCCACACCGATCCAACGAAATATCACCACATGCCGTCAGTGCACAACGGCGCAGGTCCGATGGACTACATGCCGCTCTACGACACTCGCAGCCCTGACGTCGCAAAGTTCAACCTAGGCACAAATTTGTTTTTCCTCCACCGCGGAATCATCCCGCCCGGAGGCGGCATTGGAGCGCACNTCCACAATCATTGTGAAGAGATGTTCGTCATCTTTGACGGAGAAGCACAGTTCACCATAGACGGACGCACTTCGCTACTAAAGGGTCCNGCCGGAGCACCGACGCGACTAGGTCACTCCCATGCCATCTTCAATTCGTCGAACAAGACCGTCCAGTGGATGAACATCAACATCGGATTGACCCACGATTTCTATGACGCCTTCAATCTTGATGATTCGCGCGTCGGTGCACCTGTCGACGCTGTCCCAACATTTATTGCGATGCACCTGGATCGGTCACTTTTGAAACCGATAGACCACATGAAAGGCGGCACCGGAACCGTTCAATATCGCCGCGCGCTCGATCCCTCTGTCTTTTTCTCGCCATGGTCGTACGTCGACCATCTTCTCCTCCCTCCCGGCAGTTCAGTCGGTCCCGACCTCGCATCGGACATGAGCGAGGTTTACTATGTGCTGGGGGGCGAGGGCACAGTAAAACTCGGATCAGAGACGGCTCAAATCCATAATGGAGATGCCGTTCCCGTCGGATTGAATGAGACGAAGGCGTTCACCAATTCGGGTAGTGCTCCACTCGAATTCATGATCATCGGGATAGCCCGCGACATGGCGGTCAAGGAAGCCTTCATGACCTCTCCTCTCGGTATGACGGGAGTCCCTCGGGCCCCGCGATAGAGACGCACTTTCGTGGTCGCAGAGAAAACTAGGAACAAGATTTCAAGGAGACACAGAATGCCTAAAGTAATTGATACTCACGCCCACCTCGGAGAATGCTGCGTCTTCGGGTTGTACAGCACCGAGGAGGAAATGATTCGACGGATGGACGAATGCGGAGTCGATGCCACGATCGTACAGCCTTACCCCGGTGCAAAAGATTACGTGAAGAGGCACGATGAAATCGCTGTCTTGTGCGCAAAGTATCCAGGTCGATTTTTCGGTCTGGCTAGTCTCAGCCCCCACACCGGTCGGGACAAATATCAACGGGAAGTGGAACGTTGCGTGAAGGATTTGAAGTTTGTTGCTGTCAAACTACACACCATAGGACACGGCGTCAATCCTCTAACGGAAGACGGAGACATGGTATTCGCAACGGCCTTTGAATTGGGGATTCCCGCGATGGTCCACACCGGTGCTGGTATTCCCTTTTCCCTGCCGGCGCTTTGCATCCCTGCGGCCAACAAATATCCAGACCTCAAAATTGTTCTGGCACATGCTGGCGGCGGAATCGTATCTGCCGAAGCCCAGGTAGCTGCTTCCATCTGCACCAACCTTTATCTTGAGACCTCCTGGTGTCTTGGCGAAGACATTCGATGGATGGTCTCAACCATCGGTGCGGATCGTGTCATGATGGGTGCCGATCTTCCCAGTAATGTGCCCGTCGAGTTCGCGAAATATCGTGCTCTCGATCTGGAACCCGCGGTCTACGACAAAGTAATGGGGACTACAGCTGTTGAAGTATTCAACCTGAAATGGTGAGGTGATCATGTTCGTGCTGCACATCGAACTCAAGGTAAAACCGGGATTGCAGCAGTCTCTGGAAAAGACCTATCTCGAGAAGTTCCGCCCAGCGATATCCGCCCAGGAAGGCTTCAACGCGGTACAGTTACTGCATTCGAAAGAAGATGACCAGAATTACCGCCTCTGCCTCACGTTCGATCAACCGGCATCGCAACAAAAATGGGTATCGACAGACCTGCATCAGAAGGTATGGCCCGCGATCGCCGACCAGTGTGCCGAATTCTCCGTCCAAGGCTACAGCACTGTATAAAAGAACTCGTTCGCACCATCGACAAGATGTAGTTCCAGACGAGGAGCCCATGGAGCGTGTTGTTCCCCAGTACGTAAGTTGTTCCGTTCCGGTGCCGCCGAATAATCGGGTGCCGTGGTACAAAAGCACCTTTCCCACCTACGCCGGGATCTTTCTTTGGGTCGGCTTTTACCTGAAGCTTGCAGAGCCGACCATTGGCTACGCCGATATTAGTGTTTGCCTCTGGGGTCTGCTCGTCGCAGGCCTGCTCTGTTTCGGACTCTACTACTACGTGCCGGCAATGCTGGGCATGCAAACCGGCCATCCGCTTTATGTAGTTGGCACCTCCACCTTTGGAACAACCGGCGGATATCTCATTCCAGGATTAATGATGGGCCTGCTCCAGATCGGCTGGGTAGCCGTGGTCGGCGCCGTCTCCGCCGACTTCATCATGAAAGGACTGAATCAAACATCCAAAGTCCTATCGAGCATCATTATCATCGTGTGGATCTACAGTCTCGGCTGGGTGGCGATCAAAGGCATTCATTACGTCGGCCGTGTAGCGAAGTTCCTGAACTGGGTCCCATTGGTCATGATCCTCATCGTTTTCTATGCAAACAGGGACGGTGTCGCGAACTATCACCCTGCGCATCACGAAGGAACAATCGGCTTCCTCAATATACTCACGATCGTCATCGGATACTTTGCTACAGCCGGTGCCGCTGGAGCTGACTTCGGAATGAATAACAGCAGCAGGAAAGACGTTATCCTCGGCGGTATTTTTGGCATCGTCGGCGGCGCATTGATCGCCGGTGGCTTGCCTCTCCTTTCGGTCGCTGGCTATCTGGGTCGCAGCGCCGGCCCTCAGAGCTACGACTACACCGCTGCAATCTCGAGCGTAGGGGCTCTGGCGCCAGTGATGTTCTTCCTTTTTGCCATTGCGTCCATGGTGCCGACCTGCTTTTCGTCGTTCATCGCGTCGAACAGCTTCAGCACCATGATGCCTAAGATTCCTCGAACCGCCTCCACCCTTGCCGCTCTTACCATAAGCGTCATTTTGGCTGTCACGGGCGTTGCGAACAACCTCGTAGGGTTCTTCAGCCTTGTGGCTGCCTCCTTTGGACCGATCTGCGGCGCGATGGTGGCNGACTACATCAGCTCTGGAAGGCGATGGTCGGGGCCGCGGCTCGGAATCAACTGGGCCGGTTATATCGCATGGATCCTGGGTTTTCTGGTCGGCATCCCCGAGCACCTTCCGGGAATACCCGCAGCCTGGGTAAAAGCCGACAATCCTTCCGGACTGTATTCGTTTGTAGTTGGCTTCCTTGTTTACCTGGTCCTGGCTAAAGCCGGATTGCGCCCTCCCGTCGTTGAGAAGTCCATTAGCGCAACGGACGTTCAACCACTCCGATCCCGATAGAGGCGAGTATCAATGACTCAACAATTGTGGACGTCAGTCGACGACTACATCACAGGTCTCTTTGTTCCCCTCGACCCCGTGATGCAGGAAACTCTTGCAACGAGTGAAGCGGCGGGATTGCCATCCATCAGCGTTGCGCCCAACGAAGGCAAACTGTTAATGTTGCTGGCGCAGCTTTGCGGAGCGCGAAACATTCTTGAAATAGGGACCCTGGGCGGATACAGCACCATATGGCTGGCGCGCGGCATGGCCTCCGGAGGCAGCTTGATCACATTGGAGGCCGGCGCAAAACACGCTGAGATCGCTCGCGCCAACATTGCTCGCGCAGGCCTTACCGGCTCGGTTGAGGTGCGGGTAGGTCCGGCAGGCGATACATTGCCGCAGCTCGCCGCCGAAGGCCGCGGCCCATTCGATCTCATCTTTATCGATGCAGACAAAGAGAGCTACCCCGAGTATCTTGCCTGGGCCCTCAAACTCTCCCGCCCCGGCACCCTGATCATTGCCGACAATGTCGTACGCGAAGGGAAGATCCTGGATCCAGCAGATGATGATCCACGCGTCCAGGGCGCCCGCCGCTTCAATCAGCTACTCGCAGACGAGCCACGCGTCAAAGCTACCGTAATTCAGACCGTCGGCGGAAAAGGACACGACGGCATGGCAATTGCCGTTGTCATCGGCCCATGACTAAATCAAAACGATGCGTGTCAACACTTGATTGGAACCAAAACTAGTTCATTTTACAGGAGCTCTAATTGATGAAGCGTCGGTCCTTTCTCAAGTCCCTGTCAGCCACAATGGTCGCAGCTGCAACAAGCGGGCTTCCCGCATTTGCCAGCCTTCCAAAGATGAAGATCACGCGAATAAGAGCGTATCTGCCGCCAAACCCGAATCCCCTTTTCAATCAGAGCGACATGGTCGTCACCATCGAGACCGACACTGGAATCATGGGCGTCGGCGAGGGCGGATCGAAGGACCTGCTGGAACAGTCCGCAGGGCGATTGATCGGCCGCGACCCGCAACATATCGAACAGCTGTGGCAGGACATGAATCGCGCCTTCTTCTACCCCGCCGGCCGGGAAAGAACTGACGCGATCGGCGCACTGGACCTGGCCTTGTGGGACATCAAGGGCAAAGTACAAAACCAGCCTATCCATGAGCTACTCGGCGGAATGGTTCGCAACTATTGCGAGTGCTACAACACCGCAGGCATCATTCCCGGTATCACCCCCGGTATGCCCATCAAGGAACGCGCACGAGCCACCGTTGAAGCTGGCTATCGAGCCTTCCGTTTTGGCGCCATGGACCTGCCTCGCGACAACAGTGTCTTCAACACCAGAGAGCGAATCAATCACCTCACCGAAGAATGCTCAGCAGCGAGAGAAGGCGTCGGCAAAGACGGCGACTGGGTCATCGATTTTCATCAGCGCTTCGACCTCCCGGACGCCATCCGGGGCTGTAACGAAATCGANAGCCTCGCTCCATTCTTCGTAGAAGATCCCGTTCGTACCGAAGCTTTTCTACAGGACTTGCCCATCTTACGCAGCAAGGTGAACGTCCCCTTGGCAGCCGGCGAAGAATGGGGCAACCGGTGGGACTTCAATCCGCTCGTCGAGCGTCACGATATCGATTTCGTTCGGGCCACGCTGCCCAACGTCGGCGGCATCACCGAGATGATGAAAATTGCCGCTATATGCGAAACACATTTCATAGGAATCGTTCCGCACTTCACCGGCCCCATCGCAACGGCGGCTCTCGTCAACTGCTTAGGTACGTACTCAGGACCGGTCCTGATGGAATACAACTATCAGGGACGCACCCTGCCTCACCTACCCGTATGCCTGGACTTTAAGAACGGAAGGCTCTATCCGAATGAGCGACCCGGCATTGGAGTCGAGCTCGACTTCAAACAACTAAGACAAGTCGCCGAGATCACAGAGCCTGTCACGGCTCGCGCCCAAACCTACTTTAGGCCAGATGGCTCGATCACCAATTGGTGAACCCGAATACTTCATTCACGACGATGAATCTCTCGATACCGGCTGCAACATGGCAGAAAATCAGCAACCGGCTTCAATTGCAGCTCGCGATTGAAGCCGTCAAAATGCTCACCCCGGAGAAACTTAATGAGGCGCTCGCTCTGGCTACAACTAAACATAGACATCAGGTAGCCGGAGCGAACGACTGACATGAAGAGTTTTCCAAAACAATCACCATCATCGTTGCCAATACGATATCTGCTGGTGGTCTGGCTATTCGTTTTAAGTGCAGTCGCCTACCTCGACCGAACCAATATATCGATTGCCGGTATCCAGATAGGCAAAGAATTTGCCATCAATAACACACACCTGGGTTGGGTCTTCAGCGCATTTTTAGTCGGATACGCTGCCTTTCAAATTCCCGCCGGACTTCTCGTTCATAAATTTGGGACGCGCCTGGTGTTGACTTTCGCCGTTCTCTGGTGGGGACTTTTTACCGTACTCACCGCCCTCGTACCTCCCGAGCTCAGCGGCTCTGTCATGATTCTCGTGCTCGTTCGCTTCGCACTCGGCGCAGGCGAAGCGACAATGTATCCGGCGACGAGTCAATTTGTCGAACGTTGGTTTCCCATGCGTGAACGCGGAAAAGCCAACGGCATCATCTTCGGGGGAGTTGGTATCGGATCCGGTCTTACCCCGCCAATCGTTACCGCGATTGTCCTGCACTACGGTTGGCGTGCGTCTTTCTGGTTCAGCGCCGCGGTTGGAGTCATTGCGGGAACCGTCTGGTATTTCATTGCCAGAGATACACCAGAGGAACATTGGTTGGTTCGAAACTCCGAGCTTGATCTCATTCTCAATGACCGTGAACCTGCACCAAACGCCACCCTATCGCGGAGCCAACTCCCTACCGACAAGCGCTCTGTTCCCTGGGTCCGAATCTTCAGCAGTAAAGAAATGCTTGCCCTCACACTCAGCTATTTCTGTTTCGGCTACGTAGCGTGGGTCTTCTTCGGATGGTTTTACATCTACCTCGCTCAAGTAAGAGGACTGAATCTCAAAAGCAGCGCTGTTTACTCGATGCTACCGTTCGTGGGAATGACCATCGGCTGCTTATCAGGCGGTGTCGCTAGTGATTGGATGGCGCAACGTTTCAGCCTGCGCCTTGGCCGCTGTTTACTCCCAGCATCTTCCATGGCACTCACCGCTCTTCTTCTGGTGTTGGGTTCAAGAGCAGAACAAGCCCAGACAGCAGGCATCGTCCTGGCCCTGGGAGCCGGCATCCTATATGTCTCCGCCGGCTGTTTTTGGGCAGTCAGTGCTAACTTCGCCGGAGAGTATGCTGGCTTAACCTCGGGAATCATGAACATGGGCGCACAAATCGGCGGAGCCTGCACTGCCTCGCTAACGCCATTGATTGCGGCGCACTATGGTTGGCAGATGTCATTCTTTGCGGCAGCGTCGTTTGCGATCTTAGGGGCTCTTGCCTGGCTCTTTGTCGACCCAAAACGCAGTCTCCTAGTCCCGCAGGCTTCAAGTTCGATCATTCATGCAACATCGGAAAGCTCTCTATAATCCAGGCATTTAGTAATTGGGTCCGAGATAACCCCATCAGCAGAGGTACAAGTGAATCAGATCGATCTCAACAATCGGCATGCCGTTATTACCGGGGGGGCACAAGGTATCGGATTGTCTGTCGCGACTCGCCTGCTGCAATCCGGAGCTTCGGTATCACTTTGGGACAGGGACACAGAGACTCTGAAATCCGCTCTAGATCAGTTGCAAGGCATGGGCACGGTGTCTGCGGAATCTGTCGATGTTTCCGATGAAAATAGCGTGAGCACGGCGACAGAAAATACAGTCCGTAAACACAACAAGATCGACATCCTCGTAGCCAGCGCGGGGATTGCAGGCCCAAACTTCAACTCATGGGAATATCCCCTAGACGCCTGGAAGCAGGTGATCGACATCAATCTGACCGGCGTGTTCCTTTGCTGTCGCGCAATCGTTCCCCATATGTTCCGCCAGAACTACGGTCGTATCGTCAACATCTCGTCGATTGCAGGCAAGGAGGGTAACCCAACCGCCTCCGGATACAGCGCCGCCAAGGCGGGAGTCATCGCCTTCACCAAATCGCTCGGAAAGGAGACCGCCCTCAACAATATCGCCGTGAACTGCATCACTCCCGCAGCCGCAAAAACACGCATCTTTGATCAGGTCACACAGCAACATATCGACTTCATGCTTTCGAAGATTCCTCGTGGGCGATTTCTCAAAGTCGACGAGGTTAGCTCCATGGTCGCTTGGCTCGTCTCCGAAGAAAACTCTTTCACAACCGCTGCCGTCTTCGATCTGAGCGGTGGGCGCGCGACGTATTAGCGTCAAGCCTCTCGAAGAGGACAACAAACTGGGACCACAAAGTTGAATATCAAAAAGATGGCTTCCTACCCAAGTCTTCGCGATCGCGTCATCGTCGTAACAGGTGGTGCCAGCGGTATCGGCGAGGCAATCGTCGAAGCCTTTGCAATGCAGAATTCACGAGTCGCATTTCTGGATATTCAGGATGCTGCCGCGGACCTGCTTGTCCACAGAATTGAAGCAGCCGGCTTCGCGCCGCCTGTCTACTTCCACTGCGACCTGACCGACGTCGCCGCAATCAAGGCGTCGGTTGGAGATATTCTTCAGCGATTCAAAATCGTCGACGTGCTTGTCAACAACGCCGGGAATGACTCTCGACATTCCATTGAAGAAGTAACTCCCGAGTACTGGGACCGCACGATGGCTGTCAACCTCAAACATCAGTTTTTTATGTCCCAGGCCGTGATCCCATCCATGACACAGGCGGGCCGTGGATCGATTATCAACATGAGCTCAATCAGCTGGGCCATCCCATCAACCGGCTTACCGGTGTATGTCACGGCGAAGGCCGCTATCGTTGGATTGACCCGCACGCTCGCCCATGAGTTGGGCGTTCACAATATCAGAGTCAACTGCGTTATGCCGGGCGCAATCCAAACTGAGCGGCAAGAACGGCTCTGGTTCACCGATGCCTACAAAGCCGAAATCCTTGCCAAGCAAGCGCTGAAGCGGATGATCAGGCCCGACGAGGTGGCTAGCCTTGTTCTTTTTCTTGCCGCCGAAGAGAGCTCAGGCATCACCAATCAGAGTTTCGTTATAGACGGTGGTTGGATCTAAGGGTTCAAGAGGTCTCGGCAACGACCAACCGCACCCTGGCCTAGGCGGAGACTCGGGTCCCGGCCCATTGGGGTCGTTAGGACTTAACGCCCAATCCACTGCTCGGTTGGTTACGACACATGCGATTAAGCTACGGACAGGCATCCCGAAGGGGATGGTACGCATCATAATGCGTGAACGTCACGCACCGAATCCTCCTCAAACAAGCCTATTGCTTCCGTCAGAGGATTTCTCTAAACTTGCGAGCATTGCCGCGTAATCGGGTCGGTGAAGTGGTCGGAACTGTGAGTTTGACCCGCACTTCGAACAGGAGAATCCTGATTTTATGGCGACAGCCGCCTCCGTTACTGCTAGAGCAAACAAAAAGGCAAAGTCTTCTGAAAATGGCTCGGGAAGCAGGCTTTCGCGGGCCCAATCAACCCCTCAACCTTACGATCTGGCGCTCATTCTGGCAAGCCTGCAGACCATGCGGGACGGCGACTTTTCTGTTCGACTTCCGGTAGCGTGGGTTGGCCTGGAAGGGAAAATCGCTGACACGTTCAACGATATTGTTGCAGCGAACGAGCAGATGGCCGGTGAACTCAACCGCGTAGGTCAGGCCGTTGGTAAAGAGGGAAAGACGCGCGAGCGTACTCGCTTTCAACAATCCCGTGGATCCTGGGGCAAGATGGAGGCCTCAGTCAATACGCTGGTCGAGGATCTGCTGAGGCCCACGACGGAAGTTACTCGTGCTATTGCAGCTGTCGCGCAAGGAAATTTGGCGCAAACGGTGCGTCTGGATGTAGGCGGAAGACCCCTTGAAGGCGAGTTTCTGCGTTCTGCCAACATCGTTAATACCATGATTCAGCAGCTCGGTGTCTTCACAGCCGAGGTCACCCGAGTTGCCCGCGAGGTAGGCACCGACGGCAAACTTGGAGGACAGGCTCAGGTGCCGGGAGTGGCTGGCACATGGAAAGACCTTACTGATTCGGTGAACTCGATGGCGAGCAACCTGACCGGGCAGGTTCGCAACATTGCCGAAGTTGCTACTGCGGTGGCTAGCGGCGACCTCTCCCGCAAGATTACCGTTGACGTCCGCGGAGAAATTCTTCAGCTCAAAGAGGCCATCAACACCATGGTGGACCAGCTGCGATCCTTCGCTTCCGAAGTCACACGCGTGGCTCGTGAAGTCGGCACCGACGGAAAGCTCGGCGGACAAGCGGTGGTTCCGGGCGTTGCCGGCACCTGGAAAGATCTCACCGACTCCGTGAATGCGATGGCCGGAAATCTGACCGCCCAGGTGCGCAACATTGCGGAGGTTACCACAGCGGTGGCCCGCGGCGACCTGTCCCGCAAGATCACGGTAGACGTCAAAGGGGAAATCCTCGAACTGAAGGACACCATTAATACGATGGTGGATCAGTTGAATGCCTTTGCCGGCGAGGTGACTCGCGTCGCCCGCGAGGTGGGTACGGAAGGCAAACTAGGCGGCCAGGCGCAGGTGCTCGGCGTGGGTGGAACGTGGAAGGACCTGACGGAAAATGTGAACTTCATGGCCAGCAACTTGACCGGCCAGGTTCGTAACATTGCAGAGGTGGCAACGGCGATCGCCAATGGGGATCTTTCCCGCAAGATCACGGTGGATGTGCGCGGCGAAATTCTCCAGCTCAAAGAAACACTAAACACCATGGTCGATCAGCTCAACCGCTTCGCTGGCGAAGTAACCCGGGTGGCGCGCGAAGTCGGAACAGAAGGCCGGCTTGGCGGACAGGCCAACGTGCCCGGAGTCGCTGGTACATGGAAGGATTTGACGGACTCTGTCAACTCGATGGCGGGAAATCTTACCGGGCAGGTGCGAAATATCGCCGAGGTTACCACGGCCGTGGCGCGCGGCGATCTCTCGCGAAAGATTACCGTCGACGTGAAGGGCGAAATTCTTGAGCTGAAGAACACTATCAATACGATGGTCGATCAGCTCAACGCGTTCGCAGGCGAGGTAACGCGCGTAGCCCGTGAAGTCGGAACCGAAGGCAAGCTGGGTGGTCAGGCGCAGGTATCGGGTGTCGCGGGAACCTGGAAAGACCTTACCGATTCGGTCAACTTCATGGCCGGCAACCTCACGGCGCAAGTCCGCAACATCGCGGAGGTTGCAACCGCTGTCGCGCGTGGAGACCTGTCCCGCAAAATCACCGTCGACGTCCGCGGCGAGATCCTGGAACTCAAAGACACGCTCAATACCATGGTGGATCAACTCCGCTCCTTTGCTGGAGAGGTCACTCGCGTAGCGCGCGAAGTTGGTACTGACGGTAAATTAGGCGGCCAAGCCCAGGTGCCCGGCGTCGCCGGAACGTGGAAGGACCTTACCGATAACGTCAATTTCATGGCAGGTAACCTGACGGCACAGGTACGCAACATTGCTGAAGTTGCGACCGCCATCGCCAGCGGTGACCTTTCTAAGAAGATTACGGTGAATGTTAGCGGTGAGATCCTCCTGCTTAAGGACACCATCAATACGATGGTCGACCAACTGAACGCGTTCGCTGGTGAGGTAACCCGCGTGGCTCGTGAGGTTGGTACTGAAGGAAGACTCGGAGGACAAGCAAATGTTCCAGGTGTTGCCGGAACATGGAAGGACCTGACGGACTCGGTCAATTCCATGGCTGGAAATTTGACCGGCCAGGTCCGCAACATCGCCGAAGTAACGACGGCAGTGGCCCGCGGAGATTTGTCGCGCAAGATCACAGTCGACGTGAAAGGAGAGATTCTCGAATTGAAGAACACCATCAACACGATGGTGGATCAGCTAAACGCGTTCGCCGCAGAAGTCACCCGCGTGGCCCGAGAGGTCGGCACAGAGGGAAAGTTGGGTGGACAGGCTCAGGTACCCGATGTTGCCGGCACATGGAAGGATCTTACCGACAATGTCAACGTAATGGCGGTGAACTTAACTGAACAGGTGCGCGGCATCGTCAAAGTGGTGACTGCCGTAGCCAACGGTGAACTCACGCAAAAGCTCACGGTGAACGCGAAGGGCGAGGTCGCCGCTCTTGCAGAAACCATCAACAACATGACGAATACGTTGGCTACCTTCGCCGACCAGGTCACAACGGTCGCCCGCGAGGTGGGCGTGGAAGGGCGACTTGGCGGCCAGGCCAACGTACCTGGTGCGGCCGGCACATGGAAAGATCTGACCGGCAACGTGAATCTTCTCGCTGATAACCTGACCAATCAAGTGCGTGCGATTGCTGAGGTGGCCACCGCCGTCACCAAAGGCGATTTGACCCGTTCGATTCAGGTTGACGCCAGCGGCGAAGTCGCTGAACTGAAAGACAACATCAACACCATGATCGATAATTTGCGGCTGACCACTGACCGCAATACGGAACAAGACTGGCTGAAAACGAACCTCGCCCGCTTCACAGGGATGCTGCAGGGCCAGCGCGAACTGACCACAGTCGGACGTCTATTGCTCTCAGAACTTGCACCTCTGGTCAACGCGCAGCAAGGGGTTCTCTATCAAATGGAGGCGGAGACGCCTGGCAGGATGATGCTTTTGTCCTCATTCGCGGACTCGACCGAGGGACACCACGAGACTGTGAAGGTAGGCGAGGGTTTGGTGGGACAGTGCGCGTTGGAAAAGCGCCGCATGTTGATCTCCGATCTACCGGAAGACACCATTCCGGTTCGTTCCGGATTGTTCAAGGCAGTTCCGCGCAATGTCATTGTTCTACCGATTCTCTTTGAAGATCGCGTCAAGGCTGTCATCGAGTTGGCCAGTCTGAACGCTTTCACCACCTCCCACCTCGCTTTCCTGGAACAATTGACTTCGAGCATTGGCATTGTGCTGAACAGCATTGAAGCCACCATGCAGACCGAAGGCCTGTTGAAGCAATCGCAACAGTTGGCTGTCGAGTTGCAGACGCAGCAGAAGGAGTTACAACAGACCAACGAACAGCTTGCCCAGAAAGCGAAACAGCTTGCCGAGCAAAATGCCGAAGTAGAACGCAAGAACCAGGAAATTGAACAGGCTCGCGGAGCGTTGGAAGAGAAGGCAAAAGAGCTCGCCCTAACTTCGAAGTATAAGTCGGAATTTCTGGCGAACATGTCGCACGAGTTACGGACGCCGCTCAACAGCATCCTTGTTCTCGGCCAGCAACTTGCCGATAACCCCGACACCAACCTCACCCCCAAGCAAGTCGAATTTGCCCGTACCATTCACGGCGCCGGAACTGATCTTCTCAACCTCATTAGCGATATTTTGGACCTCTCAAAGATTGAGTCCGGCACTGTCTCGGTCGAAGCCGAAGAAGTATTCTTCGGTAGCCTGATTGAAATGGTGGCACGTCCTTTCCGTCACGAAGCGGAGAACCGCAAGCTTGCCTTTGAGGTGGACACCGATTCTCACCTCACACGCAGTTTGGTGACGGATTCTAAGCGCCTGCAACAGGTGCTCAAGAATCTCTTGTCAAACGCATTCAAATTCACCGAGCAGGGGGGCGTGCGTCTTTCAGTTGCGGCAGTCACTAATGGATGGACAGTGCGCCACCCAATCCTTAGCGGAGCGGCGTCCGTTGTGGCCTTTGAGGTCTCCGACAGCGGGATCGGCATCCCTGCAGACAAGCAAAGAATTATCTTCGAGGCATTCCAGCAGGCAGACGCCGGAACCAGCCGTAAATACGGCGGCACGGGCCTTGGTCTCGCAATCAGCCGCGAATTGGCCAGCCTCCTCGGTGGAGAAATCCAGTTGAGAAGCACTCCGGGCAAGGGCAGTACTTTCACTCTTTATCTGCCGCAGACCTATGTCGGTCCGTCCACGCAGATTGTCAACGCGGCCAGTCTTCCGCACCATGGGCCGCGCCTCGAACTTCCAGTCTCCGTCATGACCGCCATGGAGGATCCGATCGAGGTGCTTGAGGACGATCGCAACAACATTCAGCCGGGAGATGCTGTGCTGCTGATTGTTGAAGACGATATCCACTATTCGNGAATCCTATGNGACTTATCGAGAGAAAAGGGCTTCAAAGTTTTGTTAGCGCTCCGAGGCGCCGAGGCACTCGCATTGGCGCGAGAGTTCCACCCCACTGCAGTCTCACTCGACGTCTCGCTTCCCGACATGCTGGGCTGGACCGTTTTGAACCACTTGAAGCAGGATCCCGCCACCCGCCATATTCCGGTTCAAATGTTAACCATGGATGAGGACTCGCATCACGGGTTATCTCATGGGGCCTTCGCTTTTGTCACCAAGCCAACGACGAGCGAAGGCCTAAGTGCGGCGATTACTCGGATACGCGAATACTCGAGCCCCCGGCGAAAGCGGCTTCTGGTAGTTGAGGATGAACCAGCACAGCAGCTCAGCATCGAAGCACTGTTGGGTCATGACGACATCGACGTCTCTGTTGTCTCCACTGGCTCGGATGCCCTCGAGGCAGTGAGCAAGGAGCAGTTTGACTGTGTCGTCCTCGATCTCCGCCTGCCCGATATGACGGGTTTTGAGCTCTTGGAACAATTGGGTCAATCCAAACCCGGAAGCGAGTTGCCCGTAGTTGTTTTCACTGGGAAGGACCTGTCACCCGAAGAAGACGCAAGACTACACATGTTGGCGCGCACCGTCATCGTAAAAGATGTGGAATCGCCTGAGCGCCTGCTCGATGAAACTGCGCTCTTCCTTCATCGGGTGGTCTCCGACCTCCCGCAGGAAAAACGCAATATGCTTGATCGGCTGCACCGTTCAGACGAAGCTCTGGTTGGCAAGAAAGTCTTGATCGTCGATGACGACGTACGGAACATCTTTGCTCTAAGCAGCGTCCTGGAACGTCGAGGCATGAGCGTGCTTACTGCGGGAACGGGGCGCGAAGCAATTGCGACCGTCGAATCAACTAGCGATCTCTCCATTGTTCTTATGGACATCATGATGCCGGAGATGGATGGATACGAAACGATGCAGGTCATCCGCCAGAACCCACAATTCCGTCGTCTGCCAATCATCGCATTGACGGCGAAGGCAATGAAAGGCGATCGCGAAAAGTGCCTGGAAGCAGGCGCCTCCGAATATTTGGCGAAGCCGGTAAATACTGAGCAGCTCTTGTCNGCTTGTCGTATGTGGCTCCATCGATAACCACTACAGCGCTCGCGGTCAAACAAAGGCGGACTTCTGGAATGCAATCCTCGACGGATAAAGAACAAAGATGAACGACCACGACCGGGCCAACATACTCATGGTAGACGACCAGCCTGGCAAGCTGATGAGCTACGAAGTCATACTGAAGGATCTAAATGAGAACCTGATTCAAGCACGATCTGCCAGGGAAGCGCTCGATCAGCTTTTGCGTCACGACATAGCGGTTGTGCTGATGGACGTGAGCATGCCGGAGATCGATGGATTCGAACTGGCCGACATGATGCGCCAGCATCCGAGGTTTCAGAAGACAGCTATTATCTTTATCTCCGCCGTTCACCTGACCGATCTCGACCGCCTCAAGGGATACAAGAGTGGTGCTGTCGATTACATCTCTGTCCCGGTCATTCCGGAATTGCTTCGCGCCAAGGTGAGCGTCTTTGCTGAATTGCATCGTAAGAATCGCCAGCTCGAGCGTCTGAACCGTGAACTGGAGCAGCGCGTCGCGGAGCGCACCGAGCAGCTACATGAGAGCGAACACCAATTCCGCACCTTGGCAAACTCCATTCCGCAATTGGCTTGGATGGCCGATGCTCAGGGTTCGATCTTCTGGTACAACCAACGCTGGTACGACTTCATCGGTACGTTGTCTGAAGAAATGCCGCCATGGGGATGGCGGAGTGTTCAACACCCGGACTATGCGGATCGAGTCATACAGCAGCTTGAGCGATCCCGGAAGGCCGAAGAGCCATGGGAAGATACCTTTCCCTTATTAAGCAGGGAAGGAGACTACCGCTGGTTTCTCGCTCGCGCTGTACCGATCCGCGACTCTCAGGGGAACCTGGTGCGATGGTTTGGCACCAGCACGGATATAAGCGCCCAGATCGCAGCTGAAGAGCAGATTCGCAATCTCAATGCTCAACTCCAGGAGCGGGTAGCCGAGCTTGAGGCGATCATGCAGGTTCTGCCGGTTGGTGTCGCCGTCTCGCAGGATCCAGAGAGTACGGTTGTCACGGCGAACCTGGCGCTCAGCGATCTGCTGGGAGTAAAGCCTGGCGAGAATATTGCCACACGTATCGATCCAGCAAGCGCCGGCTCCTTCGAGATATACCAAGAAGGTCGCCGTCTCGCTAGGGCCGACCATCCACTTCTAAGGTCCGCAAGAACCGGGCAGCAGTCCGGAAGTCTGGAGCTTGAAATCCAACGATCGGGCGGAGAGCCTATTTACCTCCAGTCCAGTGCGAGTCCTCTCTTCAATCAATATGGCAATGTGCGAGGAGCGGTCGGCGCATTCATCAACGTGACCGACAGGAAGCGTCTTGAAGATCTGCTCCGGGAGCGAGCCGATCTGCTCGAACTGGCGACAGAGGCAATCATTGTGCGAGACATGAACGGAGTCCTTCTATATTGGAATTCGGGTGCAGAGGCACTCTATGGCTGGCGACGCGAGGAGGTATTGGGCAAATCGATCCACCAGGTTCTGCAGACTAGGTTCCCAAGTGGATTGAGCGATGTGGAGAATGCACTCGCAAAAACTGGTAAGTGGAATGGGAACCTCACCCAATTTACCCGCGACGGCCAGGAAGTGACCGTTGCATGCCGAAAGGCGCTCAAGGCAGGCGGCAATGCAATCCTTGAGATGAACCGAGACATCACCGCTCAACTAAAAGCGGAGGATGCCCTTCGGAAAACAGAGAGGCTCGCGGCGATGGGAAGGGTGGCCGGAATCATTGCCCATGAGATCAACAATCCTCTGGAAGCGATTACCAGTGCGTTTTACCTGCTTCGCGACCATCCCTCTCTCGACGAAGAAGCTCGTTATCTAGCGAAGCTTGGCGAGGAAGAGCTCCGTCGCGTCGGCCACATTACACGGCAGACGCTCGGCTTCTATCGGGAATCAAAGCACTCGGTCGAAGTTTCCATATCTGCCCTTCTCGACGAAATTCTCGAGCTGCAATCCCGTCGCATGGAATTCAAGAATATATCCCTAAACAAGCAGTACCGTAGCAAAGGGACCATCTGGGGTTTCCCGGTCGAGTTAAAACAAGTATTTCTCAATTTAATCGGGAATGCGGTCCAGGCCATGCCCGACGGTGGCACATTGCGCCTGCACGTTTTCGAATCTTCGTGGCAGAGCCATCAACGTCCAGAAGTCTGCGTTTCCATCTGCGACACAGGTACTGGCATCGATCCTGAGCATGCAAAACATCTCTTCGAACCTTTTTTCACAACGAAATCAACTAAGGGTACCGGCTTGGGTCTCTGGATTAGCAAAGGCATTGTCCAGAAATACGGAGGAACAATTCGCTTCCGAAGCACGTCACTTACCGGACGGAATATCACCTGTTTTCAGGTGAGGCTGCCTGACGCTGACGTTCAAGAAGTGCGAGATTCAGACATCGCTCCATCCGATGTAATCGAGGTAGCAGGAGTGTCCAATGGTCCCCACTAGTATCACGATCCTCTGCGTCGACGACGAGGAAACTCCAAGAATCCTCCGAAAGCTCATACTGCAAAAGCAAGGGTATCAAGTCATAACGGCAGCCTCGGGCGTGGAAGCATTGGAGGTGCTTGAGCGAGCGAACATCAATCTTGTTCTCTCTGATCAAATGATGCCGGGGATGACTGGCACTGAACTTACAAAATCCGTAAAGGCCAAAAGGCCTACGATGCCGGTAATACTGATTTCGGGAGTAAATGAAATCCCGGCGGATGCCGGCTATGCCGACCGATTTATCAGTAAGGTGGGAGGACCGGAACTCCTCTTCCAGACCGTCATCGACGTTCTGAGCGAGTACGGGCATATCGATTGAGTCGGAAAGTAGTGTGACTCCAGCCTCTGCTTCCCGCTACAATTCGTACGACACAACTCCTCGCAATCTATGCGGCCAGACCAAATGGTATGCCATGCCTCAAATTAGTCTTTCACACCCGATCAATCCAACCTCTTCGCTCTAACCTGAATTTGTAACGCTGCAGCGACGCCGCGGTCGGAAAATAAGCAAGCAAACCTAA
>JGI12053J15887_10000093_pt1 | contig 27443 bp, 22 predicted proteins | sample MedBloCAOM1_O3_FD_15887 | JGI IMG/M metagenome (IMG submission 15887)
CGCCAATGGCGACGTATCAACGGGCTCGTGCCCCCACGCCGTCCCGTCGGCTACTGGATGCCCGCTTTTGCGGGCATGACAAGCCGACAACCTTAACTTCCCACCACTTTCCACTCGATCGCTTCCCCGCCGCGGTAAACCATCGCCTTCTCATCCGGCCCCTCGACTTTGACCTCTTCCGGCGCCGTCCACGAGGTTTTTTCGAGCGTGATCCGCTCTTCGTTGGGCGGCAAGCGATAGTGCTTCGGGCCGTTGAGCGAGGCAAAGGCTTCGAGCTTGTCGAGCGCGCCTTCCTCCTCGAACACCTTGGCATAGGTCTCGATTGCAACCGGCGCGTTGAACAGGCCCGGGATGCCGTTCACTGCAAGCTTCTTCGCCATCGGATGCGGCGCGGAATCGGTGCCGAGGAAATAGCAGGATTCGCCTGAGGTCGCGGCCTTACGCAGCGCCGCGCGGTCCTTCGCCGTCTTGATCACCGGCATGCAGTACATATAGGGCTTGAGCCCCCAACCGAGCCAATCGGTGCGGGTCAGGATCATGTGGTAGGGCGTGATCGTGCCGCCGACCTGCGGGGCCGCGCTGCGCACGAAATCGACGCCGTCTTTCGACGACAGGTGCTCCAGAATAAAGCGCAGGCCCGGGAACTGCCGCGTCCACTTGGAGAGGTAGCGCTCGATGAACATGGCCTCGCGGTCGAAGATGTCGATGTCGGGATCGACGTCCTCGCCATGCATAAGGAACGGCATGCCGATCTTTTCCATCCGCTCCAGCACCGGCATGACCTTGCGGTAGTCGGTGACGCCCGCGGCCGAATTCGTGGTGGCATTGGCGGGATAGAGCTTGACCCCGGTGAACACGCCTTCCTTGAAGCCCCGCTCGACGTCATCGGGATCGGTGTCGTCGCTGAGGTAGCAGGTCATCAATGGCTTGAAGGTCGAGCCGGTCGGCAGCGCGGCCATGACGCGCTCGCGATAGGCGACGGCATCCCTGGTGGTGGTGACCGGCGGAATGAGATTGGGCATCAGGATGGCGCGGCCGAAATGCTTGGCCGTGAATGGCATGACAGCCTTGAGCATGGCGCCGTCGCGCACGTGCAAGTGCCAGTCGTCGGGTTTGCGGATGGTGATGCGGCTGGTCATTTCAGACCTCGCAGCGCGTAGGGCGGGTCACCTCCGCTCAACCGATCGGCGCCGCCGCGGCGGCGTAGGTTTCCCGCGGCGCTTCGTCGATCATGGCGCCGGTGAGATCGGCGACGCGGGCAAAGCCGCGCTTCGCGCACCATTGCTCGAGCCCTTCGATGATCGCGATCATTCCCGACGGATTGCGGAAGATGAGGTAGCCGATCATGACCGCGCTCGCGCCGGCGAGCATGTACTCGACCACGTCCTCGACCTTGACGATGCCGCCGCAGCCGATGATCGGAATCTTTACCGCCTTGGCACATTGGTAGACCATGCGCATGATGATCGGCTTGATGCCGGGTCCCGAGAGCCCGCCGAACTTGTTGCCGATCGCCGGCTTGAAGGTATTGGTGTCGATCTTGAGGCCGAGGATAGTGTTCGAGACCACCAGTGCGTTGGCCCCCGCCGCCTCCGCCGCCTTGCCGACGGCCACGACGTCGCCGGCGTTGGGCGAGAGCTTGCACCAGATCGGCTTGTCGGTGGTCTTGCGGATCAGGCTCATCACGTCGAACGTGTGCTCGGCGTGAAGCGCGAAATTGCCGCCTTTCGGGTCGCGCGTGGGGCAGGAGATGTTGACCTCGAGCACGTCGATGTCGGACGTGCTCACGTCGCGCGCCATGGCTTCGAAATCCTCGATCGTCGTCGCCGAGATCGAGCCGACCAGGGGCGGGGTGAAGCGCTTGTAGTCCGGCACCTGGTGGGTGAGGAAATATTCGATGCCCTTGGTCGGCAGGCCGATGGAGTTAATCATGCCGCCCTCGACCTCGGATACGCGCGGCGGCGGGTTGCCGGCGCGGAACTCGCGCGACACGGTCTTTGCCACCAGCGCGCCGAGCCGGTTCAAGTCGATCACCTGCGCGAGGTCGGTCGAGAAGCATCCCGACGCGGGCATGATCGGGTTCTTGAGCGTCACGCTCCCGATCTTCACGCTCATGTCTACCATCCGACTGCCTCCTGCAGATCGAACACGGGCCCTTCGATGCACACGCGGCGAAGTTCCTTCTTGCCGTCCACTTCGAAGGTACGCACGCAGACGTAGCAGGGCCCGAGCCCGCAGGCCATGACCTGCTCCATGGCGACTTGCCCAGGAATGCCGGCAGCCTTGCCCACGCGCTTCATCAGTTGGAAGAGACGATTGGAGCCGCAGGTATAGAACGCGTCGGCTTTGCGCTGTGCGATCAGTCGGCGGAGGATCGCCTCGACGTTCTCGACCGCGCTGCTGCCATCGGTGTCGAGCACGCCGATGACGTCGCCGACCCTCGCGAACAGGTCGCCCGCCATTACGAATTCCGGACTGCGGGCGCTCAGGATCGCGGTCACGCCGATGCCGGACTCTCCGGCGAGCTGAGAGATCGGCGCTAACGTAGCGAGACCGACGCCGCGGCCCAACACGACGACGTGCTTCCAGCCGGGATCTACGGCGAAGCCCACGCCCAGCGGCCCGACCATGTTGAGATCGTCGCCGTGCTTGAGCTTTGCGAGCCCGTTCGTGCCGCGACCCACGCATTTGTACAGAAATTCGACGCGACGTTTGGCCTGGTCGATCCGATAGACGCTTTGCGGCCGCCGCAGCCATAGTTCGCCCTCGTCGGGAGAGGGGCAGAGGAGATTGAAGAACTGGCCGGGTTTGACGGTCAGCGCCTTTGGCGAAGCATCCACGATGAGATGCCGGTATTCGGCATTCACCCAGTCGTGCGAGACGACCGGGCACAACGATTCCTCGGCTGGAATATGCTCCTCGGCCGGCGCGGGTGCGCTGCTGCCGACGACATAAGGTGCCGATGCAAACGGCCGGTGCGCCATGGGCGTCGAAGATCCTGTTGCGCGGTGCGGCTCGACCACCAGGACGGGCCGGAGCGAGAATTTCAGTAAGCTGCCGTCTGTACCAAAATCAAGATTTTTTCCAAATTTTGGACAGAAGAGTCGACCGCGCGCTACCATATTACCTTTTTCGAGGGTCCTATTGGTTCTCGATCAGCGCCCGCATCAGCCGAACAGCCGCGGCGTTCTTGAGCGACCGCTGCCACAGGTCCTTCGCCATCTTCTCATGCAGGGCAAGCGCCTCGGGTGCCGAGGTGATCATTGCCACCCCCACCCGAATGTTCGGCTGTTCGCCCAGCCGAAAGGGGCTCAGCGCCAGCACCTGCCGGTCGGGCTGGCGAAACAGCTGGAAGCTCGCATGCGGCAGCGTGTCGGGCACGATCCCGATCTGGACCCCGATCGGCTCGTCTTCCAAGAGCGCGATGAAATGCTCGGCTTCCGCTCGCGCCAGCGCGCGCCGCTCGCGCCGGACCTTGTCCGGCAGTCCGAGCCGGCCGACCAGGCCGTTCCCCAGAAAATGCTCCATCTCGATCGCCGATATGAGGTTGACGATGCCGGGCTGGCGCCGGCGGTAGTTGTCCTTGCGCTGACGCAGCACCGCGGTGAGTTCGTCGATCTGATCGAGCGCGCGCTTGCGGCCCGGCAGCCCGTCGGGAATGCTTTCCCGCAAGATGTCGCCGAGCGCCTTATCGAAGGCGTCGGAGGCGAGCAGGTAGGAGATCGGGCCGGCGAGCACGATGATGTGCTCGGAGGATTCCTCGATCTGCCGCATGCGTTCGAAATAGCTCACCGCCGAGGCGACGTATTCGACGCCGACGCCCAGCAAGGTCGGCACCGAAACCGAGAGCAGCTCGGCGAGCTTTTCCAGCGTCTCGATCTTGGCGAGCTCGCCCTTCTCGAACCGGTAAAGCGCGGTGCGCGAGATACCGAGCCGATTGGCGATCTCGTCGGCACTCAGCCCGGAGCCGAGGCGAAAGGCTTTGAGGCGGTTACCAATATCGTCGAAGCGAATAGCCATGACGTGCTGTAGCACCCACCGTCGTCAATTCCGGCAATGACGCCCTTCTTTGCAAATCAGAAAGGCAAGTTCTCGCATGGCCGAAATCTTCACGGCGATGGCGCCGCCTGGGCCTGCAGCCGTTTCGCCGCATCGAGCGTTGCGGTGACGATGTTCTGATAGCCGGTGCAGCGGCACAGGTTGCCGGAAATCGCAATCCGCACCTCCGGTTCGGTCGGGTCCGGATTGTCGCGCAGGAACTCGATCAGCGTCGTCAGCATGCCGGGCGTGCAGAAGCCGCATTGCAGGCCATGGTGTTCATGGAACGCCTGTTGCAGCGGATGCAACCGGTCGGCAGAGGGCGCGATACCCTCGACGGTGAGCAGCTCATGCCCATTCGCCTGCACCGCCAGCATCAGGCAGGAGCGCGCCGAGCGGCCATCGAGCAGGATGGTGCATGCGCCGCAGACGCCGTGCTCGCAGCCGAGATGGGTGCCGGTCAGGCCGAGCTGGTGACGCACGAAGTCAGCCAGCGTCACCCGGACTTCGACCTCTTCCTCATACCGCTTTCCATTGACGGTCAGCGCGATTTTTCGCGTCTCGCCCATTGTGGCTCCTAGGCCGCGTCCGCTTGCGAACATGCGATGGGCCGCCGCCGCTCGCTGGTTGCAGCGCCGTCAGCGGTCCACGCAGGGTTTATTGCACCGGTCATCATTGCTCCTAGTGCGGACGTCCCGCTTGGGGATCGAGCAAGCGCGCGTGCGCCTTTTCCAAGGCCCGCCGCGACAGCACCGCCGCCAGATGCTGGCGATACGATGCGGGTGCGTGCACGTCGTCGATTGCTTCGAGCTTGCGGCAGCTCTCGCAGGCCGCACGGAAAAGCTCGCCTGTCGGCACTTGTCCGATAAGCGCCTGCTCGACCTCGCGGGCGCGGACCGGCGCGGTTCCCATCCCGCCGATGGTCACCGAGACGCGCGTGAGCTTGCTGGCGCCATCAGCCTCGAGCAGAACAGCGGCCGACGTGATGGCGAAATCGCCGTGCCGGCGCGCGAACTCGACGAAGGCATAACCGTGATTGGGCGCCCACTGCGGGAAGCGCACGCCGACCACGATTTCGTTCAGCTCGATTGCCGGGGTCATATAGGCGACCGGAAACTCGGCGAACGGCAACTCGCGCTGGCCGTTCGGCCCCGCAACCGTGAGTGTTGCGTCATATCCGATCGCCAGCGATACCAGCTCGGCTGCTGGATCGAGATGGCAGAGCGAGCCGCCGATGGTGCCGCGGTTGCGCGTCTGCCGGTGTCCAACCTGCAGCAGCGCCTCGTGCATGATCGGCCAGCGCTCGCGTACCGCATCGGAAAATTCCAGATCGCGCTGGCGCGTCATGGCGCCGATTTCGAGCGCACCGTCGACTTCGCGGATGTAGGACAGGCCTTCGACGAGATTGAGGTCGATGATGTGATCGGGCTGCACGAAGCGAAAGTTGAGCATGGGCATCAGCGACTGGCCCCCCGCCAGCAGCTTGGCGTTTTCGAGCTGCGCGAGCAGTCCGACGGCCTCGCTGACCGTTTTCGGATCGTGATAGCGAAAGGGCGGAGGCTTCATCTGCTGACGATCGAACCCGGGTGGCCGTTCTTTACATACACCAACAACTGTGCATCAATCCAAAAAAAACTCAATTTCCCAAATATGGGACAGTTAGCGGTGATCGTTCTCTGGTTCGACGCCCACCGTGTCCGCGGTGAGGAACGATGAAGCCCGCGCCGTTTCAATACCACGCGCCGAAGACGATCGACGAGGCGGTCGAAACCCTTGCCGAGGTTGTGCGCGAGGACGGACGCGTGCTCGCCGGCGGCCAGAGCCTGGTGCCGATCATGGCGTTCCGCCTCGCGCGCCCTGGCCACCTCGTTGACATCAATGGCGTGGCGGCGCTGCGGCGGCTCGTGGTGGACGGCGACAGGCTGTCGATCGGCGCGTGCGTGCGCCATGCCGCTTTTCACAAGGCTGTCGTGGATGGCCCGCTGGGGCGGCTCCTCGCCACCGTCGTGCGTCACATCGCCCATTATCCCATTCGTACTCGCGGCACATTCTGCGGCAGCATCGCTCACGCCGATCCGGCCTCCGAATGGTGCGCGGTCGCGGCTGCGCTCGATGCCGATATGGTGGCAAGAAGTGCGGGCGGCATGCGCACCATAGCGGCGCAGGACTTTTTCCGTGGAATCATGACCACGGCGCTCAACGAGGACGAGATTCTCACCGAAGTGCGCCTGCCGATCCTTCCGGCCGAAACCCGGTTCGGGTTCTACGAATTCAACCGGCGCGCCGGCGATTTTGCGCTTGGCATGGCATTGGTGACCTATCGCCTGCAGGACGGCGTGATCAGCGTGCCGCGTGTGGCGGTCGGCGGGGTGGAGCCGCAGCCGCGCCGCATCGCGCAAGCCGAGCGGGTGCTCACCGGCCGTGCGCCGGACCGCGCGGCTTTCGAGGCCGCGGCCGCGGCGGTCGCGGCGGCCGTCGATCCGCTCGACGATGCCACGACCACCGCATCATACCGCCGCGACCTCGCGCACACTGTCACGCGCCGCGCGCTCGAACAGGCATCCGCATGATCGAGAAACGCGAGATTACGCTCACCATCAACGGACGACGCCACGGCGTGCGCATCGATCCGCGCCGAACGCTGGTCGATGCCATCCGCGACGATTGCGGTCAGACCGGAACGCATATCGGCTGTGAGCACGGCGTCTGCGGCGCCTGTACGGTGCTGATCGACGGCGAGCCCGTGCGCTCGTGCCTGATGTTCGCGGTGCAGGCCGAGGGATGCCAAATCCGCACCGTGGAAGGCTTGGCGAACGGCGCCGAGTTACACCCGCTGCAGCAGGCATTCATCGAGAACCATGGATTGCAATGCGGCTTCTGCACGCCCGGGTTTCTGATGCTGGCGACCGGCTTGCTCGAGCGCGAGCCCGACATCAGCGACGAGGATCTCATCGACGTCCTGTCGTCAAATCTCTGCCGTTGCACCGGCTACGAGAACATCGTGAAAGCCGTTCGTGCCGCTGCGGCCAAAATGGGTGGCGGCCGATGACGACGCGCAATAACAAATGGATCGGACAATCGGTCGAGCGGCTGGAAGATCCGCCGCTGGTCAGGGGTCGCGGCCGCTTCGCCGCCGACATTTCGTTTCCGCACCAGCTCCACATGCGGATCGTTCGCGCGAACCACGCCCACGGCAGGATCGCGGCGATCGATGCGTCGGCCGCGCGCGCCTTGCCCGGCGTCGTCGCCGTCTGGTCCGCCCCCGACATTGCGGACATCCCGCCGATCGATTTTCGCGAGGGACGGATCCCCGCGCTCGAGCCGTACCGACAGCCGGTGCTTGCCATCGACAAGGTGCGGTATGTCGGGGAGCCGGTCGCCGCGATCTTCGCCGAGGACCCCTATGTGGCGGAAGACGCAGCGGACCTCGTCACGCTGGAGATCGAGGAACTGCCGATCCTGCTCGCAGCCGAAGGTGAGCCGGGCGAATTCTCGGCCGGCCGCAACACCGAAGTTGCCGTGATCCAGCAGGGCTATGGCGACGTCGATGCGGTGCTTCGCTCCGCACCCCTAGTGGTGGAACTCGAACTCGGGATCGGCCGCCATTCCGGCGTTCCCCTCGAGGCCAGGGGCGCAATCGGCCGCTACGACGCCTCCCGTGACATCCTTGAATTGCACGGCGCCGCCAAGGTGCCGCACCGCAATCGCGACCTGCTCGCGCGCATGCTCAACCTCACGCCCTCGTCGATCCACGTGCTCGAATCGCACGTCGGTGGCGGCTTCGGTATCCGCGGCGAGCTCTATCCGGAAGACGTGCTGGTCTGCGTCGCCGCCATGCGCCTGGGTCGTCCGGTGAAATGGATCGAGGACCGGCGCGAGCATCTGATCGCTGCCAACCATTCGCGCCAGCAGCTCCACCGCATCCGCGCGGCGATCGACGGCGAGGGCCGCATCCTCGCCATCGACGATCGTTATTTTCATGACCAGGGCGCCTATGTCCGCACCCACGCGGCGCGCGTCGTGCACATGACCGCCGGCATCCTGCCGGGCCCTTACCGGGTCCCGGCTTATCGCGCCATCGGCCATTTTCGTCTGACCAACAAGACCCCAGCGGCCACCTATCGCGCTCCCGGGCGCTACGAGACTACCTTCGTGCGCGAGCGGCTGGTCGATGCCATCGCGGCCAAGCTCGGCATCGATCCGAACGATGTGCGCCGCCGCAATGCCATCTCGGCGGACGAGATGCCCTATCACCGTCCGCTGGAGGCCTTGGGCGAGGAGATTGAACACGATTCCGGCGACTATGTCGGGCTGCTCGACAAGCTCCTCGTGGCGCTCGATTGGGACAGGCTCAAAGCTGGGCTGGCGCGCCGCCAAGCCGCCGGCGAGGCGGTCGGTGCCGGATTTGCGATGTTCGTGGAGAAGAGCGGGCTCGGTCCCGCGGATGGCGTGCGGATCGAGGTCGACACCTCGGGCGCGGTCGAGCTCATCACCGGCGGCGCCTCGCTCGGCCAGGGTTTCGAGACCGTGATGGCTCAGGTTTGCGCCGAGATGCTGGGGATCGACTACCGGCGTGTGCGCGTCACCCACGGCCAGACCGACCGCATCGCCTACGGCATCGGAGCACATGCGTCGCGCGCGACGGTCATGACTGCGTCCGCCACCTATAACGGCGCCGTGAAGTTGCGGGCGAAGGCGCTCGACGTGGCCGCCGAGCTGATGCAGGCGACGGCCGACACCCTCGACATCATCGACGGCAAGGTGGTGCGAAAGGATCAGCCGTTGGGCCCATCGATGAGCCTCGGCGAGATCGCCAATCACCTCGCTCCGACGTCGAAGACACTCGGCAACCGCGAGCCCGGCTTGTCAGCCGAAGGCTGGTTCCGGGTGGAGCATCAGGTCTACCCCTATGGCCTCCATTTCGCCGTGGTGAAGGTCGACCGCGAGACCGGCGGCGTTCGCGTCGAATCCTACGCCATCGCCTACGACATCGGGCGCGCCATCAATCCCGCGCTGGTGAAAGGGCAGATCGTCGGCGGCTTCGCCCAAGGCCTGGGCGGTGCGTTGCTGGAGGAGTTCACCTACAACGAACGCGGCGACCCGTTGGCGACCACGTTTGCGGACTATCTCATGCCGACGGTGCGCGAGACGCCCAAGGTCGACGTCATCTTGCGCGAGGATTACACCAGCCCGCTCAATCCGCTCGGGATCAAAGGGGCGGGGGAGAGCGGTATCACCGGGGTTGGCGCCGCGATTGCTTCCGCCATCGATGACGCCATCGGAATACCGGGTGCCGTGACGCAGTTGCCGGTCACGCCCCAGCGCCTGAAGCAGATTCTGAACGGCCGGAGCAACTAGCCCGCGCAACGGCGTTGTCGCGCCTTTGCGGGCGACGACGCGAAGCGGAATGCGGACGACAGCCGCGGATTTCGCTCCGCTTCATTCGGGCTACAGGCTAAACTGCATCGAGCCGGAGCGAGGAGTGTCCAAATGACCGTTGCCGATATCCGTGGTGCGAAACGCGCCGCGAAGAAAGCGCCGACGGCGTCGAAGCAGGATTTGCGCGCCTGGGTCGAGGCGCTACGTGCGGCAGGCGAGGTGCAGGAGATCAGCGGCGCCGAGCGCGAAGCCGAAATCGGCGGCATCGTCGACCTCTATATGCGCAAGATGGGCAACCCCGCGGTCCTGTTCGACGATATCCCGGGCTATCCCCGCGGTCACCGCATTCTCGCGAACATTCTCACCTCGGTGCGGCGCATCAACCTCACGCTCGGCATGCCGATCGACGGCTCCGCGATCGAACTCGTCTCCTATTGGCGCAAATACATGAAGGAGGCGCGTAGCATCGCGCCGGTTACCGTCACGTCCGGGCCCCTCCTGGAGAACGTCAGCAGCGGCAGGGACGTGAACATCCAGACCATTCCGACGCCGCGCTGGCACGAGCACGATGGCGGTTATTACATCGGCACCGGCTGCATGGTGATCATGAAGGATCCCGATACCGGCTGGATCAATTACGGCGCCTACCGGGTGCAATCCCACGGACCTGAGGTGGCGACCGTCATGTGCTCCAAGGGCAAGCATGGCGATTTGATCAAGCGCCGCTATCACGAGCGCGGCGAGCCGTGTCCGGTGGCGGTCGTGGTGGGCATGCACCCCGCATTGTTCATGGTAGCGGGCCTCGAGATCCCATACGGGAAAAATGAATACGACGTCGCCGGCGGTCTGATCGGCGAGCCGGTCGAGGTGATCAAAGGGCCGCGTACCGGATTGCCCATTCCGGCGCAGGCGGAGATCGCCTTTGAGGGCTTCGTGCACCCCAACGATCTGATCGAGGAAGGCCCGCTCGGCGAATGGACCGGCTATTACGCGGGCGGCAAGAAGAAGGAGCCGGCGATCCGCATCGAGACATTCATGCACCGCAACGATCCGATCTTGCTCGGCGCGATCCCCGGCGTGCCGCCCGACGACGATTCCTTTTATCGCGGCACCTACCGCTCCGGTGCGGTCTGGAACCAGCTCGAGGCCGCCGGCGTGCCCGAGGTCAAGGGCGTATGGGCGCATGCGGCCGGCGGCAGCCGGCTCTGGCTCACGGTCGCCATCAAGCAGCAATATGGCGGCCACGCCAAGCAGGCCGGACTGATCGCGTCGCAATGCCACGCCGGCGCCTATGCCAATCGTGTCGTGGTCGTGGTTGACGACGACATCGATCCCGCCGACATGGACCAGGTGGTGTGGGCGATATGCACGCGCTTCGAGCCGCGCGAAGGCATCGAGATTCTACGCGGCTGCTGGAGCACGGTGCTCGACCCTATGGCCTATAGCAGCGACGATCCGCGCAACGCCCGCGTGGTCATCGATGCCTGCAAGCCCTGGTCGCGGCGCGACAGCTTTCCAATCGTGGCGCGCTCGAGCAAAGAACTCGACGCCCGCATCCGCGCGAAATGGGCGCACGTGTTGCCGCGGGGATGATGGCGACGCTTTGCCCGCGGATTGCACGGTTGTATAGATGTTGAGCATGCCACGAAACGGAGAACAGCATGGCCCGCGCCGGCGCTGAGACAATTTCGAAGCAGCGGATGCAATACCGCGGGCTGCGCAGCTGGCTCGAGCAAGTCGACAAGATGGGGGAGTTGCGCAAGGTCGACGGGGCCAACTGGGACGTCGAGATGGGTGCCATCACCCACATGCTCACGGAAAAAAGTCGCGGCGCCGCGCCGGCGATCCTGTTCGACAACGTACCCGGCTATCCCCAGGGTTACCGCACGCTCTACGGGCAGCTCTCCTCCGCTCGCCGTATCGCGTTGACGCTGGGCCTTCCGCTCGAATACGAGCGCAAGGTCGATGTCGTGCAGAACTATCACACCCGGATGCAGGATCTGAAGCCCCTGCCGCCGCGTTTCGTCAACGATGGACCGATCTTCGAGAACGTGGTCGAGGGCGACGACGTTGACGTGCTGAAGTTTCCGGTGCCGCGCCACCATGAGCTCGACACGGCACGCTTCATCGGCACCGCCGATTGCGTGATGACGCAGGATCCGGATACGGGCTGGTTCAACCTCGGCGCTTATCGCAGCCAAGTCTACGACGGCAAGACCGTCGGCTGCCAGATCACCGAGGGCAAGCACGGCCGCATCCATCGCGACAAATATTTCGAGCGCGGGCAACCGATGAAGGTGGTGATCCTGTGCGGCCAGGACCCGCTCCTGTTCATGCTGTCCTCGAGCCCGCTGCCTGAGGTCGGCGAGATGGATATTGCCGGCGGGCTGCGCGGCGAGCCGATCGACGTGGTGCGCGGTCCCTACACCGGCTTCCCAATTCCGGCCGACTGCGAGATCGCGATCGAAGGCGAAACGGTGCCCGGTCAGGTCAGGCCGGAAGGTCCGTTCGGCGAATGGATGGGCTATTACTCCGATGACACGCAGGCGCGCCCCTACGTCAACGTGAAGACGATCCTCTACCGCAACGATCCGATCCTCACCTGCGCGCCGCAGCACAAACCGGTCGACGAGACCGGCCTGCTCAAGGGCATCGCCGGCGCGGCGCAAATCTGGCGCGCGCTCGATGCCTGCGGCGTCCCTGAGGTGCTGGGCGTGTGGAATCACGAGGCCGGCCCCGCCACCCGCTTCACCGCGATCCAGATCCGCCAGCGCTATCCCGGCCACGCGCGGCAGGCGCTGCATATCGCGTCATCCTGCCAGGGTGGCGCTTACGCCGGCAAATGGACGGTGGTGGTCGATGAGGATATCGACGCCGGCGATCTCGACCAGGTGCTGTGGGCGATGTGCACGCGCTTCGATCCGCTCACCGATATCGACACGATCCAGAAAGCTTGGGCCTCCAAGCGCGACCCGCTGTTCCTTCCCGGTAACTTCAACAATCGCATCCTGGTCGATGCCTGCATCCCCTATGACAAGAAGCTGAAAGGGACGTTCCCCATCACGGTCGACGTCAGCCCCGATCTGCGCCGGCGCTTGCGGTCGAAATTCCCGCAGCTGTTTCCCAAGCATTGATCGGCGAGCCTCGAGGACATGTCATGCACCTGATCCGTAGCACGTCGACATGCGCTGCGTGGGGCATCACCGCCGCGCTCGCTCTTCTCCTCGCGCCGCCACAGGCTCGCTCCGCCGGGGTTGAGGAGTTCTACAAGGGCAAGACCGTCTCTCTCCTCATCGGCTACAGCGTGGGCGGCGGCTACGATGCCTATGGGCGGCTGGTGGCGAGGCATCTCGGCAAGCACATTCCCGGCAATCCCAACGTGCAGCCGCAGAACATGACCGGAGCCGGCAGCCTCAAGGCCGCCAACTATCTTTACTCCGTCGCCCCGAAGGACGGCTCGGTCATCGGTACGTTCTCACGGAGCCAGGGGATCGCACCGCTCCTCGACAAGGCCGAGTTCGACAGCACCAAGTTCACCTGGCTCGGAAGCGTCACCGACGAGGTGAGTCTCTGCGTCACGCGTCACGACGCGCCGGTGAAGACGTTCAGCGAACTCCTGGTCACGCCCGCGACCTTCGGCGGCGAAGGCGCCGGCTCCGATCCAAATATTTTTGCTCTGCTCTACCGCAACGTCTTCGGTGCTAAGATCAAGATCGTGACCGGCTATCCCGGCACCAACGATATCCAGCTCGCGACCGAGCGCGGCGAGGTCGACGGGCTCTGCGGGTTGTCCTGGAGCACGCTCAAGGGCCGCTATCCGCATTGGCTCAAGGACAAGAAGGCCAATATCCTCGTTCAAGCCGGGATCAAGAAGCAGCCGGAGTTGGCGGATGTTCCGTCGGCAACCGACCTCGCGACCCGGCCGGATCAGGCCCGGATCTTGAAATTGATCCTCATCGGACAGGCGATGGCGCGGCCGTTCGCCGCCCCGCCCGGGATCCCCGCCGATCGCAGAGCGGCGTTGATCGCGGCCTTCGAGCGCACGAACGCGGACCCGGATTTTCTGACCGAGGCGCAACGGCTGGACCTGGAGGTCAATCCAGTCAGCGCGGGCAAGCTCGATGCGTTGCTGGCGGAGGCTTACGCCACGCCCAAGGATGTCATCGCCAAAGCCGCCAAGGCGATGTCGGACTGAGCGCCGTTCCCGGCGAAACGCAGGCGCGGTCGAGGACATGGGTGGATTGATCGGAGCGCGCATTCCTCGCCTCGAGGACGGCGCCCTGCTCATCGGCAAGGGGCGGTTCGTCGACGACATCGCGCATCCCGGCGTTCTGCACGCGGCGTTCGTGCGCAGCCCACACCCCCATGCCGCGATCCGCGCAGTTGACGTGCGTGACGCCCTGGCATTGCCGGGTGTCTATGCGGTGCTGACGCTCGACGATCTCGCGCCGGTCCTCGTCAAGCGTCGGATGCTGCGCCACTCCAATTCCGGGACGCCGCTCGAACGGTATTGGTCGTTCGCGCTCGCCGACGGCGAGGTATCCTACGTCGGCGAGGCGGTCGCGCTCGTCCTCGCCGACAACCGCTATGTCGCCGAGGACGCGGCGGCGCTGGTCGCTGTGGATTACGACGTGCTCCCTTCCGTCGCGGATTGCCGCAAGGCGGTGGCGCCGACCGCGCCGGCGATCCGGCGCGAGCTCAACACCAATGTCGCCGCCGCCTACAAGGTCGTCTATGGCGATGCCGAAGCGGCCTTCAACAAGGCCGCGCATGTCTTCCACGAGGAGCTTTGGCAGCATCGCGGCGCTGCCCACCCGATCGAAGGTCGCGGCATTCTCGCGCAGTGGCGCGATGACATGATGACGGTGTGGGCCTCCACCCAGAAGGCGCACGATCTTTTCCAGTCGTTGACCGCGCTCCTTGATTTCGACGAGAGCAGGCTGCGGGTGGCAACGCCGGATGTCGGCGGCGGCTTCGGCCCCAAGCTCTGCGTGTACCCCGAAGACATCGCGGTTGTGGCGGCCGCCAAGCTCCTGAAGCGCTCGATCAAATGGATCGAGGATCGGCGCGAGCATTTCACCAACGCCGCCCAGGAGCGCGACCAGTATTGGTCGGTCGATATCGCGGTCGACGCCAATGCCAGGCTTCTTGGCGTCCGCGGCCGGCTGATCCACGATCTCGGCGCCTACGCGCTGCAGGACGTCAACATCCCGTTCAACTCGGCCTCGATGATGAGCGGGCCGTATATGCTGCCGGCATTGTCGATCGACGTCACGGTCGCCGCCACCAACAAGACGCCGGTGTCATCGGTGCGGGGCGCCGGATATCCGCAGGCCGCGTTCGCCATGGAACGACTCATGGACCGGGTCGCGCGGGAATTGCGCCTGGAGCGCGCGGAGGTCCGCCGCCGCAACCTGATCCCAGCGGACAAGATGCCCTACACCAAGCCGCTCAAGGCGCGTTCCGGCGCCAGCATGCAGTACGACAGCGGCGATTATCCCTCGTGTCAGGCGCAGGTGCTGCAGGCCGCGCGGTGGGACGACTTTCCGCAACGGCAGGCCGCCGCGCGCCGGGAGCAGCGCTACATCGGCATCGGGCTCGCACACGGCATCAAGGGCACGGGGCGTGGCCCGTTCGAGTCCGGGCTGGTGCGGGTGTCGAACACCGGACGCGTGTCAGTGTTCACCGGCGCGGCCGCGATCGGACAGGGCCTCGGCACCGCACTGGCGCAGATTTGCGCGAGCGAGCTCGGCCTGCGGGCCGCGGATATCACCGTGGTTCCCGGCGATACCAGCGGCGTGTCGCTGGGTCTCGGCGCCTTTGCCAGCCGGCAAACCGTCACCGCCGGCTCATCGGTGCTGCTGGCCGCGCGCGCAGTGGCGGAGAAGGCGAAAAAGCTCGCCAGCCACGTGCTCGAGGCGGCCGAGCACGATCTCGAGATTGCAAACGGCGAGGTGCGGGTGGTCGGCGCGCCGGAGCTTGCGGTCAAGTTCGGCGAGCTCGCGCGCATTCTCAAAGGCGCGCCGGGCTACGGCTTCCCGCCGGACATCGCGCCCGGGCTCGAGGCCAACGTCAACTGGCGAACCGATTCACTCGCCTACGCCAATGCTTGTCACGTCGCCGAGGTCGAGGTCGATCCTGACACCGGTGGCGTCCGGATTCTGAATTACGTGGCACTTCAAGACTCCGGAATCTTGATCAATCCCATGATGGTCGACGGCCAGGTGCGGGGCGGCGTGGCGCATGGCATCGGCAACGCAATCCTCGAGTGGATGGGATTCGACGAAAGCGGACAGCCCACCACCACGACATTCGCCGACTACCTGCTGCCGAGCGCCATGGAAGTGCCTGCGATCGAAACCCTCTACAAGGAGACCCCGTCACCGCTCAATCCGCTCGGCGCCAAGGGCGCGGGCGAAGTCAGCACCATCCCGACCGCGGCGGCGGTCATCTCCGCCATCGAGGATGCGCTGCAACCTTTCGGTGTCCGCATCGCGCAAACACCGATCACGCCGCAAAAGCTGGTCGAGCTCATTGCCAATGGGTAAAGCCTTGAAGGTCGAACGATCGCGTAATACCAACATTCGCGCTCTTCCGTGATGGCCTGCGTACGAGCGGAACGTTCGTCGCACGGTCGCCGGACCACCCGCTCACAAGTCGGGCGCTATGAACCCCGCATAAGGCATTTCCCTGATGAGAACCGGCTCGGAATATCTTCGCTCGCTCAACGACGGACGGCAGGTCTTCGTCGACGGCGAGCGCGTCAAGGATGTCACCACCCATCTCGCCTTTCGCGAGGCCGTCCGCTCGATCGCACGGCTCTACGACATCGCGGCAGCGCCGGAGATGCGCGAGCGCATGACGTTCGTCTCGCCCAAGACCGGCGAGCCGGTGCTGCGCGCCTACCAGATCCCGCGCAGTCATGCCGATCTGCGGGCGCGGCGCTTGTTTTCCGAAACCTGGGCCGAGGCGACCTTCGGACTGATGGGCCGCACGCCCGATCACGTCGCCGGCTTCTTTTGCGGCTACGCCGCGACGCCGGGCGTGCTGGCGGCGGGGGGGCAGCACTTCGCCGACAACGTGGTCGCCTTCTACGAGCACATGCGTGACAACCACCTCTATGCCTCCTACGCCATCGTCCCCCCGCAGATCGACCGCAGCAAACCTGCGCACAAGCAGAGTGATCCGACCCTCTACGCCGGGGTGGTCAAGGAGCGCGACGACGGCATCGTCATCTCCGGCGCGCAGCAGCTGGCCACCGCCGGCGCCATCTCCGATCTCATCCATTTGAGCTGCATCCATCCGCTGCAGCCGGGCGACGAGAACTACGCCAATTGCGTTGCGATCCCGGTCAACGCGCCGGGGGTCAGGCTCTACCCGCGCCGGCCGTTCGCGATTGGCGCCACCAACGCGTTCGACTACCCGTTGTCGAGCCGTTTCGACGAGACCGACAGCTATGTCGTCTTCGACAACGTGTTCGTGCCGTGGGAGCGCGTCTTCATCTACCGCAACATCGAAGTGTCGCGCGATCAATGGTGGAAGACCCCCTCGCACCTCTACGGCAATCATCAGGCGCAGGTGCGTTACGTTACCAAGCTGCGCTTCATGATCGGCATCGCCCAGCGCATGAACGAGATGACCGGCAATACCGGCAACCCGGCGGTGCAGATCATGATGGGCGAGCTCGCCAGCCTGGTGTCGGTCTACGAGACCATGCTGCTCGCGCACGAGGCAATGGCATCGATCGAGAACGGCGTGCTCTGGCCGTCCAAGACCGCGCTTTATTCGTCGATGGCGCTGCAGTCCGAGTTCAACGGCCGCATGCTCGAGATCATCCGCGAGCTCGCGGGCTCGGCCATGATCACGCTGCCGTCCTCGCTGCACGACTTCGAGAATCCGGAGACCGCGGGCGACATCGAGCGTTACATGCGCTCGGCCTCATCGGACGCGAAATCCAGGGTGGCGCTGATGCGGCTTGCCTGGGATTTCATCGGTTCGGAGTTCGGCAGCCGGCATCAACAATACGAGAAGTTCTACGGCGGGGCGTCGTTCCTGGTGAAGCAGAACGTCTATCGCAACTTCGATTTCAAGCGCGCCACTGCACTCGTCGACGCCGCGCTCAATCTGCCCCCACTGGCAGCGGGGTAGGTGGGCACAGGCGCAGGCGCGACGGATTTTCGCCGTATGCGGAAGCGTTGCGTGTGTGCCATGTCCACGCGTCGCTTCGTGATTATTTGCGGATTGCGGCATGGCACGCTTCGCTTTGCTGCGCCCTGCAGTTGAGCGCCGTCTACGCGCCTTTCCACAAATGCGAAAACTGCGTTGCCACGACGCTCTCATATGGGACGTCGCCCTTGAGATTGCCGACATCGCGCGAAAACTGGTTCATGCCGGCGACGAAGTCCTTCGAAATCGACGCATCGTAGTAGGGCAGGTCGCGGCGAATGAGCTCGGCGATCAGTTCGGCCTCGGACGGCGGAAACAGCTTGCGCCCGATCTCGGTCGCCAGCGCAACATTCACCTTCAAAGCGGCGTGGGTCTTCACCATGGCCCGAACGGCGGCCGCCGCCGTTTCGGGCGAACGTTCGATCAAGCGGTCGCTGGTGGCGATCGAGGCCATGGTGTAGTTGAAGCACGGCTTCGGCCCGTCGCCGCGGCGCACGTCCAGCACGACGGTTCCGACCCCACGACGGACCGCCACCTCGGTCCCCATTCCGTTGGCCCAGAACCCATCGATCTTGCGTTCTTCCAGCGCCTTCGCGGCGGTGACGCCGAAATTCACACCGGCGCCTTGCGCACCCGGTACCGGCGCGATCTTGACCCCATCGCGTGTCAGGTCGATGCCGGCTTCGATCAGAAGGCGGCGAAGCCCCATCTCGACCCACGGCGCGGCGCCGATGCTGCGTCCCTTCACCACGTCGAGGTCGCCGCGCTTGGCGCCGAGATCTTTGTGCATGACCAGGAACCAGTACATGCCTTGCCCCTGGGCGCACAGGAGCTTGGCCCCTTGCCACTGCGGAAACGCCGCAAGCGCCGAATGCGCGGATCCGCCGACGAAATCGACCGTGCCGTCACGCAGCGCCGCGTAGGACTTGTCGACGGGAAAGATTAGCTCGAGCGAGACATCAAGACCTTCCTGCTTGAAGCAGCCGAGCTCGATCGCGGCGATCGCGGGGAAATAGGAGTTCGAGATCATGTCCGGCACGGCGAGCTTCATTGTTCTATTCTCCGATCAGTGTCCCGGACGCTGCGCTGCGTCCGGGGACGCGGATGCGCTGCTTCACTTCCCGGCCAGCTCCAGCGCCTTGGCGCGCGGGCCGTCGTCGGTCAGCTTGGCGAGGTCGAGCGGCTTGGTGAGATTGCCGGTCTTGGTCAGCAGTTCGCGCATCCAGGCGAGCTTGTCCATGGGGATCGGCATGTCAGGCGTGATCGCCGAATAGCGCACGACCTCGTCGTAGATGTAGCCAGCGCGCGGGTCGTCGGGCTTCGCCTCGGTCATCTCCTTCGCCAGCCTGATCGCGTCGTCACGATTGTTCAGCGCGTGGCGCACGCCTGCCATCTGTGCGGCGAGGAAGCGGACAAGCTGGTCACGTCGTTGCGTGATCGTCTTGCCGCTCGCATAGAGGCACAGCCGCACATAGTTCGGCACGGCGTCATGGGCGTGGACCAGCAGTTTGACGCTCGATGGTGCGATCGGGACGAACTCGGTCGAGGCTGCGGCGGCGTCGACCACGCCGGCCATGACCGCTCTGAAGCGGTCGGCGTCACTGCCCATGATGGCAAACCGTACCTCGGAGGAGGGGATGTCGTTCTTTTCCAGCACGGCGCGCGCCAGCAGGTCGGGCAGCGCGCCGGGCGACGAGATCGCCATGACCTTGCCTTTGAGTTCCTGCGCGCTCGCAATGTTTGCCTTGGAGAAGATGCCGTAGGTGAGGAGCGGCCAATAGCAGCCGAGCAGCTTGATGTCGGCCCCGTTCGATGCGGCCAGCATCGGCCCGCCGGGGGAGCCCTCGTAGGTATCGAGGTCGCCGGCGATCAGCGCCTTGAGCGCCAGCGCGTCGCCTTTGAACTGCAACATCTCGACCTTGAGGCCCTGCTTCTCGGCGAAGCCGCCTTTGCTCGGCATGAAAACGAAGCCGGCGTCGCTCTTGGCTTCGAGCACCCCGTGCCGCCAGGGCACCGGCTGCGCGCTCGGCTGCTGCGCCGACGCCGGCGCGACGAACGTCGCCCCGGCCAGCGCGAGCGCGCTTAGCAGGGTGCACCGAAGAATTGGGCAGATACTGCTCATGCGAGTGCTCCGTAGCTTGTGGGTTCCGATCCGCTAGTCGCGCTTCACCGGCGTATTCATGGCGACATCGCTACGGCGTTCATTTGCAAGGTTCTTGCCAAGTTCGAAGTAGTCGCTCTTTGCCGCCATCCCGGCCTGACGCTCGAGCTCCGGCGGCCAATGGCCGAGGTCGTAGCCGTGCCATGGCGACTGCGGGGTCAGCGGCGGCAGCCCGAGCCGCTCCCAGATCGCCTTGGCCTGCTCCATGAACTCGCGCTTCGGCAGTGCGACCGGCGAATAGGTGCCCTTGAGCGTGGCATTGATGAGCACGGCCGCGCTCTCGCCGCCGTCGCGCGGGCCGCGCGGGCCGTGCCCGGGGTCCTTGTGTGGAACGACCTTGAGGTCGTGCTGCGGCTGGCAACGGTATGACATCGCCCAGAACAAGGCGTCGGCATTGTCTGGCTCGATGTCCTCGTCGATGGCGACGATCCATTTGCCGGCGAAGCGGTGCAATGATGACGCCGCGTAGAGTGCGCGCCAGACTTCGCTCTCCGGCGTGCCGCGCGCGCACTGGATGGCGATCACCGCATAAAGGCTGGTGAGCGGCTCGTGCATCGCGACCCGCTTCACGCCCTTGATACCGAGTACCGTGCGCAGGTGGTGGAGATAGACCGGCTCCATCGCGACGCGGCGGATGACGCTCGATTCGCTCGGCGTCACCTGGCTGATGAAAGAGGTCAGAATCGGACGGCGGCGCCGGGTGATCGCGGTCACCTCCATGAACGCATTGTATTCCTGCAGGTTCACGTAGCCGTGCGATTCGCCGAATGGCGCCTCGGGCTCCAGCAGCTCGGTGTTGATCAGGCCCTCGATGACGATCTCCGCCTCGGCGGGAACCAGCAGATCCACCGTCCTGGCGCGTGTCACGTTGATGGGGCCGCCCGCGAGCCCGCCCGCGACCGCGAGCTCGTCGAGGTTCTCCGGCAGCTTCTGTACCGATGCGTAGGACACCACCGGCGGGCAGCCGACCACGACCGCGCATGGCAGGGGCTCGCCGCGCGCCTTGCATTTCTGCCAATGGGCGTAAATTCCGGCGCGCAGCTCGACTGACGGATTCATGCCGAGCCGACGCGGCGCCTTGATCTGTCCGCGGTAGTTGCCGACGTTCTGGATGCCGGTCTCGGGATCCTTGGTGATGTAGTGACCGGCGGAGAGATACGGTGCGTTGTCCCATCCCGGCGTCGAGATCGGCACCGGCAGTCCGTCGAGCGCATTGCCGTCCCGATCAAGATCGTCGCCGGTGATCACCACCTCCTGGCACGGCGCGTCGGTGACCTCTCGCGGGGGTACCGGATCTGCGATCGCCTTGACCCAGGTCGGACCGATCTGGTCGAGCGGCTTGCCGAAGCCGATGCGATAGACATCGCGGTTCGCCGCCAGGCCGGCGACCAGCACCGCTATATCGAAGCGACGGCCTTTGGAGTCGCTCGGCTGCGTGAACAGAAACGCCTTGCGATCGGGCTCGGGAATGCCACCGCGATATTGCCAGCGCACCAGAGGGTGCATCTCGGTGTCTTTGTTGATCGGCTCGTCGACAACGACGAGCAGTCCTTCGCGCGCAAGCGCGAGCACGTGCTCGTGCAGGTCCGGATAGCTGCGTGGATGTTTCGGCGGTCCGTCGCGGTAGCGTTCGAGCGCGCTCAGCGCGGCGGCCGCAGCTCGATCGTCCATCGGCGCCTCCGCCAAACCCGCACGTTCGTCGCCCGTTACCGGAACAAAGTCTGGATCGCGGCGGCGGCGGCGAATGTCTCCGCATCGCCATCGATGAATCCGGTGACCTGCAACCCAAGCGGCAATCCTTCGTCGGCCAGCACCGGCAGCGATACAGCGGGAATTCCGAGAAAGGAGACGTGGACCGTGCAGTTGGGATCGCCCGTCGATTCGAGACCCATGGGCGCTGCCGCGGGCGCCGAGAGGCTCACGCAGACATCGCACTCCGCCGCCAGCTCGGCATGGAGCGTGCGGGTCTTGTCGCGTTGCGCAAGATCGGTACGGTACTCGTCGAGGCTCATGGCCTCGGCCTCGGCGAGCCGCGTGAGCATGACGCTGCTGAGCTTGCTCGCATCCCGGTCGCGATAGGTGTTGAGGGGCCAGCGCGATTCCCAGCCGTTGATCCGCATCGAGAGCGGGCGCGCTTGCGCGATCGCGGCCTCGACGGCGGCGACCCTGGGATGGGACTGCGGGGTCAACACGTCGATCCCGGCGGCCTTGAGCCGCGCCAGCGCATCGGCCATCGCCTGCTTGGCGTCCGCTGAAGCAGCAGCCCAGCCCGGGGTCTCGAGGAACGCTACGCGGCGCGGCTTTTTCGGCGCCGGCGCGCTGGCGGGGCCGAACAGACCAGGATATCCCGGATCACCGCCGGCGCGCACCGCGATTTCGTAGGCGACCTGCCAGGCGTCTTCCAACGTGGCCGCCAACACGCCGGATGAACTCTGGCTCAATCCGTCGTAGCTGCCGCCACGATTGAGCGCGCCGACCGTCACCTTGAACCCGACGCAGCCGCAGTAGCTGGCAGGCCGGATGGTCGAGCCGATCACCTGCGTGCCGAGCGCTGCGCTCATCATTCCGGCCGCGACGCCGGCGGCCGACCCGCTGCTCGAGCCGCCGGGCGTGCGGCGCAGGTCATGCGGGTTGCGCGTGCCGCGCGGCTCGCTGGCGGCGAATTCGGTGGTGACGGTCTTTCCGACGACCACCGCGCCAGCTTCGCGCAGCGCGGCGACGCTCGCGGCATCGCGCTCGGAACGGAAGCCCGCGAACAGCGGCGAGCCGTTCTCGGTCGGCATGTCGGCGGTCTCGATGATGTCCTTGATGCCGACCGGCATCCCGTCGATCTTGGACAACGGCCGACCCTCGCGCCAGCGGGCGGTGGCCCGGTCGGCGGCCGCGCGCGCGCTGGCGAGGTTGAGATTGACGAAGGCCCCGATCTTGGGCTCGAGCGCCGCGAGATCGGCGAGGCAACGCTCGAGGAAATCGCGCGGCGTGTCGGCGCCGCTCGCAAAGCCTGGCGTCGCCGAAAGATATGGCTTGGTGGAAAGCTTCAGCTTCTCGTCCGGCGCCAGCATGGCAGGCACTCCCAAGGTTCGAAAAGGCCAGCGTTACTTGTTGCTCTCGTCGTAGTAGTGGATCTCGTACAGCATGCAGCCGCGGTCCGATTTGAACGGCCCGTGATGGACGCCCGGCGGTCGGCAGGCATAGGTCGGAGCATCGAAGGGTTCGCCGCCCTTGCCCTCGGTGTCGTTGCCGACGATGAGATCGCCCGAAATCAGATACACCTCTTCCCAGTGATCGTGCACGAACGGTGCCGTCGTATAGACGCCAGGATCGAAGCGCAGCAGCCGCGTGCGGCTTCCCATCTTGCGGCTCTCATCGAGATCGCTCGCCAGGATCTTTTGCTTGATGCCCGCCGGATAGCCGGGCGGCGTGGCCCAGCCGCTGTTCATGTCCACGCGGGTAAACTCGAGGTGGGGCTTGTTCATCGGCATGGGTTCTGCTCCGGCAGTCGTTTCGTCGTCATCCCAAGATGGGAAGTGTTTGCACCCGATAGGCGTGCACGATCTTGCGGCCGAGCACCGGGTCTTCGATTTCAAAGGCGAACTCGCGCGTCGGCCGCACGCCGCCATGGGCGGCGAGGGTGCCGCAGAACATGAGCGTGCCTTCGGGCAGCCCGCCGCCATTCCCGATATGGCGGGCGATCAGAGCGCTGGGATCCATCATGGCGGCGACGGGCCCCTCCTGGTAGAGCGCGCGTTTACCACCTTCGACGACATGCGCGCGGAGGATCAGCCGATCCCAGTGTGGCGCGACGTCATCATAGGCCCAGAACACCGGAGCGATCGGCTTCTCGCACATCTGCTTGGAGACCGTCACGCCGTATTTTTCCACCTCGCGATCGGTGTGATCGGAGCCGGTACCGACCCAGAGCTTACCTGCGTGCTGCAGCAGCACGAATTCGACCTCGCCGCCGGAGCCCTCGCCGGTGGCCTCGATCATGTCATCGGTGGTGACCCGCGCGGCCGCCACGCGATAGAAGATCGGCGTGGTCGCAGGACGCTTCACGCCCAGCGCCTCCAATTCCTTGATGTGCTTTTCGACCGCCGCCGGATCGCGTCCAGTCCAGCCCGCGACCACCGCTTGTTCGATCGCGACCTCGCTGGGCCGTGTGCTCGACCTGGCCTGCAACGTGAGAGAGAGAATGCGCGGCGACACGACACGTCCGATGTTGGACCCAGACATGGGATTGCTGAGAGCTCTGCGAGAACGGCGACACAGCCGAGGCTGAATAGGCTCTCGCACGCTTTGATATGTCATTGACATCGCCATTTCAACTCCACGAAATGCGGGCCGAATCCATCGCTCTGGGCGCGTGCAGACCGAGTTGTCGCTTGCGCTGATGCGATTTCAACGGGACCCGCCATAGCCATGCCGTCACTAGCCCGGCTCAAGACCGAATTCTCCCGCGGCGGCACAAGCCGCAGGCTGGTGGAGCAATGCCTGTCCCGGATCGACCATCCGTCAGGAGAAGGTCGGCGCGCGTTTCTCAAGGTCGATGCGGCGGGTGCGCTGGCGGCGGCGGACTATTACGATCATCTTCGCGCGAACGGCGCGGCGCCCTCCCGGTTCGCCGGAATTCCAGTCTCGATCAAGGATCTGTTCGACGTTGCCGGCGAGGTGACGACGGCCGGCTCGGTCGTGCTGCGCGATACGGCTCCGGCCGTGCACGATGCGCCCGGCGTGGCGCGGCTGCGCGCGGCGGGGTTCATTCCAATCGGGCGCACCAATATGACCGAGTTCGCCTTCTCGGGGCTCGGGATCAATCCGCATTACGGCACGCCGCTCAATCCCTATGACCGCGCGGCGGCACGCATCCCGGGCGGCTCGTCTTCGGGCGCCGCGGTGTCGGTGACCGACGGCATGGCATTCGGCGCGCTCGGCACCGACACTGGCGGCTCCTGCCGCATCCCGGCGGCGTTGTGCGGCATCGTCGGATTCAAGCCGACCGCGCACCGCGTTCCGACCGTTGGCGCGTTTCCGCTCTCGACCTCGCTCGACTCGGTCGGCCCGCTGGCGGCGACCGTCGCTTGCTGCGCCGTGCTCGATGCCGTTCTCGCGGGCGAACCGGCGGCCGACCTTCCGGCCTTTCCGCTCGAAGGACTGCGAATGGCGGTGCCGCAGACCATGGTGCTCGACGGCGTCGAGCCTGCGGTGGCGCGGGCGTTCGATGCCGCCTTGACCGCGCTGCGCAAGGCCGGCGCGCGCATCGTCGATATCCCGTTGCGCGAACTGGCGGAGTTGGCGCAGATCAATGCCAAGGGCGGGTTGGCCGCGGCTCAATCGTACGCCATCCATCGCGCGCTGATCGCCAAGGCCGAAAAGATGTACGATCCACGCGTGCTCACCCGTCTCCTGCGCGGACAGGAACAGGACGCCGCCGACTACATCGATCTCGTCAGCGCGCGGGCGGATTTCATCCGTCGCCTTGCCGCGGTCACCGCCCCCTATGACGCTCTGGCAATGCCCACCGTGCCGGTGACGGCCGCGCCGCTCACCGACCTCGTGGCCGACGACGCCTACCGCCAAGTCAACTTTCTCGTGCTGCGCAACCCGTCGGTCGCAAATTTCCTCGATCGGTGCTCGATCTCGATTCCGTGTCACCGCGCCGGCGAGGCCCCGGTCGGGCTCATGCTGGTCGGCGAGCACGGTGCCGATCGCCGCTTGCTCTCTATCGCCGCGGCGATCGAGGAAGTCGTGTCGCCTGGTTTTGAGCAGGCGGGCGATTAGCGCGTGTCGCGTTGGGCTCGACGCACCGGTGCTGCCTTGCTCGGGTTCCGCTTCAGCGAGGTTCGGCCTAAAACCAGCTCTCCCGATGGAGAAAGCCGCCGTCCACGGGCACCACCGCGCCGCTGATCCAACTGGCGCGGTCAGAGGCGAGGAAGAGCACCACGTTCGCGACTTCCTCGGGCGTGGCTGCGCGGTTGAGCGGTTTGTCCTTGAAATAGTCCCGCCATCGTTCGGGATCGCCGAACTCTCGCTGCGCGCGCGTGCGCTGGATCATGATCATACGCTCGGTCTCCACGCCGCCCGGATTGACGCCGACGACTCGGATGCCGTCGTCGATGCTTCTGCCGCCCAGCGACTTGGTGACTCCCATCAGCGCGACGTTGGCGGCATTGCCGCAGACGTAGCGCCATTGCGGTTTCTCGCCGCCGAGGCCGAGCACGTTGACGATGACTTTCGGCGGTTTGCCGCGCATGTGCGGGTACATCGCGCGCATCAGATTGATATAGCCGAACACTTTGAGATCCCAGGCTTCCCGCCAGCGCGCCTCGTCCACGCTGAAGATGTCGCCGGTCGGAATCGCGCCGGCATTGTTCACCAGCACATCGGCATCCCTGAATTCGTCGGCAACGGCTTCGGGCGCGCCGCGCTGAGAGAGATCGATGGTTCTTCCTTCCACCGGTCCGAGGGCCGCGAGCTCGGCCAGCGCTGTGTGCAACCTGGCTTGATCGCGCGAGACTATGACGACCTTTGCGCCCTCGGCGAGAAAGCCTCGCGCGATCGCCTTGCCGACGCCTTGCGATCCTCCGGTGATCAGGGCGCGGCGGTCAGTCAGTCCTAGGTCCATGGATCAGGTCCATCTGTCGAGCCCGTGCTTGCCCAGGGCCGGCTACGTCTGTCATGCCCGCGCGGCGAGTTCAACGCGAGCCGTCCGGCGCGGGCAAGAAAACGAAATCGTGCGCGCCGAATCCGTTACAATCGCGGGGTCGGAATCGACAGGACAGGACCATGGATTTCTCGTTGAGCCCGGAGCAGCAGCAGATCCGTGATGAGGTCCGCAAGCTCTGCGTCCAATTCGACGACGCCTACTGGCTGGAGAAGGATCGCACCGGCGACTTTCCGCACGAGCTTCATGCCGCCCTGGCCGCGGCCGGCTGGCTCGGCATTGCGATGCCGGAAGAGCACGGCGGCGCCGGCCTCGGCATCACCGAGGCGGTGCTGATGATGCAGGCCGTCGCCGAATCCGGCGCGGCCATGAGCGGAGCGTCGGCGGTCCACATCAATATCTTCGGTCTCCAGCCGGTGGTCGTATTCGGAACCGAGGAGCAGAAACGCCGCATGCTGCCGCCGCTGATCGCCGGCAAGGACAAGGCATGCTTCGCCGTGACCGAACCCGACGCCGGGCTGGACACAACCGCCATCAAGGTGCGCGCCGACCGCCGCGGCGATCATTACGTGCTGTCGGGGCAGAAGATCTGGATCTCCACGGCCCAGGTCGCCAACAAGATCCTGATCCTGGCCCGCACCACCCCGCTCGACCAGGTCACGCGCAAGACCCACGGGCTGAGCCTGTTCTACACCGATCTCGATCGCAGCCATGTCGCGATCCGCGCGATCGACAAGATGGGCCGCCACGCCGTCGACTCAAATGAAATGTTCTTCGACGGCATGGTGGTGCCTGCCGCCGATCGCATCGGCGCCGAGGGGGAGGGCTTTCGCTGCATTCTCCATGGCATGAATCCGGAACGCATCCTGATCGCCGCGGAAGCGGTCGGCATCGGCCGCGCGGCGTTGCAAAGAGCCGCCGGCTACGCCCGCGAGCGTGTGGTGTTCGGGCGCCCCATCGGCCAGAATCAGGGCATCGCCCATCCGCTGGCGCAATGCTGGATGAATCTGGAAGCGGCCAATCTCATGGTGATGAAGG
>JGI12053J15887_10000094_pt1 | contig 27390 bp, 28 predicted proteins | sample MedBloCAOM1_O3_FD_15887 | JGI IMG/M metagenome (IMG submission 15887)
TAGCGACAGGCCGTAGTGGCGGATGCGGTGCAAGCCTTTTGGCAGCACGTGGATGAGGAAGCGGCGGATGAACTCGTCGGTGGCGAGCCTCATGCTTCTGTATCGATCGCGCCCCTTGATGCGGTAGTCCTTCCACTTGAAGGTGACACGCTGCTGGTCGTAGGCGATCAGGCAGCTGTTGGCGATGACGACGCGGTGGGTATAGCGCGACAGATAGGCCAGCACCGCCTCGGGCCCGCCGAACGGCCGCTTTGCGTAGACGACCCACTCGGCCTAGCACAGCGGCACGAGATAAACCGAGCACCCAGAATCGCGATCTTTGACGAGACATTCGCGCGCCTCAGCACAAGCCACACAGGCGCGGTCGCCGAAAAAGAGGCCGCACTGGCCATCTTTCCGACGAGTCGCACCATGTCATGCGCAAGTGCGCAGAAAATGTCCAAAATCTGCCTGCGCTCCACGCAATCACCCTCAGAAGCAGGCCGTTCACTATTAATGACGCTAATCGGCTCCAATCATTTTCGCTTAGTGGGTCTAAAGACTTCGCGCGTGAAGCCTTAGAACAAGCGAATAACTCTCGCGTTGATGAATGGCATGGAGACTAAAATGCTGAGATGGCTGAGGGCTGGAATACTCGGGTTAGGCCTGCTTACCTACGTGACCACGTCTCATGCAATTGCCGAGGAGCAGCCTCCCATTAAATTTGGCTTTTCGGTCGCGATGACAGGATTTTGGCTCGCTTACGATGGCGACGGCACCAAGATGGCACAAGTGTTCATGGATGACGTCAACGCTAAAGGCGGAATTCTTGGTCGAAAAATCGCGCCTCTTTTCGCCGATACCAAAGGCGATCGCGCTGAAGGTGCCAAGGCAGGGCAGGAGGTCATCAGCGAGGGTGCCGACCTTGTCTTTGTCACCTGCGATTACGACTTCGGTGCGCCCGCTGCTCTTCAAGCGCAAAAAGCTGGGAAGATCTCAGTATTTCTATGCGCCGAGGATCCGAAAGCGGGCATCGTCGGCGTTGGTCCATATTCTTTCTCTGCATCGGCCGCAGCCCAAGTTCAGGGGGCTACGATCGCGGAATGGGCGTACAAGGAGAAGAATGTCCGCAACGCCTTTGTGTTGCTCGATGATTTCATTGAATATAATAAATCCACTTGCGCTGGCTTTGACTGGATGTTCTCAAAGCTGGGCGGCACAATCGTCGACCGTGATACGTTCAAAAACGCCGACGCATCGATCGCCTCACAAGTCACGCATATACGTAACGCGATAAGTGCCGGAAAAATGGATGCGGTGATGCTATGTACCATCACACCAGGCGGACCGGCGGCCATCCGTCAAATGCGTGCCGCTGGCATTAATGTGCCGATCCTGAACGGTAGCGGCATGGACGGGACATACTGGCTCAACTCGGTGCCAAACCTGAGTAATTTCTATGAAACAGTTCAGGCATCAGTCTATGGCGACGATCCGCGTCCGGAGGTGAAATCCCTCATCGAACGCTACAAGGTAAAGTTCAATGAAGCGCCCGTCACACAATATGCCTTTCCAATCTATGCTTTTCTCCAACTGTGGCAGAAGGCGGTTGAGAAAGCGGGAACACTCGATGCCGCTAGAGTTGTCGCAGTCATGAACAGTCTTAATGACGAACCAACAATCCTTGGTCCACGCTCTTTTTCGGCAAAATTGCATGAGCAGGATCGGGCCAACTATTTCATCGTCGAAATCAATGATGGTAAAGGGGAGGTGCTCAAAGATTGGCGGATCGACGAAGCCGTCCCAAGCGACGTCCTCTATCGCTTGAAGAAATGACCAACAAAGGGCGTTATGCATCACGCTCGTCGGACTCGGGTAGGTTCGCGATGAGCAGGGCGGGTGAACGATCTTGCTAAGCAGGACAAAGGATAAGCTGTGGGAGTTGTCCGTAGCAGGCCTTGAGGTGCGCTTCGGAGGTTTGGTGGCTGTCTCGAATGTCAGCCTCAGCCTGCAGCGCAACGAGGTCCTGGGGCTGATCGGGCCTAACGGCGCCGGTAAAACAACGCTCGTCAACTGCCTCACTGGGTTCCAGATCCCCACGGGCGGCAGTATCCTTATCGGCGGCGTTGACGTCGTGGGGTCAGCTCCTGACCACATCCGTAAAGCAGGGATTAGCCGAACCTTCCAAGCCGGTCGCCTCTTCCGAGGAATGACCGTGCTTCAGAACGTTGAGGTCGCCGCCGTTGCGATGGGAATGGCTCGGAAGCAAGCAGCTTCCGTCGCGATGGAGACCATGGCTTGGCTCTCGATTGACGACAAGGCCGATGCGATCGCCGGTACCCTCGCTTACACGGATGAAAGACGAGTAGGTATTGCGCGCGCACTTGTGACCCGACCCGCATTTATCCTGCTGGATGAGCCCGCTGCGGGAATGTCCGATCATGAGTGCGACGAATTGATGCAACTGATCTCACGGATTCCCAAATCGTTCAATTGCGGCGCGCTTTTGATCGAGCATAACATGCGTATCATCATGGGCGTGTCACACCGCATCCATGTTCTTGATGGTGGGCGAACAATCGCTGAAGGGACTCCGAAAGAAATTCAGCAGAACGAGGCTGTCATCGAAGCGTATCTCGGACACTACGTTTAGAATGTGTGGGACGCGCTATGCCATTGATCGAGGTTGATGATGTCCACGTCAATTATGGCCGCCTTAGCGCGCTGCGTGGTGTGTCGCTTAACGTCGAGGACGGCGAGATCGTTTGCATATGCGGACCAAACGGCGCAGGTAAATCGACGATTCTCAAGGCTATAGCTGGCGGCGTTCGGCCCCGCCTAGGAGCAATCCGTTTTGCGGGTGTAGCGCTCATGGGAAAGGCACCCGAAGCGATATCACGCCTTGGCCTCTCGTTCGTTCCTGAGGGCCGGCATGTATTTTCAACGTTGTCGGTCGATGAAAACTTGCGCATCGGTTCTTACCAACGGCGCGATCGAACCAACATAAATGCCGATCGCGAACGCATGCTGGAGCTCTTCCCTAGGCTACGAGAGCGGCTGAAGCAGCCAGCTGGAAAACTTTCCGGTGGCGAGCAGCAAATGCTTGTCATTTGCCGCGCGCTCATGACTAGGCCCCGGATCATACTCGTCGATGAGCCATCGTTGGGGCTCGCACCGCAAATCATCGGTCGTGTTTATGATATCTTGCTTGATATGCGCCGGCGCGACAATGTTACGCTCCTTATCAATGAGCAATCATCGGAACGCGTGATGAGAGTAGCAGATCGCGTTTACGTTCTGCGCAACGGCGTGATCCGGTTATGCATCCGACCTGCGGACATAGCCGACGGGCGATCCTTAAAAAGCGCATACTTCGGCTTCGATGAGCCCCAAGAGACTCTGCAAAAGGGCGCACAACAATGATTGGGTTCCTACAAAATGTCATCGACGCCATTAGTCTTGGCAGCCTTTATGCACTTGCCGCTCTTGGCATAGGCCTTCTGTTTGGGGTCTTGCGGCTGATCAACTTCGCGCATGGAGATTTTATATCGGTCGGCGCTTATGCGCTCATCGTTCCACCACTCCAAGCAAGTGCCGATGTCACCGCGCAAATGTTCATCGGGCGTTGGCCGCTGCCCTTCATGCTCGTCGCTACGAGTACTATTGTGATCGCACTCGCTATCCTTTGCTATTTACTTCTATTTCGCTATCTAAAAAGTTCCTCGCCGCCAACCTTGATGATCGCGTCTTTTGCGGCCAGCTACGTGATTCAGAACGTGCTTTTGATAGTTTACGGAGCGCGCGAGAAGTCCGTCAATCTCTGGCCAAGTCTCATCCAACAGGTCGATATCGGCGCTCTACATGTAGCTAAGCTACAGCTGGCAACGATCGGCGCGACAATGATCTTGATGCTGCTTTTGACGGCTATTTTGCGCTTAACCCCCTTAGGTGTGCAAATGCGCGCCGCGGCAGAAGATTTTCGGATGGCGCAATATCTTGGTGTGCGCTCGAACTACGTAATCAGCGTTGCGTTCGCCGTCTCTGGCGTACTTGCTGTCGCCGTCTCACTTTTGTTCGTAGCACAGACCGGCATCCTTACGTTTCAGATGGGTGTTCCACTCATGCTGTTCGCCTTTATTGGCACGGTGATCGGCGGAATGGGCAGCTTGGTCGGCGCTGCTGTGGGCGGCATGGCTGTAGGCCTCGCCGCATCCTTGCTACAGGCGTATCTGCCAGGGGAGATGCGAAGTTTTCGGGATGCGTTTGTTTTTACGCTGGTCATTCTGATCCTAATCGTCCGACCAACTGGCCTGTTTCCCACAAGAGCGTTCACTGAACGGGTCTAAAGGAGCACCATGACAATGGAACCGCATCGACGGCGGCTTGAAACGATTTGGAGCCCCATCGTACTGATCGGCATCGTCGCTGTGGTTGTTGCGCTCGGTCAGTTTAGCGGCGCTGAGAGCGTCACATTGACGATCAACGAAATGCTTATTCGTATGGTAGTCGTCATCGGAGTTTATACTTTCGTCGGAAATACGGGCATCCTTTCATTCGGCCAAGTCGCTTTCATGTGCATTGGCGCCTATGCGGCAGGATGGGCCGCGGGACCACCCGCGTGGAAACAGTTGATGTTGACGGGGCTTCCCGCATTTCTCAACGAGACCCAATATCCTTTTATCGTTGCGGTCCTAGGTGGCGGCCTATTGGCCACGGTCATAGCGGCTCTATTTGGCGCAGCAATCATCCGTCTCACGGGCATCGCGGCCTCAATCGCTACGTTTGCATTTCTAGCCGCTGTTAACAGCCTCTATTCAAACTGGGATTCGGTGACTGCCGGTGCGAGCTCCATTATTGGCATTCCAACCGTCGCAAATTCGTGGGTGTTCTTCGCGTATGTCGCATTTGCAATCATTTGCGCCGCGCTCTTTCAGCAATCGCGGGTGGGCCTTATGGTGCGGGCATCGCGTGACGACGAGATCGCGGCAAAATCCGTCGCTATAAACGTCGTCCACGTCCGGCTGAGTGCTTTCGTACTGAGTGCATTTCTTGTCGGCCTTGGGGGCGGTTTATATGCGCACTTCTTGGGTGTCATCTCTGTCGACGTGTTTTATCTCAACCTTACGTTCCTTACGCTGGCCATGCTGATCATCGGTGGCTCCGGGAGCTTGAGCGGAGCAGTTATCGGCACTCTATTCGTTACCTTAATTGTTGAAATACTGCGAAAGTTCGAGGCTGGGGTTACGATCCAAAGCCACATACTTGGGTTACCGAGATATTCGCAAGAAATTGGGCTCGGCATTGTGCTCGCGCTGGTTCTCGTGCTTCGTCCTAGCGGACTAACGAACGGCTCTGAAATACCTTGTCCGTTCTCGCGATTGTCCATGCGTCGCTCCCGGAGTGAGCAAGAAACGCTAACATCGAGCTGACTGCCCCGCACGCGCATCAGGTTAACACCGCTCACGCGTCTGACTTCGCGGGTAGCGCCTTCGGCCACAGGCGCAACTGCCTAAGCGATTAGCTGCTTTGCCTTCTATTCGGGCGTTCTCTTCACATGATCATTCCGGTGGCACCACTGAACTCGCCGGAATGGACCTTTCGTTCTACAAAGCCAGAAATCTAGATTGGCGTTATCGAAAGAACTGCTTTCCTCCGGACTAAACGGAGGATGCTGGACAGAAGGAGTTCGAGACGTGGTTGATAAATTCGATTTTGGAATGTTCTTGCCAGTTACAAATAATGGGATGATCGCGTCCACGGCGCCCGAGTACCAATACATGCCCACTTTCGAGCTTAACCGCGATGCTTGTGTAGATGCCGAAAACACCGGGTATTCATTCGCTTTGGCCCAAACTAAATGGCGTGGTTACGGAGGCAAGACGGAACTGTGGGACTACGCCACGGAATCGTTGACATTGATGAGCGGCATTGCGGCCTCGACCAAGATGATCGAACTCATCGCCTCCGTCTCGTTGCCCCTTCTGCACCCCGGCGTTTGCGCACGCATGGCCGCAACCATCGATGGCATCAGCAACGGGCGGCTGATCCTGAATATCGTTGCCGGCTGGAACAAGATGGAATATGCCCCCATGGGTTTGTGGCCAGGCGACGATTACTACCGCTACCGGTATGAATACGCAGTCGAATACGTGGAAGTGCTGCGCGGGCTATGGGAGAAGGGCCGTTTGACCCATAAAGGCAAGTATTTCAATCTGGACGATTGCATTTGTCAGCCCCTGCCTAAGCGATCGATTCCCTTGTGTGGGGCCGGGCAGTCAGACGCCGGCATGAAAGCAGCGGCTCTATGGGCCGACTACAATTTCATCATGCCCAATGCCGAACTTACAACGCTCGATCTCAGCACGCGAACGCAAACCTTCGCGCGCCAAGTCGGCAGGAGCGTCCGCAGTTACGCACTGCTCGTTGTAATTGCAGAAGAGACTGATGCCAAAGCCGAAGCTGTGCTCGACCATATCAACGAGACTGTCGATGTCGAAGCAGTCGAGACGTGGCGTCGCCTCGGACAGGCCGACGCAACTGGATCGTCCGCTCAGCGCCATAGAGCCGACGCCTTCATGGGAGTTCTGCCGATCGTGGGCTCCTATAAGACTGTCGCCGATCGGTTCTGTGAACTGCACGCCCAAGGTCTCGGCGGCGCGGCAATGGTCTTTCCGAATTGGGGCCGCGACGTCAAAAAGTTCGGAGAAAACGTTATTCCGCTGGTCGATGCTGCTCTACTCGGCAACGACGTCCGGCTCACCAAAAAGAGTGCCTGACTTGTGCCGCGCGCAACTCGTACTTCGCGATGCCGATCAAGCAAACAGATCAAGGTCTGGCATGGGTCGCGCGAGCAAACATGGACGTTACGATGCCGGATGATCGAAAGAGCGGGATATTGTCGTACATTGAACCCGCGCTATTTCGTGAATCGATGAGCCACCTGACAGCCGCCGTACACATTGTTACGTCGGCCGGACCAGCCGGTAAGACCGGCTTTACAGCGACTGCTGTGTGTTCGGTTTCCGACGATCCAGCTATGTTGCTGGTTTGCGTCAATAAGCGAAGTAACAGTGCGCCATTATTCTCGCAAAATGGCGCTTTTTGCGTGAACACGATCGGCCCCAACGAGACGAAGCTTGCGGACATTTTCGCGAGCCGCACTGGCCCTCACCTCGACGAGCGATTTGCAACTGGGGACTGGATGACCCTGAAAAGTGGATCGCCGGTTCTCGCCTCAGCCGTGATTGCTTTCGATTGCCGAACGATCGAGGTGAAAGAGCTCGCCTCTCACAATATTATCTTCGGTGCCGTCGAAGCCGTTCGATTTGGCGGCGGTGTCCCGTTGCTCTATCACGGACGTACGTATGTCACCAATTTCCACGAAGTGCTCGCGAAGTCTCAACCAACATCCGTCTGAACGCGGTGCGAAGACCTCGATTGGCAGGGTAATTCGATCGCTGCACATCGCTCCGGCGCGTTCCCGGACGATCCGATGGACAGCTAGATCAACGATAAATCGGCCGCACTCTAGAGGCGTAGTGCTCGCGAAAGTGCTTGCGTCGCAGAAATGATCGATCTTTCATCAACTGCGGCGTAACCCAGAACAAGCGCGCCGCGATCGCGACGATCCGCATAAAAGCTCGATAAGGGTGGAGCAAAAATGCGAGAGTTCGCGGCGCGGCGCGAGGCAGACGCATCGTCAAGACGAGCACTTACTTCCGGTGTAAAGCGTCCCAGGAGATGAAGGCCTGAGGCATCGGGATGAACGTGAAGAAGGCCGGATAAATTCTTCTCGGCAGCATCCACAAGCACAGCTTGACGATCGCGATAGATGGTCCGCATACGCCGCACGTGCGAGAAAAAATAACCTTCGCGGATAAAGGAATCCACAATAGGCTGTGACAGAAGCGACGGTTGCACGTCGATGCCGACCCGCGCTTGCGCAAAACGCTCGGAAATCCGCGAAGGCACGACTAAGTATCCAAGCCGTAACGAGGGAAATAAAACCTTTGAGAACGTCCCGACATAGATGACCCGGTCATCACTATCGAGGCTCCTGAGCGCCGCCAAAGGCCGGCCCTCATACCGAAATTCGTTATCGTAATCGTCCTCAATAATCCAACTATCGACCTCCGCTGCAAACGAGAGCAGCTCCAACCGGCGTTGCAATGACATGGTCACGCCAAGCGGGTACTGGTGTGAGGGAGCGACTGCTATCATTCGAGGGACCTGGCCGGTCGCTTTTCCCTCTGCGATCGACAATCCCTCTTGGTCCACGGGAACCGGCACCACAGTGGTATCGGCAGCACAGAACGCCGCCTGCAAGCCAGGATACCCGGGATCCTCGACCCACACGGCATCTCCAGGATCCAAGAGCAAGCGCGCGGCCATGTCGACACCGTTTTGCGCGCCTCCTGTTATGATAACTTGCTCAGGCTTACATTCAATCATCCGCGCGGCGCGGAGATACGTGCAGATTGTCTCGCGCAGAGGCCAATATCCACATGGGTCTGCCTGCGTCAAAAGCGACTGGGATGGTGCCCCCCAAACGCGCGCGAGTTTCTCCCAAATCTCAAACGGGAACAGTGAGACGTCCGGTCGGCAAGGCGCAAAAGCCTTGTAAGGCACACGATCTTGGATCATCTGCGCCAGCTGACTGCCACGCTGCGATAGTCCTAAAGTACAGTGACTCCTTCGCGCTGCCCGCGATGATTGACCCGCCGACGCGTCGTCGGCACACATTGCGTCATCTGGCAAAATATTAGCCACGTATGTGCCGGATCCAATTCTTCCTTCAAGATAGCCCTCAGCAATGAGCTGTTCGAATGCACCCAAAACAGTGTTGCGCGAGCAGCCGAGCTCCTGTGCAAGAATACGGGTTGCCCGCAATTGAGTGCCCGGCGGTAGTCGGCGCGATATCATCGCGTCACGCAGCTGCTGATAAAGCTGTTGCCACAAAGGAATAGGCGCCTGCGGATTGAGTACAAAGTCACTGAAAACGGCCAAACTCGCGCGCTTACTGCGACCTTTCAGCGCCGTTTCCTTTGAATCTTCGTCAAGCATTTCTGTACCAACGCAACCGTCAGGGAAGATAGTCATTTAGAGCAAGTATCGTGCCAAGGGTTTGGCCTCGCGGCCGCCGAGCTGAGCCGCGTATTAAGCTGGCCCAGCAAATCGCACGCCGTCCACATCCATCCAAGCGGTCCTATCCCGTTGTTTGAAGCGGCACTTTCGCCCGCTTATCGCGACATTTAGACAAGCTCAGCAGCTGGTTAGTGAGGAGAAAAAATGAAGGCCGCAGCGAAGAAGTTTCAGGGAGTGTTTGCATTCGTCGTAACCCCGACAAAAAGCGATGGTGAAGAGATCGATGACGCTTGCCTTGCGCGCGTCATCGATCACCAGATCGCATCCGGTGTCGCTGGAATCACAGTCTTCGGCAGCACGGGTGGTATTGGCTCATTTACCGAAGACGAGCGCCGAGCGGTTATTTTGAAGGCAGTAAAGCACACGGCTGGGCGTGTGCCGGTTTTGCCGGGCACCGGCGCAATGTCGACGGCTGAAGCCATCCGACTGTCGAAATTCTCCGAAGATAACGGCGCCGATGGTGTTCTTGTTGTTCCCATCAATTATTGGCGCGCTACGGAAGATGAGCTTTACGAACATTACCGCGCCATAGCAGGCGCTGTTAAGATCCCCGTCGGAATCTATAATAACCCCGGAACCACGGCGGTCGACATGAGACCTGCCCTCATTGCTCGAATTGCTGAGATCGATAATGTCGGTTTTGTCAAAGAGAGCTCGGGCGATATGAGTCGCATCTCGGCTATCCGGCAGCTGACAAACCGTCAGATCACGGTTCTGAACGGCAATGATGCCTGCACACCTGAAGCCATTGCGGCCGGTGCGGATGGCTGGTTCGCGGGTAGTTGCAATATCATGCCGCGTCGGTGTGTCGAACTCTTCCGGATCGGCCACGATGAAAAGAACATCGAAGCCATGCGCGAATACTTTCAACCGATGTTTCCCATTTGCGAATATATGGGCGTCAAGGGTTATATTCGAGTAGCGCACACAGCCTGCGATTTACTGGGGCGCTCGGTCGGTCAGACACGGCGGCCGCTACGTATGCTCAATGCCGCTGATCGGAGATATCTGCAGGCGCTGCTCGAGAACGCTGGGCTGATGAAAGCCGAGGCCGCGACGGCTCTCGCCTAGCTGCTGTTTCGTTTAAGCCTGATGAGCCGGTGCGGTGCGTCTTTAAGAGCGCCGCACCTAAAGTGAGAGAACCCGCGATGGAGATCGATTACTTTTTTTCCGTGCTGTCCGATTGGGCCTACATGGGAGGCGTGCGTCTGGAGCGACTCGGACGCAGTTACGGCGTCCGCATCAACCACAAACCCATGCGCCTTGCCGCAATTTATGCCGGAACGGGTGGGATCCTCTTGCAGAAGCGATCCCAGCAACGGCAGGATTATCGACTGGTTGAGCTGAAGCGGTGGTCAGAGTATCTCGGGATACCCGTTAAGCTTTTCCCAAAGCACTATCCGATTAGCGATGAGCTTGCATCATGCGCTCTCATCGCATCCAAGGGGCTCGGCTACGAGACAGGCCTTTTGGCGAACGCCTTTTTGCGTGCGATCTGGGCACTNGAGCAGGACATTTCAGACGAGCGCACTCTGATCAAGATCGTGGATGGCTTAGGCTTTGATGGAACTCGTCTGATAGAGGCCGCTAAGAGCCAAGATGCGATTGCACAGTTTGATCGCAATACACAGGAGGCGCAGGACCGGGGCGTCTTCGGCTCCCCGTTCTATTTCTTTGAAAAGGAAATGTACTGGGGGCAGGATCGACTTCAATTTCTTGAAGATGTCCTAGCGAAAGCGACCGGCAAGGCTCGATTTTCGCGACTAATCCCGGAATCACAAGGGGTGACCCGATGAGACTCGCATCCACCACGGCCACGACGACTTCATTGCAGAACATCTTGCACATCTCGCTCAAAACCGCAGACGTGCCGGCGACTGTGGAATTTTATCGTGACGTGCTTGGCATGACTGAGGTCGATCGCCCCGCCTTCGACTTCCCGGGCGCTTGGCTCGCCACTCCGCCGCCGGCAGGCGGAATCCTTATTCATCTGTATGGCGGCGAATCTGCCCTGAATGCCAATGGTGTCGTTCCGACCGGCGGTGGAGCAATCGATCACGTCGCTATCGGCGGCGCGGGATTCCAAGAAATGCGTCAAAAACTGATGGCCGCCGGCAAGCCATGGCGGCAAAACATCCCGCCCGGAACTCAACTGTGGCAGCTGTTCGTCCGTGATCCAAACGGGGTCTTGATCGAACTGACATATGACGGATCAAACGAGGCGGGCCCAGGTCCCTCGAAGGATACAAACTGGTACAGCGCATATGAAAGTTTCTAGGAAGGCGTAAGCGATAATGCCAGAAACAGTGAGGAACGGTGCTCGTCTGCACTGGTATGTTGACGGTTCGGGACCGCCGCTTGTGCTCGCAGCGGGACTGGGAGGAACAGCAACATTCTGGCACGCCAATGTCCCTGCCTTAGCAAAACATTTCACTGTTCTCGCATTTGATCAGCGCGGAACGGGTCATTCCTCTCGCGTCGAGGTCGAGTCTGTTGAGGAGATGTCGGCGGATCTGATCGCTATCCTCGATGCCGCCGGCATCCAGCGCGCGGCTTATCTTGGCCACTCGACAGGCGGCGCGATCGGCGTCGCTACCGCTCTAGACTATCCCGATCGCATCTCATCTCTCGTGATCTACGCAAGCACAACGTGCGGCGATACCTACAGGCAACGCATTTTCGATTTACGCCTCCACTTATTATCACATCTCGGCTTGCTCGCCTACGCGAAGTACACCACGTTGCTGCTCTATCCGCCTTACTGGATAAACGGCAACGACGCAAAATTGCGTGAACTTGAGCTTTCAACATCGAAGCAACTCGGCGATGCCAAAGTTCAAGGTAGTCGGCTTGATGCCATACTTAAGTTCGATCGCCGCAAAGAGCTTGGCAGATTAAATCTTCCAACTCTCGTTGTCTGCTGCGAGGATGACGTCCTGACCCCAAGTTACTTTTCTCGTGAATATGCCAACCTCATTCCACACGCGAAACTGATGCTCGTGCCTCGCGGGGGTCATGCCTATGCCCAGACGGAACCGGATGAATTCAATGAGACGGTGCTAAAGTTCTTTTTAAGCCAGCGACACTGAAATGTTCGCTTCACGCCCGCGTCAGTCTGACCTTGCCAAACTCCGATATCACCCGAGAGGGATGGGTCGATATGGAAGATCAAAGGGCATTCTGGCAATCTGTTGGTCAGCGAGCGTCAGGCGGCACTATTGTAACCGCGTGCTCCGAACATGGACCGGCGGGCTTTCTTGGCTTATCGGCTACCCATCTTTGCGCGGACCCACCGACTATGATCGTGAGCGTGAGTAAACGTACGTCTGCCCTTCCAACAATCCTAGATGCTCGGCATTTTGCGCTGAACTTTGTTCCCGATGATCTTATTGAACTTGCTGACATTTTTGGAGGATAGACAAAAATAAGCGGATCCGAGCGGTTTAAAACAGTCGCTTGGACCAAGCTGGTCACGGGAGCACCGATCCTCGAACGCGCCGTGGCTGCCGTTGATTGCGAACTGATCGAGGCAATTACGAGATTTGAAACGGAAATTCTCTTGGGACGAGTGGTCGGATTGTCGGACAATCCCACGCTCGCGCCTTTGGTTCACTTTCGTGGTCACTATCTGTAGTGGTCTCCCGGAAGAGCCAATTGCGCTCCTAGCGATGGCCCCGATACCTGCCCAACCAGTCCTGCCCCGTTGTCCGAAGTGGCTCTGTCAGTTTCGAAAAACCCTCACTAGCCTAGACCGGTCAAGACGTCACGATCTGCTGCCTAAAGTACAGGGCTCGTCCGTGGCAGGGGATGGTTTGCAGAGACAGTCGATCTTCACGGCTTCTCTGAGGACCCAATTCAGGAGCCGCGGATAGCCCATGAGCCGAGAAGCGAAATCGTCGTACGAATTTGTCGTTGTTGGCGGTGGATCGGCTGGGTCGGTCATTGCTGGCCGGCTGGCAGAGGCGGGCCTCCAGGTCCTACTGCTTGAGGCGGGCAGCGGGGACAACACGCCATTCATCCACATGCCCGGGGCATTCTTTCGCTTATTCGGCACCAAACGGGTTGTGTCCTATAAAACAACACCGCAAAGCCATGCTAATTCCAGACCACTCTTCGTTCCTCAAGCAAACGTTCTGGGCGGGGGGAGTTCCGTCAATGCCATGATTTACCTCCGCGGCTCTGCGGAGGACTATGATGGATGGCGAGAGCTCGGCTGTGACAGGTGGGGTTGGGACGATGTTCTCCCGGCGTTCAAAAAGTCGGAGAGTAATGAGTCGTTCTCAGAACCTTATCATGGCACCAATGGTCCGCTCAAAGTTGGCAACGCGTGGCACGCTCTGCCAACAGATCTCGCCTTCATCAAGGCCGGGCAAGAGATTGGTCTGCCTTATAACCACGACTTCAACGGGGCGACGCAAGAGGGCGTAGGCCTCTTTCAATGCACGGCGTTTAAGGGTCGGCGGAGCAGCACCGCCGTGGCGTTTCTTGCGCCAAGGAAGAATATGTCGAATTTGACGGTGCTTACCGACTGCCGCGTCCTCCGCCTTATCACGGAGGACAGCGAGGTCGTCGGCGTTGAATATCGGTCAAGCTCTGGCAAAATTAGCCAAGTGCACGCCGCTCGTGAGGTGGTTTTGGCCGCCGGTGCTCTGGCTTCACCGAAGATCCTGCAACTATCCGGTATTGGACCGACTAAACTCCTTAAGGAAAAAGGCGTTGCTGTGGTCCACGACGCTCCCGAAGTTGGCCAGAATTTCCAAAACCACGTCGAGGTTCCGATCCACTGCAGACTCAAGGAATCGATCAGCTTGCTCGGCCAAAATAAAGGCCTCGCGGCGCTCAAGCACGGCCTTCAATACATCTTGTTCCGTGACGGCCTTCTCGCTTCGAGTATCTGGGGGGCGGGAGCATACGTGGATACTCTGAAAAGCGGCCGTCCCGACATCCAGCTCATTATGTTTCCTTCTTTATTTGGCTCCGACGAATGGCCTGCCCCATCCGGCCACGGTATCACCATTTGCGTGTGCCTCCTGCGACCACTCTCACGCGGCGAGGTTAAGATTGTAAGCGCGGATCCCGACGCGCCAATTTACTTTGATGGCGGAACTCTTAGCCACTCGGNAGACGTTGAGACATTGATCCGTGGTACAACTTTCACTCGCAATTTGATCAANGCGCCTTCGTTCNAAAAAATCGTTAGCCAAGAAGTCTATCCGACAGCGACCGGAGAGGAGGATGCGCGCGATCCTGAAGGGTTCGTGCGCAAATACGTAAGGCCGATTAGTCACGTATCCGGAACCTGCCGAATGGGTTCCGATGCAACCGCTGTTGTCGATACACGGCTCCGCGTGAATGGCGTCTCGAAGCTCAGGGTCGCGGATGCCTCGATTATGCCCCGACTTGTCAGCGGCAATACCAATGCCGTGTCGATTCTCATAGGCGAACGGTGCGCTGACTTCTTGCTTCAAAGCATGAACTAACGGCTTTAGGGCGTTCAATCACACTCGCGATAGCGCGCTTGTCGTCAAACTAGCTAGGCTAAAGCAGGATGTCTGGGCGCGAAGCGTTCTTGAGACTCGGAGCAAAAGAGATCGTTACCCAAACTCAACGCCGAGGCGTCATCGTGCGGACGTCATTAACCGAGAAATCATCGGAGTCTACTACGTGCGCGCTGCGCTCGAAGGTCTCGCGGCTCAGTTATCTGCGAAACGTACCATGATCGTTCCTCGTCCGCATCCGTGAGGCGGGTCGGTCGGTAGCCGACTGGCGGGCCTCTAATCTTAGACGCCGGTATATCGGTATCCGGCTTTCTCCGACCCCCGCGAAAAGACTGGCCCAGTAAAATCGAGGACAAACATGCGCAATCTCGTCTTCCAACATCTATCGGTGGAGCGCCCAGGCATATTTCGCGATTTTTGGACGAAGAGCGGCGATAGCTGGCACGCCGTGGAATTGGACGAAGGAGATCGTATTCCTCCGCTTGAGGACTTCGATCTGTTGGTCGTCATGGGCGGACCTATGGATGTCTGGCAGGAAGACCTTCATCCATGGCTCTTCGCCGAAAAGGCTGCGATTCGTCGATGGGTGAAGGATCTTGGAAGACCATATCTCGGTATCTGCCTGGGCCACCAATTGTTGGCGGAAGCATTGGGCGGAAAGGTCCGCCTGATGGCGGCACCGGAAGTCGGCCTCTCGTCGGTGCAACTGACTGAGGATGGCCAGGCCGATCCATTGTTCAGAGGGTTCGAAAAAGAACTGGAGACCTTTCAGTGGCATGGCGCCGAGATAGCGCATCTTCCCGAGGGTGCAAAGGTGCTGGCGGCGAACGCTGCCTGTCCGACGCAGGCGATACGTTGGGGCGAACATGCCTACGGTCTTCAATATCACGTCGAGATTACCGCATCGACCGTCTCGGACTGGGAGGCCGTGCCTGAGTACAAGAGCAGCCTGGAACGTGCGCTTGGCAAAGAGGAAGCCGCGCGGTTAAATGAAGTCGTCGCTCCGCGTCTGGACACCTTCGGCTCTGCCGCTCGCAGACTTTGCGACAATTTCTCGGCCATCCTGACTCGGAGTGCGAAGCAGTATCGTGATCGCGGATTGCCAAAAAGGTCGAACGAGTTGAGATAGTGCATCAAAGCGTTTTGCATCGTACGCGAAGACAGCAAGGACCCGACGACATGCAGTTGTTCCTCGTTGACACGACTGCCAAACAGCCTCTTTCAATGCTCCGTCTTCGCGACCTTGTCGAAGGCATTCAATGATGAATCTTGGAAACAGCATTATGATCCTAGTCGGCCGATTCATTCAGGTTGACGGGTATAGATGCTTGAGTTTGATGCGAGCATTTCTGGTCGTGAATTGCCAGTCTGCTTTGGTGTGGCTTGTGTTTCGGTCGTGCTGCCATGCGGCGATTTCGTCGATGAGGGTTTGTTTGTCGGGAATACGGCGATCCAGGCACTGTTTGGTTAGAACGCCGAGTTCGGACTCGGCCAGATTAAGCCAGCTCCCATATTTTGGAGTGTAGTGCCATTCGAAGCGTTCGAGCAGGCGCCTTGCTTCGGGTGCCGGAAAGGCTTGATAGAGTGAAGCCTTGCTGTGGACGCTGAGATTGTCCTGGACCAGCACGATGGTCCTGGCGCTGGCAAAGTGAACGTCGGCCAAATCTTTCAGTCACCTCGACATGGCGCCAGCCTTCCAACGGAGCAAACATCATGAACAGATTGGCGGTGCCTTTGCGCTCGTACTCGTAATCGAAGCGGGCCGGGCGACCCACTTTCATCAGGATCGGCATGCGCGTTTCGGCCGTGAGTTGCTTCGAGGTCTCGTCCAGGCATACCAGCGGATGATCGGGATCGTGTGGCCGCGTGTAGACGGCCAGCACGTCTTCCATCGCGGCTACGAACGCGCCGTTCGCCTTCGGCGGGATAACCCAGCACTGTCGGCGATGGGGCTGGAGGATGTTTTTTAAGCGCGCGCCCGATCGTTGAGTCGCTGGCGCGATCGACGATGCCGAGTTGTTCTCCAGCAACCGAAGGGTCCAGCGGACCCGTCCCTTAGGAGGCTTGGAACAGGCCAGGGCAACCAGCTTGGCTTCCTTCTCGCCGTCAAAAATTCGCGCAACCGCCGGCGTCGCCCGTTGCTTGCGGCTCAACACAGCCTCGAAGCCTTCCTCAGCTAGTTGCTTCCGCACCCGATAAACCATCGAAACGCTGGTGTCCAAAGCCTTGATGATCCGGCTGTCACTCCAGCCTTCACCGCCGTCCGCGACGTCAGCCTTCAACAATATTCTCGCCTTGCGTTCGCCGCGGCATGTCCCGAGGCCGACCTGATCCGCTGCTTGCCGGGCGCGCTGCTGCCGCTCGGTCCTTGACCGCCGGGGCGTCTGCCCCCGTTCGCCCAACCCATCCCTCAAGCGCGTTGCAAAGTACGGGTGGTCAAGCGGTGAAAAGCCGAAGGCGATCCTGTGCGCCTCGTCAGAGGAGATGGGCGGCCGCATCAATCCGACCAAAAACCGCAATCTCACGAATAGGTCGGGCTAGGAATGACACGCTGCTGGTTTCCGGCGCGCTTATCGCAGACCGGCTAAAGACCCGCCGGACGGCCTTCCCTGGAGGCTTACGATGAAGTGTACGTGCTGGCTCAGCTACGCACATGTCGAGCAAGCTTTAGCGAGGTCCGCTGTGGGGCAAACTGCGAAATACTCAAGCTGAGCATAGGTCTTCCGGGTTGCCCCAGCAACGGACATCGCTCGATTTTGGAATGCTCCGGCACGCTGCCATTGTGAGTGCCTGGACGGCCACCCATGAGGCGCAGCGCGAAGTCGAGCGTGGCCGAGCTGATCCCGCAGGCAGAGCTGGTGCTGGTGCCGCGTGGCGGGCACGCCTATGCGCAGACCGAACCCGACGAGTTCAATCGGCGTGTGCATGATTTCTTTCTGAGTCACGCTTGGTGAGGGGACGATGAGGATGGAATTGAAAGAAATCGCCAAGACGACGTGTCCCGAGCTATAGACCTCGGACATTGGATGGGTGGGGTGTATTACTATCTTCCGACTAGTTGTCGGCAGCGGTGCTGCGTCTACCATCCGTAGATATCGCTCGGAGGTTCGTGGGCCGTGCCGACGTTGGCAAGCTGGCGGTAGCGTCCATCGAAGAACAGAATTGGCTTGCCGTGTTTGACATGCGCGTCGTGTATTTCGACGACGCGCGATACAAAGATCTCGTGATCGCCGCCATCATACCTGGCGTATGCCTCGCATTCAAAGGCGACTAGCACATCGGGCAAAAGAGGAACGCCAGTCTTCCCAAAGACCGGGGTGATTCCTTTCCATTTTTCAGCTTGGCTTCGCGCGAACAGATTGGACAGCTCTTGTTGGTCCTCGCTGAGAACATTGATCGCACAGTACGAGTTCCGTTGCCAGTTCACCAAACTTAGCGCGTCCTTCCGAATACTGAATAGCACGAGCGGAGGGTCGAGTGAGACGGAATTAAAAGAATTCATCGTCATGCCAATTCGCTCTCCGGCGTTGGTACGGCCGGTGACGATAATGATTCCGGTGGCGAAGTGGCCAAGCGCGGCGCGTAGGCGGCGACTGTCGGGCGACAAGATGTTACCTCCAAGTGATCAACAGCAATCTGTATCAAAGAAATTCAATTATCAAGTAGGCCCGACAATCTTGAGCGTAATCGCTAGCGACCGATCGCCTTTGCTACTCAGATGTCGCGAGATCAGTTGTTAAAATTTGGATTGAGGTTCAGATCTTCAAAAAGAAGCGGGTCCGCCGTCCGAAAGGGAAGTATCCGACGCTAGCCGATAATCCGAATCCTAAGGTGAACCTTACCGTCGCCGCACCGAATTCGCCAAGGTCAAGTTTCCATGAGTTGGTCCTATCAGCAATCGCAAAATGGGTCTCCTCTCCGAGCGCGCAACTTGTACGGTGAAAATCACCCAGATGCCGACGTCCTCTTGGCTCGAAGAGTGTCGCGGCATTCCGGCAGTCTGAGCAATATGAGAGAGAGAACGCGCCGACAGACCAAAATGGGTATTCTTCCAACACGTCGAGTTCGCGCGCCCGGGAGTATTTCGGGAATTGTGGGCGGAGCAGTGTCATCAGAGGACGCCCGTAGAACTCGACGCCGGTGAACCTATCCCATCCCTCAACGGTTTCCACCTTCTCGTTGTGATGGGCGGCCCCAGGGATGTTTGGCAAGAGGACATCTATTCGTGGCTCAGACCGAAAGGACGGCAATCCGACGCCGGGTTGGAGGTGAAGCGACCTATCCCAGTAGAATTCTGCGAAGTGGCTCTTTCGCTCGAAATCAAACTCATGGAACTTACCGTTTCTCGTGAACTTTCGATGCGTCGGCGAAGTGGGCAATCTGTAACGGAGGATCTTGTCGTGGTCGCGCAACAAGTCATCAATGGGTTGATGTTGGGAAGCATCTACGTGCTGGTTGCCGTAGCGTTTACGCTGACAATTGGAATGTTGAACTTTTTGAACTTTAGCATTCCTGGCCTGTTTATGCTCGGCGGAGTCCTAAGCTACGCATTTCTCAGGGCTGGCTTTCATTGGTCGATTGCCTTCGGGTTGGCGCTACTTGTTTCGGCGGCCTGTTCGCTTCTCATCGAAAGATTCACATATCGTTGGTTGCGGCAGTCCTCTCATCACATTCCCCTCGTCAGTTCGCTGGGTTTCCTTATCCTTCTGGAAAATTCGGCCATCATTGGATTTGGCTCGGAGGCGATACGCTATCCAAGCCCGCTTCCGACCGCGGACCTACACTTTGGTCGGCTGCTCGTAAGCGTTCCTCAGCTGTTGGGGCTCGCCGTAGCATTGACGTCGGTCGTTGTCATGCACTCGACGCTCAAACGATCAAAGCTGGGGCGCGGGATTCGCAGCATCGCCGAAAACTCGAGAACCGCCGAGATGCTGGGTGTGGATGTCGGCAAGACCGTATCCAGCATCTACATCATCGGAGGATTGCTCGCCAGTATCGGAGGAATTCTGTTCGGGCTTAGCTACCTGCAGGTTTCATGGAATATGGGGCAAGAAGTCGCGGCCAAGGGCCTTTCGGCAATGGTGCTTGGGGGCATGGGGAATGTCTGGGGCGCCGTGGTCGGAGGGTTCATTGTCGGTTTGATCGAGGTGCTGGCGATCGCCTACATTAGCTCCGACGCCGTAAATGCGGTCGTCTACAGCACATTACTTGCGCTCCTTGTCTGGTGTCCCGGTGGCCTGTTGGGCAATCGCACCAGTATGATTGAAAGAATGTGATGAGCGGATATTCGTCCCAGATTGCGGCCCATCTCCTGATCTCAGTGATCATCGCGTATGCCGCATATTTACCTCTTGCGACAGGCCAACTCAACCTTGGCGTTGCAAGCTATGTGGCGATTGGTGCTTATGCCTCCGCGATTGTGAGCGTGAAGTTTGCGCTGCCTATCTTGTTGTGCATCATAAGTGGCACGGCATGCGCGACCGTCGCTGCATTCTTGGTCGCAGTAACCATCGCGCGCATGGATGGGATTTACTTTAGTCTTGCAACCTTTGCCTTCGCCGAAGTCGTAGCCGCCGCTCTCATCAATTCCGTAGCGGTAGGGGGCGCCAGCGGCTTTGCCGTGCCCGGCTATATCGGGCTCTATTCGATTGCCGCGGCTGCAATCCTGGTGATCGTACTGGTTGCTTATCTGATGTCGACGCGTCTCGGCCTGGTCTTTACGGCTGTCCGCAACGACGAACGCGCAGCCGCCATATTCGGTGTTGAAGTGCCATCCGTGAAAATGCTTTCCCTTGTGCTCGGAGGAGCCTTCGCGGGTCTCGCTGGAAGCCTTTACGGGCACCATTACAGTTACATCGAGGCGCAGAATTTCAACTTCTTGTTGAGCAGCAATGCGGTGCTGTTCGTGCTGCTCGGCGGCGCACAAACATGGTGGGGCCCGTTGCTCGGCGCCAGCGCCATTACCCTTCTTCCGGAGCTTATGCGCGCGGGCGGCGAGTGGCGTTATATCGGCTTTGGCACGACGATGGTCATCCTGATGGTCTGCCGGCCAGAGGGTCTGCTGACGCGGAGTGTCATCCGAAGACTGCGTCTGAGTGCGGCCCGATGACAATCATCCGTTCCACCCGCACGTCGAACATCGCCGCAGAGGTGGTTTCGCCAGCCGGCGGCGATCGGTGCACCTGGCAGCAAGCTCGTGCATCTACGGCAGTGTTTCGAGAGTGACAGCAGAAACAGTTTTTTCAACAGACCAGAGGTGGCTTGAATGAGTACGTATCTCCGCACGTTAGCCGTGTTTGCCTGCATGTTGGCGAATTCAAGCGGCACGCTGGCCCAAGAGCTCGTTCTGGGGTACAGTGGCTCCTCTACGGGGCCTTCCGCGACGCTGTCCAAGCATAATGACGTAGCTATTGAAATCGCGCTGGAAGAGATCAACAGCGCCGGCGGCGTAAACGGTAAGAAGCTCGTTCTCCGTTCGTTCGATACCGGCGGAAAGCCGGACCAGGCCGTAGTCGCCGTGCAGCAGTTTGCCCAGGACCTTTCGGCGCTCGCCGTAGTCGGCCCGCTCACCACCGGCGAATGCCGCGCGGCGTTTCCCGTAGGTGAGCGATTGGGTATTTCGCAGATGTCGATGGGATCATCGGCGCCAAAAGTGGCCGCCCCATTTAGCTATGCTTTTAGAAATACCGTTGAAGAGAACTACACGTGGGAACGTATCTTCCGAACGATCGACCGCAAGGGTTATGCGCATTCGTCCGCTGCGATCGCGTATGCAACCGACGACAGTTTTTCTCAGGCCGTTGGAACCGGCGTTTTGCCGACGCGCCTCACCGCTGCCAACATACCGCNGACCGACACGGTGACGTTTCGGGTTAGCTCGTTCGATTTGTCCGCGCAGGTNTCTCANTTGATGCAAAAGCCAAGCGATTTGATCGCTGTTGGCGCTCAGACCGACGTGCTGCTGCGATTCGTTACCGAACTCCGGCGCCAGGGCCACAAAGGGCGGATCCTCGGCAGCTCGGGCATCGCCGATGCCGATCTCCCCGAACGGATGGGGCCGGATGGCGAAGGAACGCTGATTGGCGCTACATTTTACAGCGGCATCGAGGATGCCCGGGTCCAATCATTCGTCGAACGTTTCAAGGCAAAACTGAAGGTCGCCGGAGAAACCGGGATCGAGCCAAGTCAGTTTGATGCTGCCAGCTACGATATCGTCTTCATGTATGCCGAGGCGATGAAGCGGGCAAAAGTCACGGGTGACAAGACCAAGCTTGCTGATGAGCGCACGGCAATTCGCGATGAGTTGCGAAAAATGAAAGACTTTCCCGCGATCGTTGGCAATTTGAGCATGGGACCAGAAGGCGATGTCCTCAAAACAATCTACATATTGGAAGCAAAAGCCAACAAATGGGTGGTGGTCGACAAGCACCCCCCCGAATTAGCGCAGTCTAAATAATTCCGGGTGGTTGTTATCCGGCTGCCACGTAGGTGCCTGGGTCAGCGGTGTGAACCGTGAAGTCGCGGAGTCGTCCCTCGTTGCCTTTCATCCGGATCGCAACGACGACATCAATGTGGCGATCGTTTATCTGTTTCCGAACCGCGCGATCACGCAGATCAGCAGCAATGGCTCGATCTATTCGCGGTTCGTTGTTCCTGCTACGGGAAGCCCCGGGAAAAACATTTTCGGCGGCCCTCATCTATTGTGATAGCCGCGCGACGCTCGAAGACGATTGAAGGCGCTCCGCGTTGCGAGCAACTATAATATCCACAGCGATCGTCACGTCACTGGGCTGCCGCGTATCGTCGCGCCGTTCGCCGTTTATCAAACCGAACAGGAAGGCGAAGCCTTGAAAATTAGCGAGAAGACGGTTCTCGTGGACAGCTTTGCCGCGCTGAGTTTATTGGCCACGCCGCTCTTGGCAAGAAGCGGTACCATAGAAATGTCCAGAGCGGTGCTTTTGGAAACCACGGAAACTGGCTTGATGATGCACCGTCGCCTCGGCATCGCGTTGGGTACGATGGGCGAGGACGCTGCAGTGGCGCGATTGAGCTCTAAACTTGTATCTCGAAAAACTTGTATCTCGAAATCCAATGGAGAGTATGAAGATAATGGAGAGTATAGTGTCGCAGCCAGCACACACAGCTGGTGTAATGCCTGACGCGCCGCCCACCATCAGGGCTGGTGCGGCCGGCAAGGTGGGCGCCTGCACCGGTGCGCAATATCTGCAGAGCCTGAATGACGGCCGAGAGGTCTGGATAAATGGTCAACGAGTCAAGGATGTGGCGAACCATCCGGCCTTTAGAAATTCCGCGCGGATGATCGCCCGGCTGTACGACTCACTTCATGATCCGAAAAAAGCCGAACTGTTGACTATTCCAATCGATAACGGGAGCGGTATGCGTACGCATCGCTTCTTTCAGGCACCGCGGTCAATCCAGGAGCAGGTAGCCGCTCGGGATGCGATCGTCGAATGGGCCCGCATGACTTACGGTTGGATGGGCCGAACCCCGGATTACAAGGCGGCCTGGTTCGGCACCCTTGGTCTCCATAAGAATGTCTATCAGGATTACCAGGCCAATGCCGACCGCTGGTACGACATCGTACGCGAGCGCGTTCCTTATTTCGGCCATGCAATTGTCCATCCGCCGGTTGATCGGCAGCTTCCGAACGAGCAGTCGGATGTCTTCGTGCGGGTCGACGAGGAAACTGACGGCGGAATCGTGGTGAGCGGCGCCAAGGTCGTGGCGACAGGAGCCCCGCTGACCCAATATATTTACGTCGGTTTCTACGGCAACGTGATCCACAAAGAGAAACGCTTCTCCCCTGTTTTCATTGTGCCGCCAAATGTGCCCGGGGTGAAATTGATCTGCCGCTCTTCCTATGAGTTCAATTCCGGTGTGACAGGGCGTCCGTTTGATGCGCCGCTCTCCGGTCGGTTCGACGAGAATGATACAATCCTCATCCTCGACAAGGTTTTCGTTCCTTGGGAAGACGTTCTGATGTACGGGGTCGAAAATTCGAACCGGTTCGCTGCGCAAGTGGGGCACGACGGGCGCAATCTCATGCACGGGTGCGCGCGCCTCGCGGTAAAGATGGATTTTTTCTGTGGCATGCTGCTGAAGGCGGTGGAAATCACGGGTACCAAGGACTTTCGTGGTGTCCAGGCAAGCGTTGGCGAGGCAATCGCGTTACGGCACTTGATATGGAGTTTGTCCGACGCAATGGTTCACTCCGGCGAGCGATGGTGTGGGCAATATTTCAAACCGAACTATGAAGCCTGCCTGGCCTACCGAAATCTCGCGGCCGACGCCTATTCCCGGATGAGAAATCTGATCAGCAAGACGGTCGCATCCGGCCTGATCTATCTTCCCTCCAGTGGAGCGGATTTTGAACAGCCGGAATTAAAGCCCTATCTTGACAAATATGTCCGCGGCTCGAATGGAATCGAAGCTATTGATCGCGTAAAGTTGCTCAAGCTTCTCTGGGATTCCGTCGGATCTGAATTTGCATCCCGCCACGAGCTATACGAGATCAATTATGCGGGGAACTACGAGCAGGGTCAGCTCGACGCGTTCAAGGATGCCCATGACTCGGGGCTTTCTTCTCGAATGAAGTCGTTCGTCGAACAATGCATGGACGAATACGACCACAAAGGTTGGACGGTACCGGACCTTGTGAATCCGAGCGATATCAATCTGTTTTGGCCGAAAGGCCGCGACTAAGATCGTAAGAGCTGCCCATCTGCCGGACGCGCGTTGGTTTCACGAGGTATCCGGCAGTTCGGTGTCCGCGCGGATCACAGCCCCTCCGATAGTCGCTAGTGGCCATCGATCTCGGATGAGCGTCTGGGATGCTGCGTGCAACATGGATCATTTGATGAATGCCATTCCGGAGAGAGTTACAGCAACATGTCCGCGCGACTGCTAAGACGCTTGCGGTCTACGTCACCGGGTGGATTAAACGCAGGCAAAGCGGGGTCATTGGCACAATAAGGCCGACTCTGAAGAGACCGTCCAAAGTCTCTAGGAGCAGTTTCGGAGCAGTCATTGGAATGCAGGACGCGTAAAGCTGAAATCGACTCAAGCTTTAACGGGCAGGTTGTTAAATTGCAGGCTGGAAGCGGATCGAGGCGCAACCATCGGCAGGTCGCGCAGAAAATTCGTTTCGGTTGAGGCGATGTTGAAGGTAGCCGTTCAGGACAATGAGTTCATTGGTGCGAAATAGGATCGGCGCGCATATCGATGCAACTGCCCCCCGGAGTATAGCAATCTTGGTTGGCATGCCGCTTGCTAATAGACTGAAGGATCGCACGAGGTTGGATTTGAGTGTAGCCACGACTGGGGAGCAAGAAAGGGGCGGGATTGCGGTCAGGCAGGGCGGTGGTCCTTGCTTCTTTGCCGGAGTTGGTTGCCGCGAGGGGCAACTGCGGGTGAGGAGACAGCGCTCATGATTCCCGTGCTGTTCGTGCACGGTGTCACGCTAACTTTCGGCGGCCTCGCTGTGGTGGAAAGCCTTGATATCGCGGTCAAGAAGGGATCGCGGTGCGGCCTGATTGGCCCGAACGGCGCTGGAAAGACCACCGTCTTCAATCTGCTGAGCGGCGTCTATCAACCGACCGCCGGAGAGATACTCCTCGATAACGAGCGCATTAACGAAGTCCCGATTGACCGGCGGGTCAAACTTGGCATCGGACGGACTTTCCAAAATTTACGATTGATGAAGCACCTGACAGTTCTCGAAAACGTCATGCTCGGCCAGCATCATCACGTGGGAAAACTGCACCGCAACTTCATTCCTCTCCAGTGGCGTGCGAATCGCCGTTATTTGGAGGAAGCGCGGCAGGCAATCGAAAGCGTTGGATTGCGGGATGATATGAACCAACTCGCCGATGGACTGCCTTATGGCGTTCAAAAGCGCATTGAGATCGCGCGTGCCCTTGTTACACGGCCAAGACTACTCCTGCTGGACGAACCCGCAGCCGGCCTGAATACTGTCGAACGTGCGGAACTCGTGTCGGTACTTGTCAAGTCCCTCCCTCAGGAGATGAGCGTTCTCATTGTCGAACACGACATTGAGTTTGTTGGTTCCCTTTGTGATCACGTTGTGGCGTTGAATTTTGGCCGAAAGATTGCTGAAGGAAGGCCCAACGACGTCTTCAAACATCCGGCGGTTGTCGAAGCCTATCTAGGTAAGGACGACGTTATTGACGTTTCTTCCGGCTCCGTCGTCGACGTTGAGGTCGCCTATTCCGCTAGCGCTGGGAACGACGATGCTGCTTGAAGTCAGCAGCCTCAACGTCGCCTACGGCAGAGTCGTTGCTGTAACCGACGTCAACATCCAGGTTGCTGAGGGACAGATCGTCACAATACTCGGGGCCAATGGCGCTGGAAAAACGTCAGTCCTCAATTCGATTATGGGTGTTACGCCCTCTCTGGGTAAAATAGTCTTTAATGGAGAGACCATCACCAAATGGCCGTCTGCTCGGCGGGTCGCTGCCGGCATGGCGCTGGTTCCCGAAGGTCGGCGAATTTTGTTGTCGCTTTCCGTCGACGAAAATCTGCTGATGGGCGCGTATCAACGCAAGGATCGCGCGATCATCGCTGACCTCGACAAAATTTATGATCTGTTCCCAAACCTTGCACGTAGGCGACGTGAGCTTGGTTCAGTGCTCTCGGGTGGCGAACAGCAAATGCTGGCGATCGGCCGTGCGCTGATGGCGCGTCCCCGGCTTCTTTTGATGGATGAGCCTTCGCTCGGACTAAGTCCGCTTTTCGTGCGAGAGATATTTAGACTTATCCGAACCCTCAACGGCTCGGGTTTGTCAATCCTCTTGGTGGAACAGAATACAAGGCTGGCCCTGCAGACGGCGCATCATGGGTACGTGTTGAAGCTGGGGCGCTTGCTGCTGGATGGCGATACCGCGGTCTTATCCAGATCCGGCGAACTCGCAAAAGCTTATTTGGGTGGAGAAGCGGCACCCGAACTCGTCCATTCCGTTTAGCGTGTTTGGCGCAACAGGCTGTGATCAAGCACGTGTTCGGAACGCTTGAGGCAACAGGAAAGTCATACCCACGATCGGAATGAGAATCGGCAAGGTCGCAATAATGACCCAAAAGCAAGTGCAGCCCGGATGAGCCAGCGGCTCCGCGCAAGCGCGGCCCCTGCTACTTGCCAAGCGCGACCTTTAGCACGGTTAGGAAGACATAGATCCAAGGATCCTTTCGCTGCGGGCCACACAGCCCGGCGGGATTGGCCAATCTTCGCTTCAATCGTCTCTCACTGTCCGCGGGCGGCATGGCAAGACATATGCCATGGAGGATCCATGCCATCGATCGTCATCGCTTAGGGCGGCGGCCCCACCGCCGTGATCAACCAGACCCTGTGTGACGCCTTCCGGAGCTGCTTGAGGCCTCTTCATTAAAGTTCCCTGAACTTCCTGCGATCGAATTTCGCGACAGGCAGCTCAGTTATCGCGATTTGAATGCGAGAGCGACTAAAACAGCGGCTGCGTTCTCACGGGACGGCCTAGGTCGAGGGATGACGATTGGACCATTTCTCGGAAACACGCCCGACTACCCCATCAACGTTTTCGGAGCATTGAAGGCGGGCGCTCGCGTTGTGCATTTAACCCCCCTGGACGGCGAAATTGCGCTAGTACTACTGAGTCAGTGCGCATTCCGGAGAAGGCGACCACGCTGTCCGGCGCATGGTGACCACTTGATCCGGTCGATGACGACCAGGGCGGCGCAGGAGCTTGATGGCGCCGTT
>JGI12053J15887_10000095_pt1 | contig 27335 bp, 20 predicted proteins | sample MedBloCAOM1_O3_FD_15887 | JGI IMG/M metagenome (IMG submission 15887)
ACACACCCGCCAACGTCGTTAGATGCTGTCAGCAGACGCCTCTACGCGCCAAGACCCGAGGTCTCCGTTGCAGTTAGAAGATGACCTTCAGAGCGAACTGGATTTCTCTCGCGGTGGTGGTTGTTCTGGTCAAGAGTCCGGCAATGCCAGTTGGCGCCCCAGTTGGATCAAAGATGTCCGTATTGTCGGGTGTGACCGGGGGTGCGAAGTTCGCATGATTGAAGACGTTGAACATTTCCGCACGGAATTGAATATTGAAGGTCTCGGAAATTTTACGGATGTAGTTGTTTTTGAATACCGAGAAGTCAACTTCTCTCAGACCCGGTGAAATCGCGATATTTCGACCAGAGTTGCCTTTTAAGTTAAAGCAACGGAGATCGCCAGGAAGTAATGCCTGGCCGACACTTGGCGGGGCCGGGTCGCAATTGGCATCAAAGAATGCCTGACTCGGTGCAACCGGTACGGAGAAGCATTGCGTCTTGATGTAATTGTTGGGGTTTCCGGGATTTGTCAGCGACTGACAACCCGCACCGCCAAGACGGTTCGGATACGCCCAATCGTCTGAACTTAATGTTCCATTCGGGTCGCCACCGGTACCAAATGTGGGCGTGAACGGTATGCCCGTGCTGGCCGTGAATATAATCCCCAGCTGCCACCCTTCCGTCAAAAAGCGGGCTGGCCCGGTGATTGACTTCGGCGAAGGCAATTCCCATAGGCCGTTGATCACCAGCGTTTGGGACACGTTGAAGTCGGACAGAGCGCGACTAGCCCTGGGATCGAAGAAAAAGCTTGGGCTCGCGATGGAATTCCCAAACGCGTCTCCCGCTACGGTGGCAGAACTGGTATCGATACTGCGACCCCAAGTGTAAGTACCTTGCACCTGGAATCCGTGACTCATGCGCTTCGCTAGCTGGGCCTCCAAGGCATTGTAGTAAGACTGCCCTTCGTAAAACATGCCACGCACCGAACCGTAGTTTTCGTTGATGCGATTCGGAGGATTGCCGGCATTCGGTCCACTGATGAGATTACCGTCAGCGTCTACTTGCGGGAAAAGGTATCCAGCAGAAGTTAACGTGGGAATCACGATGTCAGCGTCATCAGGACGATAGGGTTGATGTATCCCTCGTGAGCCTACATAGGCCACCAGTGAAGTCAGGCTAGGTGTGAGTTGGTACTGAATATTGAGATTGTACTGCATTACGTAATTTCGTTTTGCATTGTTGTCAATGTAAGTTGCGCGCAACTTGTTGGCCGGAAGCGCCGGGAGATTATTAGGATATGACCCGGTGCCGGGGTTGTTGATGGAGGTGTATTGGAAAAAAGGAGCAGCCAGCGTGGTTAGCAGGGTAAATTGATAAGGAAGCGGCAGAACGTCAAATATACCGAACCCGCCGCGCACGGCCATTTTTCCGTTGCGAAATGGATCCCAGGCAAAACCAATGCGTGGTTCGAAATTTTTCGTCGTGGGGTTATTGAAGAAAGGATCGCCCAAATGTGGCGTGGCATCGGAAAGGTTAGGCAGCACTGAAAGTTTGCCGGCGGTTTCCGTCGGCACGGTAACCATCTCATAACGCAAACCCAGGTTTAGAGTCAGGTTCGGTTTAAAACGCCAATCGTCCTGGATGTAACCGCCCACGAGGGTCTGACGAAGATTGCGGGGCGATAGGGTGCTGGCAATTCCTCCCTGAAATTTATTGGGTTTATTCGCATAAAATGAAGCCAAGTCATTAAACTTGAAAATTCCGTTTGGATCGGAAAGGGCTGTAATTTTTAACTGCATTCGCTCCGCGGCGAATCCAAACTTGATCGTATGCGTGCCTTTGTTAATAAAAGCATCGTCATAAAGCTGAAAAGTGTTCCAGTGATAAAAATAAGCGGCTTCGCCGCCAACACCGCCGAGGAAGGTGGTTAATCCGGTTACGAAGATCTGCGGCGCGGTTCTTCCTGGGAAAGTGCCGAGAGAAGTGTCCGCCGCCTCCGGAACTAGCGCTTTCGCTCCTTGATTGTTGTCTACGTTTTCATAGTTGTAACCGAAGCGAACGCTATTGGCAAAGGCCGGCTTGAAAATATGGGTTTCTTCCAGGACCGCGATCTGTCGCGATGATTTGGTGGTGAGAAGCACGGCATTTACACCGTCTGGCGAGGTATAAGGGGTTTTGTCGAACAAATAGGTTCCGGACATGCTGTCCTTTTCCGAGATTTTATGGTCCAGGCGAGTGGTGTAGAAATTCTCATTGACGACCTGTTGGCCAGAAAAACGGTATTGCGCGATGTCCGGATTGTCAGTGACTGGTCCATTTGGCAAATGGTAGAACGCCAGAGCTTTCTGGATATTGGGATCGATGGTCACAGTCATGGGATTTCCGGCTTTGTCATGAATCATCCCATTGCGAGCATCCACCGTAGGAACGGTAGTGACTGCGGTGATTCCTTTGGACTGGCGAATGCCTTCGTAGTCGAAAAAGAAAAATGTCCGTTCTTTGATGATGGGACCGCCGATGGATCCGCCGAATTGATTACGCTTAAAGGAGGGGATTGTTGGACCATCGAAAAAATTCCTGGCGTCCAGAGCGCTGTTGCGCAGGAACTCGTACGCGCTTCCGTGAAAAGCGCCCGTTCCCGAGCGGGTAATGGCGTTAACTACGCCGCCTGATGTTTTCCCGTATTCCGCGGAGTAATTACTGGTAAGCACCGAAAATTCCTGAATCGCATCGACACCCAGGCTGCCGCCGAGGACGCTACCCGGCGCGCCGTTGGCATAGTCATTTAAGCTGACGCCGTCGAGACGATAGTTATTCTGCTGCGGCCGCGCACCCGAAATGGTCAGTTGCTGCCCGAAGCCACGATTGCCGCGGTCCGCACCGGAAGAAAAGCTCGGCTGCGTCTGAATGGTGTCGACGCCCGGTTGCAACGCAGCGAGATCCGTCCAACTGCGACCATTCAAGGGAAGTTCGCGAACGGTGGTCGCCTGCACAGTGGCGCTGATGTCTGAACTCGAAAGTTGCACGGCCGGAGCTTCCGCGGTGACCTCGACGCGATGAGTTACCGTGCCGATTTGCAGGACNAGGTTGAACTCTTGTTCCATGCCGACGTTCAGTTTGATTCCAGTTTTAATTTCAGTGTTGAATCCCGGGGCNGNAACGGTCACTTTATATTCGGCAGGCAACAAGTTCGCGGCAATGTAGAAGCCGTCTTTATTGGTAGTGACGGTGCGCTCCACTCCGGTGGAGATATCCTTGATGACCACTTGAGCGTTTGGAACTTCGCCGCCCGAAGAATCAGTGATCGTTCCGGTGAGAGTGGCGCCGGCGACCTGCGCCTGTGACGGAGCTGCACTGGTCAAGAGCAGCACAATGGCTACACTTACCACTGACACAAAAATTCTCAAGCGAATACGAGGAAACATAGAACCCCCTAGTTGCCCGCGAGGCTAACTCAATAGTCCGTTTCATGCCTTAACTGTGAATTAATAAAAATTTAGCTACCCTGGTGCAATATTTTGAATCAATCTACAACAAGGGGATGGCATTACCCAAAGGTAAAATAGTGGAGCGCCGCCAGAAGGTAATCCTTCAGCTTCCCAAACTGTCAGGTGGAACCCGCCAGAGGACCGTCAATCATGAAGTAAAACAAAATAACGTGCGAAAACGTGAAGTTTTCGCCTTCGTCATAGTTAGTCAAGCATTCCCAAAAGATATCCAATCCCGCGAACGTTATGGATGAGTTTCGGGGCGCCATCCGTATCGATCTTTTGGCGCAGGCGGTTGATATAGACCTCTACGAGATTAGTTTCACTTTCGAAATGATAATCCCAGACATGTTCGACAATCTCGCTCCGGGTCACCAGCTCAGGTGCGTGCAACAACAAAAGTTCCAGTAATGCAAATTCCTTAGAGGTTAGCGGAATGATTTCTTTGCGGCGTGTGGCGCGCCGGTGGTGGCGATCCAGCTCCAAGTCCGCGTAACGAAGCCGGGCATTCCCTTTGTGAAAGCCACGGCGCACCAGTGCTCTAACACGCGCGAGAAACTCTGCCAGGACGAAAGGTTTGGTTAGATAATCATCGGCTCCGGCGTCTAAACCCTCAACCCTATGTTCTACGAGAGTTCGCGCGGTGAGCATCATTACCGGAGCTTCGACGCCGCGTTGGCGCAGTTCTCGGCAAACTTCAATCCCGCTTATTCCAGGCAATCGAACGTCGAGAAGAATGGCGTCATAGGTGATGTCGCTACCAAGCTCCAGGGCCTTTTCACCAGTGTCAGCGATGTCTACGACGTACGCATTTTCTCTGAGCGTACGTGAAATGAAGCTGGCGATTTTTTTTTCATCTTCAACTAATAAAATGCGCATAAAACCTTGCTAACCACAGATGGGAAAAGACTACGCCGAGCGAATAGGATCCGGTCCACACCGTGGCATGGCAGGAGTTGCAGCGACTACTTAATATCGTTCCGGATGACTTGACCGCCCTTCATTACAAATCCCACGTGTTCGAGCTCCGTAATATCTTTCAACGGGTTACCTGATACCGCCACGATATCTGCAAACTTGCCTTTATCGAAGTTCACTTCCGAAAAGCAAAAATAGCCGTGACCGACGTAGTTTCCAGGAATTCCATGGAGCGCTCCGGTGCACCAAATTTGGCTCTGATTGATACTATGCAGTTAAGAACAGCGTGGGGCCCGGCTGGCAGATCCGAGCCCTATTTCCTCGACGAAAAGAAACTTTCCTGAACCTTGGTGACGCAGTTTTTGCCCGGCGCGCTTCTCCGCTTGCCGATGACGGGCCGGGATTGAGATGTTTGGAATTGCGAAATGGATTGAACTTGCATGTTCAACGGGCACCGGAATAATAGATCATTCGCGCTTTTAGGGGACTTAAAAGAAGATTAATTTTCGTTTAAGTCAAAGCCGCGCTACGCGCTATTTGCGCAGAATAGGCGGCAATTCTTCATTTTAACGTAGTGTTTCTCTCGGCAGACACGATTCGACATTGACTCGAAAATTCTAGCGAAGTAGCATCCGCGCATCGTCGAAAATTCAAGCCACTTAAATTCCGGTAGTCACGCGCGTGCGCCCGAGTAAGCAAAAAGGATGGGGATTCAATTGAGCAGTCCACGGCCTACTTCGGTTCGCTGGCAAATCCTTGCCATTCTTTCTCTGATCATGGTGGTGACCGCTTTTGGGCGCTTAAATCTAGGAATTGCCGGGAAATCGATACAGGAAGAATTTCATCTTTCGACTCAGGCCATGGGTTGGATATTTGGAGCTTTCGCTTTTGGATATGCCTTGTTTCAAATTCCTTCCGGCTGGGCTGCGGATCGGTTTGGTCCTCGAAAAACACTTACGCTCGCGATCCTTTGGTGGGCCACCCTCACCATTGCGATGAATGCAGTTCCCTTCCTTTCATTGCGGCTCTCGTTGAATCTGGCGTGGACCTTCGGCGTCGTCAGATTTTTGACTGGCCTTGGCGAGGCTGCCAGCTACCCAAACGCCAATAGGATGGTCGCGTTCTGGACTACCAAAAGCGAACGCGGAATCGGAAGCAGCCTTTTGCTTGGCGGTGTGGGCGCGGGTGGCGTGATGGCACCGGCACTATTTGCCGCCACCATGCAGCAATGGGGCTGGCGCTCGTCGTTTCTGGTTTCCGGCATTCTCGCGGTTGCCGTGGCCGTGACCTGGTTTCTCTTTTCCACCAACCGCCCTGAAGAACACCCAAGAGTGAATTCCGAGGAGCTTGAAATTCTCACTGCGGACCGCCGGTCTGAGCGCGGGACGCACGCATCCACTAAAACTCCATGGCGAAATATTCTCTCCAATCGCTCGGTGTGGGGCCTGCTGATTAGTTATTTCTTTCACGGCTATACTCCCTTCATCTACTTCACTTGGTTTTTCATTTACCTCACTCGCGTTCGCGGACTCACTATTGCTAAGGGCGGACTTTGGGCCACTACACCTTTCATCGCTATGACAATTTTGTCTCCGATTGGCGGATGGTTATCGGACCGAGCCGTCCAGCGTTTCGGTGTCAGGCGAGGACGGCAGAGCACCGCGTGGATCGGCATGACCACATCCGCGCTGCTGCTGTGGTTAGGGAGTCGCATGGAAAATAATGTGGCGGCGATTCTGCTACTCGCGGGCGCCGCGGGCTTCAGCAATTTTGCCGCCCCGAGCTGGTGGGCGTCTTGTATCGATCTTGCCCCAAACCATTCCGGCTCGCTTTCCGCTTTGATGAACACTTGCGCCAACAGCGCAGGAGGAATTGCGCCGGTTCTCACCGGCTACATCGCGACGACATTTGGCTGGACCAGAGCGTTAGATTTCGCTGCGTTGATGAGTTTTACCGCTGGAGCCGTCTGGATTTTTGTAGACGCTAGCAACAGCGTGGAGAGTCCGAGCAAAGAGTATTTACCGCCTAAACCGGCGCTGAGTTCTTAAAAGCAATAAAGGAGCGGATCTTGAAGAGCATGACAGATGTGTTTCGAGAAATGCTGAAAGCCCCGGGAATCATCCACGCACCGATCGCCTATGACCCGCTCAGCGCAAAAATTGCCGAGCGAGTCGGGTTTCGCGCCCTGGATATTGGCGGTTACGCACTCGGCGCGAGTTCGTGTGTTCCCGAGCCCTTGCTCAGCCTGGAGGAAGTTGCTATGGCCGCGCGACGCATGACTGCTGCCGTGAATATTCCGATCATGGTCGATGGCGGAGCGGGCTACGGAGATGCCGTTCACGTCATGCGCACGGTGCAAGTTTTGGAGCAAGCCGGGGCCGCCGCAGTGCACATTGAAGACCAGGTGTTTCCCAAGCGTGTGCACTACCACAAAGGCCAGGAGCACGTGATTCCCGCCGAGGAGATGTGCGAGAAAATTCGCTACGCTACCAAGAGTCGCCGCGATTCAGGTTTTGTGATCGCCGCTCGTACCGACGCGATGCGCACCGATGGATTCGCCGAAGGCATCCGCCGGGCAAATCTTTACTCCGAAGCCGGCGCCGATATGATCATGATTTTCCCCAACACAGAAAGCGAGGCTCGCCAGGCGCCACGTGAAGTGCGTACCCCATTGATTTACGTCAACAGCGAAGGTAACCGCCTTGGCAGACCCATATTCGGGATTCGCGAACTGGAAGACATGGGCTACAAGATGGTGAATGACGCCATCAGCGCGATCACCGTCATGTTCAAGTCCGTNAACGAGCTTTTCGTTCGCCTCAAAGAGACCGGCAGCACCGGAATGGACCAGGAAGTATTCAGGAAAGTGCGTAAGGAAATAGAAGACACCATAGGACTCGAGGAGTTCTATCGCATCGAGGAGAGCACCGTTGAAAATAAAAAATAGCGAGGCCGCAAAGAATTCGGCAGAATNGCGACAGTTTTTTCTGACTGCGTGAGTTGTTCGTGACCGATTTAATTCCCACCCGCGTNCGTTGGCGGATTGTCTTTGTGCTGGCAATCGTCGCTGGCGTCACGTACATCGACCGGTTAAATCTTGGCATCGTCGCAAAGTTCATTCTTGACGAATATAAGTTCAGCACCCAGAGCATGGGTTGGGTTCTTGGCGCATTCAGTTTGGGATACGCCGTGTTTCACGTGCCGGGCGGATGGCTTGCTGACCGCTACGGTCCCGGCCGGGTCTTAGCTGGAGCGATTCTTTGGTTTTCCGTTTTTACCGCACTTACCCCCATAGCTCCAAATTTGCCAATTTTGAACTTGCTGGGTCCGGTGTGGGCGTTTGCCATCGTGCGCTTCACCATGGGTCTGGGTGAAGCTGCAGCGTTGCCGGTAGGCAATAAATTGATGGCCTACTGGCTCGGCGATAAGGAACTGGCATTCGGCACCAGTATTTTTCTGGCCGGAGTGGGAGCAGGCGGAGTCATCGCCCCATTTTTTATTTCCTGGCTGATAAGACACTGGGGTTGGCGAGCATCTTTTTTTGTGTCGGGCGCGATAGGTACGGCTTTGGCGATTGTTTGCTACACGTACGTAACAAGCCGCCCGGAAAATCATCCACATGTGAATGCCGCTGAACTTGCTCTCATTCACGGGCCCGCCAAATTTAAGAAAAACGGCGCATCACTATCTACAAAAGTCCCATGGCGAAAAATCCTCGCGGCTCGTTCAATCTGGGCACTGATGATCAGCCATTTCTGCCTGGTGTACCCGGTATATATTTTCTTTACGTGGTTTTTTGTCTACCTGATGAAAGTGCGTGGCATCACCATAACCAAAGCGAGTTTTTGGGCCTCCGCTCCATTTGTAGCAAATGTATTTATGGTTCCACTGTGGGGCTGGTTGTCGGACCGCGCGGTCGAGAAATTCGGCAAGCGTATGGGCAGGCGCAGTTCCGCGTGGTTGGCGATCGCGGGTTCCGCGCTGCTGTTGTGGTCGGGCAGTGTGACTGCGAATAATACCTTGGCGCTTTTGCAGTTGGCGATTGCCGCGGGATTTAATTTCGCGGCTTCTGCGGTTTTATGGACCACATGCAATGACATTTCCGCAAAGTTTTCGGGCTCCATCTCAGGCACCATGTCTACCTTTGGGAGCCTGGGGGGTTGGGTTTCACCGGTTTTAACCGGTTACGTCGCCGCGAAATTCGGTTGGACTGCCGCTCTAAATTTGGCAGCGGCTATTACCGTCGTTAGTGGGCTGGCTTGGTTTTTTATCGATGCCGACCAACCGATCACGTCTGCCGACACGCTGGCATCCTGAAGATCTAAAAGACTCAAGCCTCCATCAGCGCGCCGCGCACAGCGATTACGGTCTCTCGTTCATCGCCAGTTGCAATACTTCGGCTAAATGCATCGCGTTTCTTCCCGTCGCCTGCTTGATTTGCTCGCGGCAACTGAAGCCATCGGCAACGATCAGTGTCTCTGCTGGCTCTTGACGTATTGCCGGCAGCAATACGCGCTCCCCGATAGCCTGCGAGACCTCGTACTTATCTTTCTCGAATCCAAACGCGCCAGCCATCCCGCAGCATCCCGTATCCGGCGACCGCACCTCGGCTCCCATTTTTTGCAGTAATGAAAGTTCATCGGTCATTTTCATTAACGCTTTATGGTGACAGTGACCTTGAACCAGAATGCGGCGCGCAAGCTGATGGGGTTTATAACCAGGGGCGCGATGCTCCAGGAATTCACTGAGCAGGAAAGTCTGAGCGCACAGCTTTTTAGCGCGTTCGTCATTCGGAAATAAATTACCCAGTTCATCTCGAAAAACGGACGCACAGCTCGGCTCCAGCACCACAACTGGTAACCCAGCGTCGATCTGCGGGCCGAGCGCTTGCAGAATGCGCACAAGATACCTTTTGGCTTCGCCCAGCATTCCAAAATCATATAGCGGGCGCCCACAGCACAAATGTTGTCGTGGTGTAGTCACGCGAAATCCGGCATCCTCCAACACCGCCAGTGCTGCGCGGCTCGTTTCCGGATGAAAATAATTGTTGAAGGTATCGGCCCATAGAAAGACTTCGGGATATTCCGCGGTCACCGGAGATGTTTTCTGAGTCTTCTCCGTAACGGGCTGACGATTTCGCATCCAGCGCTGAAAACTAGTAGCCGCAAACTTAGGAAGTTCGCGCTTGGGGGCCAATCCAAGCAATTGATTCACGATTGGCCGAACCACGCTGCTGCCGTTCACAAAATTAACCAGGCCGGAGATGGGCGACGCCATTCGCGCCCATCGATCAATTCTGCCAAACGCGTGCGCGTGAAGGGGCCTGGCTCGGTTTTCGTAGTAGTGCGACAGGAACTCCGCGCGATACGTGGCCAGGTCCACATTCGCGGGACATTCCGATTTGCACGCCTTGCATGACAGGCACAGATCCAGAGCCTTCTTAACATGCTCGTCCTGCCAACCTTCGCGAACAACTTCTCCTTGCAGCATCTCAAAAAGCAGATGCGCGCGTCCGCGGGTGCTGTGCTCTTCCTCCAGGGTCACCATGTAACTTGGGCACATCGTGCCGCCATCTTGCTTGCGGCAGGCTCCCAGTCCGATGCATCGCAGCGTGGCCTTCGCCAAAGAGCCATCATCGGCCGCATAGGCAAAATGAGTTTCTGGCTGCAGCGGCTTGTAGTCTGCGCCCAGTCTCAAATTCTCCGTCGGCAAATACGCATTTACCACTTTGTGAGGGTTCAGCTTATTGTCAGGATCCCAGATGGCCTTGAATTCCCCGAAGGCTTGCATCAGTTCGGGACCAAACATTTTTATAAGCAGCGCGCCACGCGATTGTCCGTCGCCATGTTCCCCGGAGAGCGAACCACCGTAGCTGACTACCAGATCCGCGGCGCGATCAATGAACTCCCCATACTTTCGAATGCCGTTCTCACTTTGAAGATCGAAGCTCACGCGCATGTGAATGCAACCATGCCCGAAATGCCCGTAAAACGATCCGCGATAGTTGAACTCATTCATCAATTTTCTAATGTTGCGCAAATAGCCACCCAATTTCTCCGGTGCGACCGCGGCGTCGTCCCATCCTTCCCACTCGGCCACCGCCCCGGGAGCAAACGCGGCGGCGCGAGGACCTGCTTCACGCAAGTGCCAAACATGTCGCGCTTCCGTTTTTGTGTAGATCCGCACGTCTGGAGTTGCATCTGAAGATTTCAACCGTTTGACCAAGCGGTTTGCGGTGGCTTCCGTTTGGGCAGGATCATCGGAACCAAATTCCACCAGCAAAATTCCGCGGCCTTCAGGAAGGAGATCGACGTGTGCCGCCCCCTTACTTTTGAGCCCATCTACTATGCTTCCTTCAAAACCTTCGAGCCCGATGGGCTGAAACTCCAGAATTTCCGGCACATGATCTGCGGCCACGAAAGCATCCTCGTAACCGATACCGACAAGCGTCCGGTGTTGCGGGCTGTGAATTAATTTCAGCTTAGCTTCCAGAACAATCGCACAGGTGCCCTCGGTTCCAACCAGAGCTCGAGCGACGTGGAATCCACGTTCCGGAAGTAGTTCATCGAGGTTGTAGCCGGACACACGCCGAGGAATTTGCGGAAAGCGCGCGCGTATCAGCGAGCTGTAGCGATCACGGATGAGCCGAAGCTTGCTATAGATTTCAGACTCGCGACCACCGCTATGTATCTTTGTCTCAAGCTCCTCGTCGCCGGTCGCACCTACTGTTAACTGCGTCCCGTCGTAGAGCAGAATCCTCAGTTGCTCTACGTTATCGACAGTTTTCCCGCCCAGCAGCGAGTGTGTGCCGCAGGAATTGTTGCCGATCATTCCACCGATGGTGCAGCGATTATGAGTTGAGGGATCAGGCGCGAAAGTCATTTGATGCTTCTCGGCCCGGTTGCGCAGGGTATCCAGAACTACGCCTGGCTGAACGCGTGCAAATCCCTGCTCAATATTTATTTCGAGAATCTTATTCATGTACTTCGTAAAGTCGAGGATCACCGCGACGTTGCAGCATTGGCCTGCCAGACTGGTGCCCGCTCCCCTGGCCAATACCGGCGCGCCGTACTTTCGACAAGCCGTGACGGTGGCGATTACATCTGCTTCGTCACGCGGAACTACCAGCCCGATGGGAATTTGACGGTAATTTGACCCATCGGTGGCATATAGCGCGCGACTGCCGCGATCGAAGCGCACCTCTCCCTTTAACGTGCGCTTCAATTCCTTTTCCAATTCTACAGCTTGACCAAATGCGTCGACCGGCTTTGCGTGTGAGCTTAGCGGTAATGGAGAAAGCGGTTGCACGATGTGGTTAGCGCGATCCACTGAAAATAACTTCGTCGAATATATTCCTTCTAACAGCCAACATTAGACCGCCGTGCTCTTGGACGTATAGTCCAGCAACTCCGCTCCGGATAGGGATTCCTCGGGTTTCATCCAGAAGGCTAGAATAGCTCCCAACAGCAGTAGTCCAATGCTCCCGATAAAGGGAAGATCCCAGTTGCCCGTTTTGTCGATCACAAATCCAAAAACCAGGGGAGAAATGATCGCGGCGAATGCCGTTCCAGTATTCATGAGTCCACTGGCGGAGCCAGCGAACCGGGGCGCGATATCCATCGGAATGGCCCAGAGCGGTCCGATGGTGAACTCTGAGAAGAAAAATGCCAGGCTCAGGCAAATCGCCGCCCAGGTTAAGTTTTGCGAGAACAGCAGAGGAAGCATACAAGCCAGCGAACACAGGAAACCAAACACCACCAGGTTTCTGCGAGCTTTATTTCGGCTTCCGGTGCGGGTCAGTATGCGGTCGCTAACGATTCCGCCCAGCGTGTTGCCAACGACGCCCGCAAAAAAAACGCCAGCCGAGAAAAGTGCCGAGTTCTGCAACTTCAGGCCATAACTATGAAGAAAATAGGATGGAATCCACGCCAGATATAGCCACAATGTCCACGCGTAACAAAAATACACCGCCGTGACCGGCAACATTCGCCACATCAGACTCATCCACGGCACAGATTTTTTTAGACTCCTCTGTTTTGCGGAATAATCAGGAAGCCTTTCCAATTCGCGGCTAGTGATAGCGGGATGGGACGCTGGATCGTCGCGAAAATACAATCCAAACGCGACAGCCCACGCCAGACTAATCATTCCAAGGATAATAAATGATCCTCTCCACGTAACGGATGCGATTAACCACGCCACGATGGGCGGAGTAAGGGCATTGCCAAGTCTCGCGCTTGCATGTGTAATGCCCTGCCCAAATCCGCGTTTTTCCACCGGCAGCCAATCGCTCATAACCCGCGTCGCCGTCGGAAATGTTGCGCCCTCACCAAAGCCCAGGAGCAGCCGAGCGCACACCAAACCAGTTAACCCGTTGGCTTTGCCGGTTAACAGTGTCGCTGCTCCCCAGATGATTGCGGAAACGGTCAGTGCCATCCGTGCACCGAACCGGTCGCTCACCCAACCTCCAACAATTTGAAAAATCAGGTACGGATAGGCAAACGCGGAAAAGACCAGGCCCACCTGGGTATTCGTGAGATGCAAATCTTGTTTGAAAACAAATGACGCAGTGCTGACGTTATTGCGGTCAATGTACGTCAACGCATACATGATGCACAGCAGAATCAAAACATTTGTCGTGGCCGAGAAGATTTTTGGGCGCGAGCTAGCCCCGCTCACTTGCGCACCAGGCGAAGGTATCGCGGCAGCGCCATTACTATGCCCGCGCGGCGACTGGCTTGGACTTCGGCGCCAATGAGTCGAGTGCCGCCATGATTCCGCCCTCGGTGTGAGGTATACCGCCCAGGCGAAGACCCATCTCCACTCCGGCCAGAGTTCCAGCCAGCATCAAATCGTTGAAATGCCCAAGATGCCCGATCCGAAAAACTTTGTTTGCCAGCTTCGACAGCCCGGCACCTAAAGACATATCGAAGTTCTCAAGAATACTTGCTCGTAATGCATCAGCGCTGTATCCCTCAGGCGTGAAAACGGCGGTGACGGTATTGGAATATTCGGTGGGATCTTCACAAACAAGCTCGAGACCCCAGGCGCGAACGGCCGCGCGAGTTGCATTTCCGTGACGCTGGTGCCGGGAAAAAACATTCGGCAAGCCTTCTTCTAACAGCATTTGAAGTGCTTCTCGCAAGCCAAAAATCAAATTGATGGATGGGGTGTACGGGAAAAAGCCGTTTCGACTCAATTCCAGGAGCTCTTGCCAGTCCCAATACGATCGCGGCAGTTTCGCCGCCTTGTTCGCAGCCATTGCTTTTTCAGAAATTGCGTTGAACGCGAGACCGGGAGGCAGCATCAAGCCTTTTTGTGACGAAGCTATCATGACGTCAACTTCCCATTCATCGTGGCGATATTCAATCGAGCCGAGGGAAGAAACTGCATCGACCATCAATAGGGCCGGATGACTCAGGCGGTTCATCATTTGGCGAATTTCAAATATCTTGCTGGTTGTTCCGGTGGAGGTTTCATTGTGTACCACCATGACAGCCTTATATTGGTGGTCCTTGTCGTCAGACAACTTTGCTTCGATATCCGCGATTACCGCGCCCGTGCGCCACGTGCCAGGCAGATAATCGACGCGAATTCCAAATCGTTCGGCGACCTGCCGCCACAACCGCGAAAAGTGTCCGGTCTCAGACATCAGGACACGGTCACCAGGCGAGAGGGTATTTACGATAGCCGCTTCCCAGGCTCCTGATCCCGAAGCTGGATACATCGCTACCGGGCCGCGGGTTTGGACAATTTTCCGCATGCCCTCCAACGATTCCTTTACGATGGAGGCAAATTCGGTTCCGCGATGATCCATCACTGGGCGATCGATGGCGCGCAGGACACGATCCGGTATGTTGCTGGGACCAGGTATCTGAAGAAAATGCCGCCCTGTATGAATGGTGACCTCCGGAAGCTTTACCTCTACTAAAAAGTGCTACGTTTTATCAATTTGATAAGCGGCCGTCAGCTGGACGACGTAACGGCCACCCTTATTTCTTTTCGGAGAGCATACTTCACGGCGCGCCCCTCGAAGTTAAAACCCATATTAATTTACGTTTAGTATCAGAAATCTCATCCGGCTTCGTCGATGAGCAGGCGCACCAGGGGGCCATGGAATTGACCGCCATAAACATCGGTGTCGCCGACGTCGCCCGAAAATACTTTGCGCGGGATGGAAAACTTAACGGTCAAAATTTGCTCGATATTAAAAAGTCGAACCTCCGCCAATTCCACGCGGTATATTTTGGCGATCGATTCCGGTGACAATACGCCACTCTTTAGAACCAGGTCATAACCGGCACGATCCTTAAACATGATGTCAAACGTCAACTCAAAGGGCCCGGCGTTCTTGCTGCGAATCAATCTTGTGAATTGCCACAGCTCTCGCATGAGTCTTCCCTAAAAAGTTTCCCACGTGGTTCGAAATGGGGCGCAAGGATCATCGAGCTCCCATACGTGGTTGGCGCAGAATCGGTATACCGCCCCCACGTCAACACCGGGCGGCGAAAATGGAAACGCAAAATTGCTGATAAGCCCCTGGTATTCGGGAATGGGATGATGCAGTCCGGAATGCCACACCAGCGGCAAAATGTCCGACGCCAATTCTTGGGAGGACGCCACCACGTCGATAATCAGTCCGATTTCGTGACCTTCCAGTTTGGGATTGGGCTCCAATGGACCCAGTGTCCCATCGCGGCCATACACTCGAAAATTCAGGGTGTACGCTCCTGGCGGCGGTGCCAAATTGTCGCCAATCTTTCGTTCCACCGCCGAATGCAAGCTCGATAAAAAATGATCAAGTTGTCCCAGGATCAACGGGTCTCTGATTCCCGCAATCACAATGGAGCGGTAACCAGCCAGCGCAGCGCCTTCAATTCGAACCGTATAGTTAGCAGGGACAAACTGACCGCCCTCCACGCGGACGGCTCGGTCGCTGACCGCTTCATAGGTTGCCGCGGTGGTATCCAACCGGCCTCCCGGTTCAACCAACATATACGGATCGGCATTTTCATACAGAGTGTGCGCGGCAACGCTCTGCGGCGTGCATCGCAGTTCAGGATTTGGGGGTTCCACGGTGAAACCGTTTTCATCCAGTTCAGCGGCCATGCAATCTGCATACAAGCGCTGCGACACGCTGGCCGCACCACATTCCAGAATTTTTCCCGCGTGAAACGCCACGTGCTTAGGAATTCCCTGCATCACCGGCAAAGCCGCGTAAATCGCTACATCGCTGCATCGTCCTGCGATCACCATTTGGGCGCCGGATGCCAACGCCGATTGAATCGGTTCAATTCCCATCATGGCGACGAATCGCTGGCCNNGCCGNATGACTTCTTCATTGAAGGGAGGCGCCGGCGAAAGCGGCTTGATCTGATCTTTGCGGAGTGCATCGACAAGCGTCCCAGGATCGATCTCGCTATCGATGGATGCAAGTTTGAAATGCCATCCATTTTCGCGCGCCAGTTCGCGAACGATCTCGACAGCCCACTGCAAATGGGGCCGCCCGCCCGCGTGTCCAGCAGTACCGATGATCGCGGGAATACCGGCGCGCAATGACTCGCGCAATATAAGCCCAAGATTTCGCTTTACTCCTTGCCGTGGCCCCCGNGGGTTTCCGGAGCCGAGATAATATGGCCCTGAATCCGTGCTACCCCCATCGCAGCCTACAAAGTGCGCTCCCTGCTTCACCGCGCGGACGAGGCTCTCCTCGCGAAATCCGGTACTAAGGTTTCCGGTGGCAGCAACAGCTTTGATCTTTTTNCCCAATTAGTTTCAACGGCCCTAGATGTTTTTGATTGCCGCCGTCAGTGTAGACCGAGCTTTGCCGGCGCACTACAATATAACTAAAACTTAATTTAAGATTTATCACTAATCGCAGTACGATTGCGGCGCGTTACTTCGGTATTTCTTATTTCGCTCCGTGCAACAGGAAACTCACTGCTGTGGAGCGCACTGCGCGGATTGGCTGAACTATGCAAATACATAACCCTCACAAACGTAACATCCTGCTGATGTGTGTTGCTGGCTGCGCCGCTGTATTGGCCGCCGCTTCTGCGCCAATGCTTATAAGCGCCAACGAAAACTCATCATCGCCAGCACAAAACCCACAATCTGATTCCCACCCCTCCTCATCTCTGGACTTCAAGACCTATCGCGCGCGGATCGAGCCTATCTTCCTGAAGGTGCGTCAAGGTAACGTGCGCTGCTATGACTGCCACTCGGTAATGAACACACGTCTGCGCTTGCAACCACTCACAGCTGGAGACTCGACCTGGAGCGAGGAGCAATCGCGCCAGAACTTTGAGGTAGTGTCCCGGTTGGTTACGCCCAACGAGCCAATGAAAAGCCGGCTGCTTTTGCATCCGCTGGCGCCCGAAGCTGGCGGAGATCCGACGCACACCGGCGGCAAATTCTGGCCCTCACCAAATGATCAGGAATGGCAAATGATCGCGGCATGGATCGGAAATACAGTCAGCTCTGCGACGGCGGAGCCCCACGATAATAAAGACGCCGGCGATCAAGCGGGGTTCGAGTCCTTCAGAGCCAACGTTGAACCCATTTTCTTGAAAGAACGCCCAGGACACGCCCGGTGTTATGGTTGCCATTCAGAAGGTAACCGAGCTTTTCAACTCGTCAAATTATCAACTGGCAACGCGCTCTGGACGGAAGAACAATCGCGGCTCAATTTTCAGAATGTGATGCAATTGGTAGCGCCCGGCGACCCCACGTCAAGCAGGTTGCTGATGCATCCGCTCGCACCTGAATCAGGTGGCGAAGCATTTCATTCAGGTGGCCGACAATTTGCGTCACAGAATGATCCAGATTTTCTAAAAATTGCGGAATGGGTGAAGGACCTCAACCGCCCAGCTGCAACGCTCGCCAATACGCGCAAAGTACGCATCTACGTCACGAATAGCGCAGGGAATACCGTCGATGTGATCGATCCCGCGACCAACAAGCAGGTCCAAACCATCTACGGGATTGAGCTCCCGCACGGTGTGGTCTTCAGCCCCGATGGCTCCCGCGTTTACATTAGTAACGAATCCGAAAGTGTCCTCGATGTGGTCGATGGAGGTACCGGACATATCCTGGAAAAAGTACCGCTCGGCGGACATCCGAATAATCTCACCATCGCCAAAGATGGCAAGCGCGTGCTGGTCGGAATTCGGGAGAGTTCCGGCTCGCTCGACGTCATCGACACCGCCTCGCTGAAGAAAACCAAGAGCATCCCGGTGAGTGGCCCAGTGCACAACGTCTATGTGACTCCTGACGGCAAATACGCTGTAGCGGGTTCCATCGACGCAAAGAACTTGACCGTAGTGGATCTGCAAACGGACCAAGCCGTCTGGACTTTGAATCTGGGCAGCGGCGTGCGCCCGATGGCCTTTGAGGCAAATCCTGATGGTTCGACTAAACGGATTTTTGCCCAACTGTCGGGCTTCAACGGATTCGCTGTAGTGGACTTCGCGAAACACATCGAGGAGCAGCGAATCAAGTTGCCTGACCAGCCGGGCGGTTACGGCATTGCAGAAGGTCGCACCGGCACGCCCTCCCACGGCATCGGCGTGACTCCAGATGGTAAATCCTTATGGATAGCTAGCACCGCCGCCAACGCGCTTTTTCAATACGAGCTGCCTTCTCTTAACCTCCTCGGATATGTCGAACTGCCGCATGTTTACCCGCAGGGGCAAAAATCAAGCGGCTCTGTTCCCGAGTGGATCACCTTCACGCCCGACGGAAAAGTTCTGTATGTTTCGAACTCAGGAGATCGCTCCGTTTCAGCCATAGACACGGAAAAGCGTCAACTAGTCGCGATCATTCCCGCGGGAGAAGTGCCCAAGCGGATTAACACCATGGTGGTTCGCTGAACGTTGTGTTTGCGGAAACTTTCCAAAGGCCGTAATCAATTTACCTTCATCCGATTCTCATCACTTGGGTTTAGAACTTGGGTTCCGATCTCCCTCACGACGGCATGAAATAAAATTAATGTTGTTTTCAGCCGCTAGCTTCGCTCGCTGACATACACTACGTCGTCGCGACCTTGCCGGCGCAAACGTTCGTAATACGCAGCTCAGCGACTATCTGAAAAAACAATTACGGGAGTGAAAGATGAAAATCGGTCTCGTCATCCTCTGTGCTTTTTGCCTTGTCGCAACTGTGCCCGCTCATGGTCAGACCAACCCGCCCATGAAGTTGGTACAGACCATTCCGCTGCCCAACGTGGAGGGATACTTTGACCACATGGCCGTGGATATCAAAGGCCAGCGCCTATTCGTTCCGGGCGAGCATCAGCGCACCATCGAGGTCATCGATCTTCGCACTGGCAAAGTCATTCACACCATCACCGGCTTCGGCGGCGACCCGCGTAAGACACTTTATCTGCCGGAAACAAATCAAATCTGGGTAGACGATGGCGACTCCACGGTGAAAGCGTTCAGCGGCGATACCTACGAATTGGTGAAGAACGTTCCCTTGACCGGGCACGATAAAGATAAAGACTCAAGAAAAGTTCCCGACAATGGTGTCTATGACCCCGCCACACACCTCTTTTATCTCGGTGATCGCTCGGACTCCACGCCTAATGCAGGCCCCAAAGGTTCCATCGAAATCGTGGACACAAAAAACGGCACGCTCGTCGGCAGTATTGATGTCGAAGGCAAGAATCCAGCAGGCCTGACCCTTGACCCTTCGTCCTCTAAACTTTATGTGGTGATGGGCGACACCAGCCAGGTGGTCGTTATAGACCTCCAAAAGCGCGCTGTGGTCGCTTCATGGCCAATCACTGGAGGCCCGGAGCCGCACGCGGTCGCAATTGACGCCCCCAATCGACGTTTATTTATTGGCAGCCGCGTGAAGCGCAGCCACATTTACAAGCCCGGCAAGCTGGTGGTCATGAATGCAGACACCGGGAAAGTAATCGATGCTATCGACACCGAGGGCGGTGTGGACGAAGTGGAGTGGGAACCAAAAACGCGCCGCATTTATTACACTGGGACGACCGGCTTCGTCGAGGTTTTCAAACAAATTGACGCAGACCATTATCAGAGTTTAGGGAAAGTAGCTACCGGCGCGCTCGCCAAAACTTCCTTGTTGTCTCCCGAACTCAACCGCTTCTTCGCCGCCATCCCGAAGCATGTCATCCTGACGCCTCCTGTTCCAGAGTCGAAGGAAGCAACCATCGAAGATGCCCATGTCATGGTCTACGAAGTATTGCCGTGATTTTTATTTGACCAAGACCTGTCCTCCTTGCGCAGCTGACGCTGCACCCTTATAACTCTTCAGGTGCGATAATTTCGAATTCGCCGATACGGTGCAACGCTGAGCGAAAGATTCCGGCCAAGGAATAAATTGGTGCCAGCGCCCGGGAATTAGCCTGATCAGGAATGCTGCATCAAGAACTATTTTTTCATTTGCGCGATTTCGAAGCACGTGGTGGCCGCTTCGTGGAAACCGTCATCTTGCCGGACCAGCGATCCTCGGAAGAGAGATGCATATCAAACTGGTCAAGGATGCGCAGAACAGTTTGATCCACCAGATCATCTATCGTTTTGGGATGATTGTAGAAGGCCGGCACCGGGGGGAAAATTACCGCGCCCATGCGCGAGAGCCTAAGCATATTTTCGATGTGAATTTCGCTCAGCGGAGTTTCGCGAACTACCAGAACGAGTTTACGGCGCTCTTTCAGAATTACGTCGGCGGCGCGGTGGACTAGCGAATCACCGTAGCCCTGAGCAATAGCGGCAAGCGACCTCACGCTGCATGGGCAAACCACCATTCCGTCGGTGACGAAAGAACCGCTGGAGAGCACGGCGGCCTGGTCCTGTGAGGCATAACATTTGGTGGCCATTTCCTGCACGCGTGTCACCGAGTAGGGCGTTTCGTGTACCAACGTGCGGGCGCCCCAGTTGCTGAGAACCAAGTGGGTTTCGACGTTCTGTTCTTTTAAGACCTGGAGAAGACGCACTCCCAGAATGGTTCCGGTAGCTCCGGTGATGCCGACGATTAAGCGAAAGGGGCGCTTGGCCATAGCGTGTCTATTGCACTCGTAGTCTTCTCACACAAATGACGTTCCTGCTATCAGCGCACTGCCTAGAGAAACGGCCAACGAAAAGGCGCGATGATCAGCAGTATCAGGGACTCGATTACTGTGACACAAAGACCCACGCGAAAAACAGCGCGCGCATTGAAGTAGCATATGAGTATCCGTCTATTAATACTCGAGACATAGACAAAGACCCTGATCAACCGCAATGGTAGGCGAGACGTGGGCATTGGCTCTCGCGAAACTCATCAGGCCAGACATGCAGCGGCCAGCATGCCAATCTCGTTCCCAAGAAAAGTATGGTAGATGAAAGTGGTCCAGGATGGCACCAGCGCTGAGCGAAAACGCTGATGGCCTCCGGGCCTACGGTTGTTTTTGGGGTTCCGACGGCGGAACTTCAGGATGGCCGGACGGCAGATTGGCGTTTGAATTGAGACTATTGGCCGGAATCATCTCTCGAAAATTCGGCAAAGCGCCAGGTGCCTTTCCTTGGGGCTGGGTGTGCGGATTGGCCCCCGGGTCAGGGTGATCGATTGCGCCGCCGGCGGCGAGGGTTTTAATTACGAACCATTGCCCGTCTCGTTTCTCCATCGAATAGGACACTTTCATGCCCGCGCCCGGAGGTGCACCGGTTTTGGGGAGATATTCCACCTGCGCCTGAGCAGTGTTTCCATTTATTGCGACGCTGGTAAGGTTAATATCCATGGCACTGAGATTTATAGTCTTCAGCGATACCAAATGCTGGCGAATTCCGTCGCGGATAAGGTCGTTCTGGCTTGTTACCTTGTGGCAGGCCGCCATGGAAATTACAATGCAGAGCAAACTTAGTAGTGGTCGTTTCATCGAGCCTTCCTCCTGAACAATTCAACAGTGGCGGTGAATCGCCGAATAACCAGACAGCGGCGACTTAGGTGCCAACCAGTTCCAAACTCGGTTTCTTGGCCGCCTTAGCTTCCGAACTACCTTCCAGCGTCAAGTTCTTGGAATTAAATCCGACTCCAATTTTTTTCAAGAACGCTGTTGGAGGATCACCGCCGGCAAAAATCCAAACGAAATCGTTGGCAAGTTTTTGAGTTGCGCCACTCACTTCCAAAATTGCGGACTCTTCCGTAAATTCCACGGGGTTGGAGTTGAAGATGACTTTCAACTTGCCCTTCTTGACGCATTCCTCGAGCCGCTTAACGTTGCGGTCTTTGAGACGGCTGAAGTTCGCTTGCCGGTAGGAAAGGGTCACGGTATTTCCTAGTTGCGTAGCCAGACCCATAGCTGCCTCGACAGCGCTATCGCCGCCACCGATAACCAGGATTTTTTTATTGATGTAGTGGTCCGCTTCGATCAACCGGTACATCACCTTAGGCAAACCCTCGCCTTTAACACCCAACTTGCGCGGACTTCCGCCCTTCCCTAGGGCCAGCACCACGTAGCGAGTGCGATACTGGCTCTTGCTGGTGTGAACTACGAAGGTGTCGTCTTCTGCTTTCTGAATGTCGGAAACTTTTTCACCTTTCGAAAATTTGAAGTCTGCGCGACGCAATACCTGGTCCCAGAATTTAAGCAATTCTTCCTTGGATAATTCCCATTTCTTGAATTTTCCGTACATCGGAAATTCGACCGGACTGGTCATCACCAGTTTCTGTCGAGGATACTTGGCCACCGTACCGCCGATTTCGCCTTCGTCCACGGTAATATATTTTAGATTTTTCTCGATGGCCCGCAGAGAAGCACTGACGCCCGCCGGACCTGCGCCAACAATCAGCAAATCGTGGACATCAGTATTGTTCCGAGAAACTCCGCTGGCGGCCAAACGCGTGGCGATGTGATCAATACAATCACGGCCTTGATTAATAGCGTTCTTGATCAGCGCAAGGCCACCGAGTTCTCCGACGATAAACATATTCTTGACGGTGGTCTCATTTCTGGGAGTCAAGATCGGCGTGTCTCCGTTAACACTGGGGTCGGCCATGACCATGGTGATCGCCCCGACCGGGCACGCTTCCATGCATAGACTGTGTCCGATGCATTTGTAGCCATTAATAATGACGGCTTTACCGCCAAACATGGCAAGTACATCTCCCTCGGGACAAACCAAGGTGCACGAAGCGCAGCCAATGCAGCGATTGCCGTCAATCTTGGGGTGCTGCGATTGCGGCCCATGCGAGATAATTTTGCCTTTTTCCGCGGCGACGACCGCCTCGGCGTCGCGCTTCTTAAGACGACGGAGATGCGTGATTAGAAAAAAAAGAATAATTGCTACCGCTATAGAAAAGGAGATGAAGTTATCCATTGGAGCTCATATCCGGTAACCCATTATCAATACCAATGTGATGTGAATGATGGCCAAAATGGCAAACGCATAACTGAACGGCCGATGAATGACATGCCAGAGCTTGAACACTTGCTGGGTGCGGCTTAGAAATAATATGTGTTTTGACAACGCTGCCTTCCGCTGGGCTACGTGAATGGCGCGCTCTACTTTCAAGTTGCCGGTAGAGAATAGCCCAAAACCGGATACCAGCCATTTACCAAGCCCGACCTGCCGAAGCCGCAAATGCGAGGATATGAAGGGACGCTTAAAATCGATGACAAACATGGAGACCACTGAGCCCAAGAGGGTGGTCTTGGCAACTTCCGCAGCGGTAGGCAAAGCATACAAAGCATCCACGGAAAATCCAAAAGTGTTCTGCTGCTCCTCCAGTTCTTTCTCGAGTTTCTCTTCGTTATCCACCATTTCTTTTTTAGTAAGTTCCGCGGCAGTCAGACTGTGCGGAATTTGCGAGTAAAGGTATCGACCGACAAATCCGCTCAGGGTTACGGCCAGCATACTGTAGAAAGCCATGCCGGCGATGTTTCCAAACTTAAATGAAGCATGGAACGCGATGATAAGCGGGGCGGTGGTTCCAAGAACGATGTGGAAATCCAGCCAATGGCGCGAATTGCCTTGTCGCGCCAGCCATCCCCATTTTTTTCTGAGGGGATAGAGATAGATCAGGAAAAACATCAACACTCCCACCATCCCCAGATTTACGCCAATCGTTCCACTAGGGCGCAGTGCTCCATGCTTGGGCGAAAAAGGACGTTGCTCCATCCCCAGCGTGTAGTAATTGAATCCATAGCCGGCAATCACCAGAACCACGGCAACCGCAGCAAGCCAAGCCAGAAGCAGGCGCATCCGGTGTGCCCGCTCTGGATCCTCAGTCACCGCCACGACGGTAGTCGCGTCAACTCGGGTGCTCATCGCTTTTCGTCCTCTATTCCTTCGACATGAATCGAGCCCAGGAAGCGCTTGTAAGCCGCGAAGCGATGGATATTGCGCCAATGTTGCAATGGCGTTTCAAGATCAATGCTAGCGGAAGCAGGCATCCAATAAGCCTCTTCAGGATCGTGAAACTGCACTAAAACATAGTGAATGTCGCTCTGCATACCCTTGAGGCCGAGGTCCGCCATGCTGGAATCGACGGAGGCCGTAAGGCGCGTGATAGCACCACTGCTCTTGTCGATCCAGATGGTTCCGGAGAGCGGAAGCGGGTAGTTCTTTCCGCGCAATTGCAAAGCCGCGGGAGAAGCTCCACCGGGGACGGGTTTAAAGTTGAATTTCGACAGCGCGGTGGTTCCCTCTATATCGTCACCGGCAGGAGTGAATTCATAACTCGTTTCGTATTGAGAATGCGCGATCAGCAACAAGCTGGCGAAGCCCTTGGTAAGCAGCAACGTGCGACCGGCATCGCGAAAGGCCTGTTTGCGCAGCTCGCGAGATTCCACCAACTTGAGGGAGCCCGCCCCCGAGGCGGACTGAAGCTGGTAATTGTATTTCGATTCTTCCCGATACGATGGCGAACCGTTCTTTCCGACGATCGCCTGGGTGATCGATTCTGAACACACCACATTTGCAGATTGCTCAAAGAAGCGGCCGACAGTCTTGCGGGCTCGCAGCAATGGTTCCATAGCGGAAGGGTTCGGGGTGGAAGATAAATCCGAAAGATGTTGATGCGGGAAAGACGCGAACACGCCGAACGTCGCGCATAAGACGGCGCACGCCACGCTTCCGCATCGCCACATAACTGGCAGCATTATTTTGTAGCAGCGCGCCGCGTTGATCCTGGCCACCGGGGCCATCATTTCCGGAATCCCCCAAAGCGGTACCCGAAGGTAGTAGTCCACTGCCGGTAATTGAGCGCAGTGCCGTTATACCAACCATAATTTGCCTGCATAAAATATTTCGGGCCAATATTCCAATCGGCCGCGGCATTGACGAAGATGGAATTATTGTTCGATGTCAGGCTGGAGACAAAAGTTTGCTTGCCCCCGATCAGTTGAATGTGCAAAGAATCCGTCAAACTCCTCGTGAGCGAGAAGGACTCATAGTGACCGCTGCCGAAGGCGCTGTTGAATTTCGAGTAGTGCGCGTCGGCAGTCAATCCGGTGCGCCAGATATTGCCAACGGTTATACCGAAACCGTCGTTGAGTGAGGACTTTTGGTCCGTGCTGACGCTGCTTTTTCCGATGCTGGCGTACAGCGTGATGTGTTTGGGGATTTCCAATCGCACGTCTCCGCTGAAGCCCTGGAAGAGATATTGGTCCAGCAGTCCAGTAATAATCAGTCTCGTGTCGAACGTGGGAAGATTGCGGAAATAGTTGTGATTGACGCCAAAACTGAGTCTGGTGATCGGCTGGAAATGTAGCGACGTGTAGCTTTGTGAGACGCCCGTGGGATTACTGCCACCATTCGGCAGGGGCGAAACGCGAGCTTCATCAACCTGCAGCGAATTGAAGAAAGTGATGTATCGCTTCCACGAGTAAGTGTTCTCCAAGAAAGCAAATTGGCGCATAACTCGCCACTGGATGCTAGTGACGGCAATGCCCACGGTGCTGGTGAAGCGGGTATGCTGGAAATCGCCAGTTTGATAGTTCCCGAAAGTGCCAACGATGTGCTGGTCAGGTTTATAACTCCAGGAAGTCGGATCCGGCGTTGAACCCCCGAAGACCCCCACAGTGATCTTGCGTGATAACTTCCTGCCAAGATAGGCCCCATCGATAGTGCTCAAACTCGGCGCCCACGGTAGATAGAGCCGTCCGACGCCGATGACGGTCGGAGAGTACGGGCTCTCATAGGTGAAGGCCAGGTGGTAAGTGCGATTAATCAAATCATTGAGCGTAGTGGTATGCCCACCGGGAGTATTGGAATTGCTGGAGTTCAGGTTGCCGCGCCAGTAGCCATTGAAATTCCAGTAGGTTCCGCCAATAAAATTCATGTCGGCATTAATGAGCATTCCGGTTCGGCGCGAAGAAAAGCCGCCCGATTCAGAGGTCATACCGTAGTCGAAGCCCAGGCGAGCGCGTATGCGCCCCACGGGCGACTCTTGCAATATTTTCTTTTCTTCCTTGCCACGCACCTCGTCGTCGAGCGGATCGCCGTAGCTAAACCCGATCACCGTTGAATACTGCTCGGCGTCTTGGATATTTTCCGCGTCNCGTTGCTCTTGCACGCTGTCGGTGGAAAGAAAAGCGACTTGACCAGCGCGCAACTCGCCCGCAGTGCTGATGACTGCGCACACTGAGGAAGTGTCGGCCACGGATATGACCTGCAGTTCAGCGACGTGCGCTTCGCCACGAAATCGAATCCCGTTATCGATACCGCCATCGGGAGGCTGTTTAATGACGGACAACTTCATCCCCTCTTGAAGTCCGGCGTTGCGGCCAGCAGACAGGTACACGGTATCTTCTGTTACATATTTGACGCGGAAGACTACCGGCTTTTCTTCTGGGCGNATGTAANCCGGTGCGGCNGGCTGTTGTGGTCCTGTCTGCTTTTCCTGAGGTTGAACGGAAGCCGATGGAGCTGTTTCCGTTTGTGCCTGCTGCGGATGTGCGCGCAGTTCGGCGCAGCAAATTCCGAGCAGCGCAATGTGCACCAACGCCATCGTACCCGAGCGTATGAGAGGAACACGCATATCACGGGCCCTTGGTGTGGCAGCCTGATGCGATACAGGTCATCGGGCCGTAGGAATATCCATTCCTGCCCCGATGTGTTGCATCAGTACTGGTTTTACCGTGAGCAGTCTGGGTGTGGCAATTGATGCAAGAAGTGTTGACGTAAGTAATTTGATCGATGTGGCAATCACCGCAAACGGCGCCATGATGTGGCAAGCGCCACCACTGGGCGTGATTGTAAGTGACGCCCAGCCAACTGGTGGTGTTGTGGCAGCCGGAGGTTGCGCAATTGGTTGAGAAATTCGCAGCCATGTGGTTCGGGACAGCGCCTCCCAACGTGAAGGTACTTTGCCAGGCAGTGATGTGGCAGCCATAGCAGTCCGTCGGCAGCGTCCCGGAATAATTATTGTTCACGTGGCACGCTGAGCATGCAGTGGTAAGGTGCTTCCCGGTCAGAGGAAAGGTGGTGGTGTTATGGTCGAACGTTCCTGCAGCCCAAGTAGTGATGGGATGGCAGGTGGCGCATTGCGCCGCCGTCGTTGGGAAGCCCGCAGCCACGTGATTTGGCACGTTTCCGCCAATGGTGGTGGTGCTCTGGAAAGCAGCCGCGTGGCAGCCATAGCAGTCCGCGGAATTCAGTGTGTAATTGCCGTTGATATGGCAGGCAGCGCACGCCGTCGTAAGGTGCGTACCCACCAGCGTGAAACCCGTGGTGCTGTGGTCAAACTTTCCGGCAGCCCAGGTGGTAATGGGATGGCACGAGGCACATTGNGCCGCCGTCGTTGGGAAACCTGCACTCACGTGATTCGGTACATTTCCACCGATGGTAGTAGTGCTCTGGAACGCAGCCGCGTGGCAGCCATAGCAGTCCGCGGAATTCAGAGTGTAGTTGTTATTCGTATGGCAGGAAGCGCACGGCGTGGTGAAGTGCGTGCCCACCAGTGCGAATCCGGTGATGCTGTGGTCGAACGATGC
>JGI12053J15887_10000096_pt1 | contig 27144 bp, 19 predicted proteins | sample MedBloCAOM1_O3_FD_15887 | JGI IMG/M metagenome (IMG submission 15887)
AAAGTCACCAAACCCTTCCTCTCCTTCTCAGTCATTCATAACAATTTCTCTTTTGAGTTGAGCGTCCAACGGGAGGGCGTACCGGCGTAATTCTTACATGCAACAAAGTCGAGCTCACGTCCGTTTGCTGATCGTCGCTGGCGTGGCTCTATTGTGGGCCACCGCAGTTTTTGGCCGCCTGGGCTACCTGCAACTGTACCGGCATCGCGACTACCTGCTCCGCGCGCAACGCCAACAACAGCGCATTATTGAAATTTCTCCGAAGCGCGGTGCGATTTACGACCGCAACATGCACGCGCTGGCCATGAGCATCAAGGTTGATTCGGCGTTCGCAATTCCCAACGAGATTAAAGATAAGGCGCTGGCCGCTCAACTATTGTCCGGCGTGCTTGGCATTCCGCGAGACCTGGTGGAATCACGGTTGGACTCGTCGCAAAATTTTGTGTGGATCGAACGCAAGCTAACACCCGAAAAATCCGAAGCCGTCGCAGCGCTGAATCTGAAAGGGGTTTATACCCAACCGGAAAACAAGCGGTTCTATCCCAAGGCGGATTTAGCGTCCCACGTTTTGGGTTTCGTGGACGTCGACGAAAAAGGCCTGGGGGGCATCGAATACGCGCTGGACAATCAGATTCGCGGCAAGAGCGAAAAAATCGTGATGATGACGGACGCTCACCAGAAATGGTTCGACGGCGCGGAAGCTCGCCGCGATCGCGGTGCCAACGTGGTTCTGACGCTGGACGAAAAAATTCAATACATCGCGGAGCGCGAATTAGCTGCGGCGATAAACAAGACTCACGCGGTGGCCGGCACCGTGGTGGTGATGAATCCCAACAATGGGGAATTGCTGGCGGTGGCCAACTGGCCGACTTTTAACCCCAACGCTGCATCCGTCGGAACGCCTGCTGAATTCCGGATGAATCGTGCTGTCAGCGCACTGTATGAGCCGGGCTCCACTTTTAAACTGATTACCCTGGCTGCGGCGTTCGACCAGGGCATTACCAATCCCGATGAAGTTTTTGATTGCGAAAATGGGGCCACGTATGTCGCTGGCCACAAAATTCATGACCATAAACGCTTTGGCATGCTCACAGTTGCGGACATCCTCGCGCAATCGAGCGATGTTGGCGCTATCAAGATCGCCGAACGGTTGGGCGCGCCAAAATTTTACGAGTACATTCGTTCATTCGGATTTGGCACGCCCACAGGCGTCGACCTTCCCGGAGAAAGCCGCGGACTTTTGCGGCCACTGGTGGGCTGGACGCCCATTTCCATTGGCGCAATTTCGATGGGGCAGGAAGTTGGCGTGACACCGATACAGTTGATCTCCGCAGTGTCCGCGATTGCCAATGGCGGCACGCTTTACAAACCGCACATTGTGGCGCAAGTTCGCCGCGGGGAGACGGTATTGCCTCGTGAAGGGTTGCTGCTGGCCCCCAGTGAGCCGCGCCGCGTCATTCAACCGGAGACCGCCGCCACGCTGCGCCGCCTGATGGAAGGCGTGGTTCTGAATGGTACGGGTAAGCTCGCGCGACTCGACGGCTGGACGTCTGCAGGTAAAACGGGCTCAGCGCAAAAAATCGATCCCAACACCGCACGCTACTCACCCACGCAATTGATCGCCTCGTTCACCGGATTCGCGCCGATCAACAATCCAGCAGTAGCGATTCTCGTTTCCCTCGATTCTCCAATCGGACTGCACGAAGGCGGCATGGTCGCTGCACCAGTATTCAAGCGCGTGGCCGAACAAGTTTTGCCCTATCTGGATGTGTCCCCAGACGTGCCCGTCAACCAACAGCTGGTGCAGGCCGCCTACAAAAAACAAGCGCAGAGCGACGCCGAAAACCTGGAAGACTTCACGCCGTCAGATTTGTTGTTGTTGCCCGAGCAACCCGAAGGATTCTCCTCCATCGCCGAAACTCATTCGACAAGCAATCCCACTGCGACTTCACACGTCACCCTGGCGGTTACCGCTGACGAAGACACGGAAATTTCCATTCCCGATTTTTCCGGGAAAACCATGCGCGATGTCACGGAGATGTGTTTGCGGCTGGGGCTTGATCCCGTTCTCGTTGGAACTAGCCTTGCTACAGAACAAACACCTGCGGCAGGTTCGCAAGTCAGGCACGGGTCGCGCATTACGGTTCAGTTCGGAACGCCGCCGATGAAATCAACGGTTACGGCAAATGCGGTCAAATCCGCAAAGCCCTTGAAAGTCGCGCAACCGTCGAAAGTTGTGAGGAAACGCGTGAGGCACAGACATTGAGAAAAACGGTGAAAATGGGGTTGGGTGCTTGCCAGCAGATACGAAATTGAGACAGCCAGACAAAGAAGTCCGCGATCTCTCAGGCCATTCAAATGACGAAACCCCGTCATCAAACGGCAAGACGCGCAAAGTTCGGGCGAAAAATCTGACGGAAGTACTTCACGGGTTCGAAACCCTCACGCCTTTTCCGGGCACTGCGGAAATCCGCCAGATCGTTTGTGATTCGCGCAAAGTACAACCCGGCGCAATTTTCTTCGCATTGCGCGGAGCGAAAGAAAATGGCCAAGCGTTCATTGCCGACGCCATTAAACGCGGCGCGGTCGCCGTGGTGAGCGATGAGCCCCTCACTGGTGTGATTCCGCCCAGCGTTACCGCCATTCGAGTTCGCGAAGCTCGCAAAGCTCTCGCTATTGCCTCCGCCGATTTTTACGATCATCCCGGCAACGCCTTGCAACTCGTGGCCGTCACTGGCACCAACGGCAAAACCACCACCACTTCCGTGATTGACGCGATCATCAAGTCTTCCAAATCCAAAACCGGGCTCTTCGGGACCATCGCGTACGAAACGCCTGCCGGCAAATATCCAGCGCCCAACACCACGCCTGAATCGGTTGACCTGCAAGGCTTCCTGGCGGAAATTCGCGACGCGGGCGGAAAATTTGCGGTGCTGGAGGCCAGCTCGCATTCGCTGACGATGGATCGCTTGTGGGGACTGCATTTCTCAGTCGCGGTTTTCACCAACCTCACTCGCGAGCACTTGGATTACCACAAAACTTTCGAAGACTATTTCGCTGCGAAGAAAACGCTCTTCACTGGTACTGGAGCCGGCGCTCCCGACACGGCGATCATTAACATGGACGATGACTATGGCAAAAAGCTTCTCGGCCTGGCCACAAAAACCATCAGCTACGGACTCGAAAGCGGCGCTGACATCACCACAAAAAAATTCCAATTAAGTTTCAACGGACTTTCCTTCACAGCGCAAACGCCCAACGGCAAAATCCAGATCACTTCCAGCCTGGTGGGGCGCATCAACGTGTACAACATTCTTGCCGCCATTGGCGCCGCGCAAGCGCTCGGCCTTTCCAATGAAGTAGTCGAAGCCGGTATCCGGAACCTCGAAAGCGTGTCCGGCCGATTCCAGCGCATTGATCAAGGCCAGCCGTACCTGGTCATTGTCGATTACGCGCACACGGACGACGCGCTCGAAAGCCTGATTCGCACCGCGCGCGAACTGAACCCCAAGGGCCGCATCATCACACTCTTTGGCTGTGGCGGCTCAAAGGACCGCACCAAGCGCCCGGTCATGGGCGAAGTTACCGGGCGGCTCAGCGATCTCACCATTCTTTCCAGTGACAATCCGCGCCAGGAAGATCCGCTGAAAATCATCAGCGACATTATTGTCGGGATGCAAAAAACCAGCGGCAAATATGTCATTGAGCCGGACCGCGAAAAAGCTATTGGACTGGCGATGGATGAAGCCCGTGCTGGCGATATTGTGCTGCTGGCCGGAAAAGGCCATGAGAATTACCAGATTCTTGCCGATCGCACGTTGGAGTTCGACGATCGCGACATGGCTCGCCGCGCGTTGATCCAGCGGGGATATAAGACCCCGGCCGCAACCAGCAGGCCCGATAAGCATGGGAGCGAGGTTACTTAAAAACGCATCGCAATTTGGCACGCTGCTCGCTCTAATAATTTGAGTGAGCCGAGCGTAGGCACTGGAATAGCACGACACGCAGGGCGCGATTTTTTGCACTACCCGAAACGTTGGGGTGCCAGAATGGCAAGTACAACGCAATCACAGGCCTCTATACACAAACTAAATCCGCTGAGGACCTTATGCTCTGGACAATTGCACAAATGGCTGCAGCGGTGGGTTCCAAGCCAGGCGGGGCGCTTGACCCCGTGGCCCGGCTGGCCGGCGTCTCGATTGATTCTCGCACGGTACGTCCCGGAGAACTGTTCATCGCCATACACGGACCGCGTCACGATGGACACGATCACGTTCCAGCTGCACTGGAGCGCGGCGCGGTGGCGGCGGTGGTGGCCGAAGGGCTGGTATCGCGCTACCCCGGCTGGGTCGCTGACCGGTGTATCCAGGTGGCCGACACCTTCGAGACGCTCAAACACTTCGCGCGAGCGGTACGCGAAGCATGGGGCGGGAAAATTGCCGGCGTCACTGGCTCGGTGGGCAAGACCACAACCAAAGAGATTCTCGCGGCATTGTTGGGCGCGAAACTACGCGTGCTGAAATCAGAAGGCAATTTCAATAACGAGTATGGTTTACCGCTAACGTTATTCGGCCTGGACGAAAGTCATCAAGCGGCAGTGCTGGAAATGGGCATGTCGCGGCCCGGTGAACTGAAAAGGCTGGCGGCCGTTGCGCGACCTGACGTTGGAGTGGTGACGCGCGTTTCGCCGGCGCATCTGGAATTTTTTATTTCCGTGGATGAGATCGCGCTCGCCAAACGCGAATTGATTGAAGGATTGAATGGCAAGAATTCTGTAGCGGTCTTGAATGCGGATGATGCCCGTGTGGCGGCCTTTGCTTCCCACGCACCAGGATACGTTTTGACCTATGGAATCGATTCGCCAGCGGATTTTCGCGCTGAAAAACTGGAAAATCGCGGCGCTTTGGGCTCCGCGTTTACGCTGGTGACGAACGAAGGGCGCGTGCGCTTGGAGATTGCGCTGGCGGGCAGGCACGTGATCGCTAATGCGCTAGCCGCTTTGGCGGCTGCGAGTGTGTGGGGTATTGGAGCGGAAGAAGCGCATAGCGTTTTTGCCAATCTCCAGGCGCCATTTATGCGTGGGGAGTTGGTGGCGCTTACAAACGGAGCGGCACTCATCAATGACAGCTACAACTCCAGTCCCGCCGCGCTGCAGGCGATGACGGCTGTTTTGGCGGCCACTCCCAAGTATCACCGCCGCATTCTCGCCGCAGGAGAGATGCGCGAACTGGGGCGAACTTCCGCCGAACTACACCGTGAAGCTGGGCAATTTGCGGCTAGCACTGGAAAAGTCGATTGGATTATCGGAGTGGCAGGAGATGCCGCGCAAATTATCGAAGGTGCGGTGGCCGCGGGTCTATCTCGGGCGCATACCAAATTTTTTCCCACTTCCGAAGAAGCGGCAAAATTTCTGGCGGGTTTCGTGGAATCGGGCGATGTCATGCTGGTCAAAGGCTCTCGCGGCGTGAAGATGGAACGCATCGTTGACGAACTGCTTACGCGCTATCCAGCGAAGGCAGGCGCTTTACGGGAAGAGGCGCGGCACTAGATGCTTTACTACCTCCTCTACCACACGCTGCAAAAATATTTCAGTCCGCTGAATGTTTTTCGCTACATCACTGTTCGCACGGTGTACGCCAGTCTCACGGGAATGTTTCTGGCGTTCGTATTTGGGCCGTGGTTGATTCGGCAGTTGCGGGAACTGCAGATTGGCCAGTACATTCGCGAAGAGGGCCCGCAGGATCACAAGAAAAAAGCAGGCACGCCCACGATGGGCGGAGTTTTAATTGTGTTGTCAACGGCTGTGCCTACGCTGCTGTGGGCCGATCTTGGCAACGCTTTCGTGTGGCTGGCACTTTTCTCGTTATTGGGTTTTGCGGCCATCGGATTTGTGGACGATTACGCGAAAGTCTCCAAGCAGCGTAACCTCGGCCTTACCAGCGCAAAAAAATTCTCGTTGCAAATTCTGGTCAGCCTGGTCTGCGGAATTGGGTTGCTGGTGCTGGCGACCTGGAGCAAATATTCCACGCAGCTGGTTTTTCCTTTCTTCAAGCGCGTGCATCCGGATTTAGTCATTCATTCTTTGATGGCTTCGCCGCACATTTGGCCGCTGGCTTTCCTGCCATTTCTTATTTTCGTTTCGCTGGTGATTGCCGGAGCATCGAACGCCGTGAATCTCACTGACGGTCTCGACGGCCTGGCCATCGGATGCACGGTTATCGCTGCCGGGGCGCTCACGGTGCTCACCTACGTGAGCAGCAATTTTCGTTGGGCCGCTTACCTCGAAATTCAATATATTCCGGGCGTTGGCGAACTTACTGTTTTTTGTGGAGCGCTTGTCGGCGCTTCGTTAGGTTTTCTTTGGTACAACGCGCATCCCGCGGAAGTTTTCATGGGCGATGTGGGCTCGCTTTCTTTGGGCGGGGCACTTGGACTTATCGCGGTGATCATCAAGCAGGAGATTTTGCTGTTTTTTATCGGCGGAATTTTTGTGGTGGAAGCCCTCTCGGTTATTTTGCAGGTGGGGTCTTTCAAGCTGCGCGGCAAACGCATCTTTCGCATGGCGCCGATACATCATCATTTTGAGCTGTTAGGCTGGAGCGAGTCCAAGGTGATCGTGCGTTTCTGGATCCTCGCGCTAGTGTTCGCGTTGTTTGCATTGACCACGCTTAAGTTGAGGTAACCGCCAAATTTTTGGGAACGCAAAAAGTCTGAAGTAGCGGGAAAGGTTTCGAGCTTAAACAATGACAGGTGGATTCGAGCTGCGCGGCAAGCACGTTCTGGTCATCGGACTGGCACGCACCGGTATTGCCACGGCGCGCTTTTGCGCCGAGCATGGCGCGACGGTCACAGCCACGGATACGCACTCGGAAAGTGAACTTGGCGCGGAGGCGCTCAGCTTGCGCGAAGAGGGCGTCACGCTGGAACTTGGCGCGCATCCGGAAACCGCTTTGCCCCATCAGGATTTGGTAATTCCGAGTCCCGGAGTTCCCGCGGACGCGCCGCTGCTGCGCTCAGCACGCGAAAAAAATATTACCGTGTGGAGCGAAATCGAGTTGGCCGATCGCTTTCTCGACGGCCGGTTGATCGGCATCACCGGTTCGAACGGCAAGACCACCACCACGTCATTGGTGCATCACATTTTGCGAGTGGCGGGTTTTTCTACCATGGTGGCCGGTAACATCGGGACGCCACTGATCTCTCGCGTGGCGCTCTCGAGCGACGATACCATCACCGTCGCAGAGCTCAGCAGTTTTCAACTGGAACTGATTGAAACGTTTCATGCGGATATCGCGGTGCTTCTCAATCTCACTCCGGATCACCTGGACCGCCACAAGACCATGGAAGCCTATGCGGCGGCCAAGAGCCGCCTGTTTGAAAATCAAACCAAATTGGATTTCGCGGTTTTAAACGCAGACGATCCTGCGGCGACGCGCCTGGCGCCGAAGCGGCCGCAGCTCTATTGGTTCAGTCGCAAACGAGAAGTGCTGCAAGGAGCCTATTTGCGGGGCGAAGAGATCGTTTTTCGCACCAGCAAGCAGGTAGAAGTGTTGTTGAAGCGGCAGGAAATTTCGTTGCCTGGCGCGCACAATCTTGAAAACGTATTGGCCGCTGTTACGGCTGCGCGCCTAGAAGGCGCGCCTGTTTCGGCCATCGCTGAAGCGGTGCGCACGTTCCCTGGGGTAGAGCATCGGCTGGAATTTGTCGCGGAAATTGGCGGCGTTCGCTATTACAACGATTCGAAAGCGACGAATGTCGACGCGGCTTTGAAGGCATTGGAAGCATTTCCTGGACGAGTGCTGATCATCCTGGGCGGCAAAGATAAAAACAGCGATTATTCTCTGCTTCAGCCCGCGCTGCGCGAACGAAGCGTTTTGGCTTTGCTGATCGGCGCCGCGGCAGAAAAAATTGAACAACAAATCAGCGGCACTGTGGCGCTCGAGCGCGCCGGCACTCTGGAACGCGCCGTGGAAATTGCCTCGCAAGGCGCGCGGCGCGGCGATGTTGTGCTGCTCGCGCCGGCATGTGCGAGCTTTGACCAGTTTGAAAACTATGAGCATCGCGGACGCGTGTTTAAGGAATTGATCAAGCAACGTGAACAAAAATCTGCTTCGTTGAACGACGCAGCGAAACCAGACGAAAAGGCGAACAAGAGTGCCGAGACGGCTTGAAAACGATCGGTGGTTGTTCGGAGTAACGCTGGCACTGTGCTTGCTTGGCGCGGTGATGGTGTTTTCGGCTTCGGCAGTCACTGCCGAACAGCACTATGGGCGCTCTTATATTTTTCTATTGCGCCAGGCCGCTTGGCTAGTCATTGGACTTTTTGGAATGTTCGCATTGATGCGCGTCGATTACCGGCGTTTGCGCGAACCAAAAGTTGTGTATTCCGCTCTCGGTGCGGTGCTGTTAATGCTGGCGGGGGCGTTCTTTCTGGACAAATCGCATGCCACGCACCGGTGGATCAAGTTCGGTCCGGTGGGAATTCAGCCGTCGGAGTTTGCGAAGCTGGCGGTGATTTTGTATCTCGCGTGGTTCCTGGATCGTAAGCGTCGCAGCGCCTCAAAGATGGAATTTTGCAAACACGATTTTGTGCAGACAATTTTGCCCGCGCTGGGGCCGATTCTTTTGTGCGTCGGCATCATTCTTTTGCAGCCCGACCTGGGCACCGCGGTTGATATCGTGGTGATCGCCACGGCCATTTTGTTCGTCGCGGGACTTTCCTGGAAGTGGATTGGCTGCGGACTGCTGGGTGCGCTGCCGATTCTTTATCTGCTGATCACACATGTTTCGTATCGCCAGGCGCGGCTCATGGCATTTCTTAATCCGGCATCCGATCCGCAAGGCTCAGGATTCCAGTTGTTACAATCGTTGATAGCGGTGGGTTCGGGCGGATTCAGCGGCGTGGGGCTGATGGAGAGCAAGCAAAAATTGTTTTATCTGCCCGAAGCGCATACCGATTTTATTTACGCGGTGATTTGCGAAGAGCTGGGATTTATCGGCGCCATGCTGGTGATCGGTCTGTTTGTGGTTTATGGCTGGCGAGGATTGCGCGCCTCGTTTACTGCGCCGGATGGATTTGGCCGGTTGCTGGCACTGGGAATCACCGCCATGGTAATTAGCCAGGCGCTGATTAATTTCGCGGTGGTGTTGGGGATGGTGCCCACCAAGGGGATTCCGCTGCCCTTCGTCAGCTATGGGGGATCCAGTTTGCTGGTGATGCTGCTGGCAACTGGCGTGCTCCTTAATATCAGTCAGCAGGCCACCGAGCAATGAAGGTGACTAGTGTGAAGACGTTTTGTGAGACATGGGCTTGCGTGAGATGGGCGTGAAGCTACTAATCGCGGGCGGCGGGACCGGCGGGCATGTTTTTCCCGCCATGGCCATTGCGCGGGAATGGTTATCACGCGGGAGCGAGCGAGAAGTGGTGCTGGTAGGAACAAAACGCGGAATCGAAATGAAGCTGGTGCCACAAGCCGGGCTGCCGCTCGAAACACTGCGTGTGGCGGGACTAAAAGGCAAGGGCGGAGGGACGCTACTAAAAAATCTTTTCAAGCTTGCGCCCGCCATGCTGGACGCTGCGCGGGTATTTAAAAAACACAAGCCCGTTGCGGCGTTTGGCGTTGGTGGATATGCCGCTGGACCGATGTTACTTACCACCTGGATGCGCGGAATTCCCAATGTGATCTTTGAGCCCAACGCGGAACCCGGGTTCACCAACAAATCGCTGGCGCGCATTTCCAAGCGAATCGCCACCGGATATGAAATATCCGCGCGAACCTGGGGAGCGAAAGCGGTGCTCACGGGCTGTCCGGTGCGCCCGGAATTTCTAACCATCGCGCAACGCATACCACAGAAACCATTGCGCGTGCTGATTACCGGCGGCAGCCAGGGCGCGTTGCCGGTCAATCGCGCGTTTGTCGATGCCATGAATTTTCTGGCCACCAGAAAAAACGAAATTAGCATCGTGCACCAGACCGGTGAGCGTGACTACGACGCGGTGCGCACGGCTTACGCGCGGCACGAAATTCTCGCGGAAGTCGTGCCTTTCCTTAGCAACATGCCAGAACGCTTCGAATGGGCGGACATCATTGTGTGCCGCGCGGGTGCTATAACCGCCGCGGAAGTTGCCGCCGCCGGGCGCGCCGCCATTTTTATTCCATTTGGCCGCGCCACGGACAGCCACCAATTGCGCAACGCGCAGGAGATGGCCAAGCACGGAGCGGGCCGCGTTATCACCGAAGCGGAACTCACCGGCGAGCGCCTGAGCAAAGAAATTTTCGCGCTACTCGATAATCCGCAAGAGATCGAACGCATGTCCATGGCCGCCCGCAGCCTGTCGTGGCCGAACGCCGCACGCGACATTGTTAACCTGATCGAACAAGCTGCGGGTATCGCGCCGTCAAGCAAAGTTCGCATCGCCGCGGGCAGCTCGACCGTTTCCACCCGTGCCGTTTCCACACCAGACCGGGAGAAGGTCGCGCCATGATGGTCAGCTTTCGAAATTTTCAGCGCATTCACCTGGTGGGCATTGGCGGCATCGGCATGAGCGGCATCGCCGAAGTACTGCTGACGCTGGGCTATTCCGTTTCTGGCTCCGACAGCAAACCCTCAGCCATCACAGAGCGCCTCGCCAAACTGGGCGCCACAATCTTCGCTTCCCATGAAGCCATCAACGTCGATGGCGCGCACGTGGTGGTGACCTCTTCCGCGATCGTCGCCAGCAATCCAGAAATCATCGAAGCGCATAAAATGAAAATTCCGGTGATTCCGCGCGCAGAGATGCTTGCCGAGCTGATGCGCCTGAAATACGGCATCGCCGTCGCGGGAGCCCACGGAAAAACCACTACCACTTCCATGGTTGCTTCCGTTTTGGCGGCCGCCCACCTTGACCCCACGTTTGTTATCGGTGGCCGCGTAAATCAGGCGGGCACCACCGCAAAACTGGGCAAAGGGGACTATTTCGTGGTGGAGGCGGACGAGAGCGACCGCAGCTTTCTCTTGCTTGCACCGGTGGTTGCGGTGGTGACCACCATCGACCGCGAGCACCTCGATCAATACACCTCGCTCGAAGACATTCAGGANGCCTTCATTCAATTTGTNAATCGCGTGCCATTTTACGGCGCAGTCATACTGTGTCTCGACGAGGTCAATGTGCAGGCCATCGTGCCGCACATCAAGCGCCCCATCATCACCTACGGCACGTCCAGCCAGGCTGATCTGGTGATCAGCGACATAAAACTGGAGGGCCTGGTCAGCGAGTTCAAGCTCACTTTTAAGGGCGAAACACTCGGCAGCTTCCGGCTGCCGAACCCGCCAGGCATTCACAACGTGCGCAACGCCGCCGCCGCAGCGGCCGTGGCCTTGTATCTCAGCGTGCCAGTCGAGCTGATCCGCGACGGCCTGGCAAAATTCTCCGGTGTTGGCCGCCGCTTCGATATCAAAGGCGTGGCCAAGGACATCACCGTCATCGACGACTACGGTCATCATCCGGTGGAAATCCGCGCCACGCTGGAAGCCGCGAAAATTTGCAAGTTTGATCGCCTGCTGGTGCTTTTCCAGCCGCACCGCTATTCGCGCACGCAGCATCTCTGGAATGAATTCTGCAGCGCATTCAATCTGGCCGACGTTTTGGTGCTTACCGACATTTACCCCGCCAGCGAACCGCCCATCGACGGCATTACCAGCGAAGCGCTCGGCGACGCCATTCGCAAATCCGGCCACAAACAGGTTTTTTACTACCCGTCCATGCAGGCCGGCATCGAGCGTCTCCTCGTGGAAGCGAGACCCGGCGACGCCATCCTCACTATCGGCGCAGGCAACATCAGCCGCGCCAGCAACGAAATTCTCGCGTTACTGCGAGCGGAGCGTTCAGCGCAACATGCGTATTGAAGACAAAAAAGTACTGGGGACCTTGCGCGAGCTTGGCGTCGAGCTAAAAAGCGCCGCTTCGCTCACGGACATCACCTATCTGGGCATCGGCGGCACCACGGATCTTCTTCGCCTCACGCGCCATGAATCGATTCCCGAAGTGGTGAGGCTCCTGGAAGCCAACGGCATCCCGTTTAAGTTTCTGGGTGGCGGCTCGAACCTCTTGGTAGCCGACAACGAGCTGCCCTGGGTGGTAATGCAACTGGCGCAGCCGGACCCCGAGGTGGTCATCGAGGGCAACATCGCCACTGTCGATGCCGCGGCCGACCTCGGCAAAACCGTAACTTTGTGCGCCAAGCACGATCTTGGAGGGATGGAGGGGCTCATCGGAGTTCCCGGAACGGTGGGGGGCGCCCTGCGGATGAACGCCGGGGCTTACGGAATCCAAATCGGGAACTATGTCCGGGAAGTAAAAGTCTATCGCGGCGGCGCGCGCATCATCGAAACTTTGACGGGCGGTCAAATTTCCTTCGAATACCGGCATACATCTTTTGCGCCCGATGATATGATGCTCGCGGTGAAGCTGGAACTTCCCTCCAAGCCATTCCGCGAAATTCTCCAAGGGATTCGTATCTGCAACGAAAAACGGCGCGCAAGCCAGCCTCTCGGGCAGAAAAGCGCCGGCTGCATCTTCAAGAATCCTCCCGGAGCGTCTGCAGGACGCATGATCGATGAGCTGGGACTGAAAGGCCATTCCGTNGGCGATGCGAGAGTCAGTGACCGGCACGCAAATTTTTTCGTGAACGCCGGAAAAGCCAGCGCTAAAGACATGCTTGCGCTCATTGCTGACGTTCGCGAACGGGTGCAGAAAGCCTACGGCTTCGAACTGGAGAACGAGGTGGTCGTATGGAACGCGTAAAGACCCTCTCCAGAAATAAATCGGGCCTCGCCGAGGCTGACTCTTACCGCCCCGAACTGCTTACCGATGAAGAGCCGCGTTACCTGCGGCGTCAAAGGCCGGTGGAGATTCGCAGAAAGAAATTTGCCGGGCGTGGCTGGTCTTTTTACCGCCGGGTGGCGATATTGAGCGTCGCGGGAATTGCCAGCATCACCGTGGTTATCGAAGGTGTCCGCTTCCTGTTGTATTCGCCGCAGTTTGCGCTGGCAAAACCCGACCAGATCGATCTTACCGGCAACAAAATCGTTTCGCGCGAAGCGGTGCTCAAACAATTTTTGCGGGACCGCAATCGCAGCGTGCTGCAAATCCCGCTCGACAAGCGCCGCAGTGAGCTGGAGCAATTGCCCTGGGTGGAGTCCGCCAGCGTGCAGCGCATTTTACCGAATCGCATTCGCGTGGAACTTTATGAGCGCACCCCTATCGCTTTTGCACGCACCGGCAACGCGCTTTATCTGATCGATGCGCACGGCGTAATTCTCGATCGGCCTGAGGGCGAAGACTGGCATTTCCCCATCGTAAGCGGCGTGCCCGAAGAACTTCCGCGTGACCAACGCGAAAAGCGCATGCAGATGTATCAGGAATTCATGAAAGCCATCGAGCTGGTGCGCTCCGGCTCATCCGATCAGGTCAGCGAAGTGGATCTCAGCAGTTCGCGTGATTTCCGCGCGGTGATGGTCGGCCTTGCCGGGCCCACTGATTCGCAGGCGGTTACTATTCATTTTGGCAACGGAGATTTCGCCGCCAAATATCGGATGCTGGTCGAAAATTTTTCACAGTGGCAAGCCAATGCGGGCCACATACGGTCCGTCGATTTGCAGTATTCTCGGCAAGTGATCTTGAACCCCGACGCCAGCGCGGGGGTAGCGGTCGCCAAAGCCAGGTAGTGCAGGCAGGAGCATAGAGTTGAGCAAGAAAGATAAATACATCGTAGGGCTGGATATCGGCAGTACCAAAACCTGCGCGATAATTGCGGAAATCGACGAGGAGCAGGTGAATTTTCTTGCTTTGGGCGCCGCGGAATCCAAGGGTCTGCGCAAAGGTCTGATTGTTAATCTGGATTCGACGGTCAGTTCCATCCGGCGTGCCGTGGAAGAAGCCGAGAGTGTGGCCAACGTTCCGGTGGAGTCGGCGGTAATCGGCGTTGCCGGTAATCATGTGCGCGGGGTGAACAGCCGCGGCGGAATCACATTGGGCACGCGCCCCCGCGATATCGAGCGCGAAGATGTTCGCCGCGCCATCGACGCCGCTCGTAATATTTCGCTCCCCGATGACCGCGAAGTTCTTCACGTTCTTCCGCACGAATTTCGCGTGGACGCGCAGGAAGGCATCCGTGATGCGATTGGCATGATAGGCCATCGCCTGGAAGCCAACGTTCACGTAGTCACGTCTTCGGTGGCGGCCACACAGAACCTTGTTACTGCTGCGAATAAAGCGGGCATCCTGATCAGCGACACGGTGCTCGAACCTCTGGCTTCGGCGGAATCGTGTTTAACGCAGGATGAACGGGACCTGGGTTGCTGCCTGCTGGACATTGGCGGCGGTACTACCGAATTGATTGTCTACGGCGGCGGNGTGGTTCGACACACCAGCGCTGTGCCCATTGGCGGCGACCATTTCACGAATGATCTCGCGGTGGGTTTACGAACACCCATTCCCGAGGCGGAGAAAATCAAGCGACGCAACGGGTGCGCCTCTTCCGAACTTTTGCGCCAGGACGGNGCCATCGAAATCGCCAGCGTAGGCGACCGGCCGAAGCGCACGATTTTCGCGCGCGCTCTGACAGACATCATTGAGCCTCGCGCGATGGAATTATTGGCCATGATCCGCGACGATCTACGCCGCGCGGGGCTCGAAACGCAAATCCCCGCTGGATTTGTTTTGTGTGGCGGCGGGGCGCGCCTCTATGGCTTCGATGAGCTCATCGAGCAGTCGCTGCACTTGCCGGTGCGCATTGCGGAGCCCAAGGGTTTGGCTGGTCTGCCGGAGCAGGTAGCGCAGCCGGAATATGCAACGGTAATCGGTCTGGTGATGTACGGCGCGAAAGCGCGGCGCAACACACCGCAACGCGCCGGAAATTTAGTATCTAAATTAAAAGCTATGTTTGCCGGAGCCTCGTGANCCAACCCGAACGTTGCGCGGTAAATGTGGAGAATGTCGAGGGGAAAGCATGCCAATAAGGGAAGCTGGAATCCGCATGAGCTTTAGCGAAGAGCTTCAGCCTGCGAAGATCAAGGTGATCGGAGTCGGTGGCGGCGGGTGCAACGCCGTCAATCGCATGATCCGCGCCAAAGTGGAAGGCGTNGAATTCATTACCGCGAATACTGACCTGCAAGCGCTGAAGCTTTCGCAGGCTCCAGTGAAGTTGCAGCTGGGCGCGAAGTTGACCAAGGGGCTCGGCGCGGGGGCCAATCCCGAAGTCGGCCGCAAAGCGGCGCTGGAAGATACGGAGAAAATCATCGAAGCGCTGGAAGGCGCCGACATGATTTTCATTACGTCGGGTCTCGGCGGAGGTACCGGCAGCGGTGCCGCGCCAGTGGTAGCTTCACTCGCAAGTGAATTGGGCGCGTTGAGCGTGGCGGTGGTTACCAAGCCGTTCGCTTTTGAGGGCCGCCGCAGAATGCTGCAAGCCGAGCAGGCTTTGCAGGAACTGATTGGCGCCGTGGATACCGTCATCGTGATTCCCAACGAACGCTTGATGGAAACGGTCGAGCGCGGCACCAGCTTTTTCGATGCGTTTCGAATTGCTGACGACATTTTGCGCCAGGCGGTGCAGGGGATTTCCGACATCATTACCGTGCCCGGCATTATCAATCGCGATTTTGCGGACGTGAAAGCCATCATGTCCGGCCAGGGTTACGCGGTAATGGGCACCGCGGTGGCCACCGGAACGAACCGCGCTGTGGATGCCGCCAATCGAGCCATCGCCAGCCCGCTGCTGGAAGACAATTCCATTCAAGGCGCGCAGGGCATTCTCATCAACATTAGTGGCAGCTCCAGCCTCACGCTGCATGAAGTTCATGAAGCTTCCAGCGTTATTCAAAAAGCCGCGCATGAAAATGCCAACATTATTTTTGGCGCGGTGCAGGATGACGCCATGAAAGACACCATCAAAATTACGGTTATCGCCGCGGGCTTCAAAGACGCCAATAAAAAGAACACGCATCAGAAGCCATCCTACCTGGCGAAGACCTGGAAGGCCGCGCCCGAAGTGCAGGAAGTGCAAATAACGAAGCAGGTACAGGAAGAACCGCCGCCAGCGCCGCCGGCACCGGTAGTGCATCACGCTCAGGTGCAGCAGCCTGTTCGCGAAGTNCACCAGGACATGGATGACCTGGACGTGCCGACATTTCTGCGGCGGCANGCCCAAAAGGCCTGANCNCNTTCACAAGTATTCAGCCAGTTTTTTGATTGGTTCGAAGGAGGGCGCACGCCATGCGCCCTTTTTTTGCGNTCGCACACGCGCAATTTATTCGACGGTCAGAGTCGAGAGCATCTTAACCATCGCGCGGACTTCTTTTTCAAACTGTACGTAGTCCTCCGTGTGCTGGTGGAGCACGCTGCTCAAGCCGGAATGAAACTCCTGCGCTCGTGTAGCCGCGGCAAGCTGCAAAATATTCTCCGCATTGATGCCCGATCCGGGAACAACCGTGACGCGTTTGCCGGCCGCCGCAACAAGCGTCGCTAAATTGTCGGTGCCTTCGGGAGCGCTGGCCGCTCCTCCCGACGTGAGAATACGAGAAGCGCCCGAGCGCAAGACACCCCGGAGCGCTTGCGCCAAATCCGGGCACGCGTCGAAAGCGCGGTGGAATGTCACCGGCAAGGGTTGAGCGAGCTCAACCAGTTCGCGGGTTCGATCGATATCAACGAAACGATCCGCTTTCAATATTCCGAAGACCAATCCGCTGGCGCCTGAATCCTTGGCCGCAGCAACGCTTTTCTTCATCTGCGCAAATTCACTTGATGAATAAACAAAGTCGCCGGCACGCGGGCGAATCATTACAAAAATGGGAATTTGGATTTGTTGCCGTACTGCACGGATTAATGCTGCGTCGGGAGTCAGGCCACCAGCAGAAAGGTCCGCGCAAAGCTCGATACGATCGGCGCCGCCGCGCTTAGCAGCCGCAGCGGCGTCAACAGATTCAACCGAAATTTCCAGCAGAATTTTTTTCGTCACTGACCGTGCAGAACATCATACCGCGCGATCATAAAGCCTAGAGCAGAGCCAACAAAGGCGTCGGCGGGAAAATGCGAGCCGGTAGTTACGCGCGAGAAGGCGATGGCGCTAGCGGCGGCGTAGGCGAGATACGGAACCCAGCGATGCTCGCGATAACGTCGCGCGAAAACCGTGGCTACGGAGAAGGCCATCATGGCGTGACCGGAGGGAAAGCTCGTGCCCTTGCCGAAGATGGATCCATTGCTGTGGAAGAAAGTGTCGTTGTAAGGGCCCGCCACGGGACGCTCCGTGGGACGCTGGCGCCGCGTGATCGCTTTTATGACCACCATGAGAACGACATCATCCGCTACTGCTTCGCCGGCAAACAGTGCGGAGCCCTGGTCGTAAGAATTGTGGCGAAGCAGGCCGACGCCGTAAAAAACCGCGGGCACAACGGCGATGGCCGCGCCTGTCGCGGTGGTGCCTAATACACGATTGAAATCGTGGAAGTCCGTGGTTTGGCGAAAGTGCGGCATTGTCTGCGGATCGGTAGCCAGAAAAACCGCCGTGCCTCCAGTAATGAATAAAGCCGGAAGCCAGTGGTGGCCCTTGGCCAGATCCAGTGGAAAAAGCCACATGTCTTTTTGGTCGTGTAGAAAATTCATCGGCAATTTTCGCAGTGATACTTCGCGATCTTCGCCTGGGACTTCTGTGGGAGGCGCCGGAAGCGGAAAGTTCGCGGGCCTTGCAGCGTTGGACGATGAAGATTCGGATAAGGGATTCTTTGGAGCCGGATAGTCCGGCAGCGCATAGTCAGGATTTAGGCCGCTGCTCGCATTTTCTGCGGCGCGATCGGCGACAGAAGCGGCCGCGGGAACAGAAGCGTGTTGCCCAGCGAATACGACGACCGGCAAACATAAACAGCTCACGGCTGCGGCCAGGCAATAGCTTTTGAAGCGGCCTAAATAGACCATCGAAAAATCTCCTGTGATCGGGACGCGCTCCGACGCGAAGAATAACGCGAGTAGTGAAGAGGGGCTCTACACAGATTACTTTAGCAGTTGAACTTATAATGCGGGGTTAACATTGTCGGTTGTTTAGCTTGGGGAGTAACCCTTTATATCCAACCGAGGGACGCAAATGCGGTGATGGATGCGCAGCCTAGCGCTACCCCGAGGACGACGCCGGCAAGCACGTCGCTGAGGAAATGCATGCCCAGCACGATGCGCGAAAAACCAATGCTGATGGCTAAAAAGAAAAGCGTGCCTTCCAGCGCCGGATAAAAATAACTCAGCACCAGCGCGATGGAAAACGCCGTCATTGTATGCCCTGAGGGAAAGGAGAATTTATCGGGCGGCAAAACTTTTGACCAACAGTGCGGCTCGAATTGACACGGCCTTACACGATGACTCAGATGTTTGAGGGCCTTAAAAATCAGCACACCAACAAGCGCAGCCGAGCCGGCTGCGCCGACCGCGGCAAGCCGTTGCGGCCCGCCCCAGGCCAGCAGCATGATTCCCACCCCATACCATAGCCAGCCGTCACCCAGGCGCGTGGACAGAATCATCCAGATGCGAAACCACCGCGGCGCACGCCAGCGGTTCATCTGCCGCATGACACGATGGTCGCGGTTTTCGATGAATCCCCACAGCATGCGCGTCACAGTCACGGACTCACCTCATGCGGAAGCGCCTAACGAGGGCCCAAGAGAAGATTCTAACGAAATGCCAAACGAAAAATGTTCCGGAATTAAATCGTGCGCGTGTGGCGCGACGTCCCACAAGTGTTGGGTGCGTTTCTCCGAATCTTCCAGCATTGCCGACCATTTTCGAGAGAAACGAATTTCGTTCAGCCAGTGTCCGGCGGTAAAAAACGGCACGAGCAGCGCCAGTGGCGAAATTGCCAGCGTCCAGGGTTTTTCCTGCAATAGGGAATTGATGATGCTAAAGACGTCGGCGGTGAGCTTCGCATAGCCGCCGTGCGCACCGTGTATGCGGCCCCGCCCCTGCACGAGTCCCGCGAAAAATTCCTCCACACTGCGCGCGCCGGGCACTTCGGTATGAGTCCGGCCCACTCCCGCAATGGCGTGGGAGTCGCTGCCGGCAATGGCCACTTTTCCAAAACGCGCTGCAAGATTGGCAGCGTCGGCATTGGCTTTCCGACACATCTGGCCGTTTCGCGCTTCGAGCGCCGGAACATAAGAAGCGAACCAGTCGAAATCACGCTCGTCGCGATGCCCGGTGAGGCTGGAGAAAACGTGGTTCACGCTGAAGAAAAGTCTCCGCTCCGTGAGATACATCACCAGAGAAATGAAGTCATTACGGCGGCGCTGAATTTCCACATGGTCGCGCTCGCGAATATCGTAGACTCCCACGTGCACTTCGGTGCCGGTAGGCATGCGCACGGTAACCTCTTCGCTGAGAAAGAAATCCGGGTATTTACGGAGGATTTCCACGGCGTCGATGGAGTCGTGATCGGTGATGGTCACGATAGCCATCCCTAGCGTTTTGAGGCGTTTATAAACCTCGGTGGCGTCGTTATAGGATTCGCGGCAAATGCGGTTCAAACCCGGCGTACTGCACATGCCGGAGGCTACAGAGTGAACATGCAGGTCGCAACGCATGGGTATATGGTTTCGTAATGATATGAACAGGCTGTGAAGAGGCTGCTAATTGTGTATGAATGTTGCTGCATAACTGATTGAACACAAAAGGCTTATAATGTTATCCACATGGCATGGTACGCGCTCCTGGCAAATGCCGAAAAGGCTATGCAACAATGTGTGCATGAACCTGGCGATATTCGCTAGATGAGCGCGAAGGTCCGGAAAATTCACATCGTTTTTCACGATGCCGGCGGCGGCCATCGCAACGCCGCAATCTCTCTCAAATCCATCATCGAGCAACAAAATCGTCCATGGCAAGTGGAGCTGGTGCAATTCCAGGAACTGACCGATCGCCTGGATGTGTTGCGGCGCTTAACCGGTATTCGCATTCAGGAGCAGTACAACACCTTGCTGCGCAATGGCTGGACGCTGGGGGCCACCAGCTTGTTGCGCGTGCTGCAAATGATCATTCGTATCCTGCACCGGCCGGCGGTGCGGCTGCTCACAAAATATTGGCGCGAGCATCCCGCGGATTTGCTGGTGTCGGTGATTCCGCACTTCAACCGCCAGCTGTATGAAAGCTGGAACACGGCATGTCCTGGCAAACCTTTCGCTACGCTGATTACAGACTTGGCGGATTTTCCGCCGCGTTTCTGGATCGAGCCGATCCCCGATCAAAACATCATTGCCGGCACGGAAAAAGCGGCTGAACAGGCGCGTGCGATTGGTCACGACCGGGAGCACATTTTCAGGACTTCTGGAATGATCGTGCGACCGGATTTTTACGCGCAAGAAAATGTCGACGCGCGCGAATTGAAAAAGCAGATGGGTCTGCGTGAGGACTTACCGACCGCCATCGTTCTTTTTGGAGGATACGGNTCGGGNGTAATGCACCAAATCGCGCGACGCCTGGATCGCGCCAACGTTCCNGTGCAGCTTATTTTGATTTGTGGGCGTAATGAAAAATTGGCGGCCAAATTTCGCGCCGAACCNTGGAAATTCCCTGTGCAGGTCGTGGGCTTTACCAAGGAAGTGCACCGCTTGATGTGCGCAGCGGATTTTATGATCGGCAAACCAGGTCCGGGAAGCATCGCGGAAGCCATGGTGCGACAGTTGCCGGTGTTGATCGAATGCAATGCCTGGACGCTGCCGCAGGAACGCTACAACGCGGAGTGGGTAAAAGAAAAAGAAGTGGGCATCGTGCTGGATAATTTTCGCACCGTGGCCGAAGGGGTGAAGAAAATCGTCGAGCCCACAACGCTGGCGCGCCTAAAAAATAACGTGAAAGCGCTCAACAACCGGGCGCTATTTGAAATCCCGGAGATCCTGGCTGGGCTCATGCTGGAACCGNGGCAACAGAAGGATCGCCAATCCGTTCTCGCTGAACAAATCTAATACCGAAAATTGCGTTTAATTACCGAAGTTGCNTTTAACTAGTAAAGTTGCGCGTGTTCCGCGTGATCGGGATGGCGCAGGTGCGGGCCGGCATTTGATTTATCCGGCGCAGGCTGGAAGTGCGGTTTTATGCAGGAGGTAGTGAGCCACCGAGCGACGACGGCTTTTTTTTTGTCGCACATTTTAACGCAGCCGCGATGCGCCAAGGCTTCATGGCAATGGCAATAACATCCCGGGGCGGAAACGGTTTGCAGGCGAGCAGGCACATCGCCATAGAGGGAAACAATAGGGAAGAGAGTAAGGACGAGAAGGGCGGGCAAGCGAACACAGAAGGATCGGTGAGTAATGACCGAGAGAAACAACGTGTTCATGCTTAATATTGCGGGGGCAGCGGAGAAAAACCCATAGCTCTGGAGATTTACCAAAAATCATTACTAAGGTTCTAGAACTGAATTAAGAGCCACGACAGCAAGAGGCCAATTTGAGCGATTCCCGATTCAGTTTCGATCCGTTCCGACTGGGGTTGTGGCCTCAATTTTGGGACCCAAGGCCATTTGGGACAGCCAACGCAATACACACATAAAAATGGTCTTAACTTACGTCGGGCAGGCCAAACGATGGCTGCCTTATTGCATTAGCACGGAGGGCAGACGCGTTTTTACATGACGAAATGCAAAAGGCGGTGCGTGCGGGGGAAGGGGCTTGCTCGCCATTTTTGCTGTTCCCACCTGCCTCGGAGAGAAGCGCTGCCCGAGGGCACTGGGGAAATTGGGGGCGGGAAATGGGACAGACGGAGCATTTCCTGGCAACGGCAAGCGATTAGAGATTGATCTTGCAGCGCTGCAGGCGTGGGGCGTGTCGCTTCAGGCGGGAATTATTTCTTGGCCAGATTGCGGTACGATGCGCTTCACCGCGATATTCGCGCCGGCAAGCGCGTGCACGACCTGGCTTCGCCGCAGCCGGGAAGCGTCGTACTCGAAGGTGATCAGGTTGTGCGCTTCATCATGGCGGAAACGGCGCAGGCCGTAGGTATTGGCGAATTCAGCCAGATCGCTTAGTTGCTTGGCGGTCAACGGGGATTGCAACTCAAAAGTAATCTCGACGAGTGTCATGGTGGAATTATATCAGTGAGTGCAAATTCGATCGCTGGTCTCTAGCAGCCTAACCCAAGACCCAGGTCGATAGCTCACTGCGAACCTAGACCACCCTTCGCGTGTACTCCTGAGAGCGCCTATGGTGCTAACGCACTACGAGCGCGATTCATCTAACATGTTGTTATGAGCGATGCGGCGGATTCTTCAAATATAAAGAATGTGGGGTTGCCCATTTTGGGCGCGGGTGTGCGCGAGAAGGATCCCGTTTGTGGCATGACCGTGGATCCGACTAAAGCAGCTGCGAAACAAGCGTTTCAAGGAAACACTTATTATTTTTGCTCCAAGCGTTGCGCGGAAAGATTCGCGAAGGAGCCTGAGAAATTTTTGTCGGCACCGGGAATTTCCGGAATGGAGACTGCACACAGCGGCGAAACCGCGCACGGTGTTGGTGCCGTTCATCGTGGCTCTGCGGCGGAGGCCGCGCTCACTAAAGAAGCACCGCTCGGGTCGCAAGGAAGCCCACAAACCACCCAAACAATAACCGCGAAATCCGCGCTGTACACCTGCCCAATGCATCCAGAGATTGTGCAAATTGGCCCAGGCTCTTGCCCGATTTGTGGCATGGCGCTCGAGCCCATGGAAGTATCGGCGGAAGCGGAAGTCGATCCCGAATACGAGAGCATGTCTCGCAGGTTGTGGGTCAGCTCGGCACTTTCGTTCCCGCTGCTTGTGATTGCCATGGCCGGGCATTGGTTGCCGCTACCCTTCTCGGCGGAAACGCGCAACTGGATTGAATTGGCGCTGGCCACCCCGGTGGTGTTGTGGGGCGGCTGGCCATTTTTTCAGCGCTTCTGGATGTCGCTGATAAATCGCAGTCCGAATATGTTCACGCTGATCGGGCTGGGTACCGGCGCGGCGTATGTGGATAGCCTGGTAGCGACAATTTTTCCGCAGGTTTTTCCGGCGTCGTTTCGCGAAGCCAGCGGCGCGCCTCCAGTTTATTTTGAAGCAGCAGCGGTAATTACCACGCTGGTGTTGCTGGGGCAGGTACTGGAATTGCGTGCGCGCCAAAAAACGAGCGGCGCGATTCGGGCGCTACTGCATCTGGCTCCGCAGCAAGCGCATTTGGTTGCTGCCGATGGCAGTGAGCGGGACGTAGCGTTAAACGAAATACAACGGGGCGACCGCTTAAGAGTGCGTCCCGGTGAGCGCGTGCCCAGCGATGGCGTAGTGCTTGAAGGGCAAAGCGCCATCGATGAAAGCATGTTAACGGGCGAGCCCATGCCGGTGGAGAAATCTGCGGGCCACGAGGTAACCGGCGGAACGCTGAACATGAGCGGCAGCTTCGTGATGGAAGCACAGCGGGTGGGTAGCGAAACAGTCCTCGCTAACATTGTGAAGCTGGTCAGTGAAGCGCAACGTAGCCGCGCTCCTATGCAGCGGCTGGCGGATAAGGTTGCGGCCTATTTCGTCCCTGCAGTGATCGCTGCGGCACTGCTGGCTTTCATCGCGTGGGCGACCTTCGGACCGCAGCCGCGATTCGCGCACGCGTTAGTCAGCGCGATTTCAGTCGTGATAATTGCCTGCCCATGCGCGCTGGGATTGGCTACTCCAATGTCCATCATGGTGGCCGTTGGGCGTGGGGCGCACGCGGGCGTGTTAATCCGAAGCGCGGAAGCGCTGGAGACGCTGGCCAAGGTCGATACGCTGGTGCTCGATAAGACTGGGACGCTGACGGAAGGCAAACCGCAGGTGAGCGCGGTGGAGCTGGCGGTGGGCAGCCCTTATACGAAGGATGGGCTTTTATCTCTGGCGGCTAGCCTGGAACGCGCCAGCGAGCATCCCCTGGCACGCGCCATCGTGCAGGGTGCCGTCGAGAAAAAGCTGCCGGTGCCGGAAGCGAGCAATTTTTTGGCGACCCCAGGTGGAGGCATCGAAGGAGAAGTCCTAAATAAGCGAATCGTGGTGGGCACAGAAAGATTTCTGCGCGCGCGCGGGATGGAGTTTTCTGCCGCGGCGTTTTCCAAAGTAGAGATAGAGGAGTCCGCGACTGCCGTATACATCGGGATCAATGGACGAACGGAAGGCGTATTTTTACTGACCGACCGGATCAAGCCCACGGCTGCCGAAACGCTGAACGCATTGCGCGCCGAAGGGTTGCGAATTGTGATGGTAACTGGTGACCGGCGAGAGACGGCCATGAGCGTTGCGGGAAAGCTGGGAATCACGAAGGTGGAAGCAGGAGTCCAGCCGCAACAAAAGGCGGACATCATAAAACGCTTTCGTGCCGAGGGGCGCATCGTGGCCATGGCCGGCGATGGAATCAACGACGCTCCCGCGCTGGCCGCCGCTCACGTGGGGATCGCAATGGGTACAGGCACAGACGTAGCTATGGATACTGCGGGCATCACGCTGTTAAAGGGCGACCTGCGAGGTATTGTGCGTGCGCGACGGTTGAGCCGTGCGACCATCGGGAACATCAAGCAGAATCTGGCTTTCGCTTTTGCGTACAACACGCTGGGAGTACCGATTGCGGCGGGAGTCTTTTATCCGCTATTTGGGTGGTTGCTGAGCCCCATGCTGGCGAGCGCGGCGATGAGCTTCAGCTCCGTTTCGGTGATAGCGAACGCGCTGCGGTTGCGAAAGGTTGGGCTGTAACCAGCGATAGCGTAAGTAGTGCTTCTTCATTTGACGGCTGTAGACACTACCAGGCTGCAAACGGTTCGGTGTTCGATTCCGCGACCAGCTATCCCAATATCGGTTCTCTGTGAGCCCGCGCAACGCCTGATCATCAACGCAACCCACGTATTACGAAAGACTTAGCAAAACCCAAGGCCAGGAAGACCGCTTGCATTGCNTCTAGCGGGTTGTATTGTGTCAAAGGGAGAGGCGGCCCATGCGAAATTTCTGGCAGGACATGCGCTATGCGGTGCGAACACTGCGTAACGCGCCGACATTCACGATCATCGCGGTGGTGGCCTTGGGCCTAGGGATGGCGGTCAACACTACGATCTTCAGCGTAATTAATGGCATGTTGCTCCGCCCGTTGCCCGTGCCGCACGCGGAACAGATCGCAGTTCTGGCGATGGAGCAGCCAGGCATGTCCGGTTTTCAGCGGTTTTCCTACCCGGACTATCAAGACATCAGCCGCGATGCGAATGTTTTTAGCGACGTGCTGGCGTATCGCATCACCCTCACGGCCATGTCCGCCGACGGCAAAGTTGACCAGTGCATTCTGACACGCGTTTCCGGCAATTATTTCTCCGCGCTCGGCATCCATGCAGCAGCGGGACGTTTGATTTTGCCTAGCGAAGGGCAAGCGCCCGGCGCGGATCCGGTCCTGGTGCTTGGGTATTCCTACTGGAAGAAACGGTTCGCCGGCGATAGCCAGGTAATCGGAAAGCACGTGGAGGTCAACGGACACGCGGTTACGGTTGTGGGTGTGGCGCCACAAGGGTTTCAGGGGGCCTACGCCATCCTCGATTCGGATGGCTACGTTCCGTTGAGCGCTGCTATTGGTTCAAAAGGAATGACGGAAAATTCCGTTGAACAGCTATGGACGCAACGAGGCGACCGTAGTTTGTCGTTATTGGGAAGACTGAAGAGCGATGTCAGTCTGGAGCAGGCGAAAGCATCTTTAGCTGTGGTTGCGCAGCAGATTAGCGAGCGCTATCCCGCTACGGACAAGGGCATGAAGATCTCCGCATTTCCCGAGAAGCTTGCGCGGCCGGACCCCGATCCGGACAATGCTCTGCCCAAGATGGCAGCGGCGTTTACCATCCTGTCCGCTCTGGTGCTGCTCGTAGCGTGTTTCAATATTGCGAACGTGTTGTTGGTGCGGGCCACGGTGCGCCAGCGGGAGATGGGCATTCGCGCGGCGTTGGGTGCGGGCCGCTGGAGATTGGTGCGGCAACATTTGACGGAGAGCTTGCTTCTCGCGCTGTTGGGCGGTGGCGCGGGATTGGTTCTGGCCAACTGGGCCGCGGGGTTTTTGAGTTCGCTACCTCTCGGAACGAATCTGCCGATCACCTTCAATTTTGAGCCGGACCTGCGCGTCTATGTTTATGCGCTCGCCAGCGTACTACTCTCTGCGGTGGTGGTAGGACTGATTCCGGCGCTACGGGTGGCGCGCTACGACGTGAACTCCGTGTTGCGAGAGGGTGGCCGCACTGCCTCAGAAGGCCGACGGCGGCACATCGCCAGGAATGCGCTGGTGGTGGCACAACTGGCGGGTTCGTTGTTGCTCCTGATTGTTGCGGGACTTTTCGTGCGCAGCCTGGACAAAGCCCAGCAAATGTATTTGGGATTCGATCCGAATCACGTCCTCAATTTCTCGCTGGATGTTCAGCAAGTGGGCTACGACAAAACGCGCGGCGAAGAATTCTACCGGCAGGTTGACGAGCGCATTCGCGCGATTCCTGGCGTGGTTTCAGTGGCGCAGGCCTTTGTAGTTCCGATGGGAGTAGTCAGCGCGGATGGTGCGGTCACTGTGGAAGGCCGTGCNGTTGAGCCCGGTGAGCACGTTCCCACCGTGATGTATAACAACATCACACCAAGTTATTTCGATACTTTGCGAATTCCCGTATTGCATGGGCGGGCATTCACCGACGCGGATAACGAAAGAGCACCGGCGGTGGCAATCATAAATCAGACGATGGCGAAACAGTTCTGGTCCAACGAGAACGTGTTAGGAAAGCGCTTCAGTATTAAAGGGCCCGCGGGGCCGTTTATTGAAGTGGTGGGTGTAGTTCAGGACGGCAAGTATAAGAGCGTTGTTGAGGACCCGACCTCCTTTTTCTATTTGCCGCTGCGCCAGGTTTATGTGGATTTTCGTATCGTCCATGTGCGAACTTCATTGCCGTCGGAAAAATTGCAGCACGATATTGAATCCAGCCTCCATGCCCTCGCGCCGGATATTCCTCTGAAAGAAATGCAAACGATGCTACAAGCGCTGCAGGGCATTAATGGATTTTTCTTTTTCCGATTCGGCGCGCAATTGACGGGAACAATGGCGCTGCTGGGACTGATTTTGGCGGTGGTGGGAGTCTACAGCGTAGTGTCCTATGCAGCT
>JGI12053J15887_10000097_pt1 | contig 27103 bp, 25 predicted proteins | sample MedBloCAOM1_O3_FD_15887 | JGI IMG/M metagenome (IMG submission 15887)
GCGTGCCGCTCGAAGAATATGTCGACGCCTTCACCTTCACGCGCTTCGAGCCTTCGGGGCCGGTGCAGGGCAACGACTCGATCAAATACTCCACCTCGATCCTCGATTACGTCTTCCGCGAGCTGGCGGTGAGCTACCTCGAGCGCTTCGACCTCGCCCATGTCGATCCGACCGAGGGCGGCTTCGACGCGCTCGGCAAGGGCGTGGAAGAAGGCAAGCCCGGCGCGGCGTCGACCAAGTACGTCTCCAAGGGGCTCACGCGCTCGCGCACGGACAAGCTTTCGGTTCTGGCAGGAGGTGCGACGACCTCCTCCGCCCCACCCTCCTCCCTCACAGGAGAGGGTCGGGGTGGGGGGAACGTCACCGCCTTCGGCGGCCGCGAGCCCCGCGCCGAAATCGCCGGGTCAGCCGCGCTCAAGGCTGAGCCCGAGCACAGGCTCTCGCCCACCGAGCAACTCGAGCAGCAGCACCTGCCCTTCGCCCGCGGTGAGGCACGTTCGGACACGCGAGCGGACGCCCGCGGTGATGTTGCTGACGCTCGCGCAGGCGCGCGAGCCGCGGCTGCCGAGCGCCGCGCCGAAGCCAAGGCCAAGGGCTACGAAGGCGAAGCCTGCGGCGAATGCGGCAACTTCACGCTGGTGAGGAACGGCACGTGCCTCAAGTGCGACACGTGCGGTGGGACGACGGGGTGTAGTTAGGCTGGCGCAGCCGTAACAACTGCAAGGGCGATCGCTCACCCCGATCGCCCTTTTTGTTTCAGCCAGTAGAGCGAAATAGTGAAGCGTATTGCGCCTCTGACGGTCGCGGTCGCGATGCAACGATCAACGCCTCGGCTGCGTTATTGGCGCCGATGACCCGACGCAGCGGGAAGCATCGGACCACGGCAAACAAAGCTCCCATTGCGGAGCCGGGGGTCTCGGGTGGAGGGGAAGAGGACTTCGCGCAAACCGAAATAGCGCGGTGCCTCGCCTCGATACGGGAGCGGTTCAGGCGACTGCCTCAAGCAGCCGGACTAGAAAAAAGAGCGGGGTCCGGTGGAGCGAGCGGTGCTGGAGCGAGCGTTGTTGGCCCGACCGTTGTTGTTGAAGCCGCCTGAGAAGAAGTCAAAGAAGCTTGGCTGCGGCTTGGGCGCTGCCACGCGCTTGCGGGCCGGCTTCTTCGGTTCCACGGCGGCGGTCTTTTCCGAGGTGTCCGCTGTCGCTTCCGGCGTTGCTGCCGCTGCCGCAGTCGGCGCTGCCGCCGGTGCCAGTGCCGCAGTCGGAGCCCCTGCCGGGGCCAGATCTACTGCCGGTGCCACTGCCGCGGTTGCTGCCGGCGCCACTGCCGGGGTTGCTGCCGGTGCCAGGGCCGGGGTTGCTGCCGGTGCCAGGGCCGCCGTCGGTGCCACGGCCGGGGCTGCCGCCGGCGCCACCTTCGCTGTCGTTTTCGCCGCTGCTTTCGGCGCCGCTGCCGGCGCTGCCGCCACGGCGGCCGGCGCTACTGATGCGGCAGGAGACGTCGGGACCGGGTTGGCCCGGGCCGCCAATGCCGCGGCCGAGTATTGCGGAATGGGCGGGGGCGGCGGCTGGTTCTTGCCCAGCGAGGGCTCTACCAGTGCATGAAAGCCGACGGCGCAGATGGCATAGACGCCAAGGCAGCCTCCGACCGTCATCAGGATGGACGGACGCCGATGCTGTGAAGTCCCGATACGCACTGGAATACCCCCCAAAATAAGCCCCACCCAAAGGGCCTCCGGAAATTAGTCGCGGGGACGGGCCAACTGGTTCAATCCGGGGCACAAAATTCACCGGCTCGCGAGCAACCGGCGCCCTGGGGGAAGGTTCGGACCGGGACATGGGTGACCCATGTCTCGTTTTGGTCGGTGCTGCGGCCGTGGGACCCACCGCCCGGGTCAAGCCCGGAGATCACCCGTGATCGGCCGGGATCGGCTGCTGTACACTCCCCTCCGCACATGCCCCGCACGACCGATACCCCCTTCGCGCTCGCCAAATCCGACGCCAGACGCATCTGGCTGCACGCCCAGCGGCTCGACCGCGCCGCGCCGTTCGGCGACGGGCCGCAGGCGACCCCCGCGGCGGTGGCGCAGCTGGGCTACGTGCAGATCGACACCATCAACGTGATCGAGCGCAGCCATCACCACATTCTCTATTCGCGCATTCCGGGATACCGGCGCGAGCACCTACGCCAGGCGCAGTCTGTCGACAAATCCGTGTTCGAGTACTGGACGCATGCCTTGTCCTACATTCCGACCGCCGACATGCGGTTCTATGTCGGCGCCATGAAGCGGCACTGGCAACGCCGCAGCGTCTGGTTCACGTCGGTGACGCCGGCGGATTTGCGCAAGGTGCTCCGCCGCATCAGAACGCAGGGCGCGCTGACGATCCGGGATATCGACGACGACGAGCTGGTCGAAAAGGACCATGCGTGGGCGAGCCGCAAGCCGTCAAAGCGCGCGCTGCAATTGGCGTTCTATCGGGGCCTCCTGACCGTCAGCGAGCGGACCGGGATGCTCAAGACCTACGACTTGACCACCCGGCACTTCGGGTGGGACCGATTGCCTGACGCCGCATCGGAGCGCGAGATTTTGAACTATCTGCTCGACCGTGCGCTGCGATCGCAGGGCGTCGTGAGCCTGGATTCGGTCTGCTATCTCGACGCCCGGCGCAAGCCGGCCATGGCTCGATTGATCGAGACCAGGATGCGCCGCAAGGAGCTGGTGCCGGTCGAGCTCGAGGGCGCCGGTAAGCTGCAGCACTGGCTGCGGCCGGAGACGCTCGATACCAGCGTCAACGGCGCCGAAGAGATCGTCCACATCCTGTCGCCGTTCGACCCGCTGATCAATCAGCGCAAGCGGCTGCACCTGTTCTTCGACTACGAGCACCGCTTCGAGGCCTACGTGCCCAAGGAGAAGCGGCTGTTCGGCTACTTCGCCCTCCCCGTTCTGGTGGGGGACGAAATCGTCGCGCTCCTCGATCTCAAGGCCGACCGCGCGCAGCAGAAGATGCTGCTGCAGCGATGGACCTGGCTCGACAAGAGCTCACGCCGATCGCACAAGAAACGGATCGAAGACGCGCTGCACCGGTTCGAACGCTTTCAGCTCGCGCGCTGACGTACCGCGCAGGTGTGCAACAGCGAACACCGTTCATGCGTCCACCATGTCCGACGTCGTCACATAGTGGCCGTCCTGGTAGACGAGAGGGGCGGCGTCCTCGGCGAACCGCACTTCCTCAACGCGCCCGATAAAGATGCCGTGGGTTCCGAAATGCGTGACCGACTCCGTCTTGCAAAACAAATTGGCCTGGGCATCGACGAGATAAGGTAAGCGGCGCGCCAGCGCCCAATTGCCGCGCTCGAAACTGTCAACGCCGTTGAGCCTGCCGCCGAACGCCTGCGAGATCTGCACCTGCGGCGCTCTCAGGAGGTTGATGCAGAAATTCCCCGAGGCCGACAGCCGTCCGTAGAAGGCCGTAGCGGTATTAACGCAAACGAGTAAGGCCGGTGGCTCAGCGCAGACCGGCGTGACGGCAGTCGCCGTCATGCCGTGCCATCCGTCCGCGTCCGCACAGGTCACGACGCTCACCGTCGCCACCAGGCGGCGCATGGCACTACGAAAGCCCGACGACAAATCCAGGGTTTGCAAAGCAGACATTTGAATATGTCCTCAGGCGCGCCGGCGAACGTCGACCTGGTGCGGCACGAGGACGAAGTCGTGGCGGACCTCGAAATAGGGCTTGCTAAGCCCGCGGGCAGCCAGATCGCTCGCATCGTCCCGTCGGACCAGTTTTGCGACCAGGCCTTCACGCACGGCATTCGCAACGTCGCTCTTGAGGTAATCCCCGCCGTCGAAATACAGCTGCGAGGTCAAGTCGCCGTATTGAGGATGCCTCGCCTTCAGATGCAGGTGAGCCGGGCGAAAGAAATGCCGGCCGAGGGTGTTGAGCACGACCCCGGTCGGACCGTCCTTCGGGATTTCATAGGGTGGTGGAACGATCGTGCGGACCTCGAACGTTCCGTCGGGACCGGAATGGAAGCGGCCGCGCAGGTTCCATTCCGGGATGTTGGGATGGATGTTCGAGTAAAGGCCCTCGGCGTCCGCTTGCCACATGTCCAGTTCGACGCCGGCCAGAGGCGCGCCATCGGGCGACGTCACGCGACCGCGAAAAAACAATACCTCACCGGCTTCGTCGGAACGTTGCGGCAGCACATAGGGTACTTCGAGCGTCGGCGCGTTCGGCAGGTAGAACGGACCTTCGATGGCCTCGACGCTGCCCTGCCTGCTGATATTGCCGATATCTGTCGCTTCAGCTTCGAAAAAGACGTCGTAGAGCAGCGATTCTTCGCCCGCCTTGACGGTGGCTACGAGGATGTCGGTCGCGTAGCGATATTCATCATGGGTGATTTTGTGCTTTCGCATGAACGCAAGCAGTGTCCGTTCCAGATCCTCGAGGATGGTTCGGGTGCGTTCAGTGCTCATGCTTTCCTCTCCGGTCGATGTACTGCCTACCTGCCGGGTTGAGGCTGCAGATTGAACTTGCCGATCATGTTGACGTCGTCAGGATTGACGAGATCGGGAACGGTCCAGCCATCGAGGTCGTACTCGTCGAGACACTGTTCCGCGAGGTTACGATAGGCTTCGGTCAGGCCCGTGGCGTCCTGGGCCGCGAGTATCTCGGTGCGGATGGCCTCGTGATTGCCTCCATAGTTGCGCTCATAGAGTTCGTGGCGGCTGCCGAACTCGGAGCCGATGGCATCCCAGAGCAGCTTCATCACCTTGACCCGACTGACCGCGTCGTAGCCGTTTGAGCCGCGAACGTATTTGTCGAGGTAGCGGCGGATGTCCGGGTTCTTGAAATCGGCGGCGTGCGAGTTCAAGTAGATCAGCGCACCGCCGAGATCCTGCTCAATGATTTCTTTGACGCGCGGATACCCGACCGTCATGAACCAGCGATAGGCGAGACCCGCGTTCGCGTTGGGTAGCACCGTATCGTCGACCCATGGGTCCGGATTGTGCGCCATCGAATCCGTCAGCGCCCACATCATGTTGCGCCAGGCCAGCACTTCCCCCATCCGGGTTTGCACGCCGCGGAAGTCCTTGGAGCCCGTGATGTCCAGTGCCTTGAGAAGCAATCCGGCGAGGAAGTCGAGCTTTACCGCAAGCCTTGTGCAGCCCTGGAACGTAAAGCGCGGCAGGAAGCCCGATCGCGGGAAGAACGTGATGGCCTTCTCGAGATCGCCGTAGACGAACACATTCTCCCAGGGGATCAGAGCACGGTCGAGGATGAAGATCGTGTCGTTCTCATCCAGTCGGCTGGACAGAGGATAATCGAACGGGCTGCCCATGACGGCAGACATCATTGAGTAGGACGGGCGGCAGATGAGCTTCATTCCCTGCGCGCCTATAGGAATCGTGCAGATCAGCGCGAACTCCTTTTTCTTGAGCATAATTCCGTGATGGGCGATGAAGTTCATATGGGTGATCGCCGAGCCCGTGGCGACAACCTTCGCGCCGCTGACGATGAGGCCGTTATCCCGTTCTTCTTCGACGTGGACAAATACGTCGGCGACTTCATCCGGCGGGCGGTTGCGGTCGACGGGCGGATGGACGATGGCATGATTCCAATACAGAACCCTTTCTTGCGACTCGCGATACCAGCGCCGGGCATTGTCCTGAAAAGGATCGTAGAAGCCGGCATTGGCGCCGAGCGTTCCCAGGAAGGAGGCCTTGTAGTCCGGGCTGCGTCCCATCCAGCCATAGGTGAGCCGCGCCCAGGCCGCGATTGCGTCGCGGTCGGCGACCAGGTCCTTTGCCGAGCGGGCGGCCCGAAAGAACCGCATCGTATAGCCGCCATTACCGGTGTCTGTCGGGCAGGTCAGGACGCCGCGTGTCTCCGGATCGTGCAATGCATCGTATAGCCGCGCCGTCATCCGTACCGAGTTGCGGAAAGCTGGGTGCGTGGTCACATCCTTGATGCGATCGCCGTAGAGGTAGACCTCTCGTCCGTCGCGGATGCTCTCGATATACTCGTCTCCGGTCAGGGGGCGGGCCGATGTGCTGATCGTGGTTTCCGGCATGGACATCGTTTCTGCAGCTGTCCTTGCCGTTTCTCTCAACGCCGCTGTCGGTGTCATGGACGTCTCCGCTTCGTCTGCGAACGCGCTTGGATCGATGTTGCGAACGAGCTTAGATCGCCGGTGGCTGGAGGTCGTGAGGCCACGACGCACTTTCACCAGTACGGGCGCGCACTATTCCGCTGCCCCGTGTTGAACATGTTCTATGGAGTGGGCGCCTGGCGGGTATCCGAACCGATCGCGAAATTTTCGTGCGAAATGAGTGTAGTCGCGAAAGCCACAGGCGTAGGCAATCTCGCTCAGAGGCTGGCCTGTACCCAGCAACGCCCGCCGATGCAGAAGGCGCGCGGCGTGATCCACACGAATCGAATAGATGAATTCACTGCAGGTCGCACCGCGCTCCGTAAAGAGCTTCTGGACGTAGCGTAACGAGATCCCCGCCTCGGCTGCCAGCTCGCAAGGGCCGAAATCCGGATCGACAAAGCGGTCCTTGACGACGCCGCAGATACGCATGAACAGCTTGTCCGCATGGCGCGAGAGGACGCACGGATCGGACGGCGCAAATAAAGCGCTCAAGAGATCATAGACTGCCAGCTGCATATAGGAATCGGCCGGCGCGCATGGTGATCCGTCACCTTTGAGGGCATCTAGAACAATCTGGTAGAGCAGACGCCCGGCCGAAGTTCCGCGGCGCCTGCACCATCCCCCCTGTGGCTCAAATCCGAGAAGGGAAACCAGGGGTTGGCGCGGCAGATGAAGAGATACCCATTGCGCGCTCTTGTTGTTGGAAACGTACGTTACGGGCCTGGTCGAATCGACGAGTGCAATATCGCCAACGGCGAGTTGCACAGCCCGATCGTTGTGGGTCATCGTTGACTGGCCGGCGACCTGAAACAGAGCGTAGTAGTGCTCCATGCCGTCGAGGCGAACATCCCGGGGCGTCCGCTCGACCCGGTGAGCGTTGCAACCAAGATCGAGCGCATCGAACCCGCATACACTCAGGGGGCGCGCCCAGCCGAGAAATCCGTTGGGCTCGCTACCCTCTGGATTGTACCGCCCACAAATCGAGCGGACCAACACTCTCCACGCCTCGAAATCCAATTGCGAGGGGTCGAAAGACTCGTCGCTCTGACGCATCGCCATCTCCGCGATCGGAAGCGGCTCGCGTCGCAGCCGCAGCTGATGCCGCCGCACAAGCAAGTGCCATCAACTTGCTTGTAGAGCGCTCGGTCCTCACCACCGATCAGCAGCACTATCGATCAGCCGCTGTGCGCATCCCGACCTAAGCCCCGGCGCGGCGTGTGCTCTAGAGAGCGTGCGTTCTACTTCATGCAAGGCACACCGCAATGTCGCCGAAGACACTCCTGCGCGCTTGGGCGATCTTGCGACGTTGGTTCCGATCTTGCCCAAAACCGGCGCTTGCTGGAGGCCGGCCGGTTCTGGTCCTTGCGAAGGCTGGGCACGCCAGAGCATTTTCGGACGGAAAACCGGTGCCCACTTTTCCTGAAAATGCTCTAGGAATGTGCGGATATGGCATCGTTGGTGGAAGCATTTCGTCGAACCGACTATTCCTCCGGCTCGGTGGTGAAGAACAACGGATAGCCCTTGCTCTTGCCCAGCTCGGTCGCTTCCTTCGCCTTGGTCTCGGCCACGTCCCGCGTGTACACCGCGATCACGCAGGCGCCGCGCCGGTGCGCCGTCATCATCACCCGGTACGCCTGGTCCGCGTTCATGCGGAACACCGCCTTGAGCACCAGGACGACGAACTCGCGTGGCGTGTAATCGTCGTTGAGCAGGATGACCTTGTAGAGCGGCGGCCGCTGCGTTTTCGGCTGTACCTTGGTGCGCGGTTTGACGAGGGTCTTGTTGTTCATCCGAAAATCAATTCGGGACACGTGAGGTGAAGAAGGCGCTCAGCTCTTGCGCCGTTCGCTCCGGAACTTCCTCCGGAAAGAAGTGGCCGGCATCGAGCGCTCCGCCGCGGACATCATTTGCCCAGGCTTTCCACAAGGCAAGAGGGCCGCCCTCGTCGGCATACCAGCTATCCAACGGACCCCGGCCACTCCAGAGCACGAGCACGGGACAGGCGATGCGCCGCCCGGCTTGGCGATCCTCCGCGTCGTGCTCATGGTCGAGTGTCGCCGCCGCCCGATATTCCTCACAGATCGCGTGGACGCGCGCGGGATCGCGCAGCGCGTCGATATACGCCGCGCGCACCTCGGGGTCGAAAGCATCTCCCGGAGAGCCCCAGCCGCCGAGCGCATCATCGATCACGGCGTCGGGCGCCGACGACACCAGCCGCTCGGGCAGCGGCTCGGGCTGCGCGAGCAGCGACCACGGCCAGAACGCGGTCGCCAATCTCTTGTCGGCCCGCTCCCAGGCGTCCGCGGTCGACAGCACATCGAGGACGGCGAGGCGTTCCACCCGCTCGGGGTGGTCGAGCGCAAGGCGATAGGCCACGCGGCCGCCGCGATCGTGCCCGGCAACGGAGAAGCGCGCGAAGCCGAGCTTCTCCATCGCGAACACCATGTCGTTCGCCATGGCCCGCTTCGCATACGGCGCATGATCCGCACGCGAGGCAGGACATCCGCTGCGGCCATAGCCGCGAAGATCGGGACAGACCACCGTGAAGCGGCGCGCCAGCAGGGGCGCCACGCGCCGCCACATCAGATGCGTCTGCGGGAATCCGTGCAGCAGCAGCACAGCCGGCCCCGCGCCGGACCGGCGCAGAAAAATGCGCGTCTCCCCGACATCGACATCGATTGCGTCGAAATCCTGAAATGCCGCGGCGCCCATGAGCAGATAAGCGTCCCGGCGAGGGTTGGTTTCTTACAAAGTTGCCGCGCAATCGGTGTGCTCCCCTCCCCAACCAACCCCGGCTTGCCGAGGGTTGGTCAGGGGTGATTTGCCGGAAGCGGGCAAGCCCGCAGCCGGCTGGGGAGGGGTTGGGGGTGGGGGTAGCAGTTGGCGGACACACCTTGTGAAACAACAACTACCCCCCTCCCCAGCCCTCCCCCAACGCAAGTCGGGCTTGCCCGACTTGCGCAAGATAAGTCGCGACCCGGGCAAGCCCGGGGCGCGTGGGGAGGGAGCAGACCGATTTTACCGCTCGGGTTGACTTCCGCTTTGACGACCTGCGCTGATCACGTCGACGTTACGGGCGCCGCATCGCCTCGGCGGCGCACGGTCGCGGGTTTGGTCGCCCGCTTGTCGCGCTCGGGAACGAGACCGAGCTCGACCGGCGTCTGCCGCCGCTCGCCGAACCGCGACGCGGTTTCATTGATCTGGGCCAGCGTCGGCAGGCTGGCTTCATTGCCGAGATGCTGGATCGAATGCGCCGACGCCGCGCGCGCGAACTTGAAGTGCTGCTCCCAATCGACATCCGGATCGATCAGATACGAATAGACGTAGGCGCCGTGAAAGATGTCCCCGGCGCCGTTGGTGTCGACGACCAGGCGTTCCGGCACATCGAGCGCCGGGAGAAAGCGCTCGTTGTTCGTTTCGTCGTACCAGAGCAGACCTTTCGCGCCCATGGTGACGCCGCCGATGCGGCAACCGCGCGAGCGCAGGTAGGTCAGCATCTCGCCGGGCGTGAGCTTCATCTGCTCGCACAGGCGCTCGGCGACCAGCGCGGTGCGGATGAAGGGAAGGAGATCGTGCGTGTTCGATCGCAATCCGCCGCCGTCGAGCGACGTCAGGATACCGGCCTCGTGGCAGATCTTGGCGTAGTGAATGGCGGCGTCCGGAAGATGCCCGTCGATGTGGAGCGCGCGGCAGCCGGCGAGATTGAGCAGCGGAAACGGATGTTTGAAATTGTCGTCGCGGCAGCGCACGATCGCGCGCTGGTCACCTTTCGGCATGATGAACGACAGCGATGATTCCGCCACCTTGCGGTGATGGACGGAGATGCCGTATTTCGCGGCCATGTCGATGAACATGCGGCCGAGCCAATCGTCGGCGACGGAGGCCAGCAGGTCCGGGGCAATGCCGAGCTTCGCGCAGCTGAATGCCGCGGTGACCGCGTTGCCGCCGAACGAGACCGCGTAGTCGCGCGCCACCGTCTTTTCGTCGCCGATCGGAAAATGGTCGGTCACGAAGGTGATGTCGATGTAGCTTTGACCGATAAAGAGGGCCTTCATCTGCGTTTACCCACTGTTGCGCAAGCCTGCGGCAATTCCGTTGATCGTGAGATGGATGGCCTGAACCACGCGCTCGTCGGTATCGCCGGCGCGATGGCGTTTCAAGAGCTCAAGTTGCACGTGATTGAGCGGATCGATGTAGGGGAAGCGGTCGCGGATCGCGCGCGCCAAAGCGGGATTGCGCTCCAGCAGTGCGCGCTGATCGAGGATCGACAGCAGCGCCTGCTTGGAACTCTCCCATTCGGCGCACAGCCGGGAGAAGATCGCTTCCCGCAATTGCGCATCCTCCACCAGGTCCTTGTAGCGCGAGGCAATGCCGATATCGCTCTTTGCCAGCACCATGTCCATGTTCGACAGCAGCATCTGGAAGAACGGCCATTCGCGCGCCATCGCCTGCAGCAGCGCCATGCCGTCCTTCGGACGCGCTTCGTTCCAGGCCGCGACCGCGGCGCCGAAGCCGAACCAAGCGGGCAGCATCAGCCGGCACTGCGCCCATCCGAACACCCAGGGGATCGCCCGCAGATCCTCGACCCGCATCGATTGCTTGCGTGAGGCCGGGCGGCTGCCGATGTGCAGATTGGCGATCTCGGCGATCACCGTCGAGTCCCAGAAATAGCGCTCGAATCCGGGCGTTTCGTAGACCAGCGCGCGGTAGGCCCGGTAGGCGTGGGCGGAAAGCTCCTCCATCGCGGCCATGAATTCGGGACGGGGCGCTCGATCCTGCGGGTGCAGCAGCGCCACCTCCAGCACACCGGCGACGATGTGGTCGAGGTTCTGCCGGCCGAGTTCCGGATTGAGATATTTTCCGGCGATGACCTCGCCTTGTTCGGTGACGCGGATGCCGGCCTGCACGGCACCCGCGGGCTGCGCCAGGATGGCCTCGTAGCTCGGCCCGCCGCCGCGACCGACCGACCCGCCCCGGCCATGAAAGATCCGCAGCTCGATGCCGCGACGGTGGAACACGTCGATCAGCGCCACCTCGGCCTTGTAGAGCTCCCAGCCCGACGTCAAAAAGCCGCCGTCCTTGTTGCTGTCGGAATAGCCGAGCATGACCTCCTGCACGCCACCCCGGCTTTGCAGCAGCCGCGCGTAGGCGGGGACGGCGAGGAGCGTGTCCATCACCCCGCCGCAGTTGCGCAGATCGTCGATCGTTTCGAACAGCGGCACGATGTTGACGTCGAGCCTGCCTTCGCGCGGCTGCAGTAGCCCGACCTCTTTCAGCAGCAGCGCCGCTTCGAGGACGTCGGAAACGGTCGTGGTCATCGAGATGACGTAGTTGGGAACGGTGTCCCTGCCGTACCGTCGATGGGCATCCGCCGCCGTACGCAGGATGTCGAGTTCGGCCGCCGTCTCCTCCGAATAGGTCACGAACGGGGAGATGAGCGGCCGGGCGGTTGCGAGCTCCGCCAGCAACAAGTCCGTCCGCGCTTGCTCCGGCATCCGGGCATAGTCGGCCCCCGCACCGGTCTGGAACAACTCGGCCAATGTACGCTCGTGCACTTGGGAGTTCTGCCGCAGATCGACGCTCGCGAGGTGAAACCCGAACACTTCGACCGCGCGGCGCAATGCGCGCAGCCGCCCGCGTGCGATCAACGCCGAGCCGTTGGCGAACAGCGAGCGATAGAGCACATCGAGATCGGCGCGCAGCTCGGCGGCGGCCGCGTAGGGTTGCGCCTGCGTCACCGCGTGGCGCGGCAACACCACCTGGCCCAATCCGCGCGCGGTCGCGACCAGCCGCGCATAGATGCCGACGACGGCTTGCCGATACGGCTCGGCGGCGCGGCGCGGAGACGCGTCGGGAGACCGCCCGACCAGTTCCTGGAGCTGGGCCGAGATGCTGACGCGGGCACGGTCGAGCGAGAGCTCGGCGCCGAGCAGATGCAACTCGTCGAGATAGAAGTCGACCACGCGCTTGCTCTGCATCTCGATGGCTTGGCGCAGCACCTCGGCGTTGACGAACGGGTTGCCATCGCGGTCGCCGCCGATCCAGCTTCCCATCCGAATGAAGGACGGCAGCTCGGTGTTGTTCCAGCCCGGATCGCTGGCCGCCAGCCCGTCTTCGAGGTCACCGTAGAGGCGCGGCAGTTCGCGCAGGAACGTGTGGTCGTAGTATGAAAGGCCGCTCGCGACCTCGTCGATCACCGTGGGGCGGCCGCGCCGCAACAGACTGGTCTGCCACAGCGTGAGAACGGCGCGCGACATCGCCGTGTCGGCGGCGCCGGCCTCAGCCGGGGTGAGAAACTTGCGGTCGCGTTCGGCGAGCAGATGCGCCACTTCGTTTTCACGATCGAGCACGCTTTTTCGCCGGACCTCGGTGGGATGCGCGGTGAGCACGGGGCTCACCAGGATCGAATCGAACAAGGCCTGCAGCTTTGCCCGCGGGACCCCCGCCGCCCGCAGCCGCGCCAGCGCATCCTCGATTGTGCCCCGGAATGGCGTCGCTGCGCCTTGGCTTTGCGCCCGCATGCAACGGATGCTGTGCTGGTCCTCGGCGATGTTGGCGAGGTGCGAAAAGTAGCTGAACGCGCGCACCACCTCGATCGTGCGCTCGTGCGAGAGGCTGTCGAGGGTTGCCTCGAGCTCGCGGCGCGCCGCGGCATCGCCTTCCCGGCGAAACGCGATCGAGATCTGGCGGATGCGTTCGACGGTCGCGAACACGGCCTCGCCCTGCTGCTGGCGGATGGTGTCGCCGAGCACCCGTCCGACCAGCCGGATATCGTCTCGCAGCGCCCGCTCTCGATCCGCAAGCTCGCCGTTGTTCATTGTTCGCCCCGTTCAGTCGCTCCCGCATGCGGCCGAGCCTCGATGGCTGGCTTGCAAGAAGTGCGCCTGACGGACGGGCGAAGACGCCCGCCATTCGAGAACCGCTTACTTTCTAGACGCTAATAGTTTGGAATAGAGGCCGAAATAATCGCGGGCAGGTTCGGCCCAGGATACGTCGGCCCCCATGCAACTCGACTGCAGGGAGCGCCAGCCCGGACGGTCGTCGCTCCACAGGTCGGCGGCGCGATGGAGCGCGGCTTCGAGCGCAACCGGCGTCACCGGGAAAAAGTGCAGGCCGGTCGCGGGCTTGGCATCGGCCACGGCCTCCTCGGGATCGACGATGGTGTCGGCCAGTCCGCCCACCCGCGCGGCAACCGGGATCGCCCCGTAGCGCATGGCGCAAAGCTGCGTCAGCCCGCACGGCTCGAAGCGCGACGGGACCAGCACCGCATCGGAGCCGGCCTGGATCAGATGCGCCAAATCCTCGTCATAGCCGATGAGGCATCCGATCTGGCCGCCGTGGGCGTCGGCCAGGCTCCTCAGCCGATGCTCCAGTTCGGGCTCGCCGGTTCCCAGCACCACGAGCTGCGCGCGACGCCCGACCAGCGCCGGAAGCGCGTCGGCCAGGACGTCGATGCCTTTGTGCCAGGCGAGCCGGCTTACGACGCCGAACAGCAGCCGACCGGGGTGTTGCGCCAGTCCAAACCGCCGCTGCAGCTCCGCCTTGTTGGGCGATCGCGACGCCAGCGACGAGCGGTCGAAGCGCGCGGCAATCTGCGTGTCGGTCTCCGGATTCCAAACGTCGACATCGATGCCGTTGCGGATGCCGGACAACACGCCGGAGCGAGCGCGCAGCAGCCCTTCGAGGCCGCAGCCGCCGGCGGCGGTCTGGATCTCCTTGGCATAAGTCGGCGACACCGTCGTGATGCGATCGGCGAATTGCAAGCCGGCCTTGAGAAAGCCGATCGCCCCGTAATGCTCGACGCCGTCGATCGCATAAGCGTGCGGTGGAAGGTGCAGCCGGCCCAGCAGGTCGGCCGGGAACTGGCCCTGGTAGGCGAGATTGTGCACGGTGAACACGGTCGCCGGACGGCGCCGGCCGCCATAGGCGAGATAGGCCATCGCGAGCCCGGCCTGCCAGTCGTGGCCGTGGAGAATGTCCGGCGCGAAGCCCGCGGCGTCACCGGCCCCGATGCGCGCGGCGATCCATCCCAGCGCGCCGAAGCGGAACGCGTTGTCCGGCCAGTCACGGCCATCGTCCGCCACGTACGGATTGCCGGGCCGGCCGAAGAGATGCGGCGCGTCCAGCACGAGCAGATCGAGGCCGCCGCCCTGGGCGGCGAGCACGCGCGCCCTGCCGCCGAACAGGTCGTCGACCGCGAGGACTTCATCCGTGTGCCCGAGCGCGGCCTTCACCGAGGGATAGCCCGGGACCAGCGTGACCGTCTCGACGCCGTGCTTGCGCAGCGCCCGCGGCAGCGCACCCGCGACATCGGCAAGGCCGCCGGTTTTGACGAGGGGGTAGATTTCAGAAGCGACGGCGAGAACCTTGATGCCGGTCATCGGCCCAATTTGTCGATCATCGGCTGGGTGATCAAGCAGATGCCGCCGTCGGTGCGGCGGAAGCGGGCGGCGTCGACCTCGGGGTCCTCGCCCACGACCAGTCCGGCCGGAATGCGCACGCCGCGATCGATGATGACGTTGTTGAGCCGCGCTTTGCGCCCGATTTCCACGTCCGGCAGGATGACGGCATTCTCCACGTGCGAATAGGACCGCATGTGGACATTGGTGAACAGCAGCGACTGGCGGACCGTCGCTCCCGACACGATGCAGCCACCGGACACCAGCGACGAGACCGCCTGTCCGCGGCGTCCCTCTTGATCGTGCACGAACTTGGCTGGGGGGGAAATTTCCGCAAACGTCCAGATCGGCCAGTTGCGGTCATAGAGATCGAGCTGCGGCACGATGTCGGTGAGGTCCATGTTGGCAGCCCAGTAGGCGTCGAGCGTGCCGACATCGCGCCAGTAGGACGCGGCCTGTCCGCTCGTTCGCACGCACGAGCGCGAAAAATGATGCGCGACCGCGCTGCCGTTGCGAATGACGGAGGGGATGATGTCCTTGCCGAAGTCATGGCTGGAATGCGGGTCGGCCGCGTCCCTGTGGAGCTGATCGAACAGGAATGCCGTGTCGAACACGTAGACGCCCATGCTCGCGAGCGCCATGTCCGGTCGTCCCGGCATCGGCGGCGGCTCTTTCGGCTTTTCGACAAATGAGCTGATGTAATTGTCGGCGTCGACATGCATGACGCCGAAGGCGGTTGCTTCGCTGAGCGGAACCTCGAGGCAGCCGACGGTCACGTCGGCGTTCTGTTCCACGTGCTGCGCGAGCATCGGCTCGTAATCCATCTTGTAGATGTGATCGCCCGCCAGGATGACGATGTATTTCGGCGCGTAGCTCTCGATGATGTCGATGTTCTGATAAACCGCGTCCGCCGTCCCGGCGTACCACGCGCCATCCGCCACGCGCTGGCTCGCGGGCAGGATGTCGAAGCTCTCGTTGCGCTCGAGGCGGAAGAAATTCCAGCCGCGCTGCAAATGCCGGATCAGGCTGTGCGCCTTATACTGGGTGGCGACGCCGATGCGGCGAATCCCGGAATTGAGCGCATTGGAGAGGGCAAAATCGATGATGCGCGATTTGCCGCCGAAATGGACCGCGGGTTTTGCCCGCCAATCCGTGAGTTCGAGCAGTCGGCTGCCCCGGCCGCCGGCGAGCACATAGGCCATCGCCGAACGCGCAAAGGGTGCGCCTGAGGTTAAGGCCGGCAATGTCGCTGACCCCGCCGTCCGCCCCGTGGGTTGCTTAACATGTGGGCTGATCTGCGCACAACCTCATCACAGCAGGGCGGGATCATAGGAGGCATGCCCAGGGTTTAGCAAATTGCATACCAATTTGGCAGGCGTACGACGGTCAGCCTCGCATCTCGCCCTTGGACGCATCTGGCCGCAATGTGAACCGCCCTCGCTGCGCACTCGGTGGAGTGGACCGAATTTGCCGCTTGGCTCACGCCATTGCGCGGGCGAAGGCTACCTTCCCGCGTCGGCTGGCATGGTGACGGGGACCCGCCAGACGTCCTGCGCGTACTCGCTGATGGCACGGTCGGAGGAGAACCACGCCATGTTGGCGATATTCATGATGCACATCCGCGTCCAATCGGACGGCGAGCGCCACAGATCGTCGATGCCCCGCTGCGCCGCGAAGTAGGCGTCGAAATCCGCGGCCACCATGTAGTGGTCGTCGTGGCGCAGCCCGTTCATCAGGGGAGCGAACCAGCCGCCTTCGCCGGGCCAGTAGATGGCAGCCTCAATCGCATCGACGACGCCCGCGAGCATCGGCGACGCCGAGAGCGCCGTTGCGCCGGGGCCCCGGCGGCGGCGTTCCTCGACCTCGTGCGCTTCGAGGCCGAAGATGAAGATGTTGTCCGCGCCGACGCGCTCGCGAATTTCAATATTCGCGCCGTCGAGGGTCCCGATCGTCAGTGCGCCGTTGAGGGCGAGCTTCATGTTCCCGGTGCCGGACGCCTCCATCCCCGCCGTCGAGATTTGCTCCGACAGGTCGGCGGCGGGAATGATCACCTCGGCCAGGCTCACGTTGTAGTCGGGCAGGAACACGACCCGCAAACGATCGCGGGTGACGGGATCCTCGTTGACCACCTTGGCGACGTCGTTGATCAGCTTGATGATCAGCTTAGCCCGCGTATAGCTTGCCGCCGCCTTGCCCGCGAAGATCTTCACGCGCGGGACCCAGTCCCGCGTCGGATCATCGCGCATCGCGCGATAGACCGCGACCGTTTCCAGGATGTTGAGCAGCTGGCGCTTGTATTCGTGGATGCGCTTGATCTGTACGTCGAACAGCGCGTCGGGATCGAGGCGCAGGCCCATGCGGTCGCCGACCAGCCGGGAGAACGCGATCTTGTTCGCCCGCTTGGCCCCCGCAACGCGCTCGCGCAGAGCGCTGTCGTCAGCGCCTTCGGCGAGGCGGGCGATGAACGAGGGATCCTCCAGCACCGCATCGCCGCAGGCCTCGCGCAGCACCTGCACGAGGGCGGGATTTGCCTGCATGAGCCAGCGGCGAAACGTGATCCCGTTGGTCTTGTTGACGATGCGATCGGGATAGAGCGCGTGCAGATCGCGGAACACGGTCTTGCGCATCAGATCGGTGTGCAGGGCGGAGACGCCGTTCACACGATGCGAGCCGACGAACGCAAGGTGTCCCATGCGCAGCTTGCGGCCGTTCTGTTCGTCGATCAGCGATATCGAGGCGATCCGCTCGGAAAAATCCACCGGATCCTGGCTGCGCGCGCCCTCGATATGCTCGGCATTGATGCGATAGATGATCTGAAGATGACGCGGAAGAACGCGCTCGAACAGCTCCATCGGCCAGCTCTCGAGCGCCTCCGGCAGCAGCGTATGATTGGTATAGGAGAACGTGCTGATGGTGATCAGCCACGCCTCGCTCCACGGCAGGCCATGAATGTCGACGAGCAGCCGCATCAGCTCGGGGATCGCGATACTCGGATGCGTGTCGTTGAGCTGGATCGCCGCCCGCATCGGCAGGAAATGCAGGTCGCCGTCGGTGCGCAGATGGCGCTGCACCAGGTCCTGCAGCGAGGCCGACACGAAGAAATATTCCTGCCGCAGACGCAGCTCACGCCCGGCCGGGGTTTCATCGCTCGGGTAGAGGATCTTGGAGATGGCCTCGGCGCGCGATTGCTCGACCAGCGCCCCGATGTGATCGCCGCTGTTGAAGGCGTCGAGCCGCATCGGATCGACCGCGCGGGCGGTCCACAGCCGCAACGGGTTCACGTGCCGGCCGCGCCATCCCACGATCGGGGTGTCGTAGGCGACCGCCTCGATGGTCTCGTCGGGACGCCACACCGAGCGTGAATGGCCACCCGGAAGATGTGCGGTCTCGACGAAGCCGCCGAAATGAATGTCGTAGGTCACCTCCGGCCGCGCGAACTCCCAGGGGTTGCCGAACGACAGCCACTCCTCCGGATATTCCTGCTGCCAGCCATTCTTGATCACCTGGCGAAACAGTCCGTGGTCATAGCGGATACCGTAGCCGTAAGCGGGGATCCCCAGGCTCGCCATGCTCTCCATGAAGCAGGCCGCGAGCCGTCCGAGGCCGCCGTTGCCGAGCGCCGCGTCGGGCTCGGCCGACCGTAACCGGTTGAGGTCCACGCCCAGATCTCCGAGCGCGGCGCGGAACACGTCGCCCAGGCCCAGATTGCACAGCACGTCGGACCACAGCCGGCCGATCAGGAACTCCAGCGAGAGATAGTAGACCCGCTTGCTGCCCTTGGCGTTGCTGGCGCGCTCCGAGGCCAGCCAGCGATGGATGATGCGGTCGCGAATCGCGAGCGCGGCCGCCAGGAACCAGTCGCGATCGGTGGCCGAGCCGGCATCCTTTCCGACCGCCAGGACCAGCTTGGCGAGCACCGCGCTCTTGATCTCGGCCAGCTCCTCCTCACCCGAAACCGCAGCGCTCGGCAGCAACGGGTCGTGCGGCATGTGTCGAAGCTCGCGAGCGGAGCGCGGGTCATTCATTATCTGGTCTTTCAAGGCGTCGCTTTCCGAATGAACCGCCAAGCCGCCTAGTCCCATTCCGCCGGTCCGGTCGCGAACGTGGCGGCATGGTCGCGGTGCAAGAGGTATACCGGGCCTGCCTGAACTCGCCCCCCGCCCGCGAAGGAGAGCCAGTGGGTATCGTTGCGCTTCGGCGGCGTGTCAATCGGCATTGAAAAGGAGCCATCCCACCTCTGGAATATGGGTCTGGGCGATGGTGCGCCCTCGCCCTCGTAGACCGCCTTCTCCTCGAACCCAAAGGCCTTGCACAGGAAATCGATCGCTGCCGGCGCGTTCTGGTATTGCAGCGCGGGGATCACGGCTGCAGTCGTTTGCTTGGCGATCGCCCTGACGGCTCCTTTCGAAACGGGCGTGAGGACTTGGAAATCGCGACGCCGGCGAGTGGAAGAGCTATCCGGAATCCGCTGATCCGTCCCGAAAACCCGCTTGCCCCTATTTCGATTTTAGCCGACCTTGCGGCTCCACGGATGTCCGTACGCTCCACGGGAGCCGCGGGCCGCTGCCCGGAACTGGAACGGCGGGTCGCGGTTATCTGGGGGTCCCACTCCTGCGGAGGCCGCCTTGAGCATTATCTGGATCATCATCATCGGGTTTCTCGCGGGCGTGATCGCCCGTCTGCTGTCGCCCGGGCCGAACAACCCGACCGGCTTCATCCTGACCACGGTGCTCGGCATCATCGGCGCCTTCGTGGCGACCTTCCTCGGGCAAGCCGTCGGCTGGTACCGGGCCGACCAGGGCGCCGGCCTGATCGGAGCCACCGTCGGCGCCATACTCGTGCTGTTCATCTGGCACCGGCTGGTGGCGAACCGCACCATCAGCGACCCCGGCGTCACCGGACGGCGCTGGCTGTAGCCCGTCGCTGGCAGGCCGCATCACGCAGCGGATTGCGCCCGGGCGGCGCCCATTGGCGGAATACACTTGCGCTATTCCGTCCTTAGCGTTCGTCCCGCGCCCTTCGTCCTGCGGTCTACGTCTTTCCCGCCAACGTCCCTGCCGGCCGCCGCGTGAGCGCCAGCACGGCGAGCGCCGCGCCGAAGAACGCGGCGGCGGCATAGCCCACCGCCACCAGATGCTCGTGCTCGAACAGAAAGCCGCCGAGCGCGGAGCCGAGCGCCTGCCCGACATAGATCGAGGAGGTGTTGAGCGCGACGGTGGCGCTGGAAAGCTCCGGCGCGGCGGCGACCAGCCGCGCCTGCTGCATCGAGTTCGCCGCCGCGAAGCCGAAGCCCTGCAGCACGAAGCCCGCGGCCATGGCCACCAGCACGCCCACGCCCAGCGACCAGACCAGCGCACCGAGCAACATCGACAGGATGAAGATGAGCGAGGTAGCGAAGGCGCCGAGCCGCGTCACCACGCGGGTCGCCAACACGTTGCCGATGAAGGCGGCAACGCCGAACAGGGCGAAGAACGTCCCGATCGTGCGCGGGCCCGCATCGACCAGCTTTTGCAGCAATGGGCCGAGATAGGTGAACACCACGAACAGTGCCGAGGTCATAAGCGCGGTGATGAGCAGAAGCAGAACGATCGAACCATTGCGGACGATTCTGCCCCAGCTTCTGAGCGAGACAGCGGCACCCGCCAGGTGCGGCGGCACGCCCAGCATCAGCAACAACAGGCTCAAAGCTGCAAGCGCGGCGAGCACGCCATAAGCGGCGCGCCAGCCGAGATGGGCGGCCAGGAAGGTGATGAGCGGAAGGCCGGCGGCGAGCGCGAGCGACCAGCCGAGGAAGACGAAGGCAATGGCGCTCGGCCTTGCCTTCGCCGGCACGATCAGCGCGATCGTGCTCGCGGCCTGCGGCGTGTAGATGGCGGCAACCGCGACCATGACCAGGCGCAGCGTGAGCAGCGTCCCATAGTTCGGCGCAAAGGCGGAGGCTACATGCCCCACCGCGACCACGGCGATGGTCGCTGACAGCAGCGTGCGCCGCTCGATCCCGCTCGCCGCCCAGGTCACCAGCGGTGAGCCGACGCACAACACCACCGCGCCGAAGGTCACCAGCAGTCCGGCATCGCGGATGGTGACCGCAAGCCCTTGCGCGAGCTCGGGCAGCATGCCGGCCGGCGCCAGGATCGCGACGCCGATCACGAAATTTCCGAACATCAAGGCGAACTTGCCGAGCCCTGCGCTCATGGCGACTCTTTGCAACCCCCCGGGGTGTGGACGAGCCATATAGGCGCGCGCGAGGGTTTGTGCTTATTCACGAGCAGCGCAATTCAAGGAGGCCAGCCATGCATTTCGCCATCTCGACCACATGGGGACCGACCGATCCGACACGGGCCATGCTGCCCTTCCTGTTCGCGGCGTCGGCGGTGCAAGCCGGCGACCGCGTCACGCTGATGCTGTTTCACGACGCGGTACTGATGGCGGTGGCAGGCGCGGGCGCCAAGCTCGTCCCGGTCGGGCCACCCAACCGCTACGAGGAGACGGCAGCCCATGCCAATGTGACGCTATGGGCCTGCAAGCCGTGCGTCGAGGTGCGCGGACTGGCAACGCTCGACAAGCGGGTCAAGATCGGCGGGATGAACGAATTCCACGCCGCCGCCAAGGAGGCCGACACCAGGGTGGTGACGTTCTAGCGAGGTATTTCAGCGACTTGGATCCACCCGCCTTCCGGGGTGCGCCGGCTGCGCCGAGCGCCGGTGGTCGAAATAGCGCTCGACTTTGTAACACGAATCTTGTAGAAGCTATTCATCATCTGAAATTGTGTCTGCAGCGCTCGGGCTTCATCGGGTGTGCGTGACTGCATGTACGGTCGCGCTCGGTGACCGCGCGTGCGCTCAGTCGAAGTGGAGCCCCCCATGTCGAGAGCGATGACCTCTGAAGTGTTCCCACGAACGTGCACGGTCTAGGCCGCCCCAAGCTGCGGTTTTATTGTTATTCCATTGTCATTTTCGCAGCTGCATCGCGCCAAGCCGCGCAAAATGGGCCTCGCTGCGGATGTTCCATTGTTTTTTCATTGTTATTAACAATGGGCGGACGCTGGAGCACCTCTGCGGTGAGACCGAACCCGCACGCTGAGCGCGCGCGCCCGGCGCGGCGACGTTTCAGACCAAATTTTCAAACAACGCCGCAAGATCGCCCAAGCGCGCAGGAATGAAATCGAACACACTCACGGACGATGCCACGGGACTCCTACGTCACGGTGGCGCGGGGCGGATCGAAGCAACAGGAGCCGGCGTCCGTGAGCAAGATGGATGGGAGTTGTTTGTGCGGCGGCGTCAAATACCGCTGTGATGCCGAGCCGCTGCTGACCGCGGTCTGCCACTGTCCGCATTGCCAGAAGCAGACCGGCACGTCGTTCTCCGTGCTCGTCGCGGTGCCGAAGGACAGCCTGCGGATCGAGGGGCAGGCGCTCAAGACCTTCGACGACGTCGGCGAGAGCGGCCTGCCCGTGCGGCGGCGATTCTGCGGGAAATGCGGCTCGCCGATCGCGTCTTACCTCGAGGCCATGCCGACGCTGGCGTTCGTCAAGGCCGGCACGCTGGAGAACACCTCCTGGCTCAACCCGACGATGGAAGTCTGGTGCGAGACCGCACAGCCCTGGATCGAGATCGACCTGACGAGAGAGCACGCGGACCGCAATCCGCCGCTCGCGGCGTAAGCTGCCGCTGGCCGGTGTCGCTCAACGTTTGACGCCCACCACGATCGCGCGGGCGAGCGGGCCGTGCTAGCCTACATCATGGACGACTTTCGGATCGATCCGCCGCTTGTGGTCAAGGACACGCCCAAGCCCCGGCGCCTCGCCTCGCTGGGCGAAGCGCGTGCCTATGTCGATGCGGCGCTGCGGCTCGGCCGCCCGCCGCCGTGGCGGGAGGTCTATGATCGGTTGCGTGCGGTGGCCGCCGAGGACGACGCCATCGAAGCGATCGGTGATCTGCGCGAACTGCTGGAACTCGAGGATCTGCTGGTATTGCCTGTCCTGCCGCTGGAACAGCCCGACCGTTCCGGACGGTGATTGTTCGAGCCCGGTCGCGCTCTACGCCTGCGGGCGCAGGCCCCTCGCCGCGCTTGCGGCCTTATCCGAATGGAACTTGTTCCAACGCCTGCGAAACGCGCGGCTCGCACGGGGTTTACGCTTCCGCTACATTGTTGCGGACAAGGAGACGGCCGTGGCGCGCGTGAAAATGATCAAGCCTGACGAAGCCGACGCCGAGACCCGAAAGGTTTACAACGGCGTGGTCGAGCAGTGGGGACGCATCAGTAATTTCTCGCAGGTGCTGGCGCATCAGCCGGCGGCGCTGGCGGGCTGGATGCTGCCGAACGAATCGATCCGCCTCAACAACGTCAAGACCGACCCGGCTTACGTGCAGATCCAGCAACTCGTCATCATCAAGACCTCAGCGCTCAATCAGAGCGCCTATTGCATGTCGCACAACGTGCCGCTCGGCAAGAAACTCGGGCTCACCGAGGCCCAGATCAAGGCCGCGCAGGGCAGCGACTATATGAGCTCGCCCGACCTCGACGACCGCCAGAAGGCGGCGATCCGCTGGGCCGACGTGGTCACGATGATGCAGGCGCGCGACGACGATGCCGCGTTCGCGGCGATGAAGGAACACTTCAGCGAGAAACAGATCGTGGAGCTCACGGTGTTCTGCGGCATGTGGAACTACTCGAACCGGCTATGCGAGGCCTTGCACGTTGATCTCGAGCGGCCCGACAAGCGGATCGAGTTTCAACAGAAATAGGCCACGCCATGCCCGAAGCGAAGACATATACCGGCGGCTGCCATTGCGGCGAGGTGCGCTTCGAGGTGACCACCGACCTCAGCGGCGTCGCCGCCTGCAACTGCTCGCTCTGCCAGAAGCGCGGCGCGCTCTGGTCGTTCGTGGCATCGGAGCACTTCGGGCTGCGCGCAGGCGCGGAGGATCTCAAGGATTACCAGTTCGGCAAGAAGACCATCCACCACCTGTTCTGTGGGCAGTGCGGCGTGGGGGCATTCTCGCGCGGCAAGAATCCAAAGGGCGAGGAGATGGTCGCGGTCAACGTCCGCTGCCTCGACGACGTCGACATCGCGGCGCTCACGCCCACGCCGTTCGACGGCCGCAGCTTGTAACGCTCACACCGGGGCGCGTTCGATGCCGTCGTCGAATTCGTCGCTGCAATAAGGCCCGCCCTGGTACCACTCGCCGACTGGATCGGCGGGGAGCTTCGCGTCGGCGGCGAGCGCCTCGGCGCCATGCTCCTCGGCGCGGTATTGCGGCCGATAGCCGAGCCGGAAGGCCGCGCTGTTGTCCCACCAGCCGCGCGCATTGTCGGAGGCGCCATAGAAGATCTCGTGGCGGATGTCCGGGTGCTCGAGGCCGATGCGGATGAGCTGCACAAGGTCCTGCGGCGCGATCCAGATCGAGAGCCGGCGCCGGTCGGCGGGGACATCGCCGACATTGCCGATGCGAAGGCAGGTCACGCGCAGGCCGTGCTTGTAGGCATAGAGCGCTGCCAGCGCCTCGCCGAATGCCTTGCTGGCGCCGTAGCGGGAATCCGGCCGCACCGGGTCGTCCACCCCGATGCGACGCTGCCGCGGATAGAAGCCGACGACATGGTTCGAGGAAGCGAACACCACCCGCCCGACGCCGTGGCGCCGCGCCGCCTCGAACAGATTGTAGCAACCGATGATGTTTGCCTGCAGGATGGTATCCCACGGCCCCTCGACCGAGAATCCACCGAGATGGACGATGCCGTCGACGCCGGCGACGGCGCGCTCGACCTCGGCCATGCTGGCGAGATCGGCCGCGACAAAGGTCTCGTCCGGACCGAGGTCGGGCGGCCGCTTGACGTCGCTCAGGCGCAGCTCGCGATAGATGCCCTTGAGCAATTGCCGCAGCCGCGTGCCGATACCGCCAGCCGCGCCCGTGACCAGAACCGTTTGCATGATGTACCCGTTGCGAAGTGAAGCGGCGTCAGGTGGCGGCGAGCTTGCCGGCCAGCCGTTGATAGCGCTTGCGGCTGTTGAGCAGGTGCCGGCGCATCGCGCCGCGCGCTTGCGCGACTGCACCGGTGCGGATCGCCTGCACGATGTCGCGGTGCTCCTGCTGGAACGTTTCGCTGTAGACGCGCTTTGGCATCCCCGGCCCGCCGCGGATCGTCTGCCGCGGGATGACGAAGCGGCCGAGATGTTCCAGGAAGCGCCTGAACTGCGGGTTGCCGGTCGCGTCGGCGATGCTGCAATGGAGCGCAAAATCCTGGTCGATCCCATCGGCACCGCGCCGGATCGCGGCGGCGATGGCATCGAAACACTCGACGACCTTGCGGACCTGCGCCGGCGACGCCCGCTCGGCGGCGAGCCCGGCGGCTTCGATCTCTATCCCGGTGCGCAGCTCCATCACGTCGAGCACCGCGCGCAGGGGCGACAGCCGGTCGAACCCGATCCGCAGCGGCGGACGGGCATTTTCCGGGACAAAGGCGCCGACGCCTTGACGCGTGATGACGAGCCCGTCCGCGCGCAACGCGGCGACCGCCTCCCGCACCACCGTGCGGCTAACGCCGGTGGCGGCGATCATTTCCTGCTCGGTCGGCAAGCGGGATCCCGGCGGTATCTTGCCGCTGGTAATGTCGTCGGTGAGCCGTACGACCAATTCGCCGGTCAAGGATCGCGGCGCCGACAGCGGCCGCGTCACCGAAAGGTTTGTCGTGGACCTGCTCATCACCTTGACTCCCTCGGGAGGCCAGTCATCATATGATATGACAAGCGCGTACCACGCGCCCACCGACCGATCAAGAAATCCGGCGGCGCCGCGCGCGCGTAAGAAACAAACGATCAGGGAGAACGACCATGAACCGCCGAACCGTGCTCCGCCTCGGCGCCGCCACAGCGCTGGGCACGCTTGCGACCGAATTCGGCTTGCCCGCCTTCGCGCAGCAGAAGCTCGTTCTCAAGGCCGCCGACGTGCATCCCATCGGCTACCCCACGGTCGACGCGGTGCTGGCCATGGGCAAGAAGCTCGATGCGACCACCGGCGGCCGCATCAGCATCCAGATGTATCCGTCGATGCAGCTCGGCGGCGAAAAGGAAGCGATCGAGCAGGCCCAGGTCGGCGCGCTCGCCATCGCACGCATCAGCGTGGGGCCGATGGGCCCGCTGGTCCCCGAGCTCAACGTGTTCAATCTGCCGTTCATGTTCCGCGACGACGCCCACATGGAGCAGGTCATCGACGGTCCGATCGGCGACGAACTGCTCAAGAAGCTGTCGAACCATCCCACCGCCGGGCTCGTCGGCCTTTGTTGGATGAACGCCGGCACCCGCAACGTCTACAACAGCAAGAAACCGATCCGTTCGATCGAGGACCTCAAGGGGCTGAAGATCCGGATGATGGGCAATCCCGTCTTCGTCGACACCATGAATGCGCTCGGCGGCAACGGTGTCGCCATGGGCATGGACCAGCTCGTCAACGCCATGCAGACCGGCGTGGTCGACGGCGCGGAGAACAACGCCCCGACCTACACGACCGGCCAGCATTACCGCCATGCCAAGTACTACTCGCTCACCGGGCATCTGATGATCCCGGAAATCCTCGTGTTCTCGAAGAAGACCTGGAGCACGCTCGCGCAGGACGACCAGGCACTGATCGCCAAGCTCGCCAAGGAGGCGCAGCAGGATCAGCGCAAGCTTTGGTACGCGATGGAAGAGAAGTCGACCAAGCAGATCGAGGCGGCCGGCATCGAGATCGTCAAGATAGACGACAAGAGGCCGTTCCAGGCGGCGGTAAAGCCGGTGTGGGACAAATACGGTGCGCAGCACGCCGATCTGATCAAGCGCATTCAAGACCTCAAATGAACGCCTGAGCGTGGCGCGCGAGCCGGCCGATCCGTGGATCACGCCGACGCTCGCGCTGTTGGTGGGGGGACGGCATGAAGCAGGCTTATTTTCGGGCGATGGACGCCATTAACGGCGCGTGTCTGTTCGTCGCCGGCGCCTGCCTCGTGATCATCACCCTCATCGTTCCCTACGGCGTCTTCACCCGCTACGTGCTCAACAGCGCGGCGTCGTGGCCGGAGCCGCTGGCCGTCCTGCTGATGATCGTGCTGTCGTTCCTGTCCGCTGTCGTCTGCTATCGGGAGCATCTGCATATCGGCGTCGGCATCCTGCCAGGCCTCCTCGCGGAGCCATGGAAGTCGCTGTTGGGCTGGTTGCTCGAAATCTGCATGCTCGCGACCAATCTCTTCATGGTGGTCTGGGGCATCAAGCTGGTGGAGGCGACCTGGTACCAGAGCATCGCTGAGTTCCCAATCGTCACGGCCGGCATGACCTACCTGCCGATCCCCACCGGCGGCGCGCTCACCGTCCTGTTCGTGATCGAGCGTCTTCTGACGCAGGACTTCTTCCAGCAGCCGGAGCCCGAAACCGTCAGCCAGATCTCGACCGAGTAGACGCGGCAGCGGACCTGCGTGATGGACGTTCTCATTCTCATCGGCAGCTTCACCGTGGCGTGCCTGGCGGGCATGCCGGTTGCCTATGCGCTCGGGCTTGCCGCAATCCTCGCCGCGCTCTG